>OGOY01002942.1_pt1 | contig 14031 bp, 9 predicted proteins | sample 1552811 | NCBI WGS metagenome assembly OGOY01 (sample SAMEA2580132, study PRJEB22360) | human gut metagenome | biome: human gut; feature: human-associated habitat; material: faeces | place: Denmark | collected 2008/2010 | reverse complement strand
AAGAAAAAATTATTCTTTTTGTTGGTCGTTTAGATGAAATAAAAGGGCTGGGAGAATTAATTTTTACTTTCAAAAAACTACTGCAAATTGACCCTTATTGCCATTTAGTTATTGTAGGAGATGGGTTTTATTCTTACTATTTAAATTCTTGCAATCCAACATGGAATAAGATTACATTTACTGGAAAACTAAATAAAGAAGACTTATACAAATTATACCAAATCGCAGATATTGGTGTATTACCATCATTCCATGAACAATGTAGTTATGTGGCAATTGAAATGATGATGTATGGGATACCTCTTGTTGCAAGTACATCTACAGGTTTATCAGAAATGATAGAGGATGGAGTCTCAGGATATCATATACCAATCATTGAATATGAGAATCACACAGATTTAAATACCTATGAATTACAATCTAAACTTTTAATATTATTAAAAGATTCTTCTATGCGAAAAGAAATGGCTAAAAATTCTCGTCTACGCTATGAGAGATATTATACGTCTGAAATATTTAGTTCTTGTATGCAAGAATTTTATAATAGATTTGTTTTGTGATTTTAGAGTTCCCTATATATCGTCAACTAGACGCAAAGGACTGTGGTCCTAGCTGCCTCCGTATGATCGCCAAGTTCTATGGCCGTGTGTACTCGATCCAGAACTTACGGGAGAAAGCCTTCATCACCCGGGAAGGAGTCTCCATGCTGGGTATCAGCGAGGCGGCGGAAGCGATCGGGTTCCGAACACAGGGCGTGCGGATCACGGTGGAGGAATTGGAAAAGGAATGTCCCCTACCCTGCATACTGCACTGGAACCAATGGCATTTCGTGGTTTGCTACAAGATAAAGAAAGGGAAGTTCTACATAGCGGACCCGGCGGCGGGACTTATCACCTATACGAGGGAGGAGTTCAAGCGGTGCTGGGTCAGCACCAAGGTGGACGGACAGGATACCGGGACGGCGCTCTTGCTGGAACCGGGGCCGGAGTTCTACGGGATGGAGGACGAGAGGAGAGACAGGAAACGTAACCTCGGATTCTTTTTCCGATATATATCGCCCTACAGAAGGGAGATGGCACAGCTCGTGCTGGGCATGGTGACAGCCAGCGTACTGCAACTCATCCTGCCTTTCCTCACGCAGAGCCTGGTGGATACCGGAATACGGGACAACAACCTAAGTTTCATAACCTTGATCCTTATATCTCAATTGGTGATCTTTATCGCCAAGCTATCCGTGGACTTCATACGGAGCTGGATATTGCTGCACGTAAACACGAGGATCAATATCGCCTTGATCTCCGATTTCCTCGCCAAGCTGATGCGCCTGCCCTTGCATTTCTTCGATACCAAGATGGTGGGCGATATCATGCAGCGCATCGGAGACCATGACCGCGTCGAGGCTTTCATGACGGGGACATCCATCAATACGCTCTTCTCTTTCGTCAACTTCATCGTGTTCGGGTTCGTGCTGGCCTATTACGACTGGACGATACTGGGACTCTTCTTGGTAGGTAACGGGTTATACGTGGCGTGGGTACTCGCCTTCATGAGATGGAGGAGGGAGCTGGACGTAAAGCGTTTCTCGCAGGCGGCCGGGGAACAAAGCAACCTATTCCAGCTCATCACCGGCATGCAGGAGATCAAGCTGAATAATTGCGAGACCAAGATGCGCTGGAAATGGGAACGGATACAGGTAAAACTTTTCAAGATAGGGATCAAGGGGTTGGCGTTACAACAATACCAGCAACTCGGGGCGGTCTTTTTCAACCAGACCACGAACATACTCATCTCCTTCATCGCGGCACGGGCCGTCGTGCAAGGGGATATGACGCTGGGTATGATGATGTCGGTGACCTACATCGTGGGGCAGCTCTCTTCGCCTATCGAGCAATTGATCGATTTCTCACGGTCCCTACAGGACGCGAAGATCAGTCTGGAACGACTCGGCGAGATACACGGGAAGGAGGACGAGGAACAGGCAGGCGGGATAAGGCTGAATGTTCTCCCCGATGACAGGACGCTACGGCTGGAAAACCTCAGCTTCAGCTATGACGGGGCGGACCGGGATTACGTGCTGGAGGATATCAACCTGTCGATACCCCATAACAGGGTGACCGCCATCGTGGGGGCCAGCGGAAGCGGGAAGACGACGATCGTGAAACTCCTGCTCGGTTTTTATAACCCCAACAAGGGGGACGTGAGGATCGGCGATACCTCCCTCAAGAACTTGAATCCTCACGTATGGCGTAGCAAGACCGGTTCGGTCATGCAGGATGGTTTTATCTTCTCGGATACGATCGCCAACAACATCGCCCCCGGCGAAGAGGTGGTGGACAAGGAACGCCTGCTGCATGCCGTGACGGTGGCGAATATCCGGGATTTCATCGACTCGCTCCCGCTGGGCTATAATACGAAGATCGGCATGGAGGGCAATGGAGTAAGCCAAGGGCAGAGGCAACGGATCCTGATCGCCCGGGCGGTGTACAAGAATCCCGACTTCATCTTCCTAGACGAGGCCACGAACGCCTTGGACGCAAACAACGAGCGGGAGATCATGGAGCAGTTGCACGCCTTCTACAAAGGACGGACGGTGGTGGTCGTGGCGCATCGACTAAGCACGGTACGTGACGCGGACAAGATCGTGGTGCTGGACAAGGGACGCATCGTGGAGGAAGGGACGCATCAAGAACTCACGGCCTTGCGGGGGACTTATTATAAGTTGGTGAAGAATCAGTTGGAGCTTGGGAATTGAGAATTGAAAATTGAAAATTAGTTGGAGAAGAGAAATAAGGACATAGAACTGAGGAGCGAGGAGGTACAGGAGGTGATGGGGCAAGTGCCGGCCTGGATCGTACGGTGGGGGATAACGCTGTTATTCCTCGTGGTCGTGACATTGCTGGTGGGAAGCTGTTTCTTCAAATATCCTGACGTGATCACGGCTGACATGACATTGACGGGGCAACATCCCGCCACGGCGGTGGTGACACGGGCGGCGGGAAAGATACAGGAGCTGCTCGTCAGGGATAATCGTCCGGTAAGGGAGGGGGATTGGCTGGCGGTCATAGAGAATCACGCCGACACGGACGATGCCATCTATCTGGATAAGGCGCTGGAACGATCCGGAAGCGACGTGGATAGCTTGGACAAGGCATTATCAAAGTACAAGGAGCTATCGCTGGGTGATATGCAAGCGGCTTACTCGGGACTACTGTCGGCGCTCCATGCCTGCGTCAATTACAGGGAGATCGATTATTATCCGCAAAAAATGGCCTCCATCCGCAAACAGATAGCGTTGTATAAGGCTTACTATAACGAGACCGAACGGCAGCGGAAGACCCTCTCGGAGCAATTCGCCTTGACAAGGCGGCAATACGCCCGGGATTCATTATTGTATAGCCGGTCCGTGATTTCCTCCTACGAGCATGAGACCGCACGGGCTTCCCTGCTGCAAAGCCGTTATTCGCTGGAAGGGGCGTCAGCCTCGGCCGAGAATCTCCGGATACAGATCGGGGAGCAAGAGCAATCCTTGCTGGATCTGACGCTGGAGCGGAGCGAGAAAGAATTTACGCTACGGCAGGAATTACAGACCGCCCGGGAACAATTGCTGAACAGCATGAACGAGTGGAGGTTGCGTTATTGCCTCATCGCCCCGGTAGGGGGTGTCGTGACTTTCACCAAGTACTGGAATGAGAACCAATATATCCCATCCGGAGAGGTGGCTTTCACCGTCGTGCCGCAAGGCGAGGGCCGGCTGGTGGGGAAGGTGCGCATACCGATAGCACGCTCGGGAAAAGTCCGGAGAGGCCAGCGGGCGATCGTCCGTTTCTCCAATTTCCCGGATCAGGAGTTTGGAGTGGTAAACGGCGTGGTATCGAATATCTCATTGGTCCCCACCGACGAGTACTATACGGCGGATATCGATTTTCCAGAGGGACTGAGAACCAATTACGGTATCGACCTGCCCGTCTCGCCCGAGACGCAAGCCTCCGCAGAGATCGTAACGGAAGAATTACGCCTGATCGAACGATTCTTCCTCCCGATCAAACGGATCGTGAAAGAAGGATTTTAGTATAGATGTCACGAGTGACAGAGTTCGCCGCAGACTCTAGTTCCACGATATCCACCATCATAGCTGATTTCATGGTTGATAGCATCTGGCGATCCATATAGTTCAGTAAGGCGACAACCCATAGTAAACCGACTACGATCCAAGGATATAATTTCTTATTTTTCATTTGATTGAGGAAAATAAAAAGGAAAACAAAGCCTTAGAACATCAGGAGCCACGGTTGTGACCCCTGATGTCAATTGACCAATTTTCAGTATTTTAGATAAAGTTATTTAGAAAGAATTTCGTCGCAGAGTAAACTACATTTGAGAAGCATTCTAGGAATGTGGAACGGACCTTTGAATAGATTGCCTTTGGCAGATTGAGAGAGACTACCATCGAAGTGTAGGTAGCCATACCATTCCCCATATTCTTTGTCGGGGAGATGATTAAATGTGTAATCGTTTATTAGTTTGTGCATTTCGAGATATTTGGCGTCGCCAGTCGCTTGGTAGGCGTAAAGCGTAGCGATAACCGCCTCGCATTGTGGCCACCAGAACTTCATGTCGTGCCAATACTCTTGGGGAGGGAAGTTTTTGCAATCCTTGAAATAGTTGATTCCGCCGTACGTCTTATCCCAGCCCCAGTCCCAAGACCAGTTGAGGATTTGTAAGCCCATCTCTTTTAGTTGAGGGTCCCATCCTCGGTATTTGGCCTCTTCCAAGATAAACCATGCGGTCTCGATGGAGTGGCCGGGATTGATGGTACGCCCGGCGATAGAGTCGATAAACTCACCGTTGGGTCCTACTGTCTCCAAGATAGCCTTGAATTCGGGATGCATGAAATCACGGCGTAGCTCGGCTATGGAATCATCGATTTGTTGTGTAAGTATGGGATCGTTTATGGCCTCACGGATGCGTGCCGCCGTATCGATCAGTATCATGCAGAAAGAATGGCCTTTCGCCACGAGACCTTCACGAAATTTAGGCTCCAATAATCCCGGGGTATTCTTATAGTGTAATACTTGCTTGAATAAGTTCACGGCCTTCTCGGCATAGCTTTTATCGCCTGATGCCAATGCATAGTGGGCCATGGCGATCGCTGCGAAAGTCTCGGAGAATACGTAACGGCGTTTACGTACAGGGATGCCTGCCGCTGTTACCTCGAAGAACATACGTCCGTCCGTATCAAAACAATGTTTCTCGATGAAATCGATACCGTTTTTACAGGCTCTCAGCCATTCTTCGTTCTTCTCAATGTGATTATAGGCATATGCCAAGATAAAGGCGAATCGTCCTTGGAACCAAACGGATTTAGTGGAGTCCATCAGAGTACCATCCCGGTCTACGCAAGTAAAGTAACCGCCGTTCTCTTTGTCCAGTCCGTATTTCATCCAAAAAGGAAGAATATTGGAAAGAAGCTCATTCCGATAGGTCTTGCCCCAATAAGCTAGATATTCCGATGGATTAGATAAATTGTCAAACGCTGCCATACCTTAGAATTTATTACATCTTTCAAAGAAATTGATAGCCTCTAATTCCGCTTTCATCGCGGCCTCTTCTTCGTCCGTCATATTCCGGAACGGGGTACGGTTCTTGCCGAGATCTAATCCGATCAATTTCATGATGCGTTTTCCTCCGACGATATTACCACGGTAATTGCAGATAACGTTAATAACCTCCTGAGAGAAGTTTTGTCTCTCGCGAGCTGTCTCTAAGTCACCGGCTGCCCAAGCCTCTAGGATACCGGTTAATTCTTTTCCGTTATAGTTTGTGGTACCACCGATACCTCCTTGCGCTCCACCCATCGCAAGGCAAGGAAGAATCGTTTCATCCTGTCCGTGCAACATGTCGAATTTACCATCCTTGTATAAACGACATTGATTGTATTCGTATAAGCTCTCGTATGTATATTTGATACCGGCGAAATTAGGGATACGCCCGTCTACTGCTTTTAAGAAATCCAGCATAGGGAGGAAAGCGTTGTTAAACGCAGGGATATGATAGTAGTAAAACGGTAAGGCAGGAGCGCCGCAAGCGATCTCCTCGCAGTACTTTACCAATTCCTCAATTCGACCGATACGAGGGAAAGGGGTAGCCATAGCGCCAATACCCCAAGCGCCGATCTTTTGAGCATGTTCCGCTAAATTACGACTAGACTTAACGCATGTGCTACCTACGTGCACAATTACCTTAAAGCCTTCCGGAGCTGCTTCCATCCATTTCTCGGCCAGTTTCATGCGTTCTTCCTCTGTCAGCATATAACCTTCTCCGGAAGAACCATTGATGAACACGCCTTTCAGTCCGTTTTTCACAAGAAGTTTCGCGTAAGCTTCAATTGGCTCGTAATTAACTTCCCCGTTCTCATGGAACGGAGTGAAGGGAGCATCGATCAGTCCTTTAATTTTATCCATACCTGCGTTATTTTTATGAGTTTTAACCTCTGATTTTAATTACGATGCAAATATAAATAAAATATTTTAATAACAAATCAATATTTTATCAAGAAAATGAAATAATTATTTGATTTTTATTTAATTCCTTTGAAATGATTGTTAAATCATACCTAGAATTTTAGATCGAGATAGCAGGCAGGCCCCTAATATGCCCGCTCTTTCACCTAATTTGGATACTTTGATCTGTGTATCACGGGTTACCAAGTTTAAAGAGTACTTCCTAACGGCACTTTTAATAGGTAGACTTAAATATTCTCCCGTTTGCGACAAGGGCCCACCCAGTACGACCAGCTCTGGATTGAAAATGTTCATCAATCCGGCTATTCCTTTACCTAGATTAAAACCGATCTCCTCCAGTATCTCAATAGATAGCATATCCTCTTTGTGAATAGCGTCGATCAAGTCAGAGAGCCCGATGTATTCCCCGGCATCGATTTTACTGGCCAATATGGTGTTGCTACCCTCTTTATACCGCTCAAGGAGGGTACGGTACAGGGCAGAACCGGAAGCTCCAGTCTCGAGGCATCCTTTTTTACCGCAATGGCAAAGAATCTCATTCTCGAAGAAGCTGAAGTGCCCAAATTCTCCGGAGAAACCTGATTTCCCGAAATAAACCTTGCCGTCTATGATGATACCGATACCTAATCCCCAAGATATATTGATGAATAGGATATTTTTCTCTCCTTTTACGACTCCTTGAAGATATTCGCCGTAAGCCATGGAACGGGTGTCATTCTCTATATAGATCTTTATATGTAGTTTTTCCTCAAGGATTTGAGACAAGGGCTTCTCCTCAAAGTAAAAAATGCTATAGCTATATCCGGCGAAAGGATTTACCCGTCCGGATATATTAATGCCAATGCTTAATATCTTTTCCCTTGGGATCGGCAACGAGTTTATAAATTCATTGATACATTCGCAAAGATGGTCTAAAGCGGCTGGTGTGTTTTCGAGTGTATAAGGGATATTCTGCTCAATGCGGATCTTATCTCCTTTAAAATCTAATATGGCTAGATTCAGTTGATCTTTCAGTATATCTACGCCCACAAAATAGCCGGATACGGGATTGAGCCCGTAAATACTAGGTTTACGCCCTCCGCTAGTCTCTTGTTTTCCAAAGTCGAGTATATAACCGTCCGCTAATTAGCTTAGTGACGGTGGGGATACTGAGATTCATTTCTTTACATACCTCCGCTATAGTAGCGTCTCCATTGGCCATATAATAATGTATGATCTTCTTTTTCAGAAGGCCACTACGAGTATTGTCATCGGACGAGAGCAAGAACTTAGTTGTCATGGTTATACCTTTATTGAGTGATTAGGGCAAAGGTACAATAAGTTTTTTCAAAAACTAAGCGTAATAAAATAAAATTTTTTCATAAGGAGCTATCTTAATTGTAAGAATTTGTAATAGAAGTTGAATGACATAGTCTGCGGCGAACTTCGGACGTTTGATGGCGGTCTTCCTCTGGATCTACGGATTCATGAGCCCTGTAGCCGGTATGGTGGCAGACAGGGTAAACAGGAAGTGGCTAATCGTGGGTAGCTTATTTGTCTGGTCCTTCGTGACTTTGATGATGGGGTATTGCACGGATTTCAATCAGATCTATTACCTACGTGCCTTGATGGGGGTCAGTGAGGCCTTGTATATTCCTGCCGGATTATCGCTTATCACAGATTATCACCAAGAGAAAACACGGTCATTAGCCGTAGGTATCCATATGACAGGTCTATACGTAGGCCAAGCCTTGGGAGGATTCGGAGCTACGGTGGCCAGCGCTTATACGTGGGAAACGACTTTCCATTGGTTTGGTATCATCGGCATCGCTTATAGCGTGGTCTTGATCATCTTCTTACACGATAAGAAAGATCATGTGGAACAAGCCGTAAAACTGGAAAATTATCCGAAAGAGAATCCGATTTCCGGTGCGTTTAAAGGATTAGGGATGTTATTCACGAACATCGCTTTTTGGATCATTCTTCTTTATTTCGCCACGCCGAGCTTACCGGGTTGGGCGACAAAGAACTGGCTCCCTACCCTATTCGCTGAAAATCTCTCGTTGGATATGTCCGAGGCCGGTCCGTTATCTACATTCACGATCGCTATCTCTTCCTTTATAGGGGTAATCGCCGGAGGTATTTTATCCGATAAATGGATCCAGCGGAATGTCCGGGGACGTGTATACACAGGCGCCATTGGTTTGGCATTAACGATACCCTCTCTCCTATTACTAGGATTTGGGCACAACTTCCCGATGATTATCGGCGGTGGTCTTTGCTTCGGTATCGGTTATGGTATATTCGACGCCAATAATATGCCTATCCTTTGCCAATTCATCTCCCCCCGTTATCGGGCTACAGCCTATGGAATTATGAATATGACCGGTGTATTTGCCGGAGCCGCCATCACGGATATACTAGGAAAATCTACCGACGCTGGTAATCTTGGCCATGACTTCGCCATGCTAGCCGGATTGGTACTCATCGCACTTTTAATCCAAGTGATCTTCTTACGTCCGAAAGTCGCTAATATGACCGACGAATGCTAATTAATCTCATCCAATAAACTAAATAAACAACAAAAAAGTAATTCATTATGAAGAAGAATCTACTGCTCTTAATGCTTGCGCTCCTACTTCCGGCATTTATGTACGGACAAGAGCAGACAGTCTCCGGAACAGTGCTGGATACCTATAACATGGGTGTCCCCGGTGCGTCTATCGTTGAAAAAGGCACGACAAATGGAACGATTACCGATTTCGACGGTAATTACACTCTCACCGTATCCAACAAAAACGCCACATTAGTATTTTCTTTCATTGGGTACAAGACACAAGAAATTCCAGTAGCTGGGAAAGCCAAAGTAGACGTGATCCTACAAGAAAACGCCGAACAGCTAGACGAAGTAGTGGTAACCGGTTACGGTGGCTCACAAAAGAGAGCGACCTTGACAACCTCTATCTCTAAATTGGATAACGCCGTACTGGAAAACGCAGCGATGTCTAACGCCGGACAATCCTTGCAAGGAACCGTATCTGGTTTGCGCGTCGTAAACACGACCGGTCAGCCGGGAGCAAACCCAAATATCGTACTTCGTGGCGGAGCTACCATAACAGGTAAGGATAATGGCGCATTGGTCGTTGTAGATGGTATCGTGCGCAACTCATTGGCCGACATCAACCCCTCCGACATCGAGTCTATCCAAGTATTGAAAGACGCAGCCTCAACCGCTATCTACGGTGCCCGTGCCAATGGTGGCGTAATCTTGGTTACCACGAAACGTGGCAAAGAAGGATCCGCTTCCGTCTCTTACAAGTTCAAGGGAGGTGCCAACTTTGCTCGCACAGGTTATGATTACTTAAACGCTCACGATTATATTTACTACAATCGCTTAGGATACCAAAGAACAGGACGTTCAGGCATGGATAACCAAATGGGATACGGTATCGGGAATGACCTATTTGATATCCGTTATTTGGATGACAGTACCAAAGGCCTCTTGGCAGAAGGTTGGCAACAAATGCAAGACCCAACCGATCCGAATAAACAAATCTTATTCAAGGATTACTCAGGGCAAATGAAAGACGCAGCCTTCCAAGACCCTTCTTTCACGCAAGATCATTATATCAATATCACAGGAGGTAACGACAAAGGTACATTCGCAGCCAGCTTAGGTTACTACAAAGAAGACGGTCTCATTAAGGGAACCAGCTACGAGCGTTTCTCCGGGACATTCAATGGATCCTATAAGATATTTCCGATCTTGACAGTCAACTCTGGAACGACTTATACATGGTCTCGCCAGCCGGGTCTTTGGATCGGATCATATGAGTTCTTCTATCGCACAATGAGCCAACGCCCTACATGGAACCCATACATGGAAGACGGATCTCCCGCTTCAGGCTTCGGCACGGGTGATGGAAACCCTCTTTACTACAAAGATAAATTAACGAATACGAATGGAACCCGCCGCTCTACCTATAATATCGGTTTTGATCTAGAGATCATCCCGAAGAAATTAATCTTGAAAGAGAATAGCGCCCTATACCACGTAGACGATCAAACAGATAAGTTCGAGAAATCTTACCAACAACAAAACGCCACTAGCCCGAATCTTACCCGTAAGGCTGAGGCCAAATATATAAAGCAGAACCAACAGCAACATAGTGTTACTTTGACGTACACAGACACATTCAAAGAAAAACACAATCTGGAGGCAATGCTTGGTGGCGAGTATTTCAATTGGCATCAATATACGCTGAACGCAAGGACCGAAAATTCTCCGTCGGATGACATCCCTACTTTGAACGCTGGTAGTAATCGTACCTATACCTATAGCTACAAGGAAGGCTATCGTATCCTTTCTGGCTTTGCCCGTGTAAACTATAACTACAATTACAAATACCTGTTATCGGTCGTAGCTCGTTATGACGGAATCTCCAAGTTGAGCGATAACCGTTGGGGCTTCTTCCCGGGTATCTCCGCTGGTTGGAATATCATGGAAGAGGAGTTCTTTAAGGAATCGAAGTTGGTAGATGTGATCTCTAACCTGAAGCCTCGTATCAGCTACGGCGTGAACGGTAACGTAAACGGATTAGGATACTACGACGTATATGGCAGCTATGGGCAGAAAGACGCAAACGGATCGATCATAACAAACTATGATGGCTCTGTAGGTTTCTATAATGACAAATTGGTAAACGGTGGATTACGTTGGGAGCAAAGTAAATCTTTCGAAGTAGGTTTGGATATAGGATTCTTCAACAATCGCCTGAGCTTTATCCTAGACTATTATAATCGTACGACTTCCGATTTGTTGACAGATTTGGATTTACCCAATTACACTGGTTTCAACAGCATCAAAACCAACTTGGGAACTTTACGTAACCAAGGTTTCGAGATGGAAGTAAAAGCGAATATCCTAAACAACGTAAACGGATTCAGTTGGGATGTATCAGCAAACTTATCTACGGTAGCGAACAAGATTGTCAAGCTTCCGGCCAATGGGAACGAAAATAACCGCCAAGGAGGTTACCAAGTATACGACCCGCAAAAGGGTGAAGTCGTATGGGTTGGCGGAAAACAAGAAGGTGGTAAGCTGGGTGATTTATTTGCCTTCAAGCAAGATCATATCTTCAAGGATTGGGATGACGTGAAAGCGAATGCCAATAACCGCTACGACGCAATTGGAGAATTGTATGGCCCCGCCGCATGGGAAGCTTTAAAGGATAAGGCAGGTAAGCAACCGATCGAGCCGGGTGACGTTTGTTGGGCCGACTTGAACAATGATGGCGTAATCAACAATCTAGACCGCGTGAAAGTAGGTAATCTTTTCCCGACAGTAACCGGTGGTTTCTCCACGACATTAGGCTATAAAGATTTCTCTTTATACGCTCGTTTTGATTATGCGTTAGGGCATACGCTGTATAACGACTTAGCCGCACGTTCACTTGGACAATATCAAGGTTCGTTTAACATCATCGATATGGTGAAAGACAGTTGGTCGGAGACAAACCAGGATACGGATATACCTAAGTTCTACTATGCCGATCAGTTGAGCAAGAAGAATATTACTCGCTCCAACAATGGTTTGACAGCAGTTGACAACAACAGCTCCCGCTTCTACGAAAAAGGTGATTATCTAGCTTTACGTGAAATCACATTGACTTGGAACCTACCAAAGAAATGGATTAACAAAGCCTTGATGAGCAATGCCTCTGTTTATGTAACCGGACAAAACTTGTTCTACATCACAGGATATACCGGTGTATCTCCGGAACCGGCGGTAGATACTACCTATGGTCAAGGTCTTGATAACGGTAGATACCCAACTCCTAAAACGGTTCTTCTTGGTTTATCCGTAACATTTTAGTCAAACCCATTAAAAAAGACAGACATTTATGAAAAAGATAATTATAGCCATGATGGCAGCAGTCTCATTACTGAATTTCAGCGGATGCGACTCCTTGGACATGGAACCCGTAAGTAGTATTTCCGACGCAAACTATTGGAAATCCCCGGACCAGTTTAAGGCATTCAACATAGGTTTACACGGATTGCTCCGTTCACAATCCAGTTATAACATATTCGTATTGGGCGAACCTCGCTCGGACATCTACGGAGATCAGCCGTTCGGAGGCGAGGCTACCCAAGGCGTAGAGCGTTTCTCATACAATACGATCAACGCAGAGTTTACAGGAATCAGCAACTTCGCTAATTTTTATACGACACTGAACCAAATCAACTTGATGATCCGTAGAACGAACGAGACCGATTTATTAGGCGAGGCCGAAAAGAACTATTACTTAGGGCAGGCTTACGGTTTACGCGCCTATATCTATTTCCATTTGTTACGCTCTTGGGGAGACGTTATCATTACTACGGAGCCAACCTTAGGTAGCGAATTGGATATCTCTCACCTTGATAAGGCCGCTTCTCCAGCGAGTGAGGTGATGGATCTGATCAAGAAGGATATCGATGCCTCGGAAAAAGCTTTTGGCGGAGATTATTCTTATAAACAAGGAAAGTGTTATTGGTCTAAACCCGCTACCTTGATGCTGAAAGGTGAGGTTTATCTATGGAGCGGACGCCAGATGGGTGGCGGCACGGGCGATTATACCGTAGCCAAGACAGCCTTGCAAGATCTTCAACAAAACGGCAACTTAAAGCTGCAAGAGAAATTCACGGACGTTTTCTCTTTCAACAATAAGGAGAACAGCGAGATGATCTTCGCACTCCATAGTGGTAAGGAGGATGATTTCATGATGTGGAGAGACTATAACTGGCGTAACAATATGGTACCTCAACGTGAGTACATGGCAGGCTACTGTGACGAGACAGGAACTCCATTCCTTGAAATACCGGGATACAACCTACAAGGCTTAATGCGCTACCAAGTAAAGAAAGATCATTACCTAAAATCATTCCGCGAAGGTGATACCCGCTTGAAAGGTACCTTGAAGGCCGTTTATAAAAAGCACGAAGACGGCACCTTGGAGTATATCGCACCAATCCAATACAAGTTCCAAGGAACCACCTTGGAAGGTAGTAACGAGAGAAGTTGGTACGATGATTATCCTATCTATCGCTATGCGGATGCCTTGCTATTATTAGCCGAGGCTAAGGCCTTGCTCGGAGAAGATCCTTCTACAGAGATCAACGCCGTTCGCGAGCGTGCTTACGGTTCCGAATATTTTAACGCACATAAGAACGAGGTGGCTTATCCGAATGACAAAGGAAGTTTCTATAACGATAACCCGTTTGAGGCGGGCGACGAGAATGTGATGGAAGCTATCCTTAAAGAGAGACTTCGCGAGTTCTTCTTTGAGGGTAAACGTTGGTACGACTTGAGACGCTTCGGTAAGGATTATGTATTAAAATATACCACAGCACAAGAATCACGTTTATTATGGCCGATCAATGAAGGGGCATTGACAAACAACCCCGCATTGAAACAGACTCCCGGATACTAATCGTACATAGGTTTAAGGCGATTGGATATAACTAGGTTTTTGGCACGAATTCCAAA
>OGOY01002941.1_pt1 | contig 14031 bp, 10 predicted proteins | sample 1552811 | NCBI WGS metagenome assembly OGOY01 (sample SAMEA2580132, study PRJEB22360) | human gut metagenome | biome: human gut; feature: human-associated habitat; material: faeces | place: Denmark | collected 2008/2010 | reverse complement strand
TCATAGACTCCGCGGATTAAGATGCCATCTTTTAGAAGAAGTTCCTTTAAAATTTCCACAATTTCTTCTTTAAAAGCTTCCATGCCAAGAGCCAGACATTCCACTACCAGAACATCTTCATATTTATCAATGACAAGTCCTGGAAGAAAATCTGCTTCACCAAAAATAATTCGGCAAGATGAAGTATCTACCGTTGTCTTACGGTAATCCCATGCATTTTTCACGCGCATTGTTAAAAAATCATGATCAATTACCTGATCTGCTTTGCGAGTCATCATACGTATGCGAATTTTAGAATTTTGATTGATAAAACCATTTCCCATAGGATATCCGTCGAAATCATGTACTGTCACAATATCTCCGTTTGTAAATCTTCCCATAATAGTTTCTATTTCATTATCAAAGATCCAGGCACCGCCAGATTTGATCGTTCGGCCTTCGCCTTTTTTAAGTGTTACAATAGTATTATACATAAAGTCCCCTTTCTGAACTTAATTCAAACTGACTTAAAATAACCCGTTGGAAAACGTCTTGTTCTCCAACGGGTATACTTAACTCTCTAATAATAAGTAGAGAGCTTTTTTGTTACTCAAATTCTATTGTTGCCGGCGGCTTTCCTGTGCAGTCGTACATTACGCGGTTTACACCCTTTACCTCATTAACGATACGGTTTGTTACCTTTCCAAGTACTTCCCACGGAAGCTGCGCTGCGTCAGCAGTCATGAAATCTGAAGTATTTACAGCGCGAAGCGCAATTGCGTAATCGTAGGTACGGAAATCACCCATAACACCAACACTTCTCATGTTGGTGAGCGCTGCAAAATACTGACCAAGACCCTTATCCAAACCTGCCTTTGCAATCTCCTCACGGTAGATATAATCAGCCTCCTGAACGATCTTTACCTTCTCCGCTGTTACCTCTCCGATAATACGGATTCCAAGACCCGGGCCCGGGAATGGCTGACGATATACAAGATAGTCCGGAATGCCTAGCTCTAATCCTACCTTACGAACCTCATCCTTAAACAGCATACGAAGCGGCTCTACGATCTCCTTGAAATCAACTACGTCTGGAAGTCCTCCTACGTTGTGGTGAGACTTAATAACAGCTGACTTTCCAAGACCAGACTCGATAACATCCGGGTAGATGGTTCCCTGTACCAGATAGTCGACAGCACCGATCTTTCTTGCCTCTTCCTCGAATACGCGGATGAACTCCTCACCGATAATTTTTCTCTTTGCCTCTGGCTCTGTAACGCCCTTTAACTTCTCATAATAGCGCTGCTGTGCATTAACACGAATAAAGTTTAACTCATATGAGCCGTTTGGTCCAAATACAGCCTCAACCTCATCACCCTCATTTTTACGAAGCAGGCCATGATCTACAAATACACAAGTCAGCTGTTTGCCAATTGCCTTAGAAAGAAGTACGGCTGCAACAGATGAATCTACTCCGCCAGATAATGCACAAAGAACCTTGCCATTACCGATACGCTCACGTAGCTGTGCGATTGTTGTCTCTACAAAGGATGACATTTTCCAATCTCCGTGACATCCACAAACCTTGTATACGAAGTTTGAGAGCATCTTCATACCCTCTGCTGTATGCATAACCTCCGGATGGAACTGTGTTGCATAAAGCTTTCTCTCTGGGCAGGACATTGCGGCTACCGGGCATACAGGTGTATGCGCAGTCACACGAAAACCTTGCGGTGCCTTTGCAATGTAATCAGTGTGGCTCATCCAGCAAACAGTTGTCTTTGATACGCCTTCAAATAAAGCGTCCTCTGTGTCAACCTCCACCTCTGTATGTCCATACTCACTTGTCGGTGCTGTCTCTACAGTTCCGCCAAGACTCCATGCCATTAACTGTGAACCATAGCAAATACCAAGAATCGGAATACCCAATTCAAAAATGGCTTTGTCATAATGTGGTGACTTTTCATCATAAACGCTGTTTGGACCACCAGTAAAGATGATTCCCTTAGGATTTATTTTTTTGATCTCTTCCAGGCTCATCGTGTAAGGCTTTACCTCACAGTATACGTTGCACTCGCGCACGCGGCGTGCAATCAGCTGATTATACTGACCACCAAAGTCTAATACAATAACCGACTCCTTCTCCATTGCAATTCCTCCTGCTTTTGTTATCGTCTGCTCTCATCCTCGATGCACTATGCTTTCTGGCGGGCAAACATTGCTTCATACTTTTTCTTTTTTATTATACAGAGTGTGACTGTTTTGTGCAATGCAAAATTTTTATAACAGTAGAGCGCAATCAGCCACTTTTTTAGGAAAAATTCCTACAAAACATAACTTACTTTCCTTATTTTATCCATGCAAAGAATGCACAGTCATATGCCTCAAAATATTCTTGTGCATCAGCAATTGCCATCGTAGTAGTCTCTGATGTAACGGGATCATACACACTTACATTTTTTGTGTCATAGCCTGTAAGCAATAGCGCACTGCTGTCTCCAGTAACTGCAAGCACCAGATGATTTTCGTTGATATAATATAAAATCTGTGTTACACTGCTGCCTCTTAGATTTTCTGCACGGCCGCTTACACTTTTTGACGTATCTTTTGTGTTTTCAGCCTCTATTGCCTGAGTCATAATATCCTCAACAGCCGTCTTCTCATTCAAAAGTGCTTCTACTAAAGATGCATTTCCGCCTTCAGCCGAAATAAGAATCTCTAAGCATGCCCTTAAGCCATCTTCTGCGTTTTTTGCCTGCTGTTCTTCAAATGTCAGATTTTTACTCAGCGCTCTAGTTCCTCTTGTCCAAACATAGCTTGCCCTATCATCTACCACTACTCCCATCTGATCATATGCGGTGTCAATAGCATCTGCAAGCACACTGTCAATCTGCTGTAAGCGTCCCTTGGCATATACATAGTAAAGATGCCCCTGATCACCATCATCTAAGTTCAACTGATATGAGGCAGCTGCATCGCGAATCTTGCAAAGTGTTCCATTTGTCTGCACCTTTTCTGTATCGAGAGGAATACTAATAGACCACACCTTCTGGAAATCATCTGCAATTTTGCTCTTTGTTAAGCTTGTAACCTTTTTATCGCTTCGATTATTGAAAAACATCTGATCATCAGCCGCTTCTTCATAGCTTCCAGACGCATTGTTCTTCGTAAGACGATAAATGTTTAGCTGATTCTCCAAAATTTGTGTTCCTTCTATATAATATCCATCCATCTGATATGCACCAGACTGTGTCATGTCTTCATCAAATGAAAGTATTGCCAGTTCATACATAGGCTTATGCACTACCTGTCCGGCCTGTGTCAGCACATCACTCTTTCTTCCCGTGCCATACACCAGATCATTGCCCAAAAAGCCCTGAATCTGAACAAACTCACCTTCTCCTGCATCTATACGATACGTTTCTCCAGTGCTTAGATCAGCAATTCTAATCATGCCTGCATATCCCTCATTGCCCTCCTCCCAGGCAATAAGGCTGCTTGATTTATTGGAGTAAAAGCTTCCTGCACTTGATGCCTTAGCAAGCTGTGCCTTCTCTCCACTGCTTAAATCGATAGAATACACAGTACTCTGATACAAAAGGTACATCAAATCAGACTCATTATTGACATAGGCAAGCGTTCCCATATTTTTCATAATGATCTCTTCCGAGAATGTAACTGGAATATAGAAGATTTCATCAATACAGGCTGTCTCACATTTATAATGAAGGAAGCTGACGCCAACCTGTCCCTCATGATTTCCTCTGCTGTGATAACCATATGCCATAAAATAAATATCGCCGCTGTTTTCAACACGAATTGGCTGCAGCTTGTACCCATCTAAAAATGATTTATCCTCAGCTCCATCCTGATATGTGTATATAAGACTTAATGAATTATCTTTTTCATTTGATGCAAACAGCTGTCCGTCATACACGTATGCCTGAATATTTTCATCATCTGATGCCATCTTGGATACTTCCTCATCTGTAATGCCAAGCTGCAGTGCCCCCTTTGCATACACTGGTGCTGCTACCGAAAACTGCTCTTTTACATGGCGTTCAAAATCAAGAAGATAAAGCACATCACTTCTAAAACGCACAACATAATTTTCATTCACCATACATGTTTTGCTGTCTGTGCCGTTACTTATTGTTACAGGATATGTCAATGTAACACTTGCCTGACTGTCGCTTAACTCCGTAAGCGTTGTCTCTACTGTTCCAGCCTCAACTAAAAGACCATTCCACGTGATCATACCACTTCTTGAATGCTGATTCACGTAGCTGAAATCATCTGTTCCCATCGTCTCATCTGGCTGTATGTAATTGACGACAAAATCACTGTTTTTGTCAATTGATGCCTGCCAGAAATCATGTGCAAAACCAACGAGGCTTTCTGTATGTTCATCTGTCAGATAAATAATTCTGCTATAATAATAGACAGGTTTTTCCTTCTGACTGACACATAAAACAAATTGATATTCATTGCCATCATCTACCAGATTAGAAAGCTGCAGCTGTGTCTTCATAGTGCTGCCATCCGTTTCCCATCCGCTTATCACACCATCCTCTACAAGACGTGTGCCATCAAGTCCTCTGACTTCATAAGAAACCTGACCGACATTCTCCGCCTGATCGATCTGAATGGACAGTTTATGTTCCTGCGACAGGGGCGTAATACAGCCCCTCATCGTGGAAACATCCATCTTTTGTGTATAACCACGAAGAATATTGCTGTTATCTGTAAGATACTTAAGCCTTACAGCGGCAAGTGTGCCTGACTGCATCGTTTCGTAGCTGTCTGTCTGCTGTGTTTTCTGTGTATACTGCTGATATACTACAAAGCTGCCAAATGCAGCTGCAAAAATAAAAATCAGCAGCAGAATCCTTCGAATTAGCTTTTTCAAATCAAAACCATACCTTTCTTTTTCCCTATTAACAGGGTATTGTTATGGCTTTATTTTACTTGCAATCCAGTAAAATCACAAGTCTTTTTTTGTACTGCCGTTAACATCAATATCGTCCTCTGCATCGTCTGCACCTTCGCCTTGCAATCTCCTGATATAAAAGTACACTTACTATATCTTCCAGCCAGCTTTGCTGTCTTGGCGGCCTAGGCGGCGGTGGTCCCTGAGGAGGACCAAATGGTGGCGGCGGTGGCGGCATAAATGCATCGTGTCCGCTTGCCTCAAATAGATCCTCTATCGGTATTTCTCTAAACTCCTCATTTTTTCTAAGACGCTCACAGATTTGACGTCCTGTTCGATTAAGATTTATTTTATCTGGATATTCATCATAAATAAAGCTTCCTGCATAATCAAGCTCATCACAAGTATGTTCAATTTCCTGCTGTATCTTTTTTATTTTTTCCGGATAGAGGCTTTTCCAGTACTGCGTTTGAATCTCATCTGCTGCCTCCTCAAGCCTTTGGGCGATCAATGCATCCTGTGGGGTCTGCGGCCGAAAGCGTGATGACTGATGATACAGCCCGTACTGGCTGTGACTGCTCCATATCATAGCAAGATCCTTTCAGACGGATTTACTTTTATTTTATGCCGCATTAAATTCAAGTGTTCCACGCCTTAACTAATCATCCCACTGTACCGTTGGAAAACCGAGAATACATATTGTTTTCTCGCCATTTACACGGTACAGCAGATTGATATTTGATCTTTCGTTTTGAAACCGTATCACTTCTCCTAATTTTTCCCCATATCCATAGTATAGCTGCAGATTGTCCTGTCCTTTTGCACTTACAAGCGATGCGCCTGCTTTATTTATCATCTTTTTAGCACATTCATCTATCTGTTCTTTTGTCATTAACTGCGGCCAGCTTCCTATAAGCTCTAAACATAGTTTTGATTGGCTCTGGCTGTATTTTTCCAGTCGTTCTTTTTTCTCATATATCCTTTGCATTTCTTCTGACCAGTCTCCCGCAAACCGCCAGCTGATCAGCCCTTCGCACATATTGTCATTTTTTATTGCCGTCTGATTTTCATTTGTATCTTCGTCATTATTTTTTCTTAAGTATTGCAGGCTCCAGGAAAAATCTTCATTTGCACCTTCAAGCTCCCATATACATCCATACGTTTCCTTCTTTTTTATAATCCCATATCCACTGTAAATTTGACAGACGGCCGCCGCACCCTCAAGGTATTCTGTAATCTCTTCTTCTGACGTTAATGCAGGACCAGTACCATAAAGGCGAATCTGTGCCGTCACATCATCTGTAAATTCGTCATTAAAACAAGATGCCATCTCAAAGCTGTCTAGCGCCATTTCCTGTCTTTTGTTCAGCCCAAACGCTTCCACCGCAATCACTGCGCACCACACTGCACAGCAAAGCCCTGTCAATATACGGTACATATTGCCTCCTTTCTGCTCCTATTGGAAAGTATTTCCTATTAAAAAAACTTTATACACATTAATCTTTTGCAAAATTTGCGTGTTGCCATTCTATGTCATCTTTGCTATACTAAGAAAAAAGTGCCTATTTTAGCCACTTTTTGATTAGGAGGGATTCTATGTCTAAGCCAACGCTCTACCGAAACCGTTTGATACCACTTGAATCAATACTGTTAACTAATGATGAAATCCTATATCACGATGATAAAAAAATCATTACATTCTGGAAGACGCTTCATCCAAAGTCTGATCTTTCATACGGCTATTCATGTTACTTTTTAGACCGTGGTTTTAAGATCAGCCGATTTTATTCGCACAGTCACGATTTCATGTATTGGTATTGTGACATCATTGAGACAAACTACGAAAAGGACAGCGACACTTATGTCTTTACTGATCTGTTGGCAGATGTGATAGTCAAGCCAGACGGAAACACTCGCGTAGTGGATCTTGATGAGCTGGCAGATGCCTTTGAGCGCGGACTTCTCTCTTCACAGCGTATGAGCTGCGCACTCAGACAACTCGATGATCTGCTTCAGGCAATTTACAGAGACCGTTTTGAATCACTGACAGAGCCACTTATGAATCAGATTGCTGAGTATGAATCATTGCAGCAAAAAGCGTAACAAAACATGCCCTTGGGGGTAAAATTTAACACAAAGATCAAAGGAGAATCATATTATGATAGCACTTGGATGCGACCACGGCGGTTACGAATTAAAGCAGGAGATTATCAAATACCTAGAGGAAAATAATCTGCCATTTAAGGATTTTGGCTGCTACGACAACAGCTCAGTGGATTATCCTATTTATGCACGCAAAGTAACAGATGCCATTACACACGGTGAATGTGACAAGGGTATTTTAATCTGCGGAACAGGTATCGGTATTTCCATCGCAGCAAATAAGGTTCCTGGCATCCGCGCTGCACTGTGTACTGACTGCTTCTGCGCTGAAGCCACAAGACTTCACAATGATGCCAATATCCTTTGTATGGGCGGACGCGTTGTTGGTCCTGGACTTGCTGTAAAGATTACTGACACATTCTTAAATACACCATTTTCTAACGATGAGCGCCATATAAGACGCATCAATCTGATTGAAAACAGAGATCCATCTGAAAATTAATCATAAAAAAAGCCGCTTACCCATCAAAAGATGAGCAAGCGGCTAATTCTTTTATTATCCTATATTATGATCCTAAAAGTGCTTCTGCATATTTTCCAAGCTCAGCGCTTCTATTTTCAGCATCTTCCATGCTGCTTCCCTTTACACCGTAATACAGCTTGATCTTCGGCTCAGTTCCTGATGGTCTTACACACAGCCATGCGCCGTCCTCAAGATCATAATACAGTACATTTGACTGCGGCAGTCCAGTTGGTGTTACCTCTCCTGTCTCCATGTTTTTGCAGGTATCTAACTTGTAATCTCTTGCCTGCAGTACCTTGTACGGTCCGATATTCTCTGGTGCATTTGCACGTAAGTTTTCCATAGTCTGAGCGATCTTTGCCAGACCCTCAATGCCCTTCATGGTAACAGACTTTACACTGTCCTTATAATAGCCATACTTGTCATAAATTGCAAGCATCTGATCCCACAGTGTCTTTCCCTGCTTCTTATAATAAGCAGCAGCCTCGCACAGTGCCATAGTCGCAACAATAGCATCTTTATCTCTTGCATGTGTTCCAATAAGACATCCATAGCTCTCCTCAAATCCAAACAGATATGTTCCCTTACCACTCTGCTCAAAACCAAGAATCTGCTGTCCGATGTACTTAAATCCAGTCAGACACTCAATCAGGCGGATTCCATAAGACTTTGCGATTGCATCTGCAAGATTCGTTGTAACGATTGTCTTAATAAGAGCTCCATCCTCTGGCAGTCCTTTCTTTTCCTTAATCTGGCTGATTGTATACTCAGCAAGCAAGCATCCAGACATATTTCCTGTCAGAGAATGATACTCACCAGTCTTTGCATCCTTTACATATACGCCAAGACGGTCTGCATCCGGATCTGTTGCCAGAACAAGATCTGCGTTTTTCTCCTTTGCAAGTGCAAGTGCCAGTTCAAATGCTTCTGCTGCCTCTGGATTTGGATAGCTTACAGTCGGGAACTCTCCATCTGGAAGCTCCTGCTCTGGAACTACATAAACATGAGTAAAGCCAAGCTCCTTTAATACACGTCTTGCCGGTACATTTCCTGTTCCGTGAAGAGGTGTATAAACGATTGTCAGCTGATCCTGCATTTCGTCAATGGCATCCTGATTCTTTACCTGCTTCTTTAACTCTGCAATATATGCGTCATCAATTGCACCGCCAATAATCTCAAACAGATTTGCCACGCGTGCATTATCTTCCTGCATCGTCTTTAAGGTGGAGAAATCTGTGATTGCCTTTACCTCTGCCATGATGCCCTTGTCATGCGGCGGTGTAATCTGTGCGCCGTCCTCCCAATATACCTTATATCCATTATATTCTGGCGGATTGTGAGATGCAGTAATATTGATTCCTGCGATACATCCAAGCTTTCTTACAGCAAATGAAAGCTCTGGTGTCGGGCGAAGAGATTCAAACAGATATGCTTTAATGCCATTTGCAGCCAGACAAAGTGCTGCTTCCTTGGCAAATTCTGGAGACATACGACGGGAATCGTATGCGATTGCAACACCTTTCTTCTGCTCTCCTGCCTTGATAATATAATTAGCAAGTCCCTGTGTTGCCTTGCGAACTGTATAAATATTCATACGGTTTAATCCAGCTCCAATCACGCCGCGAAGACCAGCTGTACCAAATTCCAGCTCCGTATAGAAACGATCCTTTTTCTCCTCTTCTGAAATTCCTCTTAACTCAGCCTTTGTTGCCTCGTCAAAACACGGGCTTGTCAGCCACTCATCATACAATGCCTGATAATCCATAAAAACCATGCCTTTCCGTGTCACTTTTTTAAAGGACACTGCTTTCTTTTACCCTAAGTATACTAGATAAAACAAAAAAATGGAATCTTTTTTCAAAGATTTTTCACAAAATACTCCTATTCTTTACCGAAATCTTGTGTTATACTAACGAAGCGAAATACAATATTTAAAGAAAGGTGACATGTATTATGAAGACTTTTTTACATTCTTCCAAAGATAAACAAAGCTTGTCTGACTGGTCGCTCCGACAGAAAGCAGGCTTTTTTGTTTTTCTGGCACTTTTTGCCATATGCATTGGAATGGCCTGCTTTTTTAATGGTTTCTCTCTGCCTAATCTATTAATTCTGATTGCCATTGCCATTGTCTCTATGGTCATCTACGTGCTGCCAATTTCTCTGCATCCAGTCGTAAAGGCTGTCATCACTATTATTCTTCCGACAGCCGCATTCTTTTTACTGGAGTCTATGACACATGTTGTCTGGGAAACGATGGAGATTGACGCTGTTTTATTAAACCTTGTCTTTTACTATTTGTTCTTTTTGTTTTTCTTCTTCGTAAGCGGATCAACAAAAATCTCACTTGATATTCTGCTTATATTTACCATGATTGTCGGTCTGGCAAACTATTTTGTCATTTTGTTTCGCTCCTCACCGATTCTGCCATGGGATCTGCTCTCAGTTGGAACTGCAGCCACTGTTGCAAACAATTATACCTTCAGCATCACATATCTTGTTGCTCAGCTTGCAGCTGGCTTTTTAGGATGTATAATACTTGCTGGAAAATGTAATCTTCATTTCCCAGCCATAAGCGCTAAAAAGACAATTCGCGGACTGATTCGTCTGGCACTTTGCTGCGTTTTAATCATTCCGTCTGCATGCTATATCCACTTTTTATATCAGCCTGACATTGCAGATTATACAAGCCTTGACAACACGCTGTTTACTCCAAAATATATGTTTAAGACAAATGGCTTTTTCGTTGCCTTTTTGATGGACAGCCGCTATCTTAGAATTGATGAGCCAAGCGGCTACAGCAAAGAATATGCTAAATCGCTTCTTGATGAGCAGACTGAAACTTCTTCTACTGCCGATGAGCTTCCAAATATCGTTGTCATTATGGATGAATGTTTCTCTGATCCTACTGTACTTGGTGACTTTTCCTGCAACGAAGACTTTATGCCATATATTCGAAGTCTGCTTGACGGCGCTCCAAACACCATAAGCGGTCATCTTTATGTATCTGTTCTTGGCGGCAACACGGCAAATTCAGAGTTTGAATATCTGACAGGTGATTCGATGGCATTTCTTCCAAGCGGAAGCATTCCTTATCAGCAGTATTTAAATAAGTATGCTCTGTCAATTGTTTCACGCATGGAGGAATTAGGCTACAGCACAACTGCTATGCATCCGTACAATGCCTCTGGCTGGAATCGAAGCTCTGTTTATGAAAAGATGGGATTTGGACAGTTTCTTTCCTTGAAAAATTTCCATCACGGCGAACAGCTTCGAAAATATGTCAGCGATCAGGCCGACTTTGAAGAGGTTCTCGATGTCTTAAATCAAAGCACCGATCCTGCCTTTATCTTTAATGTAACAATGCAAAATCACAGCAGTTATGGCACACCGTATGATAACTTCACTCCGTCTATTGAAGCTAAGTTTAAAAATACAAAGAGTACCAAATATTTAAACAACTATCTTTCCCTGATGAAATACACTGATGACGCAATTAACTATCTGCTTACTGAGCTTTCTGCTTCTGACAAGAAAACAATTGTTGTCTTCTTCGGTGATCATCAGCCAAACGATTATGTTGTTGAACCAATCTACGAAGAGAATGGCCTCGATATCAATAACCAGACGCTTGAAGAACAGCAAAAGCGTCAGCAGGTTCCTTTCTTTATCTGGGCAAATTATGATATAGAGGAGGAAAGTAATCTTGCACTAAGTGCCAATTATCTTTCTACAAAAGTTGCCAATGTTGCCGGTCTTGGCCTTACAAAATATCAAAGCTTCCTCTCACAGATGTCAGAAGTGCTTCCTGTCGTCAATGCAGTTGGCTATGTAGACACCGACGGTACATGTCACTATTTAAAGGAAGCCACTGGCGAAGAAAAAACATGGCTTGATAATTATGAAATTCTTCAGTATTACCGCATGTTTGACCAATAATTAACTTTTACAGCTGCTTCTGCAGCAGACAATCAGCAAAGGCAGTGCGTACACTATTTTGTTCCACTGCCTTTTTTATTTTCTCGATATTCTTCTCAGAAATCCACGATTTGCTGTTATTAAAATAGAAATTTACCTGTTTCCAATATTTTTCCGGGTATGCAATCATAAATCCTAATAGGCTTATTTCTTTTTGTGACATGTTTTGGACTCTGTTATATTCGCGAATCAGCCTCATTCCGAGCTCCTGATTCCAGTTATGCTTTTCCATGATTTTTCTAATAAACTGATACAGATCACAAATCTGGCAGCCCACACGAAACTGCTCAAAATTTACTGCTGCCGTCTGCCCCTGACCAATAAGTACATTGTGCTGATGATACGCGCCATGTATAAGATGGCCTTCTTTTTTCGCCTGTTCCTCCACCTCATAAAGTCCGCCGTCCATCATTGCACGCACTGCAATGTCTGCCTGATTATACATTTCATCAAGGCTTTTTTGGATGAACTGCTCAAGCACTGATTTTTTCTTTTTACGATGCAGATAGGCACGCACACGGCGAAGCTCACGATTGTGCTTTTCATATTGACAGGCCAGACTCTGCCTTTCTTTATGTGTATTTGTGACAGCATTGCCTTCTGTCATATCCTGTTTGCTTTCTTCAGACTGCACTTTCTCCTGTTTTATAAGCAGATGCTTTGGCATGCGCCTCATAGAAACATGCAGACGCGCAAGACTATTCACAGCCTGTACGAGATCACCAATACTGCTTACGCTGCATTCTGGCCATGGATACCACATTTTTAACACATAACCTGTGCCTTCTTCATTTTTAGAGAGCAGTTCTTCCTTCTCATTTTTTATGATCTGGTCTGTGTGCACCATTCCATTTTCCGCCAGATATAAAAGAAGGGCCGCCTCTGCCTCTAACCGTGCTTGTTTTCCACGGTATTCTGAAAGCAGATACAGTCCTTCTTTTGTATCACATAAAAGTGCGCCCCGTACCTTTCGCGTTGTACGAACTGTCACAGGATACTGACTAAGTACCGACATTCCCCAATCATTCATAGAATTACCTACGCCTTTCCGGCTGTCTCCCGGACCGCCTATGCTATCCTATGAAACATAAGGTAATATCATGCCAGATCATTTTTATTTGCGCGTCCAAAGAATATCTCTGTTAATGCATTGTCCTAGCAATCTCTTCACCTGTCCTGCGTCCTTTGTCTGCGGCAAAATCCACATAAGCTTTGTCAGAACAGCTTCTAGTGTCATATCATATGCCTCCATGACACCTGCCTCTTCCTTTACCTTCTTTCCAACCTCATATACAGCAAGATTGCTGCCTTCTCTGGCAACCTGTGTAGCCATGACAAACACCTTTCCCTCACGTGTCCACTTATGTACCACATCGAAAAAGCTTCCATGCTCGTAAACAGGAAGACCACCGACACCATATGCCTCGATGATTACAGCATCACATCGTCCTGCCACATAATCAAGAATATCAGCAGGCATAGACGGCACCAGCTTAACTAATCCTACTGATGCAGTCATATCATGATAAAACTGTACAGGTCCCATCTCTTTTGGCTCTTCAAAATACAAAATAACACGTCCGTCACTAATCATGCCAAGATATGGATAATTGACACTTGCAAATGCATTATAGCTCTTGCTGTGCTCCTTCTTTGCACGTGTTCCGGCAATAATTTTCCCATCAAATACAACACATACATCATGTGCCTTTTCGCTTGCTGCAAACCTGAGACTATCCATAAGATTTACTCTCGCATCAGTATCCTCTAAGTCTATTGGATGCTGTGCTCCTGTAATAACAATCGGCTTTGGTGAATGCTGAATCAGATAAGAGAGTGCTGCCGGACGTGTTTTTGGGAAGTGAAAATAAAGAAAGGAGAGTGCTGCCGCCGTAAATGCCATCGTGTCCGTTCCATGACAAATGACAAAACCATCATACTCGTCATAATGTGCTTCAATGCAGGCTGCCATAGCAAGCCAATGCTTTGGTTCGATGTTTGTACTGTCAAGATTCATCAGCTGAATAGTGTCCGTTTCACAAAATTCCTTTGAATCCTGCACATACGACAGAAGCTGCTCTGGCGTAAGAAGCGGTTTTAATCCATCATCACTATGTCCGCAAGCGATTGTTCCGCCCGTTCCAATAAGTAATATCTTTCTCATACCACATGCATTATCCTTTCTGTTTGTACCTTTATTCCCTCATTTTGATTTGCCTGCTGATCCTGCTGGCGACGAAATGCGTTAATAATATCACGTCTTGTAATGATGCCAATGAAAACATTGCGATCATCTACAACTGGTACATAATTTTGATTGGATGCACGCTCAATCATCTCATCTATTGTAGCATACACATATACTGGCGGCATCCAGTCCTTACGGATAATCTCTTTGATTTGAAAGCTCTCCAGCTCCTGCATGTCACATTTGTGATATGTTAACATATACCATAAAAAATCGCCCTCGTTTACCGATCCGGCATAACAGCCATCCTCATCGATAACCGGCAGCGCAGTG
>OGOY01002936.1_pt1 | contig 14045 bp, 10 predicted proteins | sample 1552811 | NCBI WGS metagenome assembly OGOY01 (sample SAMEA2580132, study PRJEB22360) | human gut metagenome | biome: human gut; feature: human-associated habitat; material: faeces | place: Denmark | collected 2008/2010 | reverse complement strand
AGCACACGGTTCATACCCGTGGTGTCGAGAGTTCAAATCTCCCTTCCGCTACTGACTACAAGGATCGCGCAAGCGGTCCTTTTTTGTGTCATAAAATTTCATCCCACAAAAAAGGAGAGTCTTAATAATAACTCTCCTTTTCCAAAAAAATTATTAACTAAATCCAAAGAAGCGCTGTGCCAAACCATATCCCCTGCATACAATCGCTCTTCCGACCTTACCTGGAAGATTTAGTGCAATTCCCTGAGCACTAAAACGAAGATGACGCCACATAGTTTGATTTTCTTTTTTCATATAGCTCCAAAGTGCTTCCTTTTTTTGTTTTGAATCCTCTGTGTTAATTAACGCATAATGAACTGTAGTTACCGTACACATAATCTGCAGATAGCTGTATAAATAGCTGCGCAGCTTTTTGTTGCTGATCTTTTCAAGATCAAATGCACCAAAGATGATGCGATTGACGCGATCCTGCTGGTCGATTCGCTTCATCATAACCTGCTGATTAACAGATTGATCTTCTCTTCCCGTATAGTACATATAAAAATCTACATCCAGATAATACATAACGCGCACATATGGAAATGGCTTGTATACATAAATATTATCAACATAGAATGTATGCTTTGGAAGCGTCAGGTTAATTCCCTTTAACAGACTGGTGCGGTATATTACTGCATGCATCAAAAGATAATGACCTGTCTGGAACTTACCTATTTCTTTCCAGCTAAAGAAACGTCCCCTTGGAAGTGTCTTGCGATAATCAATTGACTTCTGGCGAAGCACATCACCATTCTCGTCATGACGATCGTAAACAAAATTGGAAATCAGCATATCAAGCTCATGATTTTTTTTGACAATACGGCGCAAAAAATCAAGCACCTGCTTATAAGCTTCTGGTGCAAGGCTATCATCACTGTCAACTACTTTAAAGAACAAACCTGTTGCATTTCTGATTCCCGTCGTTACTGCGTCTCCATGACCTCCGTTTTCCTTATGAATTGCCCGCACAATATTCGGATATTTTCTCTCATATTCGTCCGCAATTTCTGCTGTACGGTCTGTTGATCCGTCATCCACGATCAAAATCTCTACCTCATCACCACCCGGAAGCAGCGTTGCCATGCAGCGATCCAAATATGCCTCTGAATTATAGCTTGGAACTGTTATTGTTAAAAGTTTCATCATAAATACCTTTCTGTAACCTAGCAGCATATGCTGCAGTGCAAATTTTCCTGTACAAATACCATACAAGGTGATTATATACAATTTTTCAGGCTACTGCAAGGTCTTTTTGTCAAATACAAAAGTTACTGTTCATGAAAGCCCCTCGGTGCAATAGTTTCCGGCTTATTCGTGAACTGTAATATACACAACTCCTGCAGCTGTTCCTGCAAGACCAATGATGCAGGCAGCCACTACATATGTCTGCAAATAGCTGCTAAGCCATGTGCTTTGCTGTACAAGAATGGATATGAGGTTGGCTGATACATGCAAAATAATTGGTGCTGTAAGCTTTGCGAACCGTTCATATGTCCAAACAAGAAGTGCTCCCAAAATAAATGCGTACAGTGCCTGAAGCAGATTGCCATGAACTGCGGCAAAAATCAAAAGCGCTGCCAAGGCTGACGGCCCCACACTAAGCCACGTACGCATTCTTCTGTAAAGGATACCGCGAAATAAAAGTTCCTCTGCCACTGGTGCTGCAACGCCAACTACAAGTATCTGAAGCCACAGCTTATCTGAATAAAGTGCCTTTGCTACGTTTTTTGCATCTTCTTCTCTGATTGTCTTTAACCCAGTTAACTCAAACAGCATATTAACGCCAATGCAGGCACATATTCCAATAATAATCATGATGATTGCAGAATAAAGTGACAGCTTCTTGCCTTCCCAGCGAATCTGTTTGGAATCTTTGTAAAATAAAATTCCCATAATTATAATACAGGACACTTTTTCAATCAGATTTGCAATCAGACCACCGTTTGGATAAAGACCTAGCACTGCCATTCCTATAGCCATATAGATGACGAGCGGATAGATCAAATTGATCAGTCGCCTCGACAATGGTTGATATCTCATTTTTTATTTCCTTTTCTTATTTTTTCTTCCCGTTTTTTCTGATCTGCTTTTTTCATGCGAGCACGAAAAGCCTCTTCTGACTGCCGCTTTTGCTGTGCTTTTGACACAGCAAGAGCTACTGCCTGTTTTTTCTCCTCAAAGGCTATTTTTTTCTCTTCAACGGCCTCCTGCACTAGCTGTTTTCGCTCCTCTGCTGCCAGTCTCCGTTCTTCTGCTGCCGCTTCTGCCGCCAATTTTCCCTCTGCTACAGCATCCGCCACTGCCTGCTTCTTCTCTTCTACACTCTCCTGTACAGCCTCTGCCTGTGCCTTTAGCTTCTCTGCAAATTTCTTAGAATTGATTTCTAAGTTCGGATATGCCTCTCCGATACGGCGAAGCAGTACCGGATCCTCGCGAAGAAGTTGGCGCACCTTTGTGCTGACTTCCTCAGAATTATCTGCTTCTACGCCATCAATTTCCTTTTTAACAAGATTAAATGCAATATGTGATACAATATTATCCCAGATCATCAGCATAACAATTGCACCTGACAGCGTATAAAGAATCCACTGCGGAATGGCATGAATCCATTTCATCAAAACTGGATCGATCAGCTTTACAATTGCCACACCTCCAATTCCAAATAATACCAAGTTTCCAATCCAAATACGGCCATGCAGATTCATTGGCTTTTGGCTGTAATCCCACCAGCGCGCATGGAACATTTTTTCCATGTACCAGCTGACAAAATATTCTAGGACTCCGCAGAGTACAAAAGACGCCAAAAACGTCACAATATAGCTTGCATTTCCGATCAGTCCACCAACTAAAACTGTTACAACAACGGCACCTGAGCCATAAATCGGACAATATGGACCAATTAAAAATCCACGGTTAATAAAACGGTGAAACTGTATATACTTTAATATCACTTCCATGCACCATCCGGCGACAGAATAGCAAAAAAATAGTACGATAAGCTCTGCTATTGTTTGTCTAAGCATTCAATTTTCTCCTTTCAAAACGCATAAGGGGACAATATTTCTATTGTCCCCTGGTGTCTCAAATGGTTGCGATATCGATCAGTGTCAGCTGCTCTTCTCTATTCTCAAGACTAGTAATCAATGCCTTTGCTGTATCAATTGCTGTCAGTACATTTACACCTGTCTCGATTGCATTTCTACGGATAATAAAACCATCATGGCTGTGCTCTGCGCCCTGTGTTGGTGTATCAATGACAAGATCAATCTGATGGCCAAGAATCAAATCAAGAAGATTCGGTGAATCCTGCTCCAGCTTGCTTATATAAAGTGTATCCACTCCCTTTGCACGAAGTGCTGCTCCTGTTCCCTTTGTCGCATAGATCTCGTAGCCAATTGCCTTGAAACGTCTTGCAATATCTACGATCTCTTCCTTATCATCATCGCGAACTGTAATAATCATCTTCTTATACTTTGGAAGATGGAAGCCTGCACCAAGGAAAGCCTTATAAAGTGCCTCGTTAAAGGTCTTGCCGATTCCAAGACACTCACCTGTTGACTTCATCTCTGGTCCAAGTGCAATATCAGCTCCGCGCAGCTTCTCAAAGGAGAATACCGGCATCTTAATTGCATAATAATCTGCTTCCTTTTGAAGACCTGGCTCATAACCAAGACCACGAATTGTATTTCCAATGATGACCTGTGTTGCCAGATCAACAATCGGGATTCCTGTTACCTTACTGATATACGGTACGGTACGTGAAGAACGCGGATTAACCTCGATTACATAAACAGCTCCCTGATACTCGATAAACTGAATATTAATCAGACCTCTTACATGAAGCGCTCTTGCCAGACGCTTTGTATACTCAACGATAGTTTCTTTTGTCTTCTGACTTATGCTCTTTGCCGGATAAACAGAAATACTATCACCAGAGTGGATACCTGCACGCTCAATGTGCTCCATGATACCAGGAATCAAAATATCCTGTCCATCACATACAGCATCAACCTCAAGCTCCTTACCCATCAGATATTTATCTACAAGAATCGGATGCTCTTGTGCATAACGATTGATAATACCAATATACTGCGTAATATCCTCATCGTTGATTGCAATCTGCATACCCTGACCGCCAAGAACGTATGACGGACGAACAAGAACTGGATAACCAAGCTCATGCGCAACCTTTAATGCCTCTTCTACTGTAAATACAGTGCCGCCTGATGCGCGCGGAATCTTTGTCTCGCGAAGAATCTGATCAAACAGCTCACGATCCTCTGCCGCATCAACGTCTTTTGCGCTCGTTCCAAGAATCGGAACTCCCATCTTCATTAAGGCCTCAGTCAGCTTAATTGCTGTCTGACCGCCAAACTGAACAACAGCGCCGTCTGGATGCTCCAGATTTACAATACTCTCCACATCTTCTGGTGTCAGTGGCTCAAAATACAGCTTATCTGCAATATCAAAATCGGTTGAAACTGTTTCAGGGTTATTATTGATGATAACAGTCTCATAGCCTTCCTTTGCAAATGCCCACGTACAATGAACAGAACAGAAGTCAAACTCAATACCCTGTCCGATACGGATAGGTCCAGAACCAAGAACAAGAACCTTCTTTCTTCCCTCTGTCTTTTTCGCCTCATTCTCGCTTCCAAAAACAGAATAATAATATGGTGTAGTTGCTGCAAACTCTGCTGCACATGTATCAACCATCTTAAAGGCTGCTGTGATGCCATTATCATAGCGCATCTTCTTTACCTGATCCTCAGTCTTGCCGCTTAAGGATGCGATTAACTTATCCGGGAATTCAATACGCTTTGCTTCCTTTAACAGATCAGGAGTAAGTTCTTCTGTTTTCAGACGTGTCTCCATCTCTACAAGAATAGCAATCTTGTCAATAAACCACGGATCAATCATTGTGATCTGATGGATCTTTTCATAGCTGTAGCCTCTGCGGATTGCCTCTGCAATGCGGAAGATTCTGCGATCATCGACAATACTCATCTGCTCCTCAAACTCATCTGCCGTCAGCTTGCTGTACTCATCTGTTACAAGGCTGTCAACATGCTGCTCAAGAGAACGAAGTGCCTTCATAAGACCACCCTCGAAGTTATCACAAATTGCCATAACTTCTCCTGTTGCCTTCATCTGTGTTGTCAGCTTTCTTGATGCACTGATAAACTTATCAAATGGCAGTCTCGGAATCTTGACAACGCAGTAGTCTAACATTGGCTCGAAACTTGCGAAGGTTTTCTTTGTGATGGCATTCGGAATCTCATCAAGAGTGTAGCCAAGTGCAATCTTTGCTGCAACCTTTGCAATCGGATAACCTGTTGCCTTTGATGCCAGTGCAGAGGAACGGCTTACACGCGGGTTTACCTCAATAACACAATACTCAAAGCTGTCTGGCTTTAATGCGTACTGAACGTTACATCCTCCAGTAATCTTTAACTCACTGATGATATTTAACGCTGAGGTACGAAGCATCTGATATTCCTTATCACCAAGCGTCTGAGACGGTGCAACAACTATACTATCTCCTGTATGAACACCAACAGGGTCAATGTTTTCCATGTTGCAGACTGTAATTACATTTCCTGCACCATCACGCATTACCTCGTACTCAATCTCTTTCCATCCTGCGATGCAGCGCTCAACCAAAACCTCACCTACACGGGAAAGACGAAGACCATTTCCTAAAATTTCCTCCATCTGCTCTTTGTCATATGCGATTCCGCCGCCGCTTCCTCCAAGTGTGTAGGCAGGACGAAGAACAACTGGATAACCGATCTGTTCTGCAAATTCAAGACCATCTGGAATGTTGTGAACAACCTTAGATGCTGCACAAGGCTCTCCAATCTTTTCCATTGTATCCTTAAATTCCTGACGATCCTCTGCCTTTCTGATCGTCTCTGGTGTAGTACCAATCAAACGGCATCCATATTTTTCAAGAATACCTTTCTCTGCAAGCTCCATACCAAGATTTAGACCAGCCTGACCTCCCAGTGTCGGAAGAACACTGTCAGGACGCTCTTTTTCGATAATCTGCTCTAACACCTCTGCTGTTAACGGCTCGATATAGACATGATCAGCAATTCTTTTATCTGTCATAATCGTCGCTGGATTAGAGTTTACAAGAACAACTGATACACCCTCCTCCTTTAATGAACGGCAGGCCTGTGTACCTGCATAGTCAAACTCTGCTGCCTGGCCGATGACAATCGGACCCGAACCAATTACAAGAACCTTCTTTATACTGCTATCCTTTGGCATTGCTGTGTTTCCTCCTGTCGTCTATTATTTATTTTTTTCTGCTGCCATCATATCCAAAAACCTGTCAAACAGGTACGCACTGTCCTGCGGTCCCGGGCAAGCCTCCGGATGATACTGAACTGTAAAAATGTTCTTTCCTGTATAAGAAAGACCCTCATTTGTTCCATCATTTACATTTACAAATGCCGGCACAGCAACCTTTGGATCAAGCTTGTCGGTATCTACAACATAGCCATGATTTTGAGAGGTAATATAAACTCTTCCTGTCTTTAAATCCTTTACCGGATGATTGCCGCCGCGATGACCATATTTCATCTTATGTGTATCAAGACCATTTGCCAGTGCCATCAGCTGATGGCCAAGACAAATTGCAAAAATCGGAACGTTAGAATCATACAGCTTTTTGATCTCCTTAATGATCTCTGTACACTCCTTCGGGTCTCCAGGACCGTTTGAAAGCATAATGCCATCAGGATTTGCTGCAAGAATATCCTCTGCTTTTGTGTCAGCAGGATAAATGGTAACTTCACAACCTCTCTTATGCAGTGAGTCGCCAATATTTTTCTTTGCACCAAGATCAAGAAGTGCTACCTTGTATCCATCTCCCGGCAATACTTCTCTTTCTTTACATGTAGTTGCCATTACTACGCCAGTCGGGGAATATGCCTTAAGCTTTGGAAGGATCTCCTCCAAGTCAAAATCCTCTCTGCGTGTAATCATACCATTCATGGTTCCCTTCTCACGCAAAAGCTGTGTCAATGCTCTAGTATCAATTCCACAGATTCCTGGAATTTCATTTTTCTCAAGAAACTCCTGAATAGTTCCCTGACTTCTGAAGTTGCTTGGCATACGGGACAACTCACGTACAATATAGCCATCCGGCCACGGACGCTTTGACTCCATATCCTCATAACAGATTCCATAATTACCGATCAGCGGATAAGTCATTACAACAGCCTGACCCGCATAAGAAGGATCTGTAAGTACCTCTAGGTAGCCTGTCATTGAAGTATTAAAAACAATCTCACTGATGATTTCTTTATCTGCGCCAATCGCTGTACCTGTAAATACATGTCCATCCTCTAAAATTAGAAATGCCTTCATTGGTTCACCATGCCCTTTCGCCAAAAATAAAGACGGTACACACACGTGCACCGTCCTCAATTCTCTATCCAGGCGGTACCTCGCCTTGAATTTTGTTGTTATCTAAAATATAGTACCATGGATAAATTATTTTTTCAAGTCCTAAAACAAATTTCTGCATAATTGCAAAATTTTTGTGTTCTTTATTTATGTGCACCGTTCAATTCCTACAAAACAATTAGTTTTCAAACTCAACATAGATTTCAAACGTACTGCCCTTTCGTTCCTTTGAAACAACTTTGCCCTCACGGCTTTTAATGCGCTCCGCATTCTTATAATTTTTGGACATAGCCAGCGCCGGAACAATTGTATAGTAATACGAAAACGGAAGCTGTCCCTCAATGATCGTCACACTATCTCCTATATTTAAGACATCGCGCTCCATATGAAACAATTCTTTTCTCATCTCAAAACCTCACAATTGCTTACTTTACAACAACTGCATTAAATGGTAAGATCTCAACCTTGCCGCTTACTGCCTCGCCGTTTAAAAGATTAGTTCCATCTTTTGCCAGTTGAACAGTTGCAGGCGTTGCGTTATAGTTGACATAGAAATCAAAGGTGCTGCCATCTTCTGCTGTACGTGTCAGATACTCTACTCCCTCTGGAAGCTCTTTTTCCTTAATACCGCATTCTGACCAGATTGGTGTAAAGAATTTAATAAGATCCGCCTCTTCCATTCTTGTTCCAATATAATATGCCTTTCCCTTTCCATAGGAGTGTACAGTTACTGCCGGCATACCTGCATAGAAATCGCTCTCGTATGTACCAAGAACTTCTGCCCCTGTAAGCTTAATCAACTCACAGTAATCCTTTACTAAAGCCTTGTTTCCATCCTTCATCAAAACTGAATTTGAATCCGTTGGATATAATGTGTCAAGCTCTTCAGCATACAGACCAAAGACCTCTCCAAGACCTGCGCCCGGAAAGCCACCTAAGTATGCCAGCGTATTTTCATTTACATATGCAGTCAGATATGTTGCCACTACTGTTCCGCCATTTTTTACATATTCCTTTAACCATTCACCAGCCTCCTTGGATACAGCATAATACATTGGCAGTACAACAAGACTGTATGAAGACAAATCCTCAAGTGGGAATACTATATCTGCATTGATGCCCTTCTTTAAATGAATATTGTAAAATTTGCGTACTTCCTTCTCATAATTTTTCGTATCACGCGCCATGCCCTGCATGTCCTTAATTGCCCAACGGTTGCTCCAATCAAAAAGAACAGCAGCCTTTGACGTTACCTTTGAACCTGTAACTGGTGCCAGCTTCTTTAAAATTTCTCCAACCTCTGATACTTCTTTGAATACTCTTGTGTCATCTCTTCCAAGATGATCTACAACAGCGCCATGGAACTGTTCCGCTGCACCGCGACCTTTTCTCCACTGGAAATACTGAACTGTATCGCTTCCACAGCCAATCGTCTGAATGCTGCTTGCGCGAAGGATGCCCGGACGCTTTAATTTATTAAATGAATGCCAGTTAACAAGACTTGGTGTGCTCTCCATAAGCATAAATGGCTTATCCTTCTTTAAGCTTCTCATAACTGTATGATCAAAGCTAAGCTCTGCCGCAGTATCTGCCGGTGTCTCATAATCATTATTCCAGCTCGGATAACCATCCCACGAAATAATATCAATCTCCTTTGCCAGATCCACATAATCTAACTGTTCAAACAGCTTCATAAAGTTTGCTGTTGCCGGAACCTGAGGCGTATACTTCTTTAAAATTCTGCGCTCAAATGCAAGGTAATCTTTCATATTCCAGGAGTTAAAACGCTTCCAGTCCAAATTTAATCCCAGAATAGAATGCTCTCCATTGTCATACGGCGGCTCTATCTGCTCAAAAGAGTCAAAACGGCGGCTCCAGAAGGAGGTCCACCACTGCTTATTCAGTTCTTCAATGTTATTGTGATACTTCTCTCTTAAATATTCCTGAAACCGCTTTTTACAGTTTTCACAATAGCACTCTCCTCCAAACTCATTTGAAATATGCCATAAAATGAGTCCTGGATGATTTCCAAATTCCTGCGCAAGCTTTGTATCCATCTTCTCAACAAGTGAACGGTATTCTAAAGAACTCATGCAGTGATTGTGTCTGCCGCTGTGATGATTTCTGCGTCCATCTTTCTCGACGCGAAGAACGGACGGATATTTTTCATCCATCCATGCCGGTCTGGCTCCTGTCGGCGTTGCCAAAACAGTATAAATACCATTTTCATATAATTTATCCATGATATCATGAAGCCATCCAAACTGGAAGTTTCCTTCCTGCGGCTCAAGTGTAGACCAGGAAAATACACCGACTGTTGCCGTGTTTACTCCTGCCTTTTTCATCATTTTAATATCCTCCTCAAGGATATCAGGACGATCCAGCCACTGGTCTGGATTGTAGTCGCCTCCGTGCAGGAGAGCTGGGATTTTTGGAAATAAAACAGACATATTCTTTTTCCTTTCGTGGATTTATTTATAGTATCTAACACCTACAAATTGCTTTGCTGCTTCGCAGCTATCACATAAGAGGTGAGAATAACCTTAATATCAGCTGTGATAAGCGAAGGCGTCTTGTCCTTTCAGATGGCTCCTTTGACATATCCTTGCAGATTGGAAATAGTGCGTCAAAATCTTCCTTTACATGAGAAACTGCTTCATACCCACAAAAAAGCGCTGCATTTTCAAAATGAAGATACAAACTTCTGAAATCAAGATTGATCGTTCCCACTACAACAATCTCTCCATCGCAGATACATTGCTTTTCATGCATGAAGCCCGGCGTATATTCATAAATCTTAACACCATGCTTTAAGAGCTGCGGATAATACGATTTTGTTACCTGAAAAATTGTTTTTTTATCAGGAATGCCAGGTGTAATAATTCGCACATCAACACCGCGCTTTGCTGCTCCAGTGAGCTCTCTTGTCATCTCATCGCTTAGAATCAAATATGGTGTCGTAAAATAAATATATTTTTTTGCATGACGCAGAAGATTCATATAAACATTTTCACCTGCTGGTTCCTTATCAAGCGGACTATCACCGTAAAGCGCAAAAAAGCCCTGTTCCTTTGCTTTATAAGGATATACTGGAAGATACTTTTCAATATCGACATCCTGTTCTCTAAGTGCATTCCACATTTCCAGAAACAGAATAGTTGCCGTTTGCACAGCATCTCCCTCAAAACGTATTCCACTGTCCTTCCACTGCCCATACGGATGCGTGATATTAAAATATTCATCTGCTAAATTATAGCCGCCCGTGTAAGCAACCTTTCCATCAATAACGGTAATCTTTCTGTGATCACGATTATTCATGAAAATATTAAGCACCGGCATAATCGGGTTAAACACACGGCACTGAATCCCCATACTTTCCATGTATTTGATAAAACGTGGATTTAAAAATCCTATACAGCCGGCATCATCATACAAAATACGAATTTCTACGCCTTCTCTTGCCTTTGCCATTAAAACCTTGCGCAATGCCTGAAAAGACTCTGCCATCTCAATCGCATGGTACTCCAAAAAGATAAACTTTTTTGCCTGCATCATATCTTCTAGCTGAGCCGCCATTGCATCACAGGTATCTCCATAATACTTCACATCTGTATTTTTGTAAACAGGACTTGATGCACATTTCCACAAATATTTAAAGTCATTTGCAAGCCGCTCATCCTTTTTTGAAAGTTCATCAATAATCTGTTCATCCTGATTAAGATATGCAAACAATTGCTGATCAATTTTACGATAACGTGCTCGCACTTTTTTTGTTGCCCCTGATCGTCCAAACAAAAAGAAAACGCATATTCCAACAATGGGCGCCACTGTAATAAGTATAATCCATGGCAATTTAAACGCAGAATTGGTATCCATACTATATACAGCTAACACAAGCACAAGCTCAATAGCTACTGTTAATAATGTAATAATTTGTGAATACTGATTTAAACGCATTACCAGCACCACTACCCAGATAATCTGGATCAATACACCAATTCCTGCTATAATTAGTCTTCTGACACTGTTTTTCATCGAAGACTTATTTTCTTCTATCATATATCCTCCCTTTTTCGTATTGTCGTTTCTATTTTTTATTCTTACTTTTTATCTTTTGCTCTAATTTGTTCATTACTCATCTGATACTTTCAGGCAAAACCAAAATGTACTTCCTTGTCCTAATGTACTGTCAACACCATACTGCGCATTATGAAGTTCTAGAATTTTTCGCACAATTGCAAGACCAAGTCCACTTCCATTAAAGCTTCGCCGGTGTTCCTTATCTATCTTATAATAGCGTTCCCAGACAAGCGGTAAATTCTCCTTTGCAATTCCCAGTCCAAAATCCTGCACCGATACCTTCACAGTATCACCTATACACTCCTGACGCACGGTAACGTGTCTTGAATCTCCTGAATAATTTAACGCATTATTGATCAAATTGTAAACAACCTGATATATCTTAAACTCATCAGCATCTACAAAAACTTCTTTATCATGATCACAAATTAGCTCAATCGTAAACTCGTTTGCTGATGCCATTCTGCCAATGCGCTGCACTGCTTCCTCAAGGTTTGCTGTGAGGTTGAAATGCGTCTTGTTTAGCTGCGTTACACCGGCCTGCAGCTTACTGATATCGAGAAGATCATTTACCATACCTGTCAGATGACCTGCCTCATCAATGATAACCTGTACATTTTCTGGTGTATTCTCACCTGGAATGTCACGCATCATCTCAGCATATGCCTGAATCATTGTAAGCGGTGTACGAAGATCATGAGACACATTTGCAATAAGCTCATGCTGAAGCTGCTCAGTCTTTTTAAGCTGCCTTGCCGTGTAATTCAATGTGCTCCCCAGTTCACTTATCTCAAGGCTGCTCTGATCATGAAATTCAACATCATAGTTACCCTTTGCTAGCTCCTTTGCACTCTCATTCATCTGGCTTAGCGGCTTTGAGATGAAGCGTGAGATCACCATAGCCAGCACAAGTGCCAAAATAATCATAATAATAGAGACAAATATTAGTTCCTGACGAATCATCTGCACGGTGGCATTTACTGGTGTGAGGCGTGCGCTTACAATTGTAAGATATGGTGTACTGCTGATTGTCAAAATTCTTACGCTCACCATGCTTTCCTGTGCAATCCCGCTTGGTGGTGTCTGATCTAAACTGACTCCATTTCCAGTATTCTCATTTTGAGGAGGTTGCCCCGCCTCGTTTCCGTCACCGGTTGGCTTCTCGGGCGGCAGAACAGCCTCATTCTCCTCATCGGTTGGCTTTTCAGGCAGCTCCCCATTTCCTTCAAACAAATCAAATGGATCTCTCTGAATGTCTCCTGCTATTTCTTCAGTAAAACCACCTCCATTTTCCTTTGCCCGTTTGTAAAAATCCTGATAAAATTGCTTTGGAAGTGTATTCTCATACATGCGAAGCGAGCTGTAAAGAAGTGTACCATCCTCCCCAGAAATTTGTATATCAATGTCATATTCTGCGGTAAGTTCATCAAGCTGCTGCTCTATAACGTTTAGATTTCCCAGTTGTTTCTCCAAAACCTGCTCTACTTTATCATTCGCATTGTTCAGTGTATTCTTTTTTGCTGCCTTATAGATATCATCCAGATAAACTGTCTGCAACAAAAACAGCAAAAGCAGGAGAATTGCCAAAAAGACAAGAATCCCGGCAAATATCCCCCACTTAATGCTCAAATGCTTTCTTTTAAATATGATCATCGAAACGATACCCCACTCCCCTTAACGTTACGATACAGCTTCTATATTCCTCAAGACTGCTTCTAAGACGTTTAATATGTGTATCCAACGTTCGGTCATCTCCGTAATAATCGTATCCCCATACATTTGTAATCAATTGATCACGGCTAAGTGCAATATTTCTATTTTCAACCAAATAAAACAATAAATCATATTCCTTCGGCGTCAAATCTAGCCTGTGATCTTTTATCATCACGCTTCTTCCGGTAAAGTCCACCACTAAATCGCCATGACGGTACACCTTGCGATCTGTAAGAGTGTCTTCAATCTCCTGGCTTTTCTCACTCTGCCATGCTTGCACTGAACTTTGCAATGCAGATTTTGTATACGCAGTACCTGATACGCTGTTTCGCTGCACGACAACACGAACGCGGCACATAAGCTCTTTTGGCGAAAACGGTTTTACTACATAATCATCAACACCTAGTTCAAAGCCTTTGATGCGATCATACTCCTCTCCTCTTGCTGACAGCATAATAACTGGAAGCTTTTTATAACGGCGCACCTGCTTACACACTGCAAAACCGTCCATTCCCGGCATCATAACATCAAGTATTATCACATCAAAATCTTCTAGTGCACAAATGGAAACTGCCTCAATTCCATCCTTTGCCTCTGTAACCTGATGTCCTTCCATCTCGGCGTATTTTCGAATGATCAAACGAATTTTTTCTTCATCGTCTACCACAAGAAGCCTCGCCATATTAAACCTCCCTGTTACTTAGGGCGCCGAAGCGCCCTAAAACAATAATCAATAGATATGATGTTGGGGTCAAAAGGTATTTTGCCCCCTTTGATACCAGATTGCTACGTGC
>OGOY01002931.1_pt1 | contig 14064 bp, 12 predicted proteins | sample 1552811 | NCBI WGS metagenome assembly OGOY01 (sample SAMEA2580132, study PRJEB22360) | human gut metagenome | biome: human gut; feature: human-associated habitat; material: faeces | place: Denmark | collected 2008/2010 | reverse complement strand
TATGGGCAGTGCAATCGGCAAGCATCGCAGCTCTTCGAGCTGCTCGCTTGCAATGTCAAAACCTTTCTCTTGGGGGATTTAAAGGGGGATATTCTCTTTCGTGAAAGAGAATATCCCCCTTTGCCCTTGCCGCCCGCAGGCGGCATTTTCTTCCTTGCCAAACGGCAAGAATTGTTGTATGCTTACATGCATAATGTGAAGCCGTATGGGTGAAGATTCTCCCGGAAATGTTACCGAATGGTAGCATAAATCCGAGGTGATTTCATGTATTTCCAGCGGCTGGAAGACCTTCGAGTTGACAACGATAAGACACAGATCGAGATCGCCGAATATCTCAATCTGAATCGCAACGTTTATTGGCGATATGAAAAGGGCGAGCGTGAGATCCCTGTGTGGGCGGTCATCAAACTCGCCGACTACTACCGCGTCAGCACCGACTACTTGCTCGGGCTGACGGACGACCCTGCGCGCCGATGAGAGTACTGGCGATTTTCTGCGCGGCGTTTGCGGCGGGCGTTGCGCTCTCGCAGTATTTACTGAGTGCGCAGTGGGCGCTCATTTTGTGCGGCGTGTTTGCCGCGGCGGCGCTTGTCATGGGACTTTGTGGCTGCGCAAACAAGCGCGGGGACTGGGCAAAGCGCGCGTTTTTGTGCGCGCTGGGCTTATGCTTTGCGTTCGGGTACAACACGCTTTATGCGCATTTTATCAAAGCGCCGAACGACGCGCTGCTCGGCACGCAGGACACGGTTGAGGTCGAGCTTTTGGGCTATGCCGAGGAGACGAGCCACGGCGCAAAGGTCACGGTGAAGATCTTGAACCGCGGCCTGTCGGGGCGGGCCATCTACTACGGTGACGCGGATCTTATGGACCTCGAGCCCGGCGCGCACGTGACGGCGGAGGCGCTGTTCAACAGCGCGACCGACCCGACGGGGAAGGGACTGCATCTGCGCAATTTCACGGCCAAGGGCGTCTATATCCTGCTCTATCAGCGCGGCGACCCGACTTATGACGACACAAACGCGGGCGCGCTCAAGTATCTGCCGCAGCGCATCGCAAGGACGCTCGGTGAGACCATTGAGCGCAGCTACAGCGAGCGCGAGGGTGCATTTCTGCGGGCGCTGCTGCTGGGCGACAAGAAATATCTCGACGAGGAGGACGCGAGCAACTTATCCGAGGTGGGCCTTTCCCACGTGATGGCCGTCTCGGGTCTGCACTGCTGCTTTCTGGCGTCGCTGATCGGTTCGCTGATGGGCGATAAGCGGAAAAAGCTCCGCTGCGCCGTGACGATCCCGCTCATTTTCCTCTATGCGTTCGTCACAGGCCTGACGCCGAGCATCCTGCGCGCGTGCATCTTGATCTCGATGGGCATGATCGCGCCGCTTCTGGGGCGCGACAACGACCCGCCGACATCCATCTCGTTTGCGCTGCTGCTCATTTTACTCAAAAATCCGTTCGCCATCGCAAGCATCAGCTTACAATTATCGTTTTCCGCGGTGTCGGGCATTATCTATCTGACGCCGAAGCTCACGAAGCGTGCCCACGGCAAGCACAAGCTTGTGCGCGCGGCGCTGCTGTCGTTTTCGACGACGCTCGGCGCGATGGTGTTTTCAACGCCCCTTGCGTGCTACTATTTCGGAACGCTCTCCATCGTGTCGCTTTTGAGCAACCTGCTTTGCCTGTGGCTCGTGAGCGTCGTGTTCGCGCTGGGATTACTTTCGGTACTGATCGCGGCGGCTGTGCCGCAGCTCGGCGCGGCCTGTGCCTTTGTGCCGGCGCTCGGCATTCGCGCCGTGCTTGCCATCGCAGGACTTTTGGAGGAGCTTCCGTTCCACGCCATCTATTTCAACACCGCGTTTTCCGTCGCATGGCTTGCGTACGTGTACGCGATCTTCATCACCTGCGCGCTGGCAAAGCGCGGGAAGTACCGTTATTTTGCGGCGGTGGGGCTTTCCGTCCTGTCGCTCTTCGCCGCGGCAAAGGTTAATGCCCTACACTATGAACAGGGCGGGCTGAACGTTGTCGCGCTCGATGTGGGGCAGGGGGAGAGCGTGCTGCTCATTTCCGAGGGCCACGCGGCGCTCGTGGATTGCGGCAGCAAAAATTCCTACATCGACGCCGGCGCGATCGCGGCGGACTATCTGCGCTCCGCAGGGGCGACGCTCGACTCCGTGGTGCTGACGCATTATCACGAGGACCACGCCAACGGCCTTGCCGCGCTCTTTGCGCGCGTGGATGTCGATACCATCTACCTTGCCGATATCGACGCGGGCGAGGGTGACCGCGATGAGGTCGAAGCGCTCGCCGAGCGCTACGGCGTGAACATCCACTATGTCACCGAGGTGATAGAGGTCACGAACGGCGCGTCGACAATGAGCATCTATCCGCCGCTCGGCGACAAGGGCGCAAACGAGCTGGGCCTGACGATTTTGTGCTCGCTCGGCGATTTCGACACGCTCATCACCGGCGATATGGACGCGAAAACCGAGACAAAGCTCGTCGAGACCTATGATTTACCGGATATCGAAGTGCTGCTCGTCGGACATCACGGCTCGAAGTATTCCACCGGTACGACGCTGCTCGAATCGGTGACGCCGGAGGCCGGCGTCATCAGCGTGGGCGACAACAGCTACGGCCATCCGACCGAGGAGGCGCTGCTGCGCCTGACGGACGCGGGCATGACGGTCTACCGCACGGACATGCAGGGCAATATATTGATCACAGTGGACTGAGAGGACTTCATGGCAGAGAGAAAAACGCCCAACAAGGGCTATCAGAAATTGAAAAGCGACCTGAGCGCGGGCAATATCGGTCAGGTCTACATCTTTTACGGCGAGGAGAGCTATCTGCGCGAATACTACCTCGGCGAGATCAAAAAAAAGCTCGTTCCCGCGGGCTTTGAGGAGTTCAACTACCACCGCCTGAGCGGCAAGACGCTGACGATGCAGGAGCTGAACGAGGCGGTCGAGGCGATGCCGATGATGGCCGAGCGCACGCTCATCGTGGTAACGGACTGTGACCTCTTCAAGCTCCCCGAGGAGCAGCGCACGGCGCTCATCGCGCTGCTCAATGACTTTCCGCCGTACTGCTGTCTCGTGTTTGTGTATGATCTCATTGAGTATAAGCCGAGCAAGACGTATAAAAAGCTCTACGAGGCGCTCGACAAGAACGCGCAGAGCGTCAAGTTCGAGGCGCAGGAGCGCAGCGACCTCATCAATTGGATCGGGCGGCGTTTCCGCGCGCTCGGTAAGGGTATCGACGCGCAGACGGCGGAGCATCTGATCTTCACCTGCGGCGCGCTGATGACCGGCCTTGTGCCGGAGATCGAGAAGATCGGCGCCTACGCCAAGGGAAAGAACATCACGACCGACGATATCAACGCCGTGGCCGATCCTGTGCTCGACGCGGTGGTGTTCGATATGACGAACGCCATCACGAAGCGCGACTACGGCCGCGCGTCGGGGCTTTTGGGTCAGCTGCTCAAAAAGCAGGAGGAGCCGTTTGTGATCTTGGCCGTTATCAGCAAGGAGCTGCGGCGCATCTACACCGCGCGCATCGCGCTCGACAACGGCAAGGACAAGCTCTGGCTCATGGAGCTGTGGGGGATGCGGTCAGACTATCCCGCGCGCTTACTGATGGAGGCGGCGCGCAAAACGACGAGCGAGTGGTGCAGCCAGAGCCTTCTCATGTGCCAGCGGCTCGACCAACGCATGAAAAGCGAAAAGGGAATCGACAGCGAGGGTGAGCTCAAGCTGCTGCTGATGCGCCTTGCACAGGGGAAGTGAATCTATGGCAAAGCCGAAGGTAAAGGAAGTCATCGTCGTCGAGGGGCGGTACGACAAAAACACGCTCTCGCAGGTCGTGGACGCGGTCATCGTGGAGCTCGGCGGCTTCGCCGTGTTCAACGACAAGGAAAAGCAGGCCTTTTTGCGAAAGCTCGCCAAGGAGCGGGGCATCATCCTCTTCACCGACCCCGACGGCGCGGGATTCGTGATCCGCAACCGCGTCAAGGGCAATATCCCCGAGGGTCGTGTGCTGCAAGCCTACGTACCGGACATCTACGGCAAGGAGAAGCGCAAGCGCAAGGGCGGCAAGGAGGGCAAGCTCGGCGTCGAGGGCATGAAGCCGGAAATTTTGCTTGACGCCCTGCGCAGCGCGGGCGCGACCATTGATGAAGAAAGCACCGTAAAGGGAAAATCCATCACAAAAGCAGATCTTTACGACCTCGGCCTGATCGGCCCGGACAGCGTGGAAAAGCGCAAAGCGCTGTGCAAAAAGCTGGAGCTGCCGGAGCATTTGAGCGCAAATGCGCTGGTGGAGGTGCTCAATTTGCTGATGAGCAGGGAAGAGCTTGAAAAGCTCTTCCAATGAAGAGCGAAATTATCCCTGCGTGCCAGCAGGGAACGGGGCAAAGGGGGCTGTTCTCTTTCACAAAAGAGAACAGCCCCCTTTAAATCCCCCAAGAGAAAGGTTTCGATTGGCAGTCTGAGGATCGAACAGCCTTTATGCCTCCGGAATGCAAATGCCTGCGCGCGGCTTCGCCGCGTTTGGTGTTGCTATACGACTTGACTCTCTCCTATTATCCGCTACCGCTCTGCCTGCGATTCGGTAGCCTTACGCAATTTCCGTCTACTTTGGATTTGTACGATCTTGCTGCTGCCTGCCAAGGCAGCATTGCTGCGCTCGCCGCGGTTATGTCAGCGGTGATATTCCAGCAGATCGCCGACGGTGCAGTGCAGCACGCAGCAGATGCGGGCCAGAATGTCAAGGTCAAGTTTTTCAACGTCACCGCGATACCACTTGTCGACGACCTCAAAGCGCACACCAATCCTTCTTGCCAGCGTGTTGCGGTTGATGCCGTCACTGTCCATGCGCTCCTTTAACTTGAGCCGCACGTTTCCATACTCTTCCATTGTGATGATACCGCTGTCAGCCATATTTTTCACCTCAACGGTATACTATGGTGATAGTAACATCTTGACTATTCGCTTATTTATAGTTACTATTTATATAGTATTTCAAAGGAGGATATGATTATGCTGACCTACAAAAATCTTTATTGCTCCCTGGTTCGCAGTATGAGCGAAGCCATCGACCTCTACGACGAGGGAAAGGGCATTCTCGCCCGCGAAGGTCTGAAAAAAGCCCTGTTGGACGCAGAAGACCAAGTCATTTCCCACGACATCATCCCCGACGAACCCATCAGCAGCTCCCACCCAGCAGAAGACTAAACAGCGCGGCGAGCGCAGCAATGCCGCGCCCGCAGGCAGTCTGCCGCCGGTCCACCGTCACTCGCGCCTCACGATAGTAAGGCGCGGTTGCTGAATGAACCGACTCGCAGAGACTCGTGGCGAAGCCATGTACACCGCACCTGATTACCCGCAAGGGGTATGCCACATCCGTAAGGCAGCAGAGCTGCCAACGGCTGTGCAATGCGCAGCGCGTGCAGTTCTTCAAGATAAAAACTGCCAATGTGCGGGGTCAAGGGGTAAGACCCCTTGCCTTTCTCTGGGGGTTCCAAAGGAGGTATTCTCTTTGGAAAGAGAATACCCCCTTTGTCTCGCGTCCCCCTGCGAATAGGGGGACAAAAAGCAGCAGCGCTTTCACGCTGCAAAAACCCACCGCGCAGCGCGCGGACAATAAGGAGTTATTATGTTAAAAAACGTCAAATGCGCCCGCTGCGTCAAGTGCGGGAAAGAATACGAGGCCACGGCGAACCTCACGAACTGCTCGTGCGGAGGCATTCTCGATATCATCTATGATTACGACTACATTAAAGAGAATCTGACAAAGGAAAAGCTCAAGTCCCGCCCGAACACGATGTGGCGCTACCGCGAGCTGCTGCCGGTGGAGGAAACAACGCCCGACACGCCGCTGCGCGTGGGCTGGAGCCCGCTCTACGAAGAGCCGCGCCTTGCAAAGCAGCTCGGCCTCAAAAAGCTCTGGGTCAAGGACGACGGACAGAACCCGACGGCGTCGCTCAAGGACCGCGCGTCCGCCATGGCGGTCGCCAAGGCGGGGGAGGCGGGCGCGAAGATCATCGCCTGCTCGTCCACGGGCAACGCGGCGTCCTCTCTTGCGGGCAACGCCGCGGCCGCGGGCCTCAAGACCTTCATCTTCGTTCCCGAGCGCGCGCCCAAGGGTAAGGTCGCGCAGCTGATGACCTTCGGCGCAAACGTGATCTCCGTCAAAGGCAACTATGAAGAGACGTTCGAGCTGTCGAAAAAGGCCATCGACAAGTGGGGCTGGTACAACCGCAACGCGGCCATCAACCCGTACCTCTCCGAGGGCAAGAAGACCGTTTCGATCGAGATCGCCGAGCAGCTCGACTGGAAGATGCCGGATTATCTCGCCATCTCCGTCGGCGACGGCTGCACCATCGCAGGCGTGTGGAAGGGCCTCAAGGACCTGTACGCCATCGGCTTTATCGACAAGCTCCCGCGCCTCATTTCCGCGCAGGCCGAGGGCTGCCACCCCATCAACCGCGCCATCGCGGAGAACAAGCCCTGGGAGCCGATGGAGGAGAACACGCTGGCCGACTCCATCGCCGTCGGCGTGCCGCGCAACGCGGACAAGGCGCTCATGGCGATCCGCGAGTCGAACGGCATCGTCGTGAACGTGACGGACGAGGAGATCATGGCGGCGCAAAAGCTGCTCGGCACGACCTGCGGCGTCTTCGGCGAGCCCGCGGGCGTCACCGGCGCGGCAGGCGTGAAAAAACTCTGCGAGCAGGGCGTTCTCGGCGAAAACGACACGGTCGTCTCCGTCGTGACGGGCAACGGCCTCAAGGACGTGGCCAACGCCATCAAGTTCTGCGGCGAGCCGATGAGTCTGCCGAACGACCTTGACCTGCTGGTCGAGGAATTCGACAAGCGCGGCATCAAGACCGAAGCGTAACAGAAAAAGAAGAGCCCCGTGAATCGCATGATTCGCGGGGCTCTTTTCATACAAAATACTTTTTGACAAATGGGATCTGGTGAAGCAGCGCTGAGACGAGGAACGACAGCGCGCCGATGATCAATGTCAGCAGGGGAACGGAGAAAAACACGTTGAGTGACAGCGTGTTGAAGTGCAGAAAAATGTCGAACGATTCGATGAACAGCGGGTGTACGAGGTACGCGCCGAAGCTCCAGCGCGACAGCGCGCGAATGCACCTGTGACACTTTTCGCTTAAGTTCGGGAAGTTCAGATGCTCTTTGGCAAAGACGAACAGCCCCACGCAGACAAACAGTACATTGAGCGAATCGTAGCCGTAGAACAGCTCTGTTGCCGCGCCCTGCAAACGCGAGGCGAACGACGTCAGCACGACCGTGAGGACGAAGCCGAGCACACCGAGCGCGTAAAGCACACGCTTTGCGGTCAAGGAAAACTCCTTGCGGACCAAATAGTAACCGAGCACAAAGTAGGGGACGAAGCCGAGCGTGAAATGATAATAGAATTTGCCCGTGAGCGCCTTGAATTCAGCGCAGTACTGCCACGAGAGAAGCGACACGGCCGACGCGATCTGCGGCAGCAGGAACGTAAAGATGAGCGTGAGCAGTAGAAAATAGCGCAGGAGCTTTTCATCCCGCACGATGGGGCGAAGAAACGGTACGATCAGATACAGTCCCACGATCATAAAGAGGAACCACATGTGATAGTGACCGTTGAGAAACTGTTGCAAAATAAGGTTCGTCGGGCATCCCTCGAAGTTCACCATGAAGACGGCGTAGAGCGCCGACCAGAAGATGAACGCTGTGACAAGGCGCGACACGTTCTTTTTCAGAATGTGCCCGATGCTCTGCGAGCCGGAGAGAAACAGCGCGCCGCTGATCATCACAAAAACCGGAACAGCCCAGCGGACGGCACTGTCGTAAAGGTTGAAGGCTTGCCAGGCTCTTGAATAGACGTCCGTATCGGCCCAGTGCTGCGCGGACAGATGCAGCACGATGACGGCGAAAGTCGCCAGAATGCGCAGTACGTCAAAATACGCGATGCGCTGCGGTTGTGTCTGTTCCATACTTAACGTTCGACCGCCTTTTCAGGATCTTCGTTCTCTGCTGGTGCGGTCTCCTCGGCAGCGGGGGAGGCAGACTCATCCGCTGCGGGCTCTGCCGCGGCAGCTTCGGCCTCCTGCGCCTGCTGGGCGGCCATGGCCTCGGCGCGGCCTTCTTCGCGCGCCTGCTTTACGGCCTCCTCGCGGGTCTTTTCCGCCTTGGCGCGTTCCTTTTCGACCATGTGCTGAGCGTGCTTATTTTGCAGCTTGAACACCAGCCGCAGCACGAACACGAACACCACGATCGCAAGGCCGAGCCAGCTCCAGAACTTGAGCTCGAAGAGCGTCTTGACCGTCCAGTACTTCGCCTGCATGCCGAGGAAGCAGAACAGGATCGACACGGCCAGCGCCGCGCCGAACAGCAGCACCCACAGCACCGACTTGACGGCGCTGTGCTTGCGCACGCGCAGGTGCGCGATCAAAAACAGCAGACTCAGCAGAAAAAACGCAGGGAACTGCGCAAATAAAATTTCCCTCAGATCCATATCTTACCTCACAGTGCGCATTTGCCGCGCTTCAAGTATTCGCCCATCTTGCCGCCGACGACCTTGCCGCCGTCCACCTGCAGCTGACCGCGCAGGTAGACCTTCGACACGCCGCCATTCGTGCGGAAGCCCTCGAACGGCGTGTAGCCCGCCTTGGAGAGCATGTCCGCGCCGTGGAGCACGTGGCTCGCGCCGGGATCGTAGACGACGATGTCGGCGTCGCTGCCCGCAGCAATGACGCCCTTGCGGGGGTAGAGACCGTAGAGCTTGGCGGGATTTTCGCTCAGCGCGCGGCAGACGCCGCCGAGCGAGAGCTTGTTTTCATTGATGGCCACAGTGTAGACGACCTCGCCACGCGTTTCGACGCCGGGAAGACCGCCGGGGATCTTCGTAAAGTCGTCGCAGCCCATGTCCTTCTGCTCGAGCGTGAACGAGCAGTGGTCGGTCGAGATGGTCTGCACCTCGCCGCGGCGCAGCGCCTTCCAGAGCGCTTCACTGTCTTCCTGCGAGCGGATCGGCGGCGCGCAGACGTAGCGCGCAGCGGAGGAAAAGTCGGGATCGTAGTAAACGCCGTCGTCGAGCGCCAAATACTGCGGGCAGGTCTCGACATACACGGTCTGTCCGCGGCGGCGCGCCGCGGCGATCTCGTCAAGAGAAGCACGGTTCGTCGTGTGGACGATGATGACGGGCGCGTCGGCCGCCTGCGCGATGCGCAGCAGACGCGAAACAGCCTCGGCCTCTAAATAGTCGGGGCGGGAGATCGGGTGCGATACGACGTCCGCGCCCAAACCGCTCGCCTTGAGTTCGGCGATGCGCGCGTCGATGACGCCCGCGTTCTCACAGTGGACGCCCGCGATGCCGCCGCGGGTCTTGAGCGCTTTCAGCGCGCGGTAGACCGCGCCATCGCCGATCATCATGGCGGGGTAGGTGAGGTACATCTTGAAAGACGTGATACCGGCGTCGAACATCGCGTCGAGCTCAGACTCGATGCTCTCGTTCCAGTCGTCGATGGTCATATGGAAGCCGTAGTCGCAGTAGCACTTGCCGTCAGCCTTTTTATGCCAGAGATCAAGCCCATAGGCAAGGGATTCCCCTTTATTGGGGCAGGCAAAGTCGATGACCGTCGTCGTGCCGCCGCGGATGGCGCTTTTGCTGCCGCTTTCAAAGTCGTCGGCCGTCGTGGTGCTGCACACATCGAGATCGAAGTGCGTGTGCGCGTCGATAAAGCCGGGGAAGAGCATGCAGCCCGTCACGTCGACGACCTCGCTCTGCGCGGCGAGCTCGGGCGGGATGTGGCCAAGCATTTCGACCTTTTCCCCGTCGATGAGCACGTCGGCGCGGCGGCAGCCGCGGACGACATAGCCGCCTCGAAGCAGTGTTTTCATGGAAGAACCCTCCTTTGAAAAAATACCGTTCCAAATTAGCAAAAGCATAGCATACTTTTTACCTGATTTCCATAGAGTTTGGAAAAAATGTGAGAAGCGCCAAGATTTTTGCCGCAAATTCGGAACAATGCCGTATTGAGAAAGTAGCAGACATACGATACAATAAAATCATACCACATTCCACTTTTATTTGTACAAAAAGCGAACTTTTGGCGCGCAGACCAACTGAGAGATGTGAAAAGGAGCTGTGTGTCACGAAGAGCGGACAGAGAAAAAGCGGAGTGAAAAAATTGAGGAGGAAAACACTATGCGCAAGTTCCTATCCGTCCTGCTCGCAATGGCGATGGTTCTCAGCCTGACTGTGACCGGCTTTGCGATCGAGGACACGGCAACTACAAGAGAGCCCGAAGTCATGACCGAAGAAGCGACGATGGCGGGCAAGACCGTGATCCTGCACACCAACGATGTGCACGGCGCGATCGCCGGCTACGCCTACATCACCGCGCTCAAGGCCGATTATGAGGCCAAGGGCGCCGAGGTCATCCTCGTTGATGCGGGCGACTACAGCCAGGGCACGAGCTATGTCAGCGTGACCAAGGGCCTTGACGCCATCGAAATGATGAACGCCGCCGGTTACGATGTCGTCACGCTCGGCAATCATGAGTTCGACTACGGTTACACACAACTCAAGGACAACATGACCAAGGCCAAATTCAAGGTCCTCTGTGCCGATGTGTTCAACGCTGACGGTACCCCTATCTTCGATGCCAACTACACTTACACCACCAAGTCCGGCGTGAAGGTCGGCTTCTTCGGCATGGAGACGCCTGAGACCCAGACCAAAGCCAACCCCACCAAGATCAAGGGCCTGACCTTTACGACGAATGACGCCTTCACCAAGGCCGCCGCCGATCAGGTCGAGGCGCTCAAGGATGCGGACATTGTCATCTGCCTTGCGCACCTTGGTGTTGACGGTGAGTCCAAGCCCTACCGCTCCACCGATCTGTATGCTGCCGTCAAGGGCATCGACTTCATCATCGACGGTCACTCCCACACTGTGATGACCAAGGGCGAGAACGGCGAGCCCATCCAGTCCACCGGTACCGCATTCGCCAACATCGGCGTGATCGTCATCGACGACGCCACCAAGAAGATCGAGAGCAACTCCCTCTTCGAGATCAAGGAAGACACTGCCAAGGACGCGACCGTGGCTGCCGCCGCGCAGAAGATCATTGACCGTATCGACAAGGAGTACGGCGTTGTGTTTGCCAAGAGCGAAGTAGTGCTCAACGGCGCGAAGGCCCCCAACGGCAACCGCGACAGCGAGACCAACAACGGCGACCTGATCACCGATGCGATGGTCTGGAAGATCCTGCAGGATAAGGAATCCCTGACGGTTGACGCGGACCATGTGGTCGCCGTCACCAACGGCGGCGGTATTCGTAAGGCCATCAACCCCGGCGATGTGACCAAGAAGAACATCAATGAGGTCCTGCCCTTCGGCAACACGGTCGTTACGATCTACATTACCGGCGCTGAGCTGCTCGAGGCGCTTGAAGCCTCCACCTACTGCACGCCCGATGCGATCGGCGGCTTCCCGCAGGTTTCCGGCATCAACTACACCATCTCCACGGCGGTCGCCTATGACGCCAATGCCGAGACCTATCCCGCTTCCACCTACTATGGTCCCAAGTCCATCAACCGCGTGACCATCAACAGCATCAACGGCAAGGAGTTCAAGGCCGATGACACCTATGCGGTCATCACCAACGACTTCTGCGGCGGCGGCGGCGACACCTACTATGCTTTCGCTGCAGCTACGGCCAAGTTTGATACCGGCATTCCTCTGGATGAGGTCGTGATGGAGTACATCACCGCCGAGCTCAAGGGCGTCATCGGCAAGCAGTATGCCGCGCCGCAGGGCCGCATCCTGATGAATCCGTTTGCCGACGTCAAGGCTTCCTCCTGGTTCGGCAAGTATGTCATCGACCTTTACAATGACGGCATCATCAACGGCACCTCCGCCACCACCTATGCGCCCAACAACACCCTGACCTGGGCTGCCGCGCTCAAGCTCCTGCTTGTCAGCAACGGCGATCTCAAGGCTGCGGACGCCACCGGCGCCGACTGGAGCAAGAACGCCATCGCCAAGGCTGCGGAGCTGGGTCTTGTTGCCGCCGATCTCGACGGTGCGAAGGCCATCTCCCGTCTCGAGTTCTGCCAGGTCGCTGCCAAGCTCAACAAGCTTGCCGAGTCCAAGACCGAGAGCAAGTTCACCGACTGCACCGACGGTTACGTGATGGCGCTCGTCGACGCGAAGGTCATCAGCGGTATGACCGAGACCACCTTCGAGCCTGCCGCGTCCTTGACCCGCGCGCAGATCGCCAAGATCCTCTATCAGCTCACCCTGATCGAGAAGTAAGGCAAAATATAAACGCAAAAAGAGCGCTGCTTAGGCAGCGCTCTTTTTTTGCTTACAATAAGGAAGAGGGAGCCGGTGCATCGCACCGGCTCCCTCATTTTTCGTTTTGCTTACAGGAAGAGATAGCTGTACTTATCGCGCACAGTGAGGATCAACGCCTCAAGCTCGACGGGAAGATCGTTGTCGCAGGAGGCTAAGTCGTATTCCTTCACGCCGTCCTCGTAGCGCAGGCGGACCATATCGTCGTCCTCGAAGAGCACGCCGTAGTTTTCGCTCTCGTCCATGTCCTCACGCGTATCAAAAAGGGTGAACTTATCGTGGCAGGGTTCGCTTGCGTAGGGGCAGAACTGCGTGCAGTTGCCGCATTCGTTGCACATCTTGTCGACGTGGACGATCTCGTGCGAGCCGTCGGACATTTTGATGACCACGTTCGCGCGGTTCGGGCAGGAATCGACGCAGTTTTCACACACGGTGGAGCACTGTAAGCAGCGCTCGCCGTCGCAGACACACTTACTGGCCATCGAGAGGATACCCTTCTTGGCCTGCGCGTCGAACTCGGTCACATCGGCCTCGGCAGGGATGTCGTAGATGTGCGGGTGACCGATGACGATCTCGGCAAAGCGTGCGGCGTCGGCAATGCCCTCGACCACGGTGGCAGGGCCGCGGTGCGCGTCGCCCGCGCAGTACACGCCGGGGATGTTCGTCTCGAACGCGGGACCCTTGCGCTCCATCTCGATGCCGTTCGCGGCCATGAGATCGGCGTCGACCTGCTCGCCGACGGCGGAGATGACCATGTCGCAGGGAATGGTGAACTGCTCGCCGGATTTGACGGGGCTGCGGCGGCCGCTCTCATCCGGCTCGCCGAGGATCATCTTATCGCACAGGAGCTTGCCACGGCTCTGTTTGACGGGCGCGGCCAGCTCGACAAACTCCACGCCGTCCGCGATGGCGAGCTGTAACTCGTGCTCGTCGGCGGGCATGAATTTCTTCGTGCGGCGATAGAGGATGGTCGCATGCGCGCCCATTCTCTTGGCAACGCGCGCGGCGTCCATGGCGGTGTTGCCGGCGCCGACGATGACGACGTCGGTGCCGAGGGCGGAGAGGTCCAGGCCGGACTTGGCGGCGGCCAGGAAGTCAAGGACGTCGATCTCGTCGCCGTACTCCAGGCCGACGTGGCCGGGGGCCCAGGCGCCGGTGCAGACCACGACGTCGGTGTAGCCATCGGCCTTGAGCTCGGCCACGTCGGTCACCTCGACGCCAAGCTTGACCTCGGCACCAAAGGCGCGGCAGAGCTCCACGTCACGGTCGATGTCCTCGTCGGAGATGCGGAAGGCCGGGATGATGTGGCGGGCAACGCCACCCAGGCTCTCCTTGCGCTCGAAGATGGTGACCTTGGCGCCGGCGCGCGTCAGGAAGAACGCGCAGGCCAGGCCAGCCGGGCCGCCGCCGATGACGGCAACGTTCTTGCCCTCGGCACCCGGGACGGCCTGGGCGCCCTCGGCCTTGATGGTGGCGAGAAGCTCGTCGATGCCGCCGCGGGCGGCCTTGAGCTTGGAGGCGCGGATGGCAGCGCCCTCGGGCTCGTAGAAGGCGCGCATGCACTTGGTGCCGCAGGGGTGCGGGCAGAGGTTGCCGGTGATGAAGGGCAGGGCGTTGCGCTCGGCGATGATGGCCAGGGCGTCAGCCAGGCGGCCCTCGTCAACGGCGGGCAGGGAGGCGGGGGTGTTCTGCGATCACCAT
>OGOY01002926.1_pt1 | contig 14075 bp, 7 predicted proteins | sample 1552811 | NCBI WGS metagenome assembly OGOY01 (sample SAMEA2580132, study PRJEB22360) | human gut metagenome | biome: human gut; feature: human-associated habitat; material: faeces | place: Denmark | collected 2008/2010 | reverse complement strand
GTGTCATCCAATAAGAGGATAGCAACGGTAAACAGTACCGGAAAAATCAAGGCAAAAAGACGAGGGACAGTGCGTATTTATGTATACACGTATAATAATAAAAAGTCTCAAATAAAGATCAAAATTGTTTGAGAAAATCCCTTGACATCGCCCTCATAATGTTAGACAATGGGCTTGGTGAATTTAAGGAGTTATGAGAAATTCTCCCATTATAATATTATTAAGTGAAACGAAAGAATGGAGATGATGATGTGTTCGGTTTTGGACAGTTAATAGGAATCTTAAAGAAGAATCCTAAGAAGATCGTATTTACAGAGGGTGAAGATCCACGTATTTTGGAGGCATCTTCCCGATTACTTGCAAGCTATTTCCTGCACCCTATTTTGATCGGTGATGAGAAACGTATCGCGGATGCTGCAGAGGAAAGTGGATTTAACATTCGCGGTGCAGAGATCATTGATCCGGAGAAGTTTGACAAGATAGATGAGATGGTGGAGTTATATTGTGAGCTTCGTAAGAAGAAAGGTGTCACACCGGATCAGGCAAGAGAAATACTGAAGCAGGCTAACTATTTTGGAACAATGTTGGTAAAGATGGGATTTGCAGATGCACTGCTTGGTGGTGCAACATATTCAACAGCAGATACTGTTCGTCCTGCTTTGCAGTTGATCAAGACAAAACCTGGAAATAATCTGGTTTCTTCCTGTTTTATTCTTGTTCGTCCAAGTGCTACCGGTGATAATGAAGTGCTTGCTATGGGCGATTGTGCGATCAATATTAATCCTACGGAAGACGATCTGGTCGAGATCGCAGGAGAAACAGCGAAATGTGCCCGTATCTTTGATGTAGATCCTAAGATAGCATTTCTTAGCTATTCCACACACGGATCCGGTAAGGGCGAGGCAGTAGATAAGATGCGAAATGCAGCACAGAAGACCAAGGAGAAGTATCCGGATCTCCCAATCGATGGAGAGCTTCAGTTTGATGCAGCAGTATCTCCTCGTGTGGCACGCACGAAGTGTCCGGAGTCTACAGTAGCCGGTCATGCGAATACCTTTATTTTCCCAGATATCAGTGCCGGAAATATCGGTTATAAGATTGCACAGCGTATGGGTAATTTTGATGCGTATGGTCCGATTTTGCTTGGACTGAATGCACCGGTTAATGATCTGTCACGTGGTTGCAATGCATCAGAGGTATATTCGATGGCAATCATCACAGCTGCGCTGGCTGACAGCGATCATGGTGAGGAAGCATAATTTAAACAAGCTTTTATGTGTATTATATGATCCATGAGTTTTGCTGAAACATCGTATTAAAAAATGCAATACATGACAAATTAAAATCAAAAATCCTATTTTTCCTTTTCCATTCGTATTAGAATGGTGGCATATAATTGCCTGATAAAAGGGAAGATAGGATTTTTTTGTCGGTGCAAATATATACTTATTCATGTATAATAATGATAACTCTCAGAGAAAAATAAATGACGATGAAAGCAGATGAATAGGAGAGGAGAAGGTTATTATGTTTCATGCGAATTACCCGGTTATTGGAATACAGGAATGTTATCCGGTTTATTTGACCGGGATAGGGATATCAGATCCGGAATTTCACACGCATCGCGAGGAAGGATTAATATCTCATCAAATATTATTTACAATGTCGGGCAAAGGAAAAATAATTGTTGGTGATAAGGAATACACAGCCGGTAAAGGCAGTATTTTTTATATAGCTTCCGGTGAGTCGCATACATATTATCCGATCGATGGTGACTGGACAACATATTGGGTGGTCTTTCGTGGAGATTCTTTGGATGCTATGATGGCACGCTTAGGGTTTGGACGTTATGTTGTAAAAACGATCAATGATATTACAGAAGTCAAAAAGCTTTATGATCAGATTGCGGCTGCTGCAAGAGAACCGGGAGATGGTGCAGGACACTGCTCAATGTTAGTTTATCAATACATTTTGCTTATGCATAAATTATTAATCGTACAACAGGAAAATCGCACAGGAACAGTGGTTGATAATGCCATAGTGTTTATGGAAAAGAATTATAGAGATGATATTAGTTTGCAGACGTTGGCATCTGTTTGTGGGATATCTACCCAGCATTTTTGTCGAGTATTCCATGATAAAATTGGCATGAGGCCAATGGAGTATTTGGCAAGGAAACGTATCGGTAGTGCAAAAGTCGCATTACTGGATACCAATGCGTCGATTGCGCAGATCGGAAGACGGGTAGGGTATAAGGATGCTAATTATTTTGGAATTGTATTCAAAAAATACGAAGGGATCTCTCCGAGAGAATACAGAAATAGTCACAATCACATAGGATAAAAAGTATGTAGTAAGCACCACCTATGTACTAATATTTTAAGGGTTTGCAAAATATTTCAGATTGTAAAGAATTAAGGATGACGATTATAATACCTTGTGAGTAGTAAGTATAACAATTTATACGGAAGGAGCAAGGTATGAGAAAAAAATGGGGAAACCGAATAGGTGCCATTGTTTTGGCATGTGCACTTACGGTGAATGGATTGCCGGTGCAGTCGATCAGTACATCGACGCGGAAGGCTAATGCGGCTGCGAAGTCTGAAACGGAGAAGCAGGATGTTTCACAGCCTGAAACGAAAATGGGTAATGTTGTTTTGAATGGAAATGATATCGCCGTAAATAATGTGAATGGTCTTACTTATAAAGGCTTTGGCATGCTTAGCGGTAATTCTACCAGTGATCTGCTAATGGATTATAAGGCAGAGCAGCCAAAGGCATATGCGGAGCTTATGCAGTATTTGTTTGGCGGTAATTATCCAATCATGAATCATGTAAAATTGGAAATGGGAAATGATCGTAATACATCAACAGGACCGGAATCTTGCACAAAGAGAACAGAAAAAGAGAAGGCAAATGTGTTGCGTAATCCAGGATGGCAGTTAGCTGCTGATGCTAAGAAGATCAATCCGAAAATCAAAGTGAGTATATTGCGCTGGGAAGCTCCGGTGTGGGCAGGAACAGATGAAAAGATTTATCAATGGTACAAAGAGACAATTTTAGACGCGTATGAAAAGTACGGCTATATGGTCGATTATATTAATCCAAATATCAATGAAAAATGGGATGTGGACAGCGATGTAGCGTTTACCAAAAAGTTTGCAAAATGGATCGCGGCAGAAACCAAAGAAACGATTCCGGATGAGAAAGCACTTGCGTTGTATCATAAGATCAAATTAGTTGTTTCGGATGAAGCCGGAACAGCGTCTGATAGCGTTGTGGAGTCCATGAAATCGGACAGTGATTTTTATAATTCGGTAGATGTTGTTGGATACCATTACAGTCCATGGGATGATTCCAATGGTGGAATGAAATGGCTTGCACAGACCAAAGATAAAGAGGTATGGAATAGTGAGGCACAGGCTACATTTTCCAATTCAGCATTTCGTCCTTCTAATAATGTGAAAGATCCAACGACAGAGGGAACAGGTCTTGGAGGAACCGGCAGTGCACTGGAAATGGCGAATACATTTATCAAAGGTTTTGTACAGTCCAGAAGATCGCATGTGATCTATCAGCCGGCAATTGGATCATTTTATGAGGGAGCACAGTTTTCCTTCAAGGAATTAGTGAGTGCGCGTGATCCGTGGTCAGGCTGGATTCATTATGATGCAGGATTACTCATGCTTGCACATATAAGCAAATTCGCGGTAACCGGCTGGGAAAATGAGGATAATACAGCAGGAATCTGGCGTGCTGTACCGCAGGCAAGTAAATGTACTGCGGATGGAACGAATCCGGTAAATGGACGTAACGGCGGAGAGAATTATATGACACTGGCATCTCCTGCCAAGGACAATTTCTCGACAATGATCGTTAATGATAGTGAATATCCAATGGAATATAAGATCCAAACCAAGAATATGAAGCTTGCTGAAGATCAGAATTTGGAAATATGGGAAACACGTGCGGCAGATGATGGTGCTTTTAATGAAAATTATATGAAATGCATCGGTACAGCGAAAGCAGATGATAATGGAGTCTATACGGTAAAGGTTAAACCATATTCTGCAGTGACGGTTACTACGCTGCAAGTTGCAGACGATGAAGAGCATACGAAGGCTCTTCCTGTCGAAGGTGAAAGAGTGGTATTGGATACGGATCGTACCGGAAGTAAACAGGACGTCGAGAATGATTATCTGTATGCAGATGATTTTGAGTATGCTGGGAAAACAGTTCCGGTGCTTGATGGCAAAGGTGGTTTTACCGGTGAGACGGAGGATTATATCCAGTCTCGTGGTGGTGATACCGGTGCAATGGCACGTTATACGCATACCATGAATGGTGCCTTTGAAGTATATAAGACGCAGTCTGGTGAACATGTACTGCGTCAGCAGACAGATATTACAGAGACCGGTGTGGGTGGCAGCTGGAATTCCGGTGCTCCGGTAACCTTGATTGGAGATTTTCGCTGGACAAATTACAAAGCCTCTGTGGATGTCTTATTTGAACGGGAAGATGTTAAAAATTATGCGGCTGTAGCAATACGAGAAATGGGTGGTTCTCATAATATTACATCTGCAAGCGGTTACACATTCAAATTATATCCGGATGGTAAATGGGAGTTGTATCGTAAAGCCAAAAAAGTTGTGACCGGTACCTGTGATGCCAAAACACAGTTTGATGCAGGAGCAAATCAGTGGAATACGATCACGCTGGAAGGAAAAGGCAATACGATTAACGCATATGTCAATTATACGCTGGTTGGCAGTTATACAGATGAACAGCCTATCACTGCAGGACGAATAGCGTTAGGAAGTTCCAATGTATATACACAGTTTGACAATCTGGAGGTCAAAAAGCTGGACGGTTATGTACCGTATTGTACGGAATTGTTAGATAATATGGAACAATATGATCTGTCCGCACAGAAAAACACGAAACTTGAATACAATGACAAATGGCTGCACACGAACGGTCAGGGAATGTATGTATATCAGCGAAGTGTGTCCAAAAATACGGACAATGGAGCAACTCTTACGTATACTTTTACCGGAACAGGATTAGAAATCTTAGGAGAGATGAAAAAGACCTGTACTGTGCAGATGACTGTCGATGGAAATCAGCAGGCGAAACAAGAAACACAAAAATCAGCTAATATGAATATGACAGTTGCAGTAACAGATCTTGCTTATGGAAAGCATGTAGTAACTGTAGAGGTATTAGATGGAACACTGGCAGTAGATATGGTTGGTATCTTAGGCGCTAAACATACACAAAAAGAACCGGATGTTCAGCCGACGAAACGTCCAAATGTTAAACCGACACAGACACCGTCCGTGCAGCCAACCGTAAAACCTACAGTTGCTCCGCAACAAACGCCGAAAGCGGATCGTCCGAACAACCCGAAAAGGGGAACAAAGGTCAATAAGAATATTGGAGTTTATCAAGTGACTAAGGCGGCAACAATGAAAAAAGCCGGAACTGTTAAGTTGTCCGGTTTGAATAAAAAGTACAAAAAAGCGGCTGCTTTGGTTATACCAGATAAGATCAAGATTGGAGCATATCAATATCGTGTTACGGCAATTGGAACGAAGGCGTGTCAGGGTATTAAGGCTTCCAAAGTTACTCTTGGAAAAAATGTGAAAGAGATAGGAAAGTATGCATTCCGAAAAGCGAAAAATCTCAAGACATTTGTTGTAAAAGGAAAATTAACAAAGGTGTCCAAAAATGCGTACAAAGGATGTAAACACAAAATAAAATTAAAAGGTTCAACTGCAGCAGTGCGAAGAGCGAACCTGAAAAAATTAAAGAAAAGCGGTTATAAAAAATTCAGCCGCTAAAAGGAGGAAAAAATATGAGATTACAAAAAACACACAAAACGATTTTGGCAGGTCTGCTTGCTGTAGCACTGACGATACCGGCAGCTACTGTGGTAAAGACCGTGCATGCGTCAGAAACACAGATTCCGTTTGCACAGAGTGAGGATGGAACAGTTCACGAAACCAGTTTTGATCTGGCGAGGGTATCTGACGAAGAGGAGTTAAGCAGCTACGAAAAAGACAATGGCAAGCATTGGGTTAAATTATTTTCAAAATTTGATGGAGAAAAAAATATTTTGGACGATGCACAGTTACCGGATGATACTGCGAAAGTAAAAGTAGTGTTTGACATTACAAATTATGATCTGGATAAAGCATATCGGCTTACTTGGGCAACAGGTATCGGAGGATGGGCATCTGGTAAGCCAACAGGGGTAACCATTGACCAGAGTGGTACTTATGAAGCAATACTTGATTTTGCTAGTGAGACCGATGGAATTGGAAAGACGATTTCAAGTGCTGATATTAGTGCGGCGTCTATCCAGCTTGTATTCCAACTGGGAGAGGCAAAGCAGGAAGACATCGCAAATACAAAGAAGATTCATGTAAACTTTAAGGCTTGCTATGCATATAGTGCATCCGACGAGGTGAAGGCAGCTCCGGTAGTACCAATTGTTGATGTTACACCGACTCCGGTTCCGACAACACCACAAGAAACACCTGCACCGACACCTGGGAATACAGCAACACCAACGGCAACACCTGACACCAACAGCAAAAAGGTTATTCCAATTTCTAAAAAAACAAATAAAGCAAATGTTGTAAAGAAGATCAAAGCAACGAAAAAAACAGTTGTGATCAAAAAAGGAAAAACCAAGAAAGTGACATTTAAGCTGACAACAGCACTCAAAAATACGAAAACAACAGATAAGATCAAGAGTGTAAAATTATCTGGAAAAAACAAGGCTAAAGTACTGAAGAAAACTTTAGGGAAAAAGACTTGTACGATTAAAGTAAAAGGTGTTAAGAAAGGCAAAAGTGTTCTGAAAATTAAGATTGGAAAGAAACAAGCGAAGGTAACGATCAAGGTAGTATAGTGTAACACGAAAATAGAAATAAATTGCAAACAAGCCCGGCTATTTAGTCGGGCGTTTGCAGATATATAAGATGATGTATGTCAGAATGGAGGATTAGGATGAAAAAAATATGGGGAAAGCGAATAGGCACTGGTGTACTTGCAATATCGCTGATGCTTAGCAGTTTACCGACACAATTGTCGATTGCATTACCACATAAGGCAAAGGCGGCGGATACAGAGTTTAAGAGTGAGGCATTTGATTACGGAAAACTGCCGGATTCTACGGCAGCTAAGATTACGAGAAAATCCCTTACCGGCAGAGAATGGACAGGAGAGGATAATAATTTAGATATTACTTCGGTGAATACATTGCCGGATAGTTCTAATTTGGTTCCGTATGCAGATATTGCATCTGCATATGCCGGTGCCAAAGATTATGCAAGAGATAAGTCGTCGTATTACCAGTTACTTACCGGAGAAGGACAGGACTGGGATCTGACCGTATTTGATAATCCGGCAAAAGCAGAAGCAGTCGGTGCATTTCAAAATACGAACTATAAGATGGATGCAAAAGATGGCTGGAAAAAGGTCACTCTTCCGGCCAGCTGGACAAGCTATGGATTCGATCACTCAATCTATACGAATTCAGCGATGCCATTTGAAGAAAGTACAGAGTTTCCATTGGCACCAACGAAGAAAAATCCCGTGGGTCTTTATCGTAAAACTTTCACGGTGAAAGATTCTATGCTGCAAAAGAATGGAAAGGTTTATATTACTTTAGGTGGAGTAGAGTCGGCATATTATCTATATATTAATGGAAAGGAAATCGGTTATAGTGAGGATAGTTATGATCCACACACATTTGATATTACAGATGCGTTAAACGATCCTGGCAAGGAGAATGTACTTGCCGTGAAGGTATATAAGTTCTGCGATGGAACATGGATGGAAGATCAAGACATGATCTATGATGGCGGAATCTTCCGCGATGTATATTTGACAAGTACACCTACAGTGCATGTACAGGACTATACATTAGCGACAGATTTGTCAGACGATTATTCTACAGCTGATCTTAAAGTGAAAATGCAGACGATCAATGATTCTGCAACAGAATCATCGAACATGGCCGCGCAGCTTAATTTGTATGATGATCAGGGAAATTTATGTGCTACAACGCAGGAAGATATTGCAGCAATCGCATCCGGTAAACAGACAGAGACGTCACTGCAGATGCAGATTACAGATCCAAAACTTTGGGACAGTGATCATCCAAACCTGTATACAATGGTATTATCTTTGTATGATAAAAGTTCCAAACTTCATTACGAAAGTGTGAGTCAAAATGTAGGATTTCGTAAGTTGACTTTTACATCGACAAAAGTGACAAATGATGGAAAGTATAACAATGCAACCGACCATTATGATACCGTTAAATTAAATGGGAAACGACTTCTTATCAAAGGCGTGAATCGACATGACACCGATCCGGAAACCGGCAAATATATTTCCAAAAAGGTGTATGAAAAAGATATTATGTTGATGAAACAGAATAATATCAATGCAATCCGTACATCGCATTATCCAAATGATGATTATATGTATTATCTATGCGATAAATATGGACTGTATCTAATGTGCGAATCGAATAATGAATCGCATGCATTGATCACAGATGAGGATGCAATAGCAACACTTGAAAAGGCTGCAATGACAAGACAGACTGCTTCGTACGAAAGATTTAAGAATACGACAAGCAACTTGTTTTGGTCTATTGGTAACGAAAGCTCTCAAGGATGGACACAAAGAGATGGTAATTATGCTAACGGCGCATTTGCACATATGGTGCAGTATTTTAAGGATCGCGACGATAGCAGAATGCTTCACTATGAAGGTATGAGTGGTGGAGACAAAGGCTCTACGGCAATTGATATGATAAGTCATATGTATTATACACCGGACAGCATTATCGGTTATGGTACAAGTAAGAGTCAAATGCCGTTCTTGCTGAATGAGTATGATCATGCAATGGGTAATGCGGTCGGCAATTTAAGCGATTATTGGGATGTTATCCGCAAATATGATAGTATGCTTGGAGGCTTTATTTGGGATTGGGTAGATCAGTCCAGAAAAGTCAAGATCGGAGAAAAAGATTGGAATTATTATAGCAGTAAAGATGCTCATCAGAGCGGTTTGAATCAGTTAGATGGATACTTCCTGGGATACGGTGGTGACTGGGGCGACACCGGCGGAGACGAAAACTTCTGCCAAAATGGTCTTGTGTCTGCAGATCGCGACCCACAGCCAGAGTTGAAGGAAGTGAAATATCAATACCAGAGCTTTTGGTTTAAATCCGATCAGGATAAGTTGACAAATAATGAATTAACGGTAAGCAACGAAAGTATTTCTGCAAAATTGTCCGAGTATGATGTGACATGGGAATTGCAGGAAAATGACCGGATCATTTCACAGGGAACACTGAATGATGAAGTTCTTCCGAAAGAGGAGAAAAAGATCACGGTTCCTTATGTGATGCCGGAACAGCTTAAGTCTGGTGCAGATTATTATCTTAATATTCATGTAAAGACAAAAGAAGATTCAGACTGGGCGAAGGCAGGTTACGAAGTTGCATATGCGCAATTCACCATTGATGCTAAAAGTACAAAAGTGGCACATACTTTGAATGGAAAGAATGTGCAGATCAAGAAGCAGAGCCATTATTTTATAGTATCCGGCAAAGACTTCCGGTTCAAATTGAATTTGGATACGGGATTACTGGAGTCCTATTATTACAAAGACCAATTGCTCATGAAGGAAGGTCCGAAGCCTAATATTTCCAGAGCAAAGCTTGACAATGATTCTTCTCATTTCAAGGATATAATGAGTTATCTGACATTAGATGGCGAACCAACGGTGGGAAAGAGTGCAGATGGTAATTATATGCTTACCACGAAATGGAATTCTTCCTATCTGTTGGACAGCAAAACAAAGACTCCGGGAACGATAGAAATGAGTTATTTGATCGAAGATACTGGGGCGGTAACGGTACGTATGAAACTCGACTTTACGAAAACAAAAGTCAAGAAGTTTATTAAAGTTGGAACACGATTGTCGCTTGCGAAAGGGACAGAAAATGTCTCTTGGTATGGAAATGGTGATGATGAAAGTTACTGTGACAGACAGACTTATACGAGGGTAGGAGCATATACTTCTACGGTTAATAAGATGTTCTATCCATTTGCAAAACCTCAAGATTGTGGAAATCTGACAGGTGTGAAATGGATCCGTCTTGACAATGAAACAAATGGAATCGGAATGTTGATCTGTGGCAATGAGGATGTCAATGCATCTGCTTTACATTTCATGACAGAGCAGCTCGACAAAGCAAAACATGTCAACGAGTTAAAGCCACTTACCAAAACATTTGTCACTGTCGATGCTGCAGTCAGCGGAACAGGTAATGCGTCTTGTGGATTTGATACGTTAGATCCATACTTGGTGAAAAACAACAAAGTGTATGACTATCGTTACACATTGGTACCGGTCAGCAATACGGATGACAGCATGACTGTTGGTAAGGAGTACAGGGATCAGACATTTGATATGGATCAGGTTTCTTATGAAAAAGTTGATCCGGTGGTGACAGACGGAGAGCTTGCAGCTGATCCGGTCGATGAGGATGAAGCAATTTTGAATCCGCCGAAAGAAGATGATAACAACGGTGGAAATAATAGTGGCAGTAATACTGGAAACAATACCGGAAATAACACTGGAAATACTGGAAACAATAATACCGGTAATAACGGTGGCAGCATAAATAATGCCGGGAAAAATCCGGGCACAAAACAGACTGCTAAAGCTCCGAAGAAGGTTACAAAGATCAAAGTGAAGAAGCTGAAAAAGGCATTATCACTTCGCTGGAAGAGTCAGAAAAATGTGACCTATCGTATTGCGTACAGTACAAGCAAAAAGAAACTGTCCAAGATAAAGAACGGAAAACTCAAAGCCGTAAAGGGAACGAAGGTTATCAAGGTGACAAGCGCCAAAAAGACCATTAAGAAATTGAAAAAATCTAAGAAATACTATCTTAAGATTTGTGCTGTCAGTAAAAATGGAAAAAATATTGGCAAGTGGTCCGGTGTTATTTCAGCAAAGACGAAATAATGTTGTGAATTTCGTATCATGATACGGTAAAATTTGAGAAGATACCTTAGAAACAGATGATTTTTAGGAGTCCTTCTGTTATAATGAGTCAGGCGCTGTGAGCGTTACTCTTTATAACAGAAAGGACTCATTTTGTTATGAATGAAACATTTATGAAAGAAAAACCGGTATTTTCATTGTTGGTATCGATGGCATTTCCCATGGTGATATCGATGCTTGTCAATTCTTTATATAATATTGTGGATAGTTATTTTGTCGCTAAGATCAGTGAAGACGCGATGACGGCACTATCACTCGTATTTCCGGTACAGAATTTTATCAATGCTGCCGGTATTGGTTTTGGCGTTGGAATGAATGCGGTTATCAGTTTTTATTTGGGTGCAAAGGATTATGAAAAAGCAGATATGGCAACGACGCAGGGACTGCTTTTGTCGGCAGTGCACGGTGTGCTTTTGACCATAGTTAGTATTGAGATCATGCCGTTTTTTCTGCGTTTATTTACCGGATCAGAAGCGGTTGCAGCTTTAGGAATACAGTATTCCGATATTGCATTTTCTTTTGCTTTGGTCGTCTCGCTCAGCATGGCATTTGAGAAGATCTTTCAGGCAGTGGGGCGTATGAAAGTGACAATGATCAGTTTGCTGATCGGCTGCTGCACCAATATTGCATTAGATCCTGTCCTGATTTTTGGACTGGGATTTTTTCCGAAAATGGGGATCAGAGGTGCTGCGCTTGCTACGGGGATCGGACAGGTATTAACGCTGTGCGTTTATTTCGTAATCTGTAAAATACGGCCATTGTCGGTACATGTGAGAAGAAGTTATTTACGGCCGGATAAACATATGGTCGGAAAGTTGTACGCGATCGGCATTCCTGCGACTTTAAATATGGCGTTGTCTTCCGTGTTGATCTCTGCACTGAATGCAATTTTGGCAGTGTATTCCGAAGCCTATATTTTAGTACTTGGGATCTATTATAAGCTGCAGACATTTTTATATCTGCCGGCGAATGGCATTATCCAAGGGATGCGTCCGCTGATCGGTTATAATTACGGTGCGGGAGAACACAAGCGTGTGAAAAAGATCTTTGAACTTGTTCTTGTAATGAATGGTTTGATCATGTTAGGTGGAACGGTGATCTGCATGACGATCCCGGCAACTTTAATGGGACTGTTTACGCATACTCCGGAGACGATCCGTGTTGGAGAAACAGCACTTCGATTGATCAGTGCAGGATTTCTAACATCTGCGATCTCTGTGACAGCCTCCGGGGCATTAGAAGGATTAGGGAAAGGAATGCAATCGTTAGTAATCTCGTTGTGCCGTTATATTGTGATCATTATTCCGGCAGCGATGTTGTTGAGTTACGCAATAGGAGCGACGGGAGTATGGCATGCGTTTTGGATTGCAGAAGGATTGACGGCGATCATCTCTATGTTAGTATTTCGGCATTGCAAAGCATATTAACCCAAGGTATAATATTTTCAAAATGACACCAAGGCGGACAAAATGCGAATATGATTCGCAATGCACAGATATGCCTAATGATTGGAAGTATAAGATTGTATAGGCGTGGAGGATAGTTATGATTCAGATTAGCGAGATTTTGGAACTGTCCCTATTTAAGGACTTTAAGATAATATGTGGGGAAAAATACCTTAATAATTTAGTGAATGCGACGGTTATTTTGGAGTATGAGAGCAGCCGGATCGATTATGAAGGATATGGTTATGGATATTTTGTACTGTTATCCTATTTCTTTGCTGATTCTGATCCGGAATTGGTCAATGGGACACTCCGTACCTTGATCCAAAAGCAGGTATCCGGTATTGCAATTAAGATTCCGCCGGATCGGGAACTGCCGGAAGATATTATCAAGTTAGCGAAATTGTATCATGTACCGTTGTTTTCTTTTTATGAGCAATTTATGGAAGATCTGATCATATGTATCAATGAGTCGATGAAGACGCGTGCGCAGTATGTTATTGCAGAGGAAAAATTAAATTCTATTGTGAACGAAAAACATAAACCGTCTACCGTAGAAAAAATTGCATTGGAGATCAATCCGCACTTTCATCCGAGTATTATTACGGCCAATATTACATCGAGGGATATGTCGAACAACTTGAAGATCCATACATATTTTGACAAGTTAATGTACCGTCAGTATCGTGACACAAAAGTACACGATTATTCTTTTGTAAAGATGGGGCATGGCATTATGCTGATCTGTTCTTATCAGGAAGATAATATACCGGAGGATTATCAGAATATGCTGCATCATATTAATGATATATTGGTAGAGGCGGGTTTTTTACCTGAGTCGTATCATATTGGTGATGAAATTTTGCCATTAGATCGCTTGAATGAGGCTATCATTAAATCAAAAAATGCAAATATCGTCGGACAGTTTTTCGAGCAGACGGATACAGCGTATTCCCAGATCGGAATTTACAAATATGTTATGTCGCTTGTAAATAATCCGATGCTATACCATGAGGTAGAGGAAAGCGTATCCATTTTGCAAAAGTATGATGCATCTCATGATGTCAATTTATTGGAAACCGTTATTTCTTATGTCAAAAATAATGGTGATTTTGCAAAGACGTCGGAGGAGTTGTTTCAGCATAGTAATACAGTGCGCTATCGCATTCGCAAAGCAGAACAGTTACTGGGACTGCCGGATTTTGCTACGGCAGAAGAGATGGCATTGATCATTCGCTGTTATTTACTGCATAATGTAATGACGTTGAACGATTGACTTAGCCGAACGGTGTGATTATATAACCATCAAAGATAAGCTGAACGGCAAAGCTTCTTTTACGAAAGAATTAAAAGCAGCTTGCAAGGTATAAAATCATATCTTGCAAGCTGCTTTTATAATGTCAATTGTTTTTAAGTTTTATTTGAGAATTTCTTTCATGATTTTTAAGAATTTTTCGTTCATTTCCGGTTTGCCAAGGCTGACACGGTTCATGCCTACGTGAACACCGATCAACACATCCTGCTCTT
>OGOY01002906.1_pt1 | contig 14151 bp, 13 predicted proteins | sample 1552811 | NCBI WGS metagenome assembly OGOY01 (sample SAMEA2580132, study PRJEB22360) | human gut metagenome | biome: human gut; feature: human-associated habitat; material: faeces | place: Denmark | collected 2008/2010 | reverse complement strand
AATCAAATCCGGTCGCCGGGGAGCTTCCTCCCCACACATAATCCATCCCGATATATTTCCGTGCTTCCTCCATCAATGCGGCAAAACTTCCATCTCCCATCGCCTCCCCCGCTTCTCCGTTCATTCCTCCTCCGATACCTCCTCCTTGTTTTACAAGACTGTAAATTCTGCGGGCATTGGTTTTATCCTCCACACGGATCTCTTTTCCAAGCAACTGCGACAGGCTTTGGCATATCTGGTTCTGGTCAGAAACAGGAACCGTTACCGTAACGATATTTCCTTTCTCATCCTCTATTTCTTCAAAAGAAACAAAGCATTCCGCAAATTTCCTGTAATCGGCTCTCCTCATATGTTCCTGTTCTGTCCCGAAAAACAGTGTATAGAAATATGACTTGACCAGATCTGCATCAACTGCCCCGTCCCTGACATCCTTATTTATTTTACCAATCTCCCTGTCCAGATCTTGAAAGCTTTCCTGCATATCCCGGATATAACTTCTATACTCCTCCGGCATTTTTAAAGATATCCCACTGCCATAAAAAGACAAAAATACAGCCTGCCTGTTATGATCAGCAGTACCTGATAAGGAACATAACATTACTGAAATGATAAGAAAAAACGGGATACAAGTAAATATTTATTTTCAAATAAAGATCTGGTCAGATTATATGTGCCATTGATCATTGAACAGATGCTTGCGATGTTAGTCGGACTTGCAGATTCGATCATGGTATCTTCGGTAGGGGAATCGGCTGTTTCAGGTGTATCGCTGGTAGACAGTTGTTTTCAGTTGATCATCAACCTTTTTGCAGCACTTGCGACCGGGGGTGCGGTTACGGTCGGACAGTATCTTGGACAGAAGAATAAAGAAAAGGCGGGAGAGGCAGCTACACAGCTCATATGGTTTTCATTGATCCTGTCGCTCGGAGTCATGACGCTAATGTATGCAGGCAAGGGACTGATCCTAAATCATGTGTTTGGTCAGATCGAAGCAGATGTATATGGTCATGCAGATACTTATATGATGATCGTAAATGCATCGATTCCGTTTCTGGCACTTTATAATGCCGGTGCGGCTATTTTCCGTTCCATCGGTAATTCCAATATATCCATGCGGGTATCTCTGATCATGAACGGGATCAATGTAGTGGGAAATGCCATTTTGATCTATGCATGCAAATGCGGAACGGAAGGCGTTGCGATTCCTACTCTGGTTTCCAGACTGGCAGCAGCGGTTATCATGATCATATTGCTGATCCCGAAGAAAAGTGCACAGGCGAAGCAGGACAGTACACGTATTTATATAAAGAAAAGTCTGCATTATCGGGCGAACTGGCATATGTTGAAAAGCATTCTGTTGGTAGGTATTCCAAACGGACTGGAAAACAGTATGTTCCAGCTTGGTAAGATCCTTGTGCTCAGCCTGGTCTCAACATTTGGCACATATGCGATCGCTGCAAATGCAGTCGGTAATGTGATTGCCGGATTCCAGTTGATGGCGGCTTCCCTTGCCATGGTCACAGTAGTATCAAGATGCGTGGGAGCAGGAGATTACGAGCAGGCAAAATATTATACGATCAAAGTTCTGGTCATGGCATATATGTGTATCATAGTTACGGTATTGTTTACATTTGCGGTTCTTCCTCTGGTCATGAAAGCGTATGGACTATCTTACGAAGCGCAGTCTGCTGCCGAGAAGATCCTGATGCTTCATGGTATTGCGGCATCTACGATCTGGCCGGTAGCATTTACGCTTCCATGTACATTCCGTGCAGCCGGTGATGTTAAGTATAGCATGATCGTATCCATCTGTACGATGTGGATCTGCCGTATCGTGTTCAGTTATGTGCTCGGCAAATATATGGGTATGGGTGTATTTGGTGTCTGGGTCGCTATGATCATGGATCAGTTCGTACGTGGCGTGCTGTTCATCCGGCGGTATCGGAGCGGCAGATGGATCGGCAAAAAGGTAATCTGACCGTATGCGGCACAATATGAGTAAGTTCGTAAAAAAGTAGAATTTTTCAGATGACAGAAGATTGTTTGGTATGCTATATTAAAAAGGTGTTTGTTCTATGAGAGAATTTGGAGAAGCTTCCATAGAATCTAAGAGGATAACAAATAAATTAGAAAGAGTCTGTGATATACAGACAGGGGTAAACAAAATATGGAAAAGAAACGTAATACTTTTTCAGGCTCGCTTGGATTTGTCCTTGCGGCCGCGGGAAGCGCAGTAGGACTTGGAAATATCTGGCGTTTTCCATATCTTGCAGCAAAGGATGGCGGTGGACTGTTCCTGGTCATATACCTGATCCTTGCACTGACATTTGGATATACACTTTTGGTGACAGAAGTATCAATCGGTCGGAAGACCAAGCAGAGTCCGCTTACCGCTTATAAGAAGCTGAATAAGAAATGGGGATTCCTTGGAATCATTGCAAGTCTGGTTCCGGTTATTATTTTCCCATATTACATAACGATCGGCGGCTGGGTTGTCAAATACTTCCTCGCATTTTTAACCGGTAAGGGTACAGAGGCAGCGCAGGACGGTTATTTTACAGGTTTTATTACATCAGATATCGAACCGGTCATTTTGATGTTGATATTTCTTGCTGTTACGGCATTTATCGTATTTCGTGGTGTTAATAAAGGAATTGAATCTTTTTCCAAGATCATCATGCCGTTGCTGATCCTTCTGGTTATAGGAATCGCGATCTTCTCCATAACGATCAAAAAGACCGGAGATGATGGAATTGTCAGAACCGGTGTAGAAGGTTTGAAATTATATCTGATTCCTAATCTGGACGGACTTACTGTGAAAAGCTTCTTTACGGTATTATTGGATGCAATGGGACAGTTATTCTTCAGTCTGTCTGTTGCCATGGGTATTATGATCGCTTACGGTTCTTATGTAAAAGATGATGCAGCTCTGAATAAATCAGTTGGACAGATTGAGATTTTTGATACGGTTGTAGCATTTCTTGCAGGCGTTATGATCATTCCTGCTGTATATGTATTCTCAGGAACAGAGGGAATGGCACAGGGTCCAAGTTTAATGTTCGTATCACTTCCGAAAGTATTTGCCCAGATGGGTAAGGTGGGAAATGTGATCGGTTGTCTGTTCTTCGCAATGGTATTATTTGCGGCATTTACCAGTGCAGTGTCTGTCATGGAAGCAATCGTGGCAAGTATCATGGATGAATTCCATACAAGCAGAGCAAAGGCCGGTATTATTGAGTTGATTGTCGCGATCATTGTTGGAACGATCGTGTGTCTTGGATATAACAAGCTGTACTTTGAAGTAAAGCTTCCAAATGGATCGATCGCACAGATCCTTGATATCATGGATTACATCAGTAATAACATTATGATGCCGATCGTAGCAATCGGAACCTGTATCCTGATCGGATGGATCTCCAAACCGCAGACGGTTATCGAAGAAGTGCAGAAGAACGGAGAAAAATTCAGCAGAAAAGGTATGTATGTGGTTATGGTGAAATTCATAACACCGATCCTGTTGTTTATCCTGTTCTTAAAGTCGATAGGTTTATTGACATTTATTTAGAGCTGTAAAATATAAATAATTTGTCAGCAATATTAAGTTTTCAAATGAATATTATCTAATATAGACCGATCGTCGGAAGCCGGATATTAAATCTTGCATCGACGGTCGGTTTTGTAATATGAAATATATTGAAGAATCTGTGGCAGACAGAACTCAAATGATAGAAAAATACAGATAAGAAAAAAACAGGTCATGGCATAAATAACAGTATTCCGCTATAATAAGGAAACAGAGGAGAGATGATTCATATAATAAATGGAAATAATTTATGGAGCGTGAATATATATGATATTAAGTTTAATTGTTGGTCTGGGACTGCCGCTTCTTGGAACGACGGCAGGAGCAGCCTGTGTATTTTTTATGAAGAAACAGATGAATTTGTTATTGCAGAAAGCATTGTCCGGATTTGCGGCGGGTGTTATGGTGGCTGCATCTATCTGGAGCCTGCTGATCCCGGCGATGGAACAGTCGGAAGCAATGGGGAAGCTTGCATTTCTTCCGGCAACTATCGGTTTCTGGCTGGGAATTATATTTTTATTACTGATCGATACTCTGATGCCACATTTACATATTGACAGTAAGGAGGCAGAGGGGGTCAAGAGCAATTTCAAACGTACGACTATGATGGTATTTGCGATCATCATACATAATATTCCGGAAGGAATGGCAGTCGGTGTTGTCTATGCCGGATGGATCAGTGGCAGCACGAACATTACGTTGACGGCGGCACTTGCATTATCCATCGGTATTGCGATCCAGAATCTTCCGGAGGGAGCGATCGTGTCAATGCCGCTTTGTTCGGAAGGCTGCAGTAAAACGAAAGCATTTGGCTATGGATTCTTTTCCGGTATCGTAGAGCCAATCGCAGCGCTGCTTACGATCGCACTTTCTTCGATCATGGTACCGGTGCTTCCGTATTTTCTGGGATTTGCGGCAGGAGCTATGCTATATGTTGTAGTTGAGGAATTGATACCGGAGATGGCAGAGGGTGAGCATACGAATCTTGGTACGATCATGTTTGCGGTAGGATTTTCATTGATGATGGTGCTTGATGTAGCACTTGGATAAGAGAACAGTCAGAACGTGAAAATGCAGGTTATGGTTATTGTAAAAGGATAACTATATGCTGCATTTTTATGATTTGTATAACTATATAACTGCATTTTTATGGCAGTTGATATTTTCGGAGTGTTCCACTATACTGTTATTAGGTATGGCTTTTGAAGCATAACAAAGGTCTGCTCACAGATATATTGATTTTATAGAACGCGCGAGGCAGACCGGATGATTGTACAGGAAGAAGAATTATATAGCAGAAGAAAAGAGGCAGATACAAGTGTATGATGTAAAATCATTAAAAGCAGAAGAATTTATTTCAGATGAAGAGATCAGAGAGACATTGGCATATGCCGATGCGAATAAAGATAACGTACAGATGGTTGATGAGATCCTTGCAAAAGCCAGATTAAAAAAGGGCTTGACGCACAGAGAAGCGTCTGTGCTGCTGGCCTGTGAGATGCCGGATAAGATCCGGGAGATGTATGATCTGGCAAGGGAGATCAAGGAAGATTATTATGGAAATCGTATCGTGTTATTTGCGCCGCTGTATCTGTCCAATTATTGTGTGAATGGATGTGTCTATTGTCCATATCACAGCAAGAATAAACATATTGCAAGAAAGAAGCTGACACAGGAGGATATCGTAAGAGAGGTTACCGCACTTCAGGATATGGGACACAAGCGTCTGGCGATCGAAGCCGGTGAAGATCCTGTGAATAATCCGATCGAATATATTCTGGAATGTATTAATACAATCTACAGTATCAAACATAAGAACGGCGCAATCCGCCGTGTCAATGTCAATATAGCAGCGACAACAGTTGAGAATTATACGAAGTTAAAGGATGCAGGCATCGGAACCTATATCCTGTTTCAGGAGACTTATCATAAGGAAAGCTATCTGAAATTACATCCGACAGGTCCGAAGCATGATTACGATTACCACACCGAAGCCATGGATCGTGCCATGGAAGGTGGTATCGATGATGTAGGACTTGGTGTACTGTTCGGATTGGAAATGTACCGGTATGAATTTGCAGGGTTACTGATGCATGCAGAGCATCTGGAAGCGGTTCATGGGGTAGGTCCGCATACGATCAGTGTTCCGAGGATCAAACGTGCAGATGATATCGATCCTGATGTATTCGATAACGGAATCAGTGACGATACATTTGCAAAGATCTGCGCACTGATCCGTATTGCAGTACCATATACGGGAATGATCATATCAACCAGAGAGAGTCAGGCAGTTCGTGAGAAAGTGCTGCCGCTTGGTGTTTCACAGATCAGTGGAGGTTCGAGAACAAGTGTAGGCGGATATGATATCCCGGAGACATCAGAAGATATCACATCGGCTCAGTTCGATGTCAGCGATACCAGAACGCTGGATCAGGTTGTGAACTGGCTGATGAAGATGGATTATATACCAAGCTTCTGTACAGCATGTTACAGAGCAGGAAGAACCGGAGACCGGTTTATGGCACTCTGTAAGAGTATGCAGATCTTAAACTGCTGTCATCCAAATGCTCTTATGACGCTGAAGGAATATCTGGAAGATTATGCAAGTCCTGAGACGAAGCAGATCGGTCTGGAGCTGATCGAACGTGAGCTTGCCCGGATCCCGAATGAGAATGTCAGACAGATCACGGCAGATCATATACATGATATTGCAGAAGGACAGAGAGACTTCCGGTTCTAACAGATGATAGGAAGAAGCGATCTTAACAGATGAAAGGATTGCAGATAACAGAGATTGCAGATAAATGCTGAAGCAGACAGCGTATAACAACAGGGAGGGCAGCACATGGCAGGGTTAAATGAGACACCATCGGGCAATCGACTTCATATCGGAGTATTTGGAAAGACAAACAGCGGAAAATCTTCTTTTATCAACCGATTTTCCGGTCAGAATATATCAATCGTAGCGAATGTTGCAGGGACAACCACTGATCCTGTGTACAAAGCAATGGAAGTTTATCCGCTTGGCCCTTGTACCTTGATCGATACAGCGGGCTTTGACGATGCGACAGAGCTTGGGGAGGAACGCTTGGAAAAGACAAGGCTTGCAGCCGAGAAAACAGATATAGCGATCATTTTGCTTGCAGATACTGACATGGACGAGGAACTTCACTGGTATGAACAGTTTAAGGAAAAGAAGACACCTGTCATATGGGTGATCGGTAAGTCAGATATCCGGAATGATACAGAAAAGATAAATGAAACGCTGTATCAACAGACAGGACAGCGTGCGATTGTTATCAGTGCCGCGACTGGAGAGGGTATGGATCAGGTAAGAAAAGAGCTTGTACGGAACCTGCCGGAGCAATATGGTGCTTCTTCGATCCTTAGAGAGCTGGTAATAAAGGGAGATCTGGTCATGCTTGTTATGCCGCAGGATATTCAGGCACCGAAGGGCAGACTGATCCTGCCACAGGTGCAGACACTGAGAGAATTGTTAGATAAAAAATGCCTTGTTATGAGCGTGACGACAGATCAGTATGTGGAAGCCTTATCCCATCTGACAGAGGCACCGAAGCTGATCATAACGGATTCACAGGTATTTGCCTATGTCTATGAGCATAAGCCGGAAAACTCCATGCTGACATCCTTTTCTGTGTTATTTGCCGCACATAAGGGAGATATCGAATATTATATAGAGGGTGCAAATGCGATAGGAAAGCTGAATGGGGAATCCCATGTGCTGATTGCAGAGTGCTGTACACATGCACCGTTAAAAGAAGATATCGGACGGGAAAAGATTCCTAAGATGCTGCGGAAACGGTATGGAGAAAATATGACGATCGATATAGTCAGTGGAACGGATTTCCCGGATGATCTGCAGGGGTATGATCTTGTCATACAGTGTGGGGGCTGTATGTTTAACCGCAAATATATTATGTCAAGGATCGATCATGCAAAGGAGCAACAGATCCCGATGACCAATTATGGTGTGGTGATCGCGTATCTGACCGGGATATTAGATAAGGTTGTAATACCTGGCTAAAAAGCCGGAAAAGACAGAAGCCACTGATCATATTAATGGGCTTCAGGAAAAGATAACAACAAATGCTGCAGAAAGTAAGTAATATAATATATAATATAAAACAAAATCAGGAGGCAAAGTTTATGAAGAAATACGAAACGCCACAGATGAATATTGTAGAATTTGAAACAGAGGATATCATTTGTACGAGTGGAGACGTTATAACCGGAGATAATGAAACGCCTATTATTCCCGGGAAATAGGGAAATTAGGCTATAAGCCGGTAAACAGATGATGCCGGATATCAAAGAACAAATGATACGAAAATATACAGATAATTCAGGAGAACGATGATGAAACATTTAGTAAGAATCGCGTCCGTATCACCAAGAGTACATCTTGGTAATGTAACAAAGAACTGTAAGGAGCTTGAAACAGTTTATAGAACCTATGCAGAACAGGTAGACGTTATTGTGACACCGGAACTGTCACTGACCGGATACACCTGCGGGGATCTGTTTGTGAACCGTCATCTGATCGACAGGGCAGAAGAAGGACTGTTACAATTGGCGGAAATGACAGCAGAATATGGCAAAAAGGGCGCAGCACTTGTTGTCGGTGTGCCATATGAAGTAGACGGAGAATTATTTAACTGTGGAGCTTTTTTATGGAACGGAATGGTGCTCGCACTCGTTCCGAAGATCTACCTGCCGAATTACGGAGAGTTTTATGAGAAACGGTGGTTTAGTGGAAGACGTGTAGAGAACCGGACAGTTGAACTGGCAGATGGATCGGAAACTTTATTTGGCAATTCCATCCTGATCGAGATGACGGATCCGAATCAGCAGGAGGAGCATGTTACATTTGGCATGGAGATCTGCGAGGATCTCTGGACACCGATCGCACCGGGAAGACTGCTGACACTTCAGGGAGCAGAGATCCTGCTCAATCTGTCGGCATCTAATGAAGTGATCGGAAAGGAACAGTACAGAAGAACACTGACAGGAAGTATGTCATCCTCCTGTATCTGTGGATATGTCTATACATCAGCCGGAGCCTATGAATCAACCTCGGATATGGTATTTTCCGGACACAATCTGATGTATGAAAACGGAAAATTATTAGGCGAGATCAAGCCATTTGAAGATGGTATCCTGATCCGTGATTTTAATATGACAAAGATCCGCCATGATCGTCTGGCAAATAAATCCTTTGCGGAGTGTAAGCGGAATTTTGAAGCCGGAGAATACATGACAGTAAACTGCGAGAAGGTATTTGCAGAGAAAAAAGAAGTATGCGCAAAGGTTTCCATGACACCATTTGTTCCATCAAAGAACAGACTGGAACGATGCCGGTCGATCTTTGCAATGCAGGTTGCAGGTCTGCAAAGAAGAATCGAAGCCACACATGCGTCATGTATCGTTGTGGGCGTATCCGGTGGACTGGATTCTACGCTGGCACTTCTGGTATCCGCACAGGCAGTAAAGAATCTCGGACTGCCACCGGAGACAGTAACCGGTATCACGATGCCGGGATTTGGAACGACGAAACGCACAAAAAGCAATTCAACAACGCTTATGGAACTGCTTGGATGTGACATCCGGGAGATCAGCATCGTAGATTCTGTCCGTCAGCATTTTGCAGATATCGGGCAGGATGAAACAGTACATGATATTACATATGAGAACTGTCAGGCGAGAGAGCGGACACAGATCTTGATGGATGTAGCCAATAAAGAGGGCGGATTTGTGATTGGAACCGGTGATTTGTCAGAACTTGCACTTGGCTGGTGTACCTATAACGGAGACCACATGAGCATGTATGCGGTGAATACCAGCATCCCGAAGACTCTGGTCCGGACTCTGGTAGATGAAGTTGGACATGATATGGATCGAAATGGATTCCCGGGAATCAAGGACGTGATCGAGGATATCATTGATACGCCGGTAAGTCCTGAACTGCTTCCGCCGAATGCGGATGGAACGATCGCACAGAAGACAGAGGATACTGTTGGATCCTATATCCTGCATGATTTCTTCTTGTATTACACACTGCGTTATGGTATGGAGCCGGAAGATGTCTATGACCTTTGTAAAGAAGCGGTAAGACAGAGTGTAGAAGCTTCGGAAGATGGGAAAATAGAAGCATATACATTTACAGATGAAGAGATAAAGAAATGGCAGAAGGTATTCTATACCAGATTTTTCCGTCAGCAGTTTAAACGTAACTGTATGCCGGATGGCGTAAAGGTCGGTACGGTATCGGTAAGCCCAAGAGGGGATCTGAGACTGCCATCCGAGATAGAATTTGAGGATTTCCTTACTTTCGAATAGAACTGGAATAGAGGAAAATATGAACCGTTACAAACGATAATTAAGCTTATTAAAGATTGTTTCAGAGTTGAATTATGATATAGTAGATGGAAATTGCAACCTGAAACTGATCATACATTCATAACAGGGATATGAATGTCGGTTCATAAAAAGGAGAGAGATATGAAATTAGAATTACAGGGCATCAAAAAGAGCTTTGATGGCACAGAAATCCTGCACGGGATCAATTTCTCGGTAGAGGGTGGAAGCGCACTCGGACTGTTGGGAAGAAATGGCGCAGGAAAGACCACAACGATCCGGATCATCATGGATGTTTTCCATGCAGATGAAGGTCAGGTCTTATTAGATGGAGCCCCCTTTGTCTATCAGCCGGGGCAGGTCGGATACCTGCCGGAGGAACGTGGCTTATATCCGAAACGTCTGATCAGTGAGCAGTTAGTATATCTGGCAAAGCTTCGTGGGATGAATAAGAAGCAGGCGGAAGAGAATATGCGGAAGTGGCTGACCCGTCTGGATGTGATCCAGTACGAGAACCGGAAACTGGATACGTTATCGAAAGGTAATCAGCAGAAGGTACAGCTTGCAGCAACATTAGTAGCAGATCCTGACATCGTGATCTTAGATGAGCCGTTTTCCGGTTTAGATCCTGTGAATTCCCAGATCTTAAAGGATGTTATAAATGAACTGATCGCAGACGGAAAGATTGTTATCTTCTCCAGCCACCAGATGAGCTATGTGGAAGAATTCTGTGAAGATATCGTAGTGATCAATCATGGTGAAGTGGCACTGGCAGGCAACCTTGACAAGATCAAGGAAGAATACGGAAAAGGACATAAAGCAGTTGCGGCTGTTGGAATGGAGTCGGAAGAACTGGAACAGATTCTTCGTGATAAGTTTGCAGATCAGGTGCAGGTGATCAGCCATAACAAGCATCATGTTGTGACACAGATTCTGCCGGAACAGGATGAATGGCAGGTGCTTTCCCGTTTTAAAGAGTTGGGAATCAGGCTTAGGAGCTATGGAGTTTATGAGCCTTCCCTGAATGATATATTTGTATCGGCAGTCGGAGATGAGGAGACACCGGAAGATATAAAAGAAAAAAATAATATCGGAACTTCTTTTTCTGAATTTGAACCAAAGCAGAAAAAGGGTCTGTTTGGAAAGAGAGGTTAAGATATATGAAAAAGATTGGTACAATATTAAGGTTTGAACTCGGTAATTATTTTGGCAGTAAATCCTATCTGATTTCAACGATCTTACTGGCACTTCTTTGCGTAGGCATCATGTTCGCACCGAGAATTAAGGAATCGTTTACAAGTGGAAGTCCTTCGTCTGATAAAGAGACAGATGCAAAGAATGAATCGGATCAGGAGAATGAATCCGTATATGCATATTATGATGCATCCGGTATTATGGATGAAGGTTTGCTGGCGCAGGTATATCCGGATGTTAAGCTGCAGAAATGTAAGGATGCAGCAGAAGTAGAGTCGCTGGTTAAAAGTGAAGATGCGGAACTTGGTTATGTAGTTTATAGTACGTCAGAATATACCTATTATGTTTATAATAAAGGCATGTTTGATGATTACACCAGTACCTTTGACAGTTATCTGTCCATGCTGTCCAAGAAACAGTACAGTGAAGCACATGATCTGGATTTTGATGAACTTATGAGTCTTGATTATGCAGATATCCAGGCAAAAGAAGTTATCCTCGGTAAGGACAGCACAAGCAATTACTGGTATTGTTATATTCTGGTTATCGTGATTTTCATGCTGATCGTTATGTATGGAATGTCGATCGCAACTGGTGTGGCAAATGAAAAGAGCAACCGCTCGATCGAGATTCTGGTAACAACAACGAACTCCAGAGATATTTTATTTGGAAAGGTATTTGCCGGAACAGTTGCTACGTTCTTTCAGGTCGGATTGATCATGGCAGCCCTGTTGATTTCATACAACTTTAATAAAGACTACTGGGGCGGCTTTATGGGTTCTGTATTAAATATCCCATCTGATGTTCTGATCGCATTTGCGGTATTCGGCCTTGGTGGATTCCTGTTCTATGCATTTATGTATGGAGCACTTGGGGCGCTGGTATCTAAGATCGAGGATTTGAACAAATCAGCCGGTACGGCGCAGATGATCGTAATGATCGTGTATTTTGTCGTACTGATGAACCTGACAAATGTAGACGGACTGGTCATCAGGATCTGTTCTTATCTACCGATCAGTTCTTACAGTGCAATGTTTGCAAGAGTTGCGATGGGAGATGTAGCAACATGGGAAGTTGTTATATCAGCAATAATTTTATATATATCGGTGATCGGTATGGGTGTTCTGGGAGGTAAGATCTTCCGTAATTCAACACTTCGGTATGGCAATCCAATCAGGTTATCCAGAGCATTAAAAGAATTAAAAAGAGAAAAATAAGATATAAAAATAAGACAATAAAAAGGCCACATGCGTGCTGTGTTGATGTAAAAATGTAGAAAATATTCCTTATACCTTTACATTAAAAGGCGGATGTGGCATAATTTCATGTGAAATTATTGAACGCACTTGGTGTGGGTATACAGGGGAGACAGGGTAAAATAAAAATGAAAGCAATTTCTAAATTCGCAGTGCAAAAAGAGTGGCTGTGATATCTGTTCGCTTCTGGAATATAATTTCAATGGCTTAAAAAGAAAGGTTACAGTAAAATATGGAAGTAATCGATTTCCATTCCCATGTTCTTCCGGGAATTGACGATGGAAGCAGAAATATAGAAACATCCATAGAGATGCTTCGGCTCAGTCGGAATGCCGGTGTAGACAGAATGATCGCGACACCGCACTTTTATGCGGACGAGGATCGAATTGAACATTTTCTTGAAAAACGGGAACATGCATATCAAAGCCTGATAGAGGCAGTAACGACTGAAAACATATCGGATACCCCACAGCTTCTGCTTGGAGCGGAAGTTGCTTTTTTTGATGGGATCGGAGATGCAGATAAGGTTGACCGGCTGACAATCCAGGGAACAGAGCTTCTGCTGCTTGAGATGCCGTTCCGGACGTGGACGGATGAAGATCTTTTACAGGTAAAAAAGCTGATCCATGAGAGACAACTCCGGATCATTATCGCTCATCTGGAACGCTTTATGAAGATTTCAGGGAATAAGCCGTACATAAAAAAGCTGATGGAGCTTCCGGTTACCATACAGATCAATGCAGAAAGTTTGTCAGACTGGAAACAGGGCGGGATGTTGATCCGCATGTTTCAAAAGAGGCAGGCACATATTCTGGGAAGTGACTGTCATGGAGTTCATCATCGCCCTCCGAATCTGATGGAGGGACGACAGAGACTGGAAAAGAAAGCAGGTGCAGACATTCTTGCAGAGATTGATGCATATGGATGTCAGCTTCTTGGTTTGAGATAAAAGGTTGGAGGATAGACAGATGTCAAAAAAAGTAGCGATCATAATCAGTATTATACTGTTTATTATATTGACAGCACTTATCATATGTGAAAAAACATGGCCGACAGGAGGATCTGATCTGATAGGAAACCTGTTCTGATCAGAGAAAGAAAGATGGCACACAGGATACATTCCAGACAGGAAAAACTGAAATTATATAAAAAACTGACAATTACTATTGCAGCAGTTATCATATTTTGTTTAGCGGCAGTTATTGTGTTCCGGGCAATTGACCGGCAGAAGCTCCGGAAGCAGGAGGCATATGAGGCAGAGCAGGGAGTTGTCCGTATAAATGGCAAGAAATATCTTCCGAAGAAGAATATAGAGACCTATTTGTTCATGGGTATCGATTCACTGGATAAAGTAAAAAAAGCAGAGGACTATGGAGAATCCGGGCAGAGTGATGTGCTTATGCTGATGGTCAGAGATATCAGTGAAGGGACATTTAAGACTCTGGCGATCAACAGAAATACACTGACAAATGTAAAATCCCTGGATCTCGACAATTCTTATCTGGGCGATTCTGTTGTACAGATTGCACTTGCACATGCAAGCGGAGATGGACTGGAAGCCAGTTGCGAGAATACCGTGGATGCTGTATCAGAGCTGCTTGGTGGTCAGAAGATTGACGGATATGCTGCTGTAAATATGGGAGCAATTTCTATCATCAATCATATGGCAGGAGGAGTAACAGTTACGATTGAGGATGATTTTTCCCAGTCAGATCCATCTCTTTAGATTGGAGCAGCTTGCTG
>OGOY01002899.1_pt1 | contig 14185 bp, 9 predicted proteins | sample 1552811 | NCBI WGS metagenome assembly OGOY01 (sample SAMEA2580132, study PRJEB22360) | human gut metagenome | biome: human gut; feature: human-associated habitat; material: faeces | place: Denmark | collected 2008/2010 | reverse complement strand
CAGGCGCGCCCTATTCCTCTGGAAGATCCGGTGATAAGGACATATTTTTTCTTCATTGTTTTCGTACCTTTCAAAATAATTGATTGTCAGAGAACAGTATATCAGGAAAAATTAAGAGGCGCAAATGAGGAAAAGCTGAACGTCGTAATTGTCTGTCAATAACTTATGAAAATGTCACTTTTTAATATAGAAATTTATTTGAAAAAATGTCACTTTCATAAAAGGGCTAATGCCCTTTTATGAAGCTGACTGCTGCTTCTCGAAAAATAGCTCATATAAAAATTTAAGTGACAGATTATAATCCTCCATCCACCAGATTGCTTTCCATTCATCACTGCTGTGACGCAGCTGAAGGTGTGGTTCTACTGTTTTTGACACTTTTTGGGGAACTTCTGTATTGGCATTTTTGTTCTGAGGTTTCAGATAACGGATGGTATTATAGATTCGTCCGCCGTACTCTACACGAATTCCAAAACGTGGGTTAATTAATACAGTGATCTCACGGCGGGCATTGATAATCGGAAATCCCTCATCTAGGATTTGAAAACACCGATTTTTAAACGAAAATGTCCCGGCTGCATCTGTTTTTCTCGTGTGCTTTACACAAAGGATGGAATCCAGATTCAAATCTTTTGCGGCAGAGACAAAAATAGACTCTGCTTCCGGCTCAACGGCAAACCTCTGATTGAAAAGTTCCCTGTACTCTGTTTCCAGAAAACGGTTTGCTTCTGACACAGTAGTAATCCCACGTTTTGCGAACTCAACAGGGAGCCTGCTCTGCAGTGTGACCCATAAACGTTCAATCCGCCCCTTTGCCTGAGGAGTCTTTGCGAAAATAAGGTCAATGCCCAATTCGTGCAGGGAACGTCCGAACTGGGTAAGATGGACAGTCTTGCCTGCGATTAGTTCATCAACAGTCAGCTTTCCGGTTTTAGGAGAACGGAAGATGGTATGGTTGTCAGAATAAACCGTCTGTGGGATGCCGAAATCAGAGCAGCATTGACGCATGGTTTCCAGATAACCGTAAAGGCATTCATTCTGTGTCAGGAAAAGTCCGACGACCTGCCCGGTAGCATCATCGATAGCACCATGAAGGGCGTATTTGATATTTCCCCCAAACCACTCGTAAGGCGTGGCATCGATCTGGATGAGCTGTCCGGGATGGGGCTTACGTTTGCGCCGATGTGTGCGGTGTCGGATTTTTTTCTTTTTAGGGCTTTCAAAACCAGCATTTTTTAGTATACTGGAAAGAGCAGAGTAGGAAAGTTGAATTCCGAAATCTGCAGAGAGTATATCTTTGAAATGGAGGAAGTTGGCATTAGAGAATTCTGGGCGGGAATAAATCTTAAGGACAGCTTCCTTCAATTCGTCAGAAACGGAGTGAACGGGTTTTCTACCGGTATTTTTATGAATGAGGGATTGAGCGCCAGAGGTAAGGACTCCTTTCTTTAAGCGTGTGATCTGGCGTGTGGAGAGACCCAAAAGTTCAGCAGCCTGTTGTCTGGAAATAGACTTGTCAATGAAACGGTTGATGACAGTCAGCGTTTTCAGTTGTTCTTGTGACAATGTAATTTTACCTTCTTTCATAGCTTTAATAGAATACCAAAAAGAGACAAAACCTCAAGTGAATCTTAAGGAGACATTATCACAAGTTAATAACATACTAAACTTTTATTTCTTGAAGAAATCCCCTTATTATGGTACAATTTTACAATATATTGCACATTTTGCGAAAGGAATGAGTGACAAACATGACAACAGAACACATTTGTATTATGATCGCCATTATTGTTTATCTTGGCGCCATGCTCTATGTCGGCTACCGTTGTTCCAAGAACAACCATGATACGACCGATTTTTATCTTGGAGGGCGTAAGCTCGGACCTCTTGTGACGGCAATGAGCGCCGAAGCCTCCGATATGAGCAGCTGGCTTCTGATGGGGCTTCCCGGTCTGGCCTATCTGACAGGTATTGCCGACGCCGGATGGACTGCCATCGGACTCGCCATCGGAACGTACATAAACTGGAGGATCGTAGCAAAACGGATCCGCCGCTACACTCTCGTAGCCGGCAATTCGATCACGCTTCCTTCTTTTTTCAGTAACCGATACAGAGATCAGCGTAAGATCCTTCAATCTATCGGAGCGATTTTTATCGTTATATTTTTCATACCGTACACAGCCTCCGGATTCGCCGCATGCGGAAAACTGTTTTCCAGCCTGTTCGGGGTTAATTATGTTGCCGCTATGATCATAAGTGCGATGGAAATGGCCACAATAATATACGGAATATTAGAAAACATTGCTGCTTCTTTCTGATACTCTTCTGTTCCTTCTGCCATGGTTATCTGCACCAGACGGCCGGTATATCCCTGGAGGTACTCCTGCATTTTGTATACGTAATACAGTTCGTCTACAAATTCACTGCCTGTTTTATTTCCTTCCGCTACGTCATCACGATAAACTTTGTAACCTTCATAGGCATTTCTTATGTTCCATGTCCTGGCACTGCGCTCTTTTCCAATCCTTCTGTACTCAGAAGGCAGTGACCACAGGCAACGTTCTGTTCTTACACATGCCACCCTGTAAGTATCCCGGCTTTCCTGGTCTGCATTTCGCACATAATGCTCAAAAGCTCTGATTTCCTGATCCAGTGCCTCCTGAAAGTCATTGCAGCGGGAGTTGTCATTCAAAATTCCTCCAAAGCTTCCCAGGGATACGTTGGTGATCCACACATTAAAAGAAGCGGAAAGAGCCATGATCAAAATGACCATGGCTGCAAAAATTCCTATTTTTCTTTTTATGGAGATCGTCATCCATAGCTTTCTCAGAGAAGGACGCATGATAACCTCCTGTTGTAATTCTTATGTCAGTTTCTTTATGTCTTTTGTAGCTTTTTAGCGTTTTTTATTACGGCCTCTTTTTTTGGCTGCTCTGAGTGCTGCTTTTTTTGCTGCAGCTGAGGTTGGAGCCGGGGCTGCGGGTGCTGGAGATGGAGCTGGCTCTGGTTTTGTAACTGCTGAAGCAGGAGTTGTTACTGGCTCTGCAATCGGATCTGCAGGTGCTAAAACTGGTACTGGTTCAGGCTTTGCTGTTTCCAGTTTCTTTGGTTCTTCTTTTGCAGTTGCCAGCTTTTTCGGCTCTTCTTTTTTTGTTTCCAGCTTGTGAGCTTCTGTCTTGGCAGTTGCTAACTTCTTTGGCTCTTCCTTCGTGGTCTCCAGTTTGTGAGTTTCCGTCTTGGCGGTCGCAAGCTTTTTTGGCTCTTCTTTCTTCTCTGCCGTCAGTTTTTTGAGTTCTGTTTTCTTTGTAGCTAACTTTTTCGGCTCTTCTTTTTTCTCCGTAGTCAGCTTCTTCGGTTCTTCCTTCTTTGTTGCCAGCTTCTTCGGCTCTGCCTTCTTTGTGGTCAGTCTCTTCGGGCTTTCCTTCTTCTCCTCTGGTGTACAGGAGAATACCATAAAGCTCATTGGCGGGATATGGATCTCAATGGAGTTCTCTCTTTCATCCCATTCTATCTTCTTGGATGCTTTCACACGGCTGTTGGTACGGCCTTCGCCGCCAAATTCTTTTGCATCACTGTTGAAGATCTCTTTATATTTTCCTGCAAATGGTACGCCCAGGCGGAATTTCTCATGATCCATATTATCAAAGTTACATACACAGAGCAGAGTTTCTTCTTTGCCTCTGCGCAGGAATATGATCATGCTTTCCTCATGGTAGCTGCAGTTGATCCACTCAAAGCCTTCCGTATCAAAGTCCTGCTCATACAGTGCCGGATGGGCCTGATACAGCTTGTTTAACTCACGGACGTAGGTCTGCATGTTCTTATGCAGCGGATATTTTAACAGATCCCATTCCAGGGACGCATTTTCGTTCCACTCATCGATCTGGCCATAGTCCTGTCCCATAAATAACAGCTTCTTGCCTGGATGGGACATCATAAAGCCATAGGCAGCCCGCAGGTTTTCAGCCTTTGCCTCTAAAGTCTCTCCCGGCATCTTACCCATCATAGAGCCTTTTCCGTGAACGACTTCGTCATGGGAGAATACCAGGACAAAGTTTTCACTGTAGGCATAAAGCATGGAAAACGTCAACTCGCCATAGTTATTTTTACGGAAATATGGATCACAGCGCATGTAGTTGGTGAAATCGTTCATCCAGCCCATATTCCACTTATAATCAAAACCAAGTCCGCCGTCTTTTGGATCACCGGTGATCATTGGCCATGCAGTAGACTCCTCTGCGATCAGCACCGCACCGTTCTTTCTGCCCTTGAATACAGTATTTAAGTGCTTTAAGAACTCTACAGCTTCCAGATTTTCATTTCCGCCGTAGATATTTGCCACCCATTCACCGTCATTTTTACCGTAATCCAGATACAGCATGGAAGCCACCGCGTCCATACGGATGCCGTCTGCGTGGTACTTCTCAGCCCAGAACAGTGCGTTGGCAATGAGGAAGTTAGATACTCCCGGACGGCCGTAGTTATAGATCAGTGTACCCCAGTGCGGATGAGCGCCCTTTCTTGGGTCTGCATGTTCATAGACGCAGGTTCCGTCAAAGCATGCCATTCCGAAAGCATCTCTCGGGAAATGGGCCGGTACCCAGTCTAAGATCACACCAATGCCCTGTTCATGCATATAGTCCATGAAGTACATGAAATCATCCGGTGTTCCATAGCGGCTGGTAGGAGCATAATAACCAGTTACCTGATATCCCCAGGAAGCATCTAAAGGATGTTCCATGATCGGCAGCAGTTCTACATGGGTATAGCCCATATCTTTTACATACTCAGCCAGCTTTACAGCCAGTTCCCTGTAATTGTAGAACTCGGAGCCAATGATATCTTCCCCGTTTTCGTCCTTGGCAATCTCTTTTCGCATCCAGGAACCTAAATGGACTTCATAAATATTGAAAGGCTTGTCCTTTGTATCAGAAGCAGCCCGCTTGTCCATCCATTTTTTATCTTTCCACTGGTAATTGTTGATATCCCATACAATGGAAGCATTATTTGGACGCAGCTCTGCATAATTTCCATATGGGTCTGCCTTCATCATAGGCAGTCCAGCTCTGGTCTTGATCTCATATTTATAAAGGCATCCTGCTTTCAGGCCCGGAATGAACAGCTCAAATACGCTGGCATCTCCTTCGCCTACTTTGCGCATCTGGTGGCGTCTGCCGTCCCATAAGTTAAAGTCACCTACTACACTGACACGCATGGCACATGGAGCCCATACTGCAAAATAAACGCCTTCTACTCCGTCAATGGTCATTGGATGAGCACCCATTTTCTCATAAATGTCGTAGTAGATACCTGCACCGAATTTCTTTAATTCATCTTCTGTAAACTGTGGTCCGAAAGAATAGGGATCGTGGATCTCTTCTTCGGTTCCATTATCATAAGTGACAAGTAAGGTATAATCTGTCACTGTTTTTCTTGGGATCAGTACAGCATAAAATCCTGCTTCATCTGCCAACTCCATAGGGTATTTTTTCCCATTTCCTGTAAGCTTTACAGTGATCGCTGTTGCGGTAGGTATAAATGCCTGTATCAATAAGCCTTCTTCTGTTGCATGTGGTCCTAACATTCTGTGAGGATCGGCTGACTCTGAATAGGTCAGTTCCTCAATCCCCGCCCAGTCCATAATATCATATAATTTCTGTTCCATCTGCGTGCCCCCTTTTAGCAAAAACAATGTTGTTTCTATTATAGCTGTTTCGCCCGTTCTGAAATATTCTGTCTGAAATTGATCACATCATGCTCATATTCTTCATCCATAAGAGGTGATGAGATCATAAAATCTGCACTTGCCTTATTGTTTGCAATGGGAATATCGTAAACCTGTGCAATACGCAGCAGTGCCTTTACATCCGGATCATGAGGCTGTGCTGTCAATGGGTCGGAGAAGAAGATCACGAAATCGATCTGTCCTTCTACGATCTTGGCGCCGATCTGCTGGTCGCCTCCCAATGGGCCGCTGTTATATCCCTTTACCGGAAGTCCGGTATAATCGGTGATCATTCTTGCAGTTGTTCCGGTTCCGCATAAGAAATGTTTCTCCAGAATGGATTTATGTTCCTTGCACCATTCCATTAATTCATGCTTTTTCTGATCATGGGCGATCAGGGCGATATTTTTCTGCTTCTTGATAGTCATTGGGACAAATTCCATTGTATGCATACCTCCTTATGTTGCCTGTCTCTTGTGTTGCTGTCCTAAATATATAGTATACAATTGCTCATTTATGATGATGCCGCCGTCAGGCAGCATACATGTTTATTCAACTACCGGATTGGTAAGTGTGCCGATCCCTTCAATGGTACATTCTACTACATCTCCAGGTTTTAAGAATTTTGGCGGTGTAAAGCCCATTCCTGCGCCTGCCGGTGTGCCGGTGGCAATGATGGTTCCAGGTTTTAATGTCATGCCTTTTGAAAGCTCACTGACGATGTGGTCAATACCAAAGATCAGCAGTTCTGTGTTGCTGTCCTGTCTCAGTTCCCCGTTGACACGGGACTGGATAGAAAGCTTTGGCGGATATGGGATATCTTCCACTGTGGTGATACATGGTCCCATTGGGAAAAATCCGTCTAAACTCTTTCCAAAATACCACTGGTTATGCTGGGTCTGAAGGGTTCTGGCACTGACGTCATTGATAATGGTGTAACCAAAAATGTAATTTTTTACCTCTTCTTCCGGTACATTTTTTGCTTCTTTTCCAATGATTACTGCCAGTTCTACCTCATAGTCTAAATCTGTTACAATGTCTGAATGGCTTTCAATGCCTTCACCGTTTGCCACTGCCTCGTTTACACGTTTGGAGAAGTAAACGGCATAGGGACGTTCGCCTCCAAATGCCTCTTTCTTGTAGCGGGCAGACTCCTCTGCGTGAGCCATATAGTTGATACCCAGGCAGATCACATCCTGTTTCGGATTTGGGATCGGCGCCAGAAACTTTACTTCTTCAATAGGTGCCGCTCCTCTGATCTTATAAGGGTCCTGACCGGACACATATTCAAGCAGCTGTTTTTCTGACTCGCTGATCCCCTCGATCAGTTCCTGCATGGTCTTATAATCCATATCCAGGGAGCGAAGAGGATAGACCCATTTTCCGTCTCTGCTGATCACGCCCAGACCGCCTTTATGTTCCACTTCATATGTAACAAGCCTCATAACAGCCTCCTTATTTCATTTAGCAATTTCTTAATGCTTACTTTATCACATTTTTCGGATATTTTCCACCTTGCCACAAATGTTTTACATAATCTTAGAAAATTTAGCGGACAATTCAGACGTCATTTAAGCGGTTCCTGCGCTCATCATTTTGTAGATCTGAATAACTGCCGTTGGTGCCAGCGCACCTAAAACCACTGCCAGTAACTGTGAGCCTGTCAGATCCCCTGCGGCAAATACATCCTGAAGCTGAGGCACAAAAAGCACTGCACACATAAGGACTACACCTACAAACAATGCCATAACACACCAGAGATTGCTTCCTATTCCCAATGAAAGCAGGCTTTTTCTTCCCCTGCAGTTAAAACCATGGAACAGTCTTGCCAGAGTCAGAGTGGAAAATGCCATAGTACTGGCAATGGCTTCCCCGCCCTGGGAATATCCCATTTCCCATGCCCACATGGTTGCTGCACCAATAAGAAAACCCTGGAATAAGATCTTCCCTGCAAATGGAAAAGAAAGGATCCCTTCTTTTGGGTCTCTGGGAGGCTGGTTTAAAAGATCCCGGTCTGCCGGTTCCATACCTATGGCAATGGCAGGAAGGGAGTCTGTCAGCAGGTTGATAAACAGCAGATGCACCGGTGCAAAAGGCAATGGAAGCGCCTTGATAGATGTATACAGTACACAAAGGATCCCTGCCATATTTCCGGACAACAAAAACTGGATGGAATTTTTAATATTCCGATATACATTTCTTCCATTTGCCACTGCCTTGATAATCGTAGCAAAATTGTCATCTGTTAAGATCATGGCAGCGGCATCCCTTGAAACTTCTGTGCCTGCTTTTCCCATAGCGATCCCTATGTCCGCCTTTTTTAAGGCAGGAGCGTCATTTACCCCGTCTCCTGTCATAGCTGTAATGTGCCCTTTTTTCTGCCATGCTTCCACAATGCGGATCTTATGTTCCGGAGACACCCTGGCATATACGGAGATCTTTTCCAGTCTTTCCTGCAGCTGCTGATCGCTCATCTGATCCAGATCTGCTCCTGTAACAGCCAGATCACCAGCTGTAAAAATACCAATCTCCGAGGCGATCGCTGCCGCAGTCTCTTTATGATCCCCGGTGATCATGACCGTGCGGATCCCTGCTTTTTTAGCATCTGCCACTGCCATTTTAGACTCCGGCCTTGGTGGATCTGTCATAGCAGCCAGACCCAGAAAGATCATATTTTCCGCCTTTGCATCCCTGATTTCTTCCTCTTTTAATGGTTTACATGCCAGTGCCAGAACCCGCATTCCCTTTTTGGACCATAGACCGTTCTGGCGAAGGATCCGCTCTTTATCAGAAAAGGAAAAGGGACGTCCCCAGGAAGCAGTCTCTTCTTCCTGAAAAGAGGGATTGACTGCCAGACTGCATTTAGACAGTAAAACGTCTACCGCCCCTTTTACAAAAAGGATCTTTTCTCCCCCTTTGCTGCATATGGCACCCATATATTTTTTATCAGAGTTAAAAGGGATCTCCGAAATACGACGCCACTGCCTGCGAAGAAGTCCGGGATCTTTTCCTGCTTCTTCTGCCATATGTAAAAGAGCCTGCTCTAAGGGATCTTCTTTTTCCCCGGTCTCCTCTCCGGAAGCATTATTTGCAAGAATGACTGATCGCAGGAAAAGAGAAAGATCCGGGTGGTGGGAATATTTTTTTAACTGCCCTGTATCCATGACCTTCCCATTTATGCAAACAGCCTCTGCCCGCAGACTGTTTTGGGTCAGTGTCCCTGTTTTATCAGAACAGATCACAGATACACAGCCTAAACTTTCCACTGCTTTCAGGTCCTTTATGACTGCATGCTCTTTTGCCATTTTCTGGGTTCCCATTGCCTGGACAATGGTCACAATGGAACCAAGAGCCTCCGGGATGGCTGCAACCGCCAGCGCTACCGCAAACATCAGGGCATCTAATACAGGCTCCCTGCGATACAGGCTGATCAGAAAGATCACACCGCAGATCCCCATAATTCCTAATGCCAGATGGCCGGAAAACCGGTCTAAACTGGCCTGCAAAGGTGTTTTCTTTTCCACTGTGCGGTTCATCAGGGAAGCAATGGTCCCGATCTGGGTATCCATTCCTGTTTCCGTCACTACCGCAGTTCCCCTTCCGCCAGTGATCAGAGCACCGGAAAAGACCATATTGCTCTGATCTTCCGGAGATAAAGGCGTTTTTCCTGCCGGCAGTTTTCCCTCTCTTTTTTCCACATTTAAAGCTTCTCCTGTAAGAGAACTTTCGTTGCAGGTAAGGCTGCAGGACTGAAGGATCCGGCCGTCTGCAGGTACCATTCCTCCTGTTTCCAAAACCAGGATATCCCCTGGAACCACCCTGGAAGATGGCGCCGTACAAACGCGTCCTTCCCGGATCAGAAGTGTTTCCGGAGAAGCAAGTCGCTTTAAGCTTTCCAGGGATTTTCGTGCTTTCTGATGTTCCACAGTCCCTAAAATGGCATTTAACAAAAGGACGGAAAAGATCACAAGAGCGCTTTCCGGATCTCCGGTAACCATGGATACCCCCGCAGCCCCAATGAGGATCATGACCAGAAGATCTTTAAACTGTCCTAAAAATACCTGCCACCAGGGCATTTCTTCCTGTTCTTTTAAAACATTTTCCCCATATGTTTCCAGCCTTCTTTCTGCCTCTTTCTCATTTAGCCCGGTCCTGTTGGTGCCAAGGCGCTTTAAAACTTCTTCCTGGGTCAGACCATACCATTGTGCCATTCCTGCCTCCTATAGACTCTGTATAGACTTCATATAGAAAAAAATGAGGATGCCCTGACCCGTCTGGCCTTTACAGCATCCTCATCTGAATGTATATGTATTTCTCTTTTATCTTTATGCAGGAAAAAACAGGCTTATGACCTGCCTCCGAATATCATCTCAAAAGCAACTCTGTATCCTAAAGGAAGGGAAGCTTCTTCTACATATTCCTCTCTTGTATGAGCGCCGGCTCCACTATAGCAGCCCACACATACACTTGGGATTCCCATAGAAAGCGGGATATTGCAGTCTGTAGAACCTGAACCAACTCCAGGGCAGATTCCTGTCACTGTCTCTACCGCTGCTTTTGCACGTTCAAGAAGGCGTGCCTGACGTTCTTTATCTACATCACCGGAGCATGGACGGATGCCCAGGATCTCATAAGTAATATCAAGACCGGCTGCCTTTGCCTCATTTACTGCTGCCTCAAATTTTTCTTCCATATAAGCCAGATTTACTTTTCTGTCAGAGCGGAACTCGTATAGCATGGAAGCTTCCTGGGCAATGGTATTAACAGAAGTGCCACCGGAAATAGTACCCACGTTGTAAGTGGTCTTTCCGCCTTCCGGCACCTTGATCTGATACAGCTTTTCAATGATACCTGCCAGTTTTTCAATGGCATTATCATTGCCAAAATTGCCAAAAGAATGTCCGCCCTGAGTGCGTACCGTCACTTTATAACGGTTAGATCCCACTGCTTCATCTACCAGATGCTCCAGACTGCCGTCGAAGGTGCAGAAAGTGCTCATCCGGCTGCCGTAATCTTCGCAGATCTTTTTAACGCCTTTCAGGTTTCCAAGACCTTCTTCTCCTGAATTGCATACAAAGATCAGTCCAGGTTCTGTTTCCGGCCGGATCTGGTTAAGTTTGCCTTCTTTTATCATAAGAGCAGTATATTTTGCTGCCAGAAGAACACATACAAGGCAGGCAGTATCATCACCTACTCCTGGACAGCAGATACGTCCATTTTCCACCTTTAAAGGAAGTTCCGTCTCATCTGGAAAAACTACGTCTGTATGGGCCATATAAACATCCACATTATCCCTTAAAGCAGCTGGATAAACTACATTTAATGCCTCATCAATATAGACTCCCTCTGCCCCCTGTTCCTTTAACCAGTTACAGCAAAACTGGGCTCTTTTTTCCTCATGATTAGATGGGGAAGGGATCTTCGCAATGGTAAGAAGCAGGTCATATGCCTCTTTTTCATGTTCCTTGATAAAACGTTCCATAGCTTCATTTAACATGTTCTGTTCCTTCTTTCCGGTTCGCTTTCGGACCTTTGCTTTGTGTTTTTTTCTTTTCCGGGCATTTAAGTCCTGCAAATACCTGGATGGATCTTGCAAGGACAAGAGCCTCTTTCTGGTCATCCAGATGTCTTTCCTTACCTGACGGCAAAAAGCCGTTCATACTGTCTTCAGCTGTATCAAGGACCTGATGCCAGATATATCCTGACGGCAGATTGGGAAGTGCAAATGCATGTGGCTCCCAGTGCATGTTGTAAGCAGTATAGAAATAAGGTTCCTCGCTGCCGTCTGTATTTTCTCCATAGGAAGCGCTGTAAAATACGCCTAACTGGCGGCTGTAGCGCTCAAAGTCCGGACACCATGCCTTTTCCCCGTGGAAAGACACATCCGGCAGTCCTACTGACTTATGATCCATTAAAGTAGGTTCTGTACTGCGGTGGAACAGGCTGTGCTTTTTGCGGAATGCGATCAGGTTTTTCGTAAACTCATAAAGCCCCTTGTGAGAGTCTAATAAATTCCAGTTTAACCAGGAGATCTCATTGTCCTGACAATAAGCATTATTATTTCCCTTCTGGGTACGGCCAAATTCATCACCAGCCATAAGTAACGGGGTTCCCTGGCTTAAGAAAAGCATGGCAAGAGCATTTTTAAGCTGACGTTTTCGTAAGCCAATGATCTTTTTCTTTCGCACCGGTCCTTCTGCGCCACAGTTCCAGGACTGGTTGTAATCGGTACCGTCATGGTTTTCCTCGCCATTGTCCTCGTTGTGCTTATGATCGTAAGAAACCATATCCATTAAAGTAAAGCCGTTGGTATTCGCCATGTAATTAATAGAAGCCACTGCATCCGGATTGTCCTTTACATGAAGAGCCACCTGGTTTAACATACCTTCATCGCCCTTTAAGAAGCTGCGCATATCCAGCATAAATCCTGTTTCGTAAGCAGATAAACGGCGTCCGGTCTCTTTCTTTTCTTCTTTGGTTCTGTTGCCCCTGTCTGTTTCCGTCGCAGTTCTCACTTCATCCCAGTTCTTCGCCCAAAGTTTCAGATCAGAAAGATATGGGTCTTTCACAATAGTTTCCAAAGGGGCATAACCTACTAAATGGATACCATCTACATGATACTGGGCAGCCCAGAAGCGGAGTACATCTACCACATAGGAAGGAGACTGTGTCCCGTCAAAGTATAATTCAACGACCAGCTCCAGACCTTCTTTATGTAATGCCTTCACCAGAGTCTTAAACTCTTTTACCGGATCCTTTTTCTGTCCCGGCGCTGCGCCTGCATAGGCTGCTTTTGGCGCAAAGCTGTGTCCACAGCAGTACCCCCAGTAATTCACCTTTCCGGGAGCGTCTTCCATGATCTCGTCAAATTCTGCAGGCGGCATCATTTCTACTGTAGTAATTCCCAGTTCTTTCATATAGGGGATCTTATCAATGACCGCCCCAAAGGTTCCCCTTTTCCAGCTTTCCCCTTTAAATGAGACATGTTTTGAAAAACCTCTCGGGTGTATCTTGTATACAATACACTCATTGGCTGGGATCTCAGGCCGCTTGTCATCTTCCCAGTCAAAGGCTTCTTTCACTGCTTCAAAAGGTGTGTGAAGTGCCTGCCCTGCTGCCTTCTCGTCTCCCCATTTTTCCCGTCCTGTAAAACAGGTTCCAAAAGGATCAGAGATCTCTTTTCCATCTTCCTCAAAAGCGTATTCCAATCCGGTAAAATCCCCTTTTACCGTCATGAAATGCACATTCCCCATACGGGCATTTTCCGGAAATGCAAGTCTGGCCATCCGTTTTCTGCTTCCCTTTTCAAAAAGCAGCAATGCCGGACTTTTCTCAGAAACAAATGCTACATCAAATCCCCCCGGAGTCTTTGTCACTCCCAGGGGATAGATTTTTCTCTCATTTGTCTCTATGCTATACTCTCTTTTCATATATTGCCGCCTTTCAATCCCATTTCCTTTATTTGCACTGTCAAATCCCAAATCCTGCTGCGCGGCATTGCCGCAAAGAAGCTGCCTTTCAGATTTTGGCCTATTTCTGGCTTTCAATCTGTTCCACCAGATCCGTCAGATACATCCACCGGTCCATCTTCTCTTCTAACTGTGCCTCTTTTTCTGTCTTTTCTTTCATCAGTTCATTGAGACGGGTATAATTGCTGGCAGATTTCTCGATCTCTGTTTCCAGGGCTGCAATGGCCTCTTCCAGACCTGCAATATCCCCTTCAATGGTCTCCCATTCTCTCTGCTCTTTGTAGCTTAAACGCAGCTTTTTCTGGGCACCGGAAGTCTCTTTCCAGTTATTTTTGTTCACTGCCTTTGCATTTGCAGCGTTTTCTTCGTCAATATCTTTATCGGATGCCTTTCCAGAACCTGCATTTCCGGCTCCAGCCCCATTTCCACTGATCTGTGGATGACGCTCATTCCATGCACGCTGATAATCGGTAAAACCACCCTCATACTGCTGCACCACACCATTTCCCTCAAAAGCGAAAATGCGGTTTACCACACGGTCCAGGAAATAACGGTCATGGGATACAGTGATCACAATACCAGGGAATGTATCCAGATAATCTTCCAGTAAGATCAGCGTCTGGATGTCCAGGTCATTGGTCGGCTCGTCCAGGATCAGTACATTTGGTGCTTCCATAAGGATACGCAGAAGGTACAGACGGCGTTTTTCACCTCCGGACAGCTTTCCAATGGTTGTATACTGCATACTGGAAGGGAACAGGAAACGCTCTAACATCTGGCTGGCGCTGATGCTGCCGTCTTTTGTTTTTACATATTCTGCTGTATTGCGGATATAGTCGATCACCTTCAGGCTCTCATCCATGGCCTCATTTTCCTGGGAGAAATAGCCCAGTTTTACAGTCTGTCCGATCTCTACTGTACCGGAATCCGGTTCTACCCAGCCGGCAATGATCTTCATCAACGTAGACTTTCCGCTTCCGTTCTGGCCGAT
>OGOY01002890.1_pt1 | contig 14216 bp, 16 predicted proteins | sample 1552811 | NCBI WGS metagenome assembly OGOY01 (sample SAMEA2580132, study PRJEB22360) | human gut metagenome | biome: human gut; feature: human-associated habitat; material: faeces | place: Denmark | collected 2008/2010 | reverse complement strand
CGGTTTGGCTTCGGCCATCTGCATGGGCCCGATGCGCACCATCATCCAGACCGAGACCGATGAGAAGATGGCTGGCCGTGTATTCGGCCAGGCACGGCGCAACACTAGTGTCGATGCGGCGCGTAACGCGGCCTGATGGCGATTAAGCCGAACTACCAAATTTGTGCGTACGACTCGTAGGACGTGTAGTCCGGCAAATCGTACACCAGTATCGAGAAAGGCATGGATTGGCCATTGTCCGGCCAATCCACAAATGCCATTTCTCCATAGATGATGGTACCTTGCTTATCCCGCAACACTAGGGAAACCTTGATCTGCTGTCCATCTGAAGGCTTGAAACCATCGGTCACGGCGCGGACTTCGCCATTGAAGGTCGTGCCGCCGTCGTTGTTGCGCACTTTGGAGATTCCGCTGATGGGGAAAGTGGCAGTGCCTTGTGCTTCCGTGACGTTGTACTCATTCGGACTGAGCGCAACGAAGTCCACGGTGGCCGGTGCGGTACCTTGACCCGCTTGCCCGGCGTTATATATAGTCTGATTCGGGAACGCCATATTCAGCGTTTGCGTCTGCGAGAACACGATGGAGCCGTCTTTGGTTCGCCGGTGATGGCGACTTCTGGATACTGTACCTGCAGGGTTGTGCTGGTGTTGCGCAGGGCGAATGCGTAGCTAACGTACCCCTGTTGGCTTACAGACCAACCGGATTCCACCAGCTCCAGCGGATTGTCGGCAACCGCGTCGGTGCCGCTTGTGCCGGTACTGTTATTGCCGCCAATGTGGCGGCACTGGGCTTGCGTTTTTCGGCAGTGGCATTGTCGGCAGCGTTGCCACAGCCTGTATTGACCGGGGCATTGTCGGCAACGGCCTCGCCGTCCTGCTCTTGGACGAGCCGTTCGCGAATGCGTTGCTCAATGGGATCGTCGACCAAAGTCTGGATGATGCGTGCCAGATCGCGGTCTCAGACTGCATCCCACTTACCGACGTCCAACAATTGGGGTGCGGTTCAGTTCCGTGAAAAACACTCTTGTGCTTTGCTTCGTTTCCTGCTATGTGTGAAAACATGGATAATACGCATGCTCGCCGCTTCGATGACACGGTGCGGCGTCGGGCGGGGGAGCGCGGCGCCATCATGACGCTGCGCGACTGTCCGCGCGCCATGCGCGTTGTCGTGGACGGCATCGACCTGGATGACCGGCACCGGTTCCGCCTATGTGAGATAGGATTGGCTCCGGGCGCGGGTTTACGGGTCATGCAGCGGAGCGCTTTCGGCGGAAGGGTCGTCGCATTCGGAAACGAACGTGTCGCGGTGGACGGCGGCACCGCGCGCGCCGTCCGGGTACGGTTCGCGCGGGATGAACATGCGCAAGACGACGTTGCGTAACGCGAAGAGAACGGGAATATGCGCGAATGTTGAATCTACGGAACCTGAGGGGCGGCGACTGCTGCCGTTCGCAGAATGGCTGTTGCCGGCATCGCGTTTGTCGTGTCAACAGACCCGCGAATGACGGCATGGGCGGCGACTCCGGCAATATGGGAAACGTCGAAAATGTAAAACGCGTCGTGTTTGTAGGCAATCCGAACGTTGGTAAATCTTCCATGTTCAACGCGCTGCTTGGCGCGAGGACCCGTACGATGAACGCGCCAGGCACCACGGTGTCCATCACTTGCGGGCAATACCGGTACAAAAGCTCGAAAACGACGAAAAATCCGCAGAATTGGCAGTTTGTGGACACTCCCGGAACCTATTCGCTATCTCCGATGAGTCCCGACGAGCAGGTTGCCGTCGACGCGTTGACCGGCGCGTCGGGCATGCCCGTTCCCGACCTTGCCGTCGTGGTGCTGGACGCCACCGCGCTGTCCCGATCGCTGTACCTGCTGTCGATGGTGGTGGAGCTCGGGCTGCCCACCGTCGTGGCACTCACCATGAACGACCTCGCCGTCCGCAACGGCTGCGGCGTCGATGCGGAACGACTGTCCCATTTGCTGGACGGCATGCCGGTCGTCGCGATTGACGGACGTACCGGAAACGGCGGCAAGGCTTTGGCCGACGCGATCGCCGCAAGTTTCGAGGGAACGCCCGTTCCGCACGGGCTGACCGCACTGCCAACCGCGACAGCCGACGCCGACATGAAAACCGCCGACGGCCTGAGCGTCTGGGCCGAATCGCGGGCCGACGCACGACTCGACTGGACCGCCGGCATATTGCGCGGCCTCGACATGCATGCGGTCGACCACGTCACCTTGTCCGACCGCATCGACCGCGTGCTGCTGCACCCCGTGATTGGCGTCCTCGTCTTCCTTGCGGTGCTGTTCGTCGTGTTCCAGGCCACCACCACGCTCGCCAGCCCCATGCAGGATTGGATTGACGTGACCTTCCGCGGATGGTGCGCAGATGGACTCGACCTGCTGCTCGGCCTGTTCGGACCATCCGTGAGCGGCGGCTGGCTGCGTTCGCTGCTGGTGGACGGTCTGCTTGACGGCGTGGTCACCGTGCTGACGTTCATTCCGGTGATGGGCATCATGTTCCTGCTGCTGTCAATCTTGGAGGATTCCGGCTACATGGCCCGCGCCGCGTTCGTGATGGACCGTGCCATGCGCGCCTTGGGATTGGACGGTCGCGCGTTCCTGTCGATCATCGTCGGCTTCGGCTGCAATCTGCCGGCTTTGGCCGCCACACGAATCCTATCCGATTCCCGGCAACGGGTGCTTACCGGCATGCTGGTGCCGTTCGCGGCATGTTCCGCACGACTATCGGTGTTTTTGGTGCTCGCCCACGCGTTCTTCCCGAAATACGCCGGTCTCGTGGTCTTCCTCATGTACGTGGCTTCGGTCATGGTCATCCTGCTGGTCGGCGTGCTGCTGCGCCACACCATGTTCCGCGGCCTCGAACCCGAACCGTTGATGCTGGCGCTTCCCGCATACCAATGCCCGCGCGCGTTGCAGCTGGCACGTTCGGTGCTGCTGCGTCTATGGGGCTTCATCCGTGGAGCCAGCGTGATCATCATTTCAATGATCACGGCGCTGTGGCTGCTGCAGGGCATTCCGGTAACCGCCAACGCAGGCGGTTTCGCTCATGTCGACGACGTGCATGATTCCGCGTATGGCGTGCTCGCCGACGCGGTCGCTCCCGTGTTCGCGCCGGCCGGTTTCGACGACTGGCATGCCTCGGCCGCGCTGATCACGGGATTCGTGGCCAAAGAGGTCGTGGTCGGTTCGATGTCGCAGTCATACCATGCGGACGAACCGGATGATGCGACGTCCCAACAAGCCGGGGAGGGAACGCTGGGACAGAAGCTGCGCGCCTCGTTCGACCAGTCATCGCACGGCCACGGCAAGGCGGCGGCCATCGCCTTCCTGCTGTTCACGCTCGCCTACACGCCATGTCTTGCAACGGTCGCCGAAATGCGACGGCAGTTCGGCACGAAAGTCGCGGCGCGATCCGTCCTGCTGAGCTTGGCCGTGGCATACGTCATCGCCATCATCGCCTTCCAAACATTGCGGTTGATATGGTGAGCGGTATGGAACGGTCCGGCGCTTCCGCGCACGGATGGCGGCGCACGCCACGTACGGCTGATACATACGGCGACGGCCGGAACGATATCGTCGCACGCATCGCCGGCGACATCGCCGCAGGATTGACGGTGCGGCAAATCGCCGACAAACGGCATCTGCCGGTCGATTTCGTGGACATGGCTGTCGAACGAGCGGACAAACGGGGGCTGCTGGCCGTGATGGACATGCGGCACGCCTGCGGAGAGACGATATGCCAGCTCGATCCTGCGTCATTGGTGTGCGCAGGATGCCCATTCAGGATATTCCCATCTTCAAGCCCGTACAATAGGCAAGGTTAACAAGACGAAGAACGATGACAGCTATCGGTTCGCAAGGGGTGACACGTATGGATTATCAGTACCAGACCACTGAACAGCCTTCCAGCCCCCGCAAGGCATGGCCGATCGTCCTTGCCGTGGTCGTGGCCCTCATCGTGGCATGCGGTGCCGGCGTGTGCGTTTACCGCAACAAGCAGCAGGAAGCATTGGCCACATGCCGGCAATCGCTCGCGGAATTCAGCTCGGCCCGCAAAGCCGTGCTCGACACTTCCGAAAACGGCAGCGAACTGCAGAAGCTGATTCGAGGCGCGCTCGGCGTGAACGACATCATCGACGCGTTCGCGGACGCGGCCACCAGCGCCGAGAACACAGTCGATACGGAAGGCTGCAAGGCGGAAGCCACCATCACGCAGCTCAATCTCGTAGCCAAAACGTTGGACAGCGCCACCGATTCCCTGAACGCCAGTCTGAAAAGCATCCAAGAGAAAAACGCCGAAACCGCGTTGCAGGATCCGAAGGCCGATTCGGATGGCGCGGCAGCCGGACAATCGTCCAATAACCCATCCGGGCAATCGAACGGAGCCTCTTCGAACAGCACTTCTTCGAACGGCACCTCCGACACGAAATCGTTGGATGAATCCAAAAAGGAACTGCAACAGTCGATCGACAAGGCAGACAAACTGGTCGACAAACTCAGCAAGGACGATTCCCTGACCCTGACCGGGCGCAAACTGCTGTCCGCGCTGTCCAAGGCCGCGGACTCCGGACAGAAGCTCGTCGAAAGCAGCAACATCAAGGATTCCAAGTATTACAAGGCGGCCAAGGTCACGCTTGACGAAGCCATTGACATGGCTGACAACTGGGTGAACAGCCAGGCGGCCAAAGCGCAGTAGCATGCTCCCGCGTGTTGCTTCCGCAGCCACGTCTAAAGTTTCCTTCGGAAAGCATGACGTGAATACGACGTCGGATGTGTGGAAGCGTGTAAGGGGGGACGGATGGCAGACGCGGGGCAGGAATCATCGGAAGGCATTAGCGTATCGAAGCCGGTCGCCCGCGTGATGATGCTGGTCAACGCGGCGGTATGGGGGTCCGGCTACACCATGCTCAAGCATGTGCAGGAGAACATGCCGACACAGTGGATGATGTTCTTCCGCATGGCTTCGGCGGTACTGCTTATGGCCATCGTGTTTTTCCCACGTCTTCGCAGGATTCGCCTGCGCCGCTATATCGTTCCCGGTCTGATACTCGCGTTGACTTACTGGCTGGGATTCATCTTCCAGCTCAAAGGACTTGAAACCACGTCTCCCGGACGCAACAGCTTCTTCACCGACACCTATTGCGTGATGGTGCCGTTCGTGGTGTGGGCGTTCACGCGCAAACGCCCCAGCTGGCAGCATCTGGTGGCCGCGTTCGTCTGCGCGTTCGGCATTGGTCTGGTGTCGCTGAGCGGCGGCGGTGGCGCGGAACTCATGCATATGAGCTTCGGTGACGCCATGACTATTATCGGCGCGTTTTTCTTCGCGTTGAATCTGGTTTTGGTTGGTTTCATTGGCAAGGATTTCGACGCGATCGCGCTGATGCTTGCCGAATTCGTGTGGTGCGCCCTGCTGTTCGGTGCTGGCGCGGTGCTTACCGAAGGCGGACCGTCCATGGCTTGGGCGCGGTGGGACATCGTGCTGTGCATCGCCTACCTGGTGATCGGCTCCACGGTGATCGCCCAAGTGTTTCAAACCATCGCCATACAGAATCTGCCCACTTCCGAGGCGTCCGTGATCTTAAGCACGGAATGCATCTTCGCCATGCTGGTATCCGTGATTTTCACCGGCGAAACGCTGACCGTGCCGTCGTTATGCGGTTTCGCGCTGATTTTCGGTGCGATTCTGCTGTCCGAAATCCAACTGCCCTCCGCAAAACGACAGCGTGGCACAACGGAAGGCGATTAGAAGAACAGCGCCGCGATTCCCGCCGCGAAGCACATGAGCAGCACGGACGTGAGGAAGCTCGCCAGGAACGCTTTCTGTCCCTTCTTCGCGATGGCGCTGAAATTCACATTGATGCCGAGCGCCGCCATGGCCATGCCGAGCACGATGTAGGCGAAGTCCACCAGATTCGGTGCGATGGCACCGATGAACGGCACGAACGTGCCGATGATGGAAGCGCCGATGAAACCGAGCATGAACCACGGGAACGACACTTTGCGTTTGCCGTCGGCCGGCATTTCGGAATGGTTTTTATCCCACCAAACGGCGATGATGATGGCCGCGAACACCAGCATCAGCACGCGGGAAAGCTTCATGATGGTGGCGATGCCCACCGCGCCGAACGCGTCGCCGGCGGCCACGGCATGGGCGATTTCGTGCAGGGACGCGCCAGCGGTGATGCCCAACTGCGTCTTGCTCAGGCCCGTCAACGGCCCAAGGGCGATTTCCAGCAATGCGAAGATGGTGCCCATGATGGCGATGATGGCCACGGCCATCACCTCATTGTTGGCCTTCTCATCCTCTTTTTCCGGCGGCACCTTGATGGAGCCGGACAATCCCATGACGGCTGCCGCGCCACAGATGCCGGTACCGCCCGCCACGAGAATGGCGAGCTGCGGATCGACGCCAAGCTTGCGTGCGATGTTGTAGCACACCACGATGGTGAGCGTCACCACCACTGCCGCGATCGGCAGACACTTGATACCCTGCGTGAACAGCACCGTCAGATTGAGCTTGAAACCAAGCAGGATGATGCCCAGGCGAAGCAGCTTGTTCGAAATGAGCCCGGCCGCATCCTTCACACCGGCCTTATGTTCGGCGGAACGGTTCGAATACCATTTGCGGATCGGGAACTGCGCGACCATGCCGATGAGCAGAGCGATGATCAACGCGCCGAACAGGCTGAATCCCGGAAACTGCTTGAGCCACGAAGCCACCAGAGAGGCCGCCAACGTGACGATGCCAATGAACGCCATTTCCTTGGTGGCTATGCGAGTCCACCATTTCTTGCAAAAATCAATCACGAGCGTCAAGTGTTCCGGTTCATGCGGACAAGCCGGCCGGATGGGGAGACACGCGCGGGAATCCATATTTTGCAACATATCTCGAACGGGTTTGAGGTCTGTTTGCTTCAAGTCGGGTTTAAGTTGGTACGCTGGAGATGCAAGCCAAAAACACAGGCAGAATCAAGGAGGGTCAAGATGCAATTCGAAGCCTCGCGACTGGAAGGACTGGAACACCGCACCGACGCGCAGTCCGCACCGGAAGTGTTCTTCACGCCGATCATCACACCGGAAAGCCTCGTCGCCGCCTACCATGCGCTCGGACGCAAGCCGGAAGGCAAAACGGCCATCAAAGTCCATTCCGGCGAATCGGAAAAATCCAATAATCTCAATCCTTCGCTCGTCAAGGACCTCGTGCAGGAGATCGGCGGCACGCTCGTGGAATGCGCTACCGCATACGACGGCAATCGTGAAACCCCCGAAAAAAGCCTTGCCACGTTCAAAAAGCACGGATACGCCGATCTTGCGCCAATCCAGATCATGGACATGAGCGGCGAAATCGAGATCCCGGTGGCCAAGCACCGCCACATCGCCTACGACATCGTCGGCAAGCATATCGACGACTACGATTCCATTTTCGTGCTGTCGCATTTCAAAGGCCATCCGATGGGAGGCTTCGGCGGCGCGCTCAAGAACGTGTCCATCGGCATAGCCTCGTCGAACGGCAAACGCTGGATCCATTCCGCCGGCGTCACCAAGGACAAGTGGGTGGAAACTCCTCAGGATGCATTCCTCGAATCGATGGCCGAAGCCGATGAGGCCGTGATCAGCCACATGCATGGCAAGATGATGTATCTGAACGTCATGAACCGCCTGTCGGTGGATTGCGACTGCCTGGCCTCCCCGACGGAACCGGACATGCATGACATCGGCGTGCTGTCCTCGCTCGACCCGGTGGCACTCGACCAGGCATGCGTCGACCTCATCCACACCGCCCCCGACGGAGCGTCCGTCACCGAACGCATCGCCTCGCTCCACGGCGAACACATCCTCGAATACGCCGAGGAACTTGGCATCGGTTCGCGCGCGTACCGTCTGACCGTACTCGACTGACGGCGAACGCAATGGTCACGAAACCCGCGAAGCCTACGGAAGCCAGCATCGCAATCGCACGTATCGAAACGTTGCTTGCCGAACGCGATTGTGTGTTCGTCGCAATCGACGGGCCATGCACGTCTGGCAAAACCACGTTTGCCGCGATGCTCAACAGGCGTTTCGGCGGCAACGTGCTGCACATGGACGATTTCTTCCTCCGTCCCGAACAGCGCACGCCGGAACGTTTCGCCGAACCCGGCGGCAACGTGGACCGTGAACGGTTCGAAACGGAAGTGTTGGCACCGCTCGCCGCCGGACAAGCCGCGCAATACCGGCCATGGGATTGCCATACAGGCGATTTCGCCGTCGCGTACGCCGTCGAACCGGCCCAGCTGACCATTGTGGAAGGCAGCTACAGCATGCACCCCGCCTTGCGGGGGTATTACGATTGCATGATCTGTCTTGCGGTCGATCCTGCCGAACAGTTGCGTCGGCTCGAACGACGCAATCCACGCATGTTGCAACGATTCGTCGACGAGTGGATTCCGCTGGAAAACCGCTATTTCGAAGCGACCAATATCCAAGCCGTCGCCGATTTGCTGGTCGACACCGCGCTGCCGGACGGTGGGTCGGTCGTCGAGCCGGTATGACGTATACGCATATCCGAAGAGAAGGAAACATTAAGGAGAAAACAAATGTCTGATTCCGCAACCATGCCCGCGGCCACCCTGCGCCGCACCGACCTGCCGAAACTGAGTCTCGGCACCAAGACAGCAGCCACCCTGCTCGCCATCGTCGCAGCGGTCGTGCTGCCGCAACTGTTCCACGTCATCGGCGCCGTCTCCGGACAGGGCACCATGCTGGGCGTCGCGTTCCTGCCGATGCATCTGCCGATCATCTTCGTCGGCCTGATCGCGGGCCCCGCCGTCGGCGCGATCGCCGGCGCCGCCGCTCCGCTCGTGAGCTTCCTGCTGTCCGGCATGCCGATGCTGGCGATGCTGCCGCTCATGATGGCCGAACTGTGCGCATACGGCCTGGTGGCCGGTCTGCTGCGCGGCATCAAGCTGCCGAGCCTGGCGAAGGTGGTCATCGCACAGCTCGCCGGACGTGTGGTGCTGACCGCAGCCACCGCGATCGCCGTGTTCGCGTTCGGTTCCAGCAAGGCCATCGCCGCCACATGGACGAGCGATCTGGCCGCCGGCCTGCCCGGTCTCGCGCTGCAGTGGGCGCTGATTCCGCTCGCCGCCTACTGGACCGAGTCGCTGATCGCCAAGCGCAACCACTGATATGACGTTTGCCCGGCCACGTTCTGGGCAAACGCGTGATATGCGGGAGCCGAGCCGTTAAGCTTGGCTCCCGTTACTTATAGGAGGACTACGTAGGAGTTTTACGAAGGGGAAGCGGTCATGATCGCAGGAGTGTCCATCACCACTTTGCTGCTGGTGCTTGTCGCCGGAATCGGCGCGGGATTCGTCGGATACGCGGTCGGCGCGTCCTCGCTGATCTCCTATCCTGCGTTGCTGGCGTTCGGCATTCCGCCCGTGCTGTCCAACACCACGAACACGGTGGGCGTGTGCGGCACCGGCATCGGCGGCCTGCTCTCCGCCCGCAAGGAGCTCAAAGGCCAGGGACGCCGTGTGGCTGTCTACGCTTGCATCGGCTTGGTCGGAGGCATCATCGGCGGCTTGCTGCTGTTGGAATTGCCCGCGAAGGTCTTCGAATTCGCTGTGCCGCCGCTCATTCTGTTCAGCGCGTTGATCATCGCGCTGAACCCGCGGAAGAAAGCGGCCGCACGCGACGCTGTCGCGCAGGCGTTGCCCCAATCGCAGCAAGGCGAGCGCGCGGCGCTGATCGCCAGTAGGACGGCCAATGGCAGTCTGCGCAACGACCCGTGGTGGCTGTGGATCGGCGTGAGCTTCGTCGGCATCTATTCGGGATATTTCGGTGCCGCCGCCGGTACCCTCGCCCTGGCGATCCTCGACCTCGGCAAGATCGGCCCGTTCCACCAGATCAACGCGCTGAAGACCGTGGTCGGCTTCGGCGCGAACATCTCCGCCGCGATCATGTTCATCTGCCGTGGCTCCGTCTACTGGCCGTTCGCCATCGCCATGTGCCTGGGCTGCATCATCGGCAGTTCCATCGCCCCTCCGGTCACACGCCATATCCCCGAGAACATCATGCGCGCCGCCGCCGTGCTCACCGGCATCGTCCTCGCCGTCAAGCTTGGCTGTAGCACCTATTTCTAAAAGCCTTTGGTTCCGGAGTGTGGCGTGTGACCGTGCGGCTGCGCTCCGGAACGACAATTTCCGGTTCCTCGTGTGCCGAGATTCGTCTTGGCCTGGTGACTTGCGGCGGGTTTGTTCCCAAGCGGGTGTTCCGTAGGTGGTTTTTCGCTTCCGTAGGTGGTTGCCGGAGGAAAGGCGTTTGAGAAACGGCTTAAATTAAGCCATTCTCAGACACCAATACCAGAACCAACCACCTACGGAACCACAAAACCACCTACGGAATTGAGTCTGGCAACGGTGTTTGGCGCTTTTACTGAAGATGGTGAAAAACGGTATATGCCGCTTCGAGTGGCTCGATTATTTCGAATATCTGAAAAGAGTAGGAACCCCCCATTAGATAAGTGTCGATAGTGCCCGCATGACGATATCTACATCCTTGTTTTCCAGCTCGCGAATGACGTGCAGATAGGTTTCCTGAGTTGTAGTCATGCTGGCATGGCCTAGACGGCGTGACACGCTGGCGATCGATACGCCGGCGAACAGCAGCAGCGATGCGTGTGTATGGCGTAGACCATGGACGGAAATAACTGGCACGTCCACGTTTCTGCAATGTTTTGCAAGCACGTCGTTGGCTGTTGAGTTGTAGACCTTGCCGTGCACGAAAATAGGTTTATCATGCGGAAGATCCTTGAGTAATCCAGACATTTGCATGATGAGTTGCCAGTCGAGTTGCACTTTACGCACGGACGATTCGTTTTTCGTGGGTACGAAACCGCCGCCGTTTTTATAATCCCAAGTTTTGTTGACGGAAAGCGTCTGGTGTGCGAAATCAAAGTCATCGGGTGTGAGCCCAAGCGCCTCAGAGAATCGGAGTCCGGTTTTCGCGATAAGGAGGATAAGCCAATCCCAGCTTGCCTCGGCCCCAAGATCAAGGTCCGCGAGCATGGCATGCAGCTCGAATTGGTTGAGATACTTCATTTTCTTAATGCGTGGCTGCTTGCCTTTGATGATGACTTTGCGCGTTGGATCACGGGGTATGAGTCCTTCATCGACGGCATCGAGAATGGCGCCTTTGATCTGATGGTGAAAATCCATGGTGGTTTGGCGCTCATGATGTTGTGCATATCCGTTGATGAGCTGCTGGTATGCGGTTCGATCCATATCGGTGAGTCTGAGTTCAGGGATGAGCTTGCCGAGCCAGGATTGCGTAAGTCGATATTTGCCCATGGTCACGTCTCTGATGGCGCCTTCCTTGTACGTTTTCACCCACTGGGCGTAGTAGTCGCAGAACAGCGATTCTGATGTGATGGTTTCCTGCATGAGATGCGCCTTTCTAAAAATAGGGGATTGGCGCAGCCATCATACTTACGCTGATGAAGGGTGATGAGGGTGTCCAGACGGTCGAAGAACGCGCCGATTTGCTTCTTTTCACCCATTCCTTTCGGCATCAAAAAAATGAGCTGACAAAGCGTCGAATATTTCACCCGACGTTTTTCGATAAGCGAACCTGTAGCCGCATCGTCAAATCTTTTCAGGGCAACTGGTGTTTTAAAGTACGAGTTCCAGAAGCCGCTGCATTTGTCATTGTCAATAGAAAATACATCGTAATACCCGGAAACACAGACACTAAAAGAGTTTTTGTTATATCCAAATGCTCCGAATCGGAGATTCATTGGATTAGTAACGAATTCATTGGGACTGACGATTTTAAATAAATCTTCTGTCTTGGTTATAAGAGAAGTACGCTCATAACGATCCGTTTTGGGAGTTATACCATCTTCAATAGTCAGACTAAAAATTGGATTACTTTCAAAATCTGATGTGCGCACGTTTCGTTCTTGGAGGATGTCACCCAGCTTACGCTGTTCCCAAGCGGGGGCAATTAAACCAGGAAAACAGCCGTATTACCGTCAATCTATACGGCTGAGCTTCCTTCTTGTGAGCATTAGAGCGTATCCGAGCAGGTTCCGACCGCGCCATTGCCTCGGATTGAACCTGGCTGGGTCATGCATCGACAGGCCGATACCCCAGATGCGGTCTTTGACGGCGCATTCCGCCAGCAGTGCGGTGCCAGTTACCTCAAGCCGTGCCCCAAGTTCGGCGTTCTGGCTGAATTTGGCGAGTAATCCTTCATAGACCTCGATTTGGCGAACGCCGTTCCACACGTGATCGTCATAACCGGCCACCAGTCGACCAAGGCGTTTGATCTCGGCCACGTCATCGGTTTCGAGGATTCGCGCGGCTGTTTCGGCATCGTTAAAACAGCATGCCTTGCGATGCATCATGTACTGTTCCATCGAGGAGAACCCGACACCGTCCACAACGAAGTGCGACGGATACCAGTTACTCAGGTACCCGTCCTCCTCATCGGGATTATGGAAGCAGATGATATCCGTCATTCTTCGCCGACTTTCCGCACCGCAAGTTCCAGATCGAGATCATGCAGCCCGAAATAGGCTTTCTTCAGGAAGTCCAACGGCACCCTGGTGATCACTTCAGAACTGGGAATACCGTAGAACCATTGGTAGTAGGCGTAGAATTCACCGATCCAATCTGGCATGAACCCTTTAAGCGCCTTGCCGTCCTTCAATTGGTAATGCTCGGTCTCGGTGAAATACTTCCACAGCTCTTCCGCATCCATCGTATTGACGTAGGCTTTGGCCTCGTCAATGCTTTTGCGTGTTTTGCTCGTCATATACGTGGCGATGAAGTCCTCCGTGCTCTTGTTAGGGAACGACTGCGCCACGTAGTCGAAGAGCTTGCCTTGGCTTTCCACCACATCATCCCGGTAGACCTCTGGATATGCCCGCATTGTCATCACCCCTAGAGCAACGTGCTGAACACGTTGGTCACCGTATTGGCATCGGAATCGATGAGATCACGCATGTTCTGCCGCGCCTCAACGTCCCTGTGATTGTATTTGTCGTTGAATTCGCTGTAGCTCACGGAAAGCAAGCCATCGTTGACTTCGCGCAGTTGCCCATATGCCTTTTCGCTTTTGATGCAATATTGGATGCCCAGACCTCCAAGCGACAGCAGTTCCTCCAAGATATCGACGTCCACATTGTCTCGGACGAATTCTTTGGCGATGTAGAAGTACGAGGCGTTCGCACGCCAACCTTTGATGATGTCATAGCTGCTGGTTGCAATGCCGTATTTGGCGATGAATTTTGCGGCAAGCACGCGATAACGCTTGGAATCGGCGGCATCACGATGTTTCATCAGCTCGGCCAGCCAGGCAAGCACGCTATGTTCCTGAAAATCCAGGATGCTCAGCCCATTCGTGTCCAGTTCGTACTGGTGGACCCAGCCATTGGACTCATCCGGCCTGCACACGGCCCATTCCTTGGCGAGCTCGACACTTTTAGTCAGATAAAAACCACGACCGTAGTCATGCTTGTCGTTACCCAAACCGTACTCGGGGGTCACTGACTCATGCGGGGAACCGTGAAATAACGTGATTGTTGCCATGAACACCCCTATACGAACATCTTGTCGAGCATGGATTTCTTAATATTCCGCAGTAATTCGAGCTTACGCTGATGAAGGGTGATGAGGGAGTCCAGACGGTCGAAGAACGCGCCGATTTGGCGCTGCTCGTCGATTCTCTTGGGAATGCAGATCTGCGTTTCAAAGAAATCATCTGGAGCAATGTTGAGCAATCCATGGTTTCTGGCTCCCTCAGCCGCGATTAATTGAACAGCTTTGTACCATCTATCAGTCTCGTAGTATGTGACTAAGAAATCAGGGTCTCCAGAAAGCAACTCAAAACAGATATACAGTGTTGAAACGCAGCCCATGTCATACTTTTCCAGCCTTTTTATCGCTCCCCACGGGCTGTCAGTCGAGGTGCTTTTGTTGTAGGCAAATTCTCCCTTATGCAGAAGGAAGTATCCGCTCATGTCTTTGCTTGCAACTTGGTTGTTGAAAAAAGTTCTCTGATCCACCAAACCGTATTGAGCAGAAATGGTAAGGGGAAGATCGGAATCTCTGTTCTCATTCTTTCGGGTAACCCTACGTGCGACATCGCCCAGCTTACGCTGTTCCCAAGGGTCAGTGAAACCAGCGAAACGAATCTCCGGAT
>OGOY01002882.1_pt1 | contig 14279 bp, 9 predicted proteins | sample 1552811 | NCBI WGS metagenome assembly OGOY01 (sample SAMEA2580132, study PRJEB22360) | human gut metagenome | biome: human gut; feature: human-associated habitat; material: faeces | place: Denmark | collected 2008/2010 | reverse complement strand
GATGAGGATTCGGGAGCCGGCGCGCGGCGCGCCCGCCGCTCCCGCCGCCATCGCCGACGAGAAGGCCAAGACCGGCAAGAAGCGCGCCCAGAGCTACTGGGCCGTCTCCTGGAACATCTTCAAGAAGAACAAGCTCGGCATGTTCTGCCTCATCGTGGTCGCCCTGCTGTGCCTGGTGGCCATCTTCGCGCCCGTTCTGGCGCCCTATGACCCGGACGCCCAGGAGATTACCAACATGTTCCAGGCCCCCGGCGGCGCCCACCCCTTCGGAACCGACGAGTTTGGCCGAGACATTCTCTCCCGCGTCATCTACGGCTGGCGCATCAGCCTGTCCGTCGGCGTGATCTCCCAGGCCATCGCCCTTCTCATCGGATTCACCGCGGGCGTTCTGGCCGGCTACTTTGGCGGCAAGGTCGACGCCGTCATCTCCTTTGCCATCCAGGTGTTCTCCAGCTTCCCGTTCCTGCTTTTCGCCATCGTCGTGATGTTTGCCATGGGGCCGGGCCTCATCAACCTCTACGTGGCGCTGGGCCTTCTGGGCTGGACCTCCACGGCGCGCCTGGTGCGTGGCGACGTCATGCGCCTCAAGGGCTCCGAGTACATCCAGAGCTGCATCCTGTCTGGCGGCAAGCCCATGCGCATCATCCTGAAGCACCTGCTGCCCAACTGCGTCTCCACGCTCATCGTCGTGTCCACGCTGGGCATCCCCAACGCCATCCTGTCCGAGGCGTCCCTGTCCTTCCTGGGCCTGGGCGTCCAGCCGCCGATGTCCTCCTGGGGTCAGATGATCTCCGCCGCGCAGCCCTACATCCAGACCTGCACGTACTACAGCATCATCCCCGGCGTTGCCATCATCATCACGGTCATGGCCTTCAACCTCCTGGGCGACGCGCTTCGTGACGCGCTCGATCCCAAGATGCGTTCCTAGGGGAGGGGAGAAGAACAAATGTCTGAGACCAACGTTTCCCTGAACGCCGAGCTCCGCGATGAGCTGGCCGACGAGATCGAGGCCAAGATCGCCGAGTCCAAGAAGGCCGACGTGCTTCTGGACGTGGACGACCTCTGCGTGACGCTGTTCACCGAGGACGGAGAGCTTCCCGCCATCCGCCATCTCAACTTCGTGATGCGCAAGGGCGAGACCCTGGCCGTCGTCGGCGAGTCTGGCTGCGGCAAGTCCATGACGGCCCTCTCCATCATGGGCCTTCTGCCCCAGCCCCCCGCAAAGATCGTGGGCGGCTCCATCAACCTGGAGGGCACCGACCTCGCCAAGCTCTCCCGCGACGAGATGCGCTCCTTCCGTGGCTCCAAGATCGGCATGATCTTCCAGGAGCCCATGACCTCCCTCAACCCGGTCATGAAGGCGGGCCTGCAGATCCGCGAGGGCATCCTCGTACACAACCCCAAGATGGACAAGAAGGAGGCGGACGCCCGCGCGCTCGAGATGATCAAGCTCGTCGGCATTCCCGCGCCCGAGAAGGTCTTCAAGAGCTATCCGCACGAGCTGTCCGGTGGCATGCGCCAGCGTGTCATGATCGCCATGGCCCTTGCCTGCCAGCCGAGCCTGCTCATCTGCGACGAGCCCACCACGGCCCTGGACGTCACCATCCAGGCGCAGATCCTGCAGCTCATCGACCGCATGCGCGAGGAGCTTGGCACGGCCGTCATGCTCATCACCCACGACATGGGCGTCGTGTCCGAGACGGCCGACTGGGTCGCCGTCATGTACGCCGGCCACCTGGTGGAGTACACCACCGCGGGCGAGCTCTTCACCAACCCCAAGCACCCCTACTCCATCGGCCTCATCAACTCCATCCCCTCGATGGACGACGCCGTGGAGAAGCTCTACGCCATCCCCGGCAACGTGCCTATGCTGAACGAGCTGCCCAGCGGCTGCCCGTTCCACCCCAGGTGCCCGTACGCCAAGGACGTGTGCCGTACCAAGTGCCCGCACGTCTCGCCGCTCAACGGTGACGAGAACCACACCGTGGCCTGCTGGATGTTTGACTCTGAGGAATGGGGGGAGTAGCCATGGGCAAGAACGCCGACATGAACGACGTCGTCCTCAAGGTCGAGCACCTCACCAAGCACTACCCGATCAAGAAGGGCGTCTTCAGCAAGTCCGACGCCTGCGTGCACGCGCTGGAGGACGCCTCCTTTGAGGTCCACCGCGGAGAGACCTTCGCCATCGTGGGCGAGTCCGGCTGCGGAAAGTCCACCACCGGCAAGTGTATCCTGCGCCTGACCGAGCCCACCTCCGGCGAGGTCATCCTCGACGGCGAAGACTTCACCAAGCTCAAGGGCGAGGACCTCACGCGCGCCCGCCAGAAGATGAAGCTCATCTTCCAGGACCCGTACAGCTCCCTCAACCCGCGCATGACCGTGGCCGACATCATTGCCGAGCCCATCGACATTGCTGGCACCTACAAGACCCGCGCAGAGCGCGATGCCCGCGTCGAGGAGATCATGCAGGCCGTGGGTCTGGACCTGGCCTTCAAGTACCGCTACCCGCACGAGTTCTCCGGCGGCCAGCGCCAGCGCATCGGCATCGCCCGAGCCATCGTGCTTGAGCCTGAGATCGTCGTCTGCGACGAGCCCGTCTCGGCTCTGGACGTCTCCGTGCAGGCAAAGGTCATCAACTTGCTTGAGGAGCTGCAGGACAAGCTTGGGCTGTCCTACATCTTCATCAGCCACGACCTCTCCGTGGTCAAGCACATCTCCGACACGGTCATGATCATGTACCTCGGCCACACCATGGAGCTGGCGAGCAAGCAGGAGCTCTTCGACGAGCCCCTGCACCCCTACACCAAGGCGCTTCTCGATGTCATTCCGCGCATTCGCCACGAGCGCATCCAGGACAAGAAGATCCTGCAGGGCGACGTGCCCAGCCCCACCAACCCGCCCGCGGGCTGCGTCTTCCACACGCGCTGCCAGCACTGCATGAAGGTCTGCTGCGAGCGCGCGCCCGAGATGCGCGAGGTCAAGCCTGGTCACAAGTGCGCCTGCCACCTGTTTGACGAGGGGCTGACGGAGGAGGAGAAGACGCCGGTCTCGATCTAGTGAGTCATCGCCGGGGAGCCCTCGTTTGCTGCTGTGCTCAGACAGTCCTGCTCGCGCCGAGGCCACATTACGTGGCCTCGGGCTCGTGCGGAACTGCGCCATCAGCAAACGGGGGCTCCCTTTGTGATGTTTACAAGTTGAGTGCTGGCACTTCACCGCCACGCGCTCAGGGTGTATGCCTAAACAAGTTTGTGCGCCCGCAGGCGGGCGCCTTGGGAAGGGGAGAACTATATGTCTGACGTGCTTGATAGGTTTATTAGGTATTGCGCGGTTCCGTCGCAGTCTAATCCGCTGACGGCGGAGAAGGTGCCCTCCACGCCGGAGCAGTTCGACATTGCCAACGTCATTGCGCAGGACCTGCGCGAGCTGGGCGCAGAGGACGTCGCCGTCGACGAGCACGCCTACGTGACGGCGCACTGGCCGGCCTCCGTGGGCTGCGAGGACCTGCCGTGCCTGGGCTTCTGCTGCCACATCGACACCGCCTGGCAGAGCGTGGGCAGCCCCGTGCACCCCGAGGTCAAGCACTACGAGGGCGGAGAGCTCCGCATTGGCACTGACCGTGACGGCCGCGAGGTCGTGGTCTCTCCCGAGACCAACCCGCAGCTGGCCAACATGGCCGGTTGGGACATCGTGACCACGGACGGCACCTCCCTGCTGGGCGGGGACGACAAGGCCGGCGACGCCATGGTCGTGAGCCTGCTTGCCCGCCTGAAGGCCGACCCCAGCCTGCCGCACCCGCGCCTGGCGGTCTCCTTCGTGCCTGACGAGGAGATCGGCCACGGCGCCGCCCTGCTGGACCTCAAGGAGTTTGGCGCGGAGTTTGGCTACACCATCGATGGCGGCCCGCTGGGCGAGTTCTGCTACGAGACCTTCAATGCCGCCGAGGTCAACGTGCGCGCCCGCGGCCTCTCCTGCCACACCGGCACCGCCAAGGGCATGATGGTCAACGCCTCCGAGCTCATCATGCGCTTCCATCAGATGCTGCCCGCCGAGCAGCGCCCCGAGTTCACCGAGGGCTACGACGGCTTCTTCTACTTGGAGCGCATGAGCGGCGACTGCGAGTCCGCCAGCGCCGACTACATCATCCGCGACCACGACCAGGCCAAAGTCGAGCAGCGCAAGCGCATGATGTGCCACGCCGCCAAGCTCCTCAACGTGGAGATGGGCGAGGAGTACGTGACCATCGACATCCATGACCAGTACCACAACCTGGCCGACGTGGTCACCCGTCCCGAGTACGCCCACCTCATCGAGAACGCCCGCGCCGCCTACGCGTCCATTGGCCAGGAGATGACCTGCATCCCCATGCGCGGCGGCACCGACGGCAGCCAGCTCAGCTTCCGCGGCTTCCCCCGCGCCAACCTCTCCGCCTGCTACTACAACGCCCACGGGGTCCGCGAGTTCGTGCCCGTGCCCGAGCTCGAGGCCATGGTCGACATGCTTGTCGACCTGGTCGGCCGCTACGCGGTGCCGCAGAAGTAGGGGAGCGTCCGGGCCCCGCGCGCTTCTCGCCTGCTGGGGCGCGCCGGCCGGTGCCATAATGACCGTAGGTTCAAAACCGTTGACCCTCTAAGGAGACTTCCAATGGACCTTCAGCTTGAGAAGATCGATCCCAAGTACCTCACCAGCGTGCTTCGCGAGTGCGTCGAGGTCGACAGCCCCGTTGGCTACTACCCTGAGATCCACGCCTGGCTCTCTGACACCCTGGCCGAGCTTGGCTACGAGATGTACACCGACAACAAGGCCACGGCCTACGTGCGCGTCCCCGGCCAGAGCTCCGAGAAGTGCGTCTGCGTGGGCGCCCACCTGGACACCATCGGCCTCATCGTCCGTGGCTTCAACGAGGACGGCACCCTGCGCGTCCGTCAGCTCGGTGGCATCAACTACGCAAGCATCGAGGGCGAGACCTGCTCCATCCTGTGCCGTGACGGCTCCGCCATTGCCGGCCAGGTCATCTGCAACCACCACTCCGTGCACGTCTGGGCCGAGACCAAGACCGATCCGCGCGACGAGGACCACATGTCCGTCTCCGTCATTGGCGACGTCAAGAGTCCGGCCGACGCGCGTGCCCTGGGCATCACCGAGGGCGCCATCATTGGCATCGACCCCCACTACGAGGAGTTTGACAACGGCTACGTGGTGAGCCGCCACATCGACGACAAGGCCGCCGTTGCCGTCCTCATCGACGTCCTGCGCTGGCTCAAGGAGGAGGGCCTCAAACCCGCCTACGACACGCTGTTTGCCTTCCCTATCTACGAGGAGATCGGCAACGGCGGTGCCTGGGTGCCGCGCGAGTGCAGCGAGTACGTGGCCGTGGACATCACCCTCGTGGGCCCGGACTACGACTCCGACGAGCACCAGGTGGGCGTCATTGCCTCCGACGCCAAGGGCCCCTATGACTGGAACCTCACCAACACACTCATCGACTGCGCTGAGGAGGCCTGCGACCCCGAGAAGTGGAACACCCAGGTTTGCTTCCACTACAGCACCGACGCCAACGCCGCCTATATGCACGCCAATAACATTGCCGCCGGCGCCTTTGGCATGGCTTGCATCAACACTCACGGCCGCGAGCGCTTCCACGTGGACGCCATGGTGGAGACCGACAAGCTCACCCGCGCCTACGTCATGGGCGTTGGCCGCGAGTAGGTAATACCTGTCCCTTTAACCTGCAAAAGCTGCCGTCTCCAATGGCGGGGCGATGGGAAGACGACGGGCCGCCTTTAGGGGCGGCCCGTTTTGGGTAGAAGAAGAGCTGTTGAACTTCGATCGAGAGGCAAGAGATGGCAAACCAGGACTGGCAGCGCAAGGTGGCGGAGTGGCTGAGGGGCAGGCAGGGGCCCGACGACATCGTGATCTTCTGTACCAACCTGGCGTTTGTCCTGGTGGTGATCAACCTCTTTGCCCGCACGGGCTGGCTGGGCTGGGTCGCGCTGGCGCTCATCGCGTACGCGGTGTTTCGCATCCAGTCAAAGAACCTGGGCGCCCGCGCGCGGGAGAACGCGGCCTTCCTGAAGGCGCTTGGCCCCGCACGCCCCTGGGTGCAGAACCCCAAGGCCGCGTTTGCCGAGGCCAAGGCCTACAAGCACGTCAAGTGCGCGAGCTGCGGGCAGCGCGTCCGCGTGCCGCGTGGCAAGGGCAAGCTGCGTGTGACCTGCCCCAAGTGCCGGACCAAGTTCGAGGTCAGGTCCTAGGGCGCTTCCAGGGGCGCTACGCGTCCTTCTCGCCGGCGCCCTCGGCCGCGGCGGCGTAGGAGTCAAAGAAGACGGTTCCCTCCACGCCCTGGCGCATGCGGTGCAGGCGGGACGGGCGGCTGCGCTCGCTGGGGTAGCCCAGCGGCATGACGGCCACGATCTTGTACGTCTGCGGGATGCCAAACTGGCGGCGTAGCTCCGAGGGGTCGATGAGGCCCACCCAGCAGCTGTGGACGCCCAGCTCCTCGGCGGCAAGCGACATGTGGTCTCCAACGATCGCGATGTCGACCATGCCAAAGTCCGCCACGTCGGGGTGGCGGGCGGCCACGGTCATGTCATAGGCCAGGACCAGCACGACGGGGGCTCCAAAGCGGCAGCGCGTGCACTCGTCCATCTTGGCCAGGGCCTCGTCCCCGCGCACCACCAGGATGCGCTGCGGCTGCTTGTTCTCGGCCGTGGGGGCTAGCGCTCCCGCGGCAAGGATGGCCTGGAGCTTCTCGTCCTCAATGGGTGCGGGCGAGAAGCGCCTCTCGGAGTAGCGGTTGGCCATGAGGTCGGTGACGGACATGGGGCTCCCTTCGTAGTTTTGCCTGCAAGCAAATCTTACCTGTCCTGCATACGTTCTCCTCGGCAGGCGGCTGGTTCTACTCGCCAGACGGAGCTTTTCAATGTTACTAGCGTGTTAGGTGTTGGTTATTGTGGGCGGCTCGTGAAGGTTGCGAGTTCACTATGTGACTTGTCCACAGGAGGTGCTTCGGCACCATGGCTTATGGAGTCGTCAACAACATGACCGCCCAGCTATCCATTATCAGCATTGTAATTATCTGATACGGGTTGGCACATACAGCCAGCCCGGAAGATACGGGCGGCTGATAAGCGCGAATGCAGCGGGGCCGCTTGGGAGCAAAACCCAAACGGCCCCGCTTTTTTGTTGAAGGCACCTGAGGAGGAAAGAAAGTCAATGAACGGAATCGTACTGATGCTCGTCGCGGCGGTTGTTCTCGCCTGCGGCTACCTGCTCTACGGCAGGTGGCTGTCAAACAAGTGGGGCGTTGACGCCAAGGCTCTCACCCCCGCCCGCCGCATGGAGGATGGCAACAGCTTCTCGCCCGCCTCTGCCTTCACCGTGTTCTCCCACCAGTTCAGCTCCATCTGCGGCGCCGGCCCCGTCACGGGCACCATCGTCGCCATGGCCTTTGGCTGGCTGCCCGTCGTCCTCTGGGTCCTCATCGGCGGCATCTTCTTTGGCGCCGTCCACGACTTCGGCGCCCTCTACGCTTCCATGAAGAACAACGGCAAGTCCCTTGCCCAGCTCATCGAGAAGTACATCGGCAAGACCGGCCGTCGCCTCTTCCTGATCTTCTCCTGGCTGTTCTGCATCATCGTCATCGCCGCCTTCACCTCCATGGTCTGTGGCACCTTCAAGTACACCCCGGCTGAGGCGGGCGGCATCGACTTCGCCAAGTCCTATGCCGCTGGCTGCGCCGGCACCATCTCCATCCTCTTCACCTTTGTGGCCATTGCCTTCGGCTGGGCCCAGCGCAAGTTCAACCTTGATGGCGCCAAGGAGTTCGTCGTTGCCGTCGTGGCCATTGTGCTGATGTTTGCTGTCGGCATGCAGTTCCCGCTCTACCTTGACCTCAACCAGTGGATCGCCGTCGTCATGGTCTACCTGGTCTTTGCCGGCGCTATGCCGATTCAGACCCTCAAGCAGCCGCGTGACTACCTCACCACCATCATGATGGTCGTCATGATCGTCTGCGCCGTGCTGGGCATCGTCGTCCTGGGCGTTAACGGCCAGGCCACCATCACGGCCCCCATGTTCACCGGCTTCTCCACCAAGTCCGGCATGATGTTCCCGGTGCTCTTTGTCTCCGTCGCCTGCGGCGCCCTTTCCGGCTTCCACAGCCTGGTCTCCTCCAGCACCTCCTCCAAGCAGGTCTCCAACGAGACCGATGCCGTCAAGGTCGGCTATGGTGCCATGGTCCTGGAGTCCTTCGTGGGCGTCCTCGCCATCATCATCGCTGGCATCATGTTCTCTGACATGAACACCGCCGGCACCGGCGCCCTCAACAACGGCGTCGCTTCCACCCCGTTCCAGATCTTCGCCGCCGGCATCGCCCGCGGCATGAAGGCCTTCGGCGTCGACAGCACCGTCGCCACCGTGTTCATGACCATGAACGTGTCTGCCCTTGCCCTGACCTCCCTTGACGCCGTGGCCCGCATCGCCCGCACGTCCTTCTCCGAGTTCTTCGCCAAGTCCAACGACGCCCTGGCCATCGAGGACAAGTCCGGCGCCATGAAGGTCCTGGGCAACCCCTGGTTTGCCACCCTCGTGACCCTCATCCCGGGCCTGGCCCTCACCTTCGGCGGCTACCTGGCCATCTGGCCGCTCTTCGGCGCCTCCAACCAGCTCCTCGGCGGCATGACCATGATCACCCTTGCCGTCTTCTGCAAGTGCACCGGCCGCAAGGGCGCCATGCTCTACGTGCCCGTCGCCTTCCTGCTCTGCTGCACCTTCACCTCCCTGGTCCAGAGCATCATGGGCTGCGTCACCGCCCTGTCTGCCGGCACCGCCGCCTCCGTCTTCAACTCCGTGCTGCAGCTCGTCTTTGCCATCCTGCTCGTGGTCCTCGGCCTCATCGTTGCCGTGAACTGCCTGCGCGAGCTGTTCACCAAGGAGTCTGGCTCCCTGCCCGACGAGGAGCCCGAGTGGTCCGAGCTCGGCCGCAAGAACTGCGGCGTCGAGGCCCCCGAGAGCAAGTAGCTCCCGGCAGGCGCTTCTCGCCTGATCGCCTAGCCCGCCAGCATGAAACGCCCCGCACCAAGCGACTCGGTGCGGGGCGTTTCTTTCGTATGCGGGCTGGGCTCTACACGATGACGGGAATCCTGTCGGCGGGCGAGGCGCCTGCGTCGGTGACCTCGCGCGGATTCCTCTTGAGGAGGGCGCGGGCCTTCTTCTCTTCTGGGAAGACCAGCGCCAGATGCAGGTGGAAGCGGCTGTTGTGCGAGGGCTCGATGAAGTGCGTGAGCTCGTGCGCCACGACGTACTCGAGGCAGATGGGCGGGTAGGCGGCCAGGCGGATGTTGATGCTTATGTGGCCGGTTGACGGCGTGCAGGATCCCCACCTCGAGGTGAGGTCACGCAGGCGCCAGGCGGTCGCATGCTGGCCCGTCGCCTCCTCGTAGGTCTTGATGAGGGCGGGGAGGGCCTGCGCGACCTCTCTGTGATACAGCTCCTCGACTGCAAGGTCGCAGGGAAGCTCGACGAGCCTTCCCCAGAGGGGAACAAACCCGTCGTCGGGAGCCTCGGGCTGCTTCTCGAGCACCTGGGCAATGCTCCTCTTCAGCCAGTAGCGGTGCTTGTCGAGGAATGTCTGCGCCTTCTGGCGGTTGGTCTGCCAGGGGATGCTCATGACGGCGGTTCCGTCTGACCTGACGCGCAGGTTGAAGTTCTTGACCGCCTTGCGCGTGACGTGGACGGTTATCGTGCCGGTCGTCAGGTCGTAGGATGGGTCCCACTTAACGGGACGCTCGCGCAGAAGGTACTTTGGTGTGAGTCGACCGTTGCCTCGCTGCATCAAACACGCCTTCGTGTGAGTGGGGTTTGAGGCCCCAGAGGTAACGGCACGCTTTTTTATGCAATATCCCATTTTAGTATCTGGGAAAACGTCCCGTTATATTCATTAGAATTATGATAACTGACGATTGCCGCCAAAATGGACTCACACGAAGGCCACTTTGGCGCACTCGACTCAAAAATCCTCGCACGAAGGGGACTTCTGCGCAAAGGTCGGCCCGGAACGCTCGCGGATGGTGGAACAAATGCTATCTGCGATGTAGCATTTCTGTCTTCCGTGCGGCGCGCGACAGGTTGCGGCAGTCCGCGGATACACTCGTGACGTCAACCGAGCGAAGGGAATCAAAATGACCGAACACTCAATCCAGCACGGGCCCGTCACTGCCAGCGCCACCGAGGCAGACGGCGCCCAGGGCCTTCGCGACCAGCTCATGGCAGAGCTCTGCGGGCTTGGGGCCACCATGACCGCGGCCATGGTGGCCCAGCCGGGCTTCGTTCCCTGCGAGCACGCCTTTGGCGTGGTCATCGAGGGCCTCGAGGCTGCCGTCTCCTCCTCCGGCGAGTCCTGTCTCTCCGAGGTTGCCGAGGACGTCCGTGCCCGCAGCGAGCACGTGAGCGCCCATCGCGGGGTTCCCATGGGCACGGCTCAGATGCCCGCCCCCGCCACGCCCGAGGCCGCGCTGCTCCTTGCTGCCCTGCGCGGCATCGCCGCCGATGCCGCTCGCGCCATGAGGCTCGGTCGCATGGACCAGGACGTTGACGTCTTCATGGTCAATGCCCTCGCGGCCCTGGGGGCTGGCGATGCAAGCCATGCCCTTCTTGAGCGTGCGGGCCAGGCCGCCCTTGCCGCCTCCCGTCTTGCGCGCCAGGCATAGACGATAACTGGGCAGCCCAAACCTGGACGGCACGTGTTGAATTGTCTCGCTTGGGTTGCCCATTGGGTTGCCGGGGCCTCTTCTGGGTAGTCTTACCTAGTCAACCCCAGCTAGAGAGGCCCCGGATGCTTGAGCTCAAGGACATCTGCAAGAAGTACGTCACCTCGTCGTTCACCCAAATCGCCCTGGACCACGTGAGCCTGGCCTTCAGGGACAACGAGTTCGTTGCCATCCTGGGCCCGTCCGGCTCGGGCAAGACCACGACGCTGAACATCATCGGTGGCCTTGACCACTTTGACTCCGGCGACCTGGTCATCGACGGCATCTCGACCAAGCGCTACAAGGACCGCGACTGGGACACCTACCGCAACAACCGCATTGGCTTCGTGTTTCAGAGCTACAACCTCATCCCGCACCAGACCATCCTGGAGAACGTCGAGCTGGCCCTCACGCTCTCGGGCGTTGGCCGCGCCGAGCGCAAGCGTCGCGCCAATGAGGCCCTGGAGCGCGTCGGCCTGGGCCAGCACGTGGACAAGCGCCCGAGCCAGCTCTCCGGCGGCCAGATGCAGCGCGTGGCCATTGCCCGCGCCCTCATCAACGACCCTGAGATTCTCCTTGCCGACGAGCCCACCGGCGCCCTCGACTCGACCACTTCCGTGCAGGTCATGGACCTGCTCAAGGAGGTTGCCAAGGACCGCCTGGTCATCATGGTCACCCACAACCCCGAGCTTGCCGAGCGCTACGCCACGCGCATCGTGCGTCTCGCGGACGGCCGCATAACCAATGACTCCAACCCCTTCGACCCCGCGGCCGCCCCGCGCCGCGAGGCCAAGCCGCCCCGCCGCACCTCCATGTCGTTCCTCACGGCGCTGGGCCTCTCGTTCAGAAACCTCATGACCAAGAAGGGCCGCACGGCCATGACCGCCTTTGCCGGCTCCATCGGCATCATCGGCATCGCCGCCATCCTGGCCCTCTCCAACGGCGTCAACGAGTACATCGCTAAGGTGGAGGAGGACACGCTCTCCAGCTACCCGCTCTCCATCACCAAGCAGAGCTACGACATGAGCGGCATGCTGGGGGAGAGCGCCCCCACCGACGCCAGTTCTGCCGACGCGTCCTCCGATGGCTCCGGCTCCTTACCGCAGGCCGTCTCTGAGACCGACGCCATCCCGCAGTCCACCTTGCTCAAGGACATGTTCGCCTCCGTGAAGTCCAACGACCTCAAGAGCCTCAAGTCCTACCTCGACTCTGGCGACGCGGGCATCGGCGACAAGATCAACGCCATCCAGTATGACTACGGCGTGACGCCCCTCGTCTACTCGGCCGACGCCACGGGCGACCCGGTCAAGCTCAGCCCCAGTGCCCTCACCACGGCCATGAGCGGCGGAGCCAGCCAGACGGCAATGGCCGGCACCATGGCCGGCACCTCGTCCATCTTCAACGAGATGATCGACAACCAGGACCTTCTTTCCCAGCAGTACGACGTGGTGGCGGGCCGTTGGGCCTCCGCTCCCGACGAGGCCGTCCTGGTGCTCAACCGCAACGGCGGCGTGAGCGACTACACGCTCTACAGCATCGGCGTGCTCGACCCCAACGAGCTGACCAGTATGGTGGAGGCGACCATGACCGCCTCCGGCGACGTGGACGTGCCCCAGAACGACGTGACCTTCACCTACGAGGACGCCCTCAACAAGTCGTTCAAGGTCCTGAGCCCCTGCGAGACCTACCGGGCCAACGCCGAGACGGGCGGCTGGACCGACATGTCCGACGACGCCGAGTTCATGGCGCAGAAGGTGGCCGACGGCCTTGACCTCAAGATCGTAGGCGTGGTGCGCCCCAACGAGACCGCCGACTCCAACGCCCTCAGCGCGGGCGTCGCCTACACCCATGGCCTCACCGAGGAGCTCATGGCCCGCGCGGCCAGCTCCGACATCGTCAAGCAGCAGCTTGCGGACCCCAACACGGACGTCTTCACCGGCAAGTCCTTCGACGAGCTCCGGGACGAGGCCAAGAAGGGCGTTGACCTGGGCAGCCTCTTCTCCGTCGACCAGGCAAAGCTTCGGAGCGCCTTCACCTTTGACACCTCCAAGCTCGGAAACGTCGACTTCTCCAACATCGACCTGTCCGGCGTGAGCATTGACCCCACGCTCATCTCGTCCTCGCTTGACGTGGACGCACTGGTCTCCGGAGCGCCCGCCCCGGACTTCTCGCCCCTCTTCGACGACGACGGCAACCTGGACGGCGCGCTCAGCGCCGATGAGATCGGCCAGATCGTGCGACTGGGCGGCCAGCTCACCCAGGGCTTTGTGACCTGGTGGGGCCAGAACGGAACCACCACCGACCCGAGCGACCCCAATTTCAACGCCATTGTCGGCGAGAAGTTCAAGGAGTACCTGGCCACAGACGAGGCGCAGCAGATCTTAGGCCAGATCTCTGCCATCGCGGGCCCGGAGCTGGCCGAGCGCGTGCAGCAGATTGTCACCGACTACGTGCAGAACCAGCTGGCCCCCTACCTGCAGGACTTCTTCTCCAAGTTTGCCGAGCAGGTGAGCGCCTCCGTCTCCGCGCAGCTCCAGGCCTCCATGACGCAGGTGATGACGCAGGTGGCCGACCAGATGGGCACGAGCCTGGCCAACCTGCAGAGCGCCTTTTCGGTTGACGCGAGCGCCTTCAAGAGCGCCATCAGCTTCAACATGGGCGCCGAGGACCTGACCTCGCTCATGTCCAACTACGCCAACGCGAGCAGGCTCACCTACGACAACAACCTCACGACCCTTGGCTACGCGGACGCCGACGACCCCATTTCCATCTCCCTCTACCCCAAGGACTTCTCGGCCAAGGAGGACGTGCTCGCCGCCATTGACTCCTACAACGACCAAGCCCGCGCCGCCGGAGACGACGACCGCGTGATCGGCTACACGGACTACATGGGCATCATCATGGGCTCCGTCACGGACATCGTGAACATGATCAGCCTGGTGCTCATCGCCTTCGTGAGCATCTCGCTGGTGGTGAGCTCCATCATGATCGGCATCATTACCTACATCAGCGTCCTTGAGCGCAAGAAGGAGATCGGCATCCTGCGAGCCATCGGCGCGTCCAAGGGCAACGTCAAGAGCGTCTTCAACGCCGAGACCTTCATCGAGGGCCTGATCTCGGGTGTCTTTGCCATCCTGGTCGTGGTGGTCGTGAGCTTCCCGGTGAATGCCTACGTGCTTAAGACTCACCAGGTGCCCAACATCATGAGCCTGCCGTGGACAAGCGCCCTCGTGCTCATCGGCATCTCCGTGCTGCTCACGCTCATCGCCGGCCTCATTCCCGCCAGCTCCGCCAGCAGAAGGGACCCGGTCGAAGCACTGAGGTCGGAGTAACACGGATCTGCGGGGTTGGCGGCCCGGCATTTGTCTCTGGCTCAGTCCTCGCCGCGCGTAGGGCGCGCGGCTGCGGAAGTCGCCAGCGACAAATGCCGGGCCGTCGCCGGTTCGCGATGACTCCTTCATGCCCTGACGTTGTTGTGAGGGTGACAGTGGGCGCATCGAGTGCGGGGATTGGGAGGTCCATGGGCCCGCACTC
>OGOY01002864.1_pt1 | contig 14340 bp, 9 predicted proteins | sample 1552811 | NCBI WGS metagenome assembly OGOY01 (sample SAMEA2580132, study PRJEB22360) | human gut metagenome | biome: human gut; feature: human-associated habitat; material: faeces | place: Denmark | collected 2008/2010 | reverse complement strand
CCGCCACCGGTACCGGTTTCACGGCCGGCGAGCAAGTCGACCTGACCGATGTGGCACCCTCTGGTGCCAAACAGTCGTTCGCGCCCGCCGCGGAATCCTTCAGCATGGCCGTTAGCGAGCAAGCCATGCGCATGAGGGTCATGGACGGGGTGCTCAAGGCGCTGCGCATGCGCATCAACGGTGCCATGGAAGCTGGCGCGGCCATACCCCTCGCTGAGAGACGTCGGCAATTCCCCCTTCACGTCGATGACCACCGGGACGCTGCTGCTGACCCGTGACGAGCTCATGGACGTGCAGCAGCGTATCAATGGCCTGCTGGACGAATACCTGCGGCTGAGCGAGCAGCGGCGCGGCAGCGATTATGAGTATCAGGTGTCGTACGCGTGGTCGCTGCTGCCATCGAACCCGGCTGCGGTAGTTGGGGAGGATGTGGATGCGGTGGGTCCGCAGAGGATGATTGCGACGACCGGTGACCACCCCCAGTCGCTACGCGACAGCCCCCCGCCAGCGGGGGCAAAACGGTACAGTCGCTACGCGACAGCCATTCGGGCCCTGCAATTGGGGACGGCCTTCGGCCGCAGCCCACTTGCTCGCCTGTCGGATCGCCTCCGTCTACAAACAGCTCTGCCGTTTGCTCAGCCCGCCGCAAAGTGACGGAGGGTTGTTACCGGTGAAGAACGGCCATGTTCCGTGCCTTTGGCCGGTTTTCCGTACATTGTGCCGGGATGTGACTACATGCTCACAAGTCGGGCACACATCTCACAGATAATTCCGAGGAACGTGCATCATTCCTCCAAGCATGATGCGGTTATATAGAACATGTCAGCGGTTGTTACAACGTTGGCGAGGTTGTTGAAACCCCATAATTGAACCCCTTCTTCTCTCTCTTCTCTCACCCGGCGGCTTCCCCGCCGGGTTCTTCTTTTCCGGTGTGTGGTTGCGCCTATCGGATAGGAGCGTGAGGCCTTTCATCCAACCCCTGACGCGACACGCCCGGATTGCGTAGCACAATCGTCTATCTGCGTTCACAGGGTCGCGGCATTCCGCCATTCTCCGGAATGTCGTGCTTCAATTGTGCGAAGCAATCCGGGCGTGTCGCATCAGGGGTTGGATGTCGGACTGCCGCGCACGGCGGATTATGAAGGGATTTCGATCGTGCGGGCGGCACAATCACAACAGTTGCATGATGTTCCTTTCATTGTTCGGGTCGGCACCCGGCCTACCGTACGGTGAAGCCTTACTCTTCTCCATATTTCTTGAGCGATTCGCCCCACTGCTGCAGGGCCTCGTGCAAGGTGAGTTTGCCGTGGTATGACTGGCCGATGGAATCCACGGCGATCGAGTTCGCGTACGCCGTGTACGACAGATACGTGAAGTCGGTGCGCACGTCCTTGGACGCCTGGGCGATGACGGCGTGGGGCTTCTGCCCTCCGAAGAAATCATCGGTCTGGGCCGCGGGTCGCCGAGCGTCGATTTCAGCGGAGGAATGCCCTCCTGCGCAAGATTCCCCTTCACGCCGTCGCCGTGCGCGAACGTGTAGGCGGCCTTGGCCTCGCGGTCGTCTGTGCCGGTCGGCAGTGCGAGCGCACCGCCTCCGTTCTCCCCGTTCGGGGCCTCCCCGGCAGCATCATCGCGCTGGTGGTCAAGGACACTGCCGACGGCGTCTCGTCGCAGATCCTCAAAGGGGCGCAGGTCACGGCCATGGAATCGGACAGCGCGGTGAGCGTCATCGAAACGGGGTCGTCCGGGCAGCGCACACAGCAGATGCTCGACCATCTCGCCGACAAGGTGAACGGCGTCATCCTGTCCACCGACGCGCCCGGCATCAGTTTCATCCGCGACTATGCGAAGCGCGTGCCGCTGGTCGTGCTGAACCGTCCTCTCGAAGGCGTGGCCAGCGTTGTGCCCGATCCGCGCATCGGCACCGTACGCGCTGAGCCTGCTGAAACGCTCGCGGTCACGTACGTCGCCGGCCCGGCCGCGTCATGGGCCAATCAGTCGAGGTGGGCCGCGGTGCATGACATCGGGAACCGCATGGGATTCAAGGTCAATCAGATAGGCCCGGTGCACCCCACAGTCGAGGGCGGCTATCAGGCCGCGCTCGCATTGGAGGGCGGGGACACCACCGCCATCATCACCTACAACGATCTGATCGCGGTGGGCATCGTGCTGCGGTTCACCGCCGACGGCGTGAACGTGCCCGGTGACGTGTCGGTGATCGGATTCGACAACACGCTGATCGCCCCGGTGGTCACGCCGCCGATCACTTCGATCCGCATTCCGCGCGTCCAGCTGGGGCAGGTGGCCGTACGCCGTCTGCTGCTGATGATGATATCGCCGATGATCCTGCTGGGGGTGTTCCTGTGGATTCCGGGGATGCCGTTCGGCATATACGTGTTCGCCTGCTGGCGGTGTACCTGGGAGATGACGCCTGAGACTGCCGGATTCGGCGCGCACGCGCGGGGCGAGAAGCGTGACGGGCACGTCGGCATGGTGGGCTGGCTGCGGCGTGCACGGCTGGTGTTGCGCGAGTATGCGAGCACGCTGCGCGTCAAGGAGTTCCGCAAGCATCTGGCCATCTACCTTCTGGTGCAGGTGACGATGGACGTGTTCGGCCAGACGTTCGTGTTCTTCGTGGTGCACGACTGGAACCATACGGCGGCGTTCGCGTCGCTGCTGCTGGGATGCGCCGCCGTCTCGCTGCCGCTGATGCCGGTGTTCGGCTGGGCGATGACCAAGATAGGCCCGAAACGACTGTACGCGATCAATTTCATCGGCTGGCTTGGTACGGCCTGGCTGTTCACGGCGTGGATGCTGGTCGGCACGCTGCCGAAACCGTGGTGGACGGTGTTCCCGTACATCGCGGACATCGACCAGATCGTGACTCGCCGGTACCGTTCCGCCACGTTCTCCGGCATTCAGGCATCGTTCCGTCAGCTGGGCTCGGGAATAGCGACGATTGCCGCCGGCCTGGTGCTGGGCGCGGTCGGCTTCGACGCGACGCGCGCATGGCAGACGACGGTGGCGGGCATTGGATTGGGAGCCGTGCTGCTGGGCTGGTTTACCGTCTTGCCGTCGCGATGGTCATCTGCTGGATTGTGTCCGCCCATCTCGCCATCAACAAGCGTGCGGACGGCATCGTATTGACAGAGATCACCCGCCTGCGCAACGGCGGCGACAAGGCCGATGTCACGCCCGAAACCCGTCATGTGGTGGAACGACTGACCGGTCTGCCCTACGAGAACTGCTGGCGGTAGCCGGCGAGGCGAGACTCATGAACGGCCGCGCAGCAATGCCGTGCCGCTCGCTACACTGGTGAGACATGAGCAAGCATCATCATCGTGACCGCAGCTGGGCGCCCGCGCCGTCGCCGCTGCCCGACGACGCGCACGTCATCGACAACCATACGCATGTGGCATCCGTCATCCCGTTTGCGCGGGCCATGAGCCACGAAGCCGTCGAAAAAGGACAGCCGGAAGTACCGGTGTACGACGTGGAGCAGCTGCTCGCCCAAGCCGCGGCAGTCGGCGTCACCGGCATCATCGACTGCGGGTGCGAGCTGCCGAACCTCATGACCGCCATCCAGATGGCCGTCGACCATCCCGACTCCGTTCATGCCGCCATCGCAATCCACCCCAATGAAGCCGTGCTCCACGGTCACCGCGGCGTCCCCGGGCCGGACGGTCTGTCGCTGAAATACAAGCCCCACCATGATGTGAGCTTCGACGACGCGCTCGCCGAAGTGCATCGCCTGGCCCTCGCATACCCGCATCAGGTGGTCGCCATCGGCGAGACCGGCATGGACCTGTTTCGCACCGGGGAAGGCGCGAAGGAACTGCAGCGAGACGCCTTCCGCGAGCATATCGCGCTCGCCAAGGAGCTGAACCTGCCCATGCAGATCCACGACCGCGACTCGCACCGGGAGGTCATCGAGACGCTGCTCGCAGACGGCAGCCCAGAGCGAACCGTGTTCCACAGCTACTCCGGCGGCGCCGAAATGGGCGAGATCGCGCGCGACAACGGCTGGTATCTGAGCTTCTCCGGCACGGTCAGCTACAAGGGCAACGACGGTATCCGCGAATCAGCCCGGCTGGTCGGACTGGACCACATCATGGTCGAGACGGACGCGCCGTATCTTACGCCGATGCCATACCGCGGGCGCACCAACGCGCCGTACATGATCCCGTACACGCTGACGGCGCTCGCCGACGTGTTCGACCTGCCCGTCGCCGAAGTCGCGCGTGCGACGCGGCGCACGACACGCACGGTATACGGGGTGTGACGAGGGGCGGCAAGGGCGGCCGGCGTCCTCCCCAAGTTGGAAAAAACCGAAAAGGGGCATATACTGACCGCTTGAATTTGAAATACCAAGGTTTCCGTTAGTAGCTGTACCTAGAATATGCGGATATCATGTGCGGATTATCCCCGTCGATGGAGGAAGCATCATGGCTCAAAAGCCCGATGAAACGTTGTTACGTGCCGACACGTTCACCAACGTCCCGAAAGTCTCCCGTCGCACACTGACGAAAGAGGAGCGCGAAGAGCTTGCAAAGCAGCAGGCGGCAGAAACCAAGGAAGCGGAAAAACTCGCCAAGACCGCAAGCAAGGGCGCGATCGGCCGCTGGTGGCGCAGATTGCAGTCCGGCCCCAACAAGATCTCGCTCGGCATGGCCATCGTCGCGCTCGGCGTGGTCTACGGCGACATCGGAACATCGCCCCTGTACACCGCGCAGACGTTCCTTTCCGGCCAGGGCGGCATCGCCAACACTGACCGTGAGGCCGTGCTCGGCATGCTGTCGCTGGTGTTCTGGTCGATAACGCTGATCACCACCGTCAAATACGTGCTCATCGCCATGCGTATCGACAACAAGGGCGAAGGTGGCATCTTCGCCCTGTATTCGCTGATCCGCAAATATGGGGCATGGCTTGCGATTCCCGCCATGCTGGGCGGCGCCGCGTTCCTCGCCGATTCCGTGCTTACGCCGGCCGTCTCGATCAGCTCGGCAGTGGAAGGCTTGGAAACACTGCCGCTGCTGGAACCGATCATGAGCGAAAACAAAGAACTGACGCTGATGATCACCATTGTGATCATCGTCTGCCTGTTCGCAGTGCAGTCGCGCGGTACCGAACGCATCGGCCGCACGTTCGGCACGGTGGTCATGATCTGGTTCTCGTTCCTCGCCGTCGTCGGCTTGGTGAACCTGAGCTCCGATTGGAGCGTGCTTGAAGCGCTGAATCCGGTGTACGGCGTGGAGTTCCTCTTCAGCCACCACAATGCGGCAGGCCTCGCCGTCATGGGCACCGTGTTCCTGTCCACCACCGGCGCCGAAGCGCTGTATTCCGACATGGGCCACGTCGGCCGCGGCAACATCTACTTCACGTGGCCGTTCATCAAGATCGCCCTTGTGCTCTGCTATTTCGGCCAGGGCGCGTGGATGCTCAACCATTGGGACGACACCGCGTACAACCACATGCACGGCCTCAATCCGTTCTTCGAAATGATGACCCCGTCCGTACGTTACGTGGCGGTGCTGCTGTCCGTGTGCGCCGGCGTGATCGCTTCGCAGGCGTTGATCACCGGCGCCTACACCATGGTTTCCGAAGCGACGCGACTCAACTGGATGCCCCACCTGCAGGTGCGCTATCCGGCTCGTACCCGCGGCCAGCTGTACATTCCGGTGGTCAACGCCGTGCTGTGCGTCTCCACCCTGCTGGTTTTGGCGATGTTCCGCGATTCGGAGCATATTTCCGCCGCATACGGCCTGGCATTGACCGTCACGATGATCACCACGACGATTCTGCTGGCCGTCTACATTTGGCACGATGGCAAGCGCGTCGGCGCGGTCGTGTTCACAGTGGTGTTCCTGGCCATCCAGTTCCTGTTCTTCTTCGCTTCGATGGCGAAGTTCCTGCACGGTGGCTGGTTCACCATGCTGCTGACATTGGCGATTCTGCTGATTATGTACACGTGGAACGAAGGCACGAAGCTGGAACGCGCGCAACGCCGGCATATGCAGCCCGCCGATTGCGTGCCGGTTCTGAAGCAGCTTCATGAGGACGATTCGATTCCGTATTTCACGGACAACATCGTCTATCTGACGTCCGATCCGGAAATGAAGCGTGTCGATACCGACATCTTCTTCTCGATTTTCGCGGACCATCCGAAGCGCGCCCGCGCATGGTGGGCGGTGTCGGTGGAAACGTCCGACAACCCGTTCACGCGCGAGTATTCGGTGGAGAATTTCGGCACGGACTTCCTGTTCCGCGTGCGTATTCGCTTGGGCTTCAAGGTGTCGCAGTCGATTCCTGCATACATCCACCAGATCATGAACGATCTGTCGAAGTCCGGCGATCTGCCCAAGCAGACCACCCGCTACCCGAAGCTGGATGCCGATCCGAACATCGGACCTATCCGCTACGTGCTGATTCACAAGGCGTTGATGCCCGAGTCGAAGGTGTCCCAGAAGGGCGCGATCTCACTGCAGATCAAGTACGCGATTCGTCATTTGGCCGGCTCTCCGGTCAAATGGTTCGGACTCGCTCCCTACAATCCGCTGATTGAGATTCAGCCGCTGTTCCTCGCCACCGAGCGTCCGCCGCGTCTGAAGCGCGTGTGAAGCGGCGGCTGAATCGCAGGCTATAACCAACTCCGATAACGGCACGCGCGCGTTGAAACCTGCCGTCGCTAAAGTAATCAACCATGTGCAGATTACTTGGATTCGCGACGGCAGGCAGCAACACCAACCTCAATGGCGTGCTCGGCATGCAGAACGTGCGCGATTTCCGAAATCTGAGCGAGATCCACAACGACGGCTGGGGCGCCGCGCTGATCACCGTGCCGGACGAATCGCCATACCGTCGCGACGGCGGTGCGCCGACTCCGGAAACCGGCACCGCGATCTACAAAAACACCATCGCCGCCCGTCATGATCCGATTTTCGACGAGCTCGCCAACACTCCGGCCCGCGGCGGCCTGTGGCACCTGCGCTTGGCCAGCTCCAACCTGCCGCTGATTCTTGAGAACCAGCAGCCCTTCTATGCGAACGGCCTGAGCTTCATCCACAATGGCGACATTTCTGACGACCAGGGCCGCAACATCATCACGAACCGTGCATTCCCGGTCGATCCGAGCATCGTGCAGTCCACCGGCGGCCGTTCCGATTCCGCCATTTTCTTCGCCGTCATCCTGCAATACATCGGCTTTGGCTTCGCACTCGACGAGGCGGTGGCGCAGGCCGTGCGTGAACTGCGCAAAAGCTATCCGAAGTCCAGCTACAACTGCATGATCCAAAGCCAGGACCAGTTCATCGCCCTGTGCGCGGCCGGCCGTGAGGTCACGTCCAAGCGCATCGTCGAAATCTACGACCAGTACGGTCGTGGCGAGCAGGCGCGCGACTACCGCGTGCTGCGCTACCGTGCGCTCGGTGGAAACGACGATGCCCAGCCGAAGGGCGTGGTCGTGGCCAGCTCCGGCTTCGACCAGCGCGCCGAAGACGGCTGGACCCGCCTCGAAAACGACCAGATGATCGTGGCTTCCAACCGCACCGGCGAATTCCGCGTCCGTTCCATCTGATTTTCCGCACATAACGTCCCCGCGTATCGTGCCGTCCGCTGCGGGCAGCTGATGAATGCTCGTTTTAAGGCGGCATTCCTTGGAACATCGTTGACAAGACGGGGAAACCGTTGAATCCGTGTCCGTTCATTCGGGATTTATCTGGCGTGGTGTATGAATCCCTTCGGCTGTTGGGAACCGTTTTGGAAACTGCGTCAGGAACCGTATGCTGGGCGTGATGGAACGTGCCTAAGATGGGCGTATGACGAACGAATCGAACGAAACAACCGAATCGAACAAGCCGACGACCGGCTATATCCCCACTCTTGCGCAAGTGGATGAGCTACATCGCAAAATCGCGCAATCGCAAGCCGCATACGACCTTATCCACGGCCATTGCGTGGTCGTGGCCGACATCGCCCGCCGCATGGCCCGCCGGCAGAACGCGCTGTTCACCCGCCGCTGCACCCTGCCGACGGACGCTCCCGAAAAAACCGGCGACTTCGGGCTGGAACTGACGAAAGACAATACCGGCGAGGAATCGCTCGGCATGTTGCACATGCCTGCGGTGCCGTCCACGGAAGGGCTGACCGGAGGTACCGTTCCGCCGCGGCTCATCGACGAGCATCTGGTGGTCATTGGCGGTTTGCTGCACGACATCGGCACGTATTTCCTGCTCAAGCAGGACGGTTCCGACGGCGAACCGCTCAAATTCGACGGTCCGCACTATGTTCAGCACGGGCTCAAGGGCTACGAATACTTGCTGAACGAGGGCGTTGACGAATCGATCGCCCAGTTCGCACGCAACCACACGGGTGTGGGCCTCACCCGCGAAACCGTGGAATCGCAGGGATTGCCGTTGCCCCCGGCCGACTACGTGCCAATGAACCTCGAGCAGGAGGTCGTCATGGTGGCGGACAAGTACAACAGCAAGTCGATTCCGCCGAAGTTCCTGACCGCCGAAGCCTACACGCGCAAGGCCGCCCGTTTCGGCGAAAGCAACAAGCGCGAATGGCTGCGCCTTCTGGAACGTTACGGCGTCCTCGACGTCAAACTGCTCGCCGAGCAGTATCACATGCGCATCGCTGAGTAGCGAACCTACTTATCTCGCTTATGAATGGCGGATTTCGGTGTCTGCCGGATGCTATCTCGCTTATGAATGGCGGGTGTCTCAGGAAGACTAGGTGTTAGGGGGTAAGTTCAATCCCCTCTAAGTCTCATGCGGCAAAACCATCCGCCATCTATAAGCGAGATAGCACGCGTCGAGCGGAAAAATCCGCCATTCATAAGCGAGATACACCCGAAAATTCCTCGAAGCCTGGCCGCCGCCCGAGTTTTGCGCACTGAAAACCGCTATCTGTGGCACTTCTCTTTTCCCGCCATACATTAGGGGGCATAAAACCGCCTCTCTAACTCACGATGCGTCAAACAACCTGCCACACATAGCGGTTTGAGATTCCAAAGATGAAAGAGTCTGCCACACATAGCGCATATGACATGTTTTTAGCGGTGTGTCACCGCGAACCAGCGCGAATCGGCACGAACCAGGACCAGCACGAAAAAAGCCTTGCGGACTGGCATGCAACACCAGTCCGCAAGGCTTTCTGCTTCGCAGAACGCCGCTCGCTACTCAAGCTCCGCGCAATGTTCCATCTGATCGGCGACCTCCGGATTATCGGTCACCACAATAATCGCACGCTTACGATCCTCATCGCGCTTGGCCTTCTTCAGCAGCCCCAGCACCACGGCGGCGTCGTCACGGTTCAATCCAGCGGTCGGCTCGTCGGCAATAATCACCTCCGCCTCGCAACTCAGCGCACGCGCGATGGCCACACGACGCTGGTCCAACGCACTCATCTTGCCCACCGGCAGACCGGAAGTCACTTCCTCGAATCCCACGCGCTTGAGCAGCTCGCGCGCAATCACCGGCTTGGGCTGCAGGAAATTGCGGTTCGACGCGTCCATGGCGTACAGCACGTTGCCTTCCGCATCAAGGTCGCCGCGCACGGCGAACCGCTGCGGAATGAAACCGATGCGGTGTCCAAGCACGTCGACCGGTGTCGCGTCGGCGAGGTTCGTGCTTTTGTGCATCACGTTGCCGCTGGTCGTCCGCATCATGCCGACCATGGTGGCCACCAGCGCCTGATGCTGTTCGACATCTTCGGCATCCACCAGCACCGCGTGGGTCGCGCCGGCATGGAACGCCAGGGAAACGTCGTCGAGCACGTCACGTCCGGTTTTGCGGTTGTGCACCGTCACATGGTTGAGCGCGAATGTCGGGTTCGCCTTGAAGAAGAATGCGTCCTTCTTGCGATGATGTTTGATTTCGCGGTCGATCTGCGATGACACGCTGGTTGCGGAGTCCGCCTGTACGGTTTCGTGCTGGTCGAGCGACTGTTCGTCGTCGGTCGCGCCCAATGCGAGCGTTTCGTTCACGCGATTCGCGTTGTCGCTGGCAACGCTGTCTTCCGTGGCGATGCCTTCCGTATTTTCCGCGTTTTCTGCCGATTCGGTTGCGATGGAATCGCCTCCATCGTCATACACCACCGCGAAATCGACCGATTCGATCGACGTGGCCATATCGGTTTCGCCCGCCTCGATGTCCGCGTTTTCCGCAGCAGCGTTGTTCAATGCTTCGGTTTCGTTGTCTTTCACGTCTTTCTCGCTCATGCGTTCACCTCCGTACGTTCCGTCGACTCGACTGTTTCCTCCGGCTCGTCTGCGTTCTTCGCTTCGGCAGATTCGTTCGAATCGTCAGAACGGCCTGCGAACAGCTGACCCAAATCGAAGAATCCCACGCGCATGAACGCGATGATGCCCAGAACCAGGCAGGCGCCCAGTCCGTACCAGATCATGTTCCACACGGATGCGGATGTGATGGCCACAGCCTGTCCACCGGCCCATGCGGTGCCAAGCGGCTTGGCCAGCAGCGCGCCGGCAATCAATCCGATTGCCCAGCCTGGAACGGTCATCATGAACGTTTCCAGCATGAATTGCCATCCCAAACGTCCCTTGGTGACGCCGGAAACCATCGCCATGCCGATTTCGTCACGGCGTCCACCGATCGCGGCCCACAGCACTAATGCCAGCAGCGCGAGCCCGCCGACGATCAGGGTCGCCAACAACGCCGTGCGCGCGGCCTTGGCGGCGGCGTCCAGCGGTGCGATGCGCTTCTTGTACGCATCAAGCGACGGCGATGAGATTGTGAACTTTGACGTGTCCAGCTTGGCCTTTGTCACCAGTCGCACGAACTTGTTGTATGTGGCCGGATCGGTCAGCGTGAAGATGATGTTGAGGTTCGGGATGGCCCAGCCCTTGGTGCCGGCCACATCCAGACCGCTTTGCGCGAAGTTGATGTACGACGTGTACACCACGTTCTCGCGGTTGTCTTTCGCGTATTTCGCGTCGGAACCGTATCCGGCCGGCGTCTCGCCGGTGTACTCGTAGATGCCGCTCACGGTGAATTTGTAGGTTTCGGAAGCCTTCGTCGGATTGCCGACGGTCACCTTGTCGCCCACTTTGAGATTGTTCTTCTTGGCCACTGCCTGAGAGACCAGCACGCCGTCGTTGGCCGTCTTGTAGTTCAGCTGCTTGCCCTTGACCACTTTGAACGTGCCGTAGTCGTTGATTTTCGCCGCATCGTTCGTGTAGAAGGCTTGCAACGTCAGGTTGCCGCCGGTATTGTCCTCGCTCGTGTCGCTTTTCGCCGCGATCGCCTGCAGCGACTTGCTGGCGCGCACCGGCACCGACGTGGCGAGCGTGTATTCGAACGTCAAGTTGTTCTTCTGCACCGCTTCCGCGTACTTGGTGTACATGTCCCACGTCATGTAATTGGCGGTGTAATTGGAGTCCGCGCCGTCGCGTTTCGCAGTGACTTTCGCGCTTGGCCGAATTACCGCCGAAGCTTTCTGCGATTGGTATGTTTCGTTATTCGCCTTGTCGTCGGCTCTCAGCACCGCCAGATCCACGGCGGCTGAGAACGACACCAGCAGTGCAAGCAAAGCCGTCAGCGCGGTACGCCATTTGACGCGACCGAGCGCAGCCCATGCGTTCTTGAGAACGAACATGCGGTACTTCTCCAGTTCTCTGTAGTTACGCGTCGACGCATGCCGACGCCAGCGTTGGCCGGGACGCACACAGTCAAGCAACGACAGCGAGTACGCTCACAGCGCAATGCGCCCCGTGCAATCATCCTGCCCATCCAACGTGATTGTTTTCTTGCGCAACACTGTTATACCTCTGTGTGAAGTCTGAATACTTCCTGAAAATCGAAGGTTGGATAAGCGGCGATTTTGTTCCTGCTCGCGCTCGTCTCCGCTCTACGTCCGCCTATTCTTCCCGCGTTCCGCGTCCGTCTTGCGCCCATCCCGCGCATGTTCCATCCGTTTTTAGATGCCTTTCCAGCTTTTGTTGCCGCACGGTCCAGTTTTGAATTACAAAATGCAGGTGCGATTGCGATTTGTGGCTTGCTTTCGCGGCTTCGGCTACGATGGATGGCGATGAAGCAGCACAGCACAGACAATACGATTCCCACAGCGGCCGACGACGCAGTCGATGAAGCCGACAACGCAGTCGCCGCAAGCAAGACGACAGACGAAACGACGGCTAAAACGACGGACAAGATATCAAGCAAGACAACGAACGATACTTTGCCTTTGCCTTGCGATTCCGCCGTTCCCCGCTTATCCCGCATCGCACTGCCGGTCTGTTCCGCCATCGGCGTCGCGCTCGCCGCCGCGGTCGTATGGGCCTGGTTTCCGCACGGTTCCGCCGCTTGGACGAACCCATTGCACGAAATCGACGCGCCCGCGCACTATTACTTCATCCGCAAGATCCTCGGCGAAGGCGTCGGCGCGGCCACCCACCTGTGGCCGAACGACGAATACTATCCGCCGTTGTTCCATCTGCTTGCAGCCGGCATGATTAAGCTCGCCAGCTTGTTCGGCGTCAATCTGTCGATTTACGCCGCGTTCAACACGGTCTGGCTGGCCACATCCGGCTTGGTTTGGCCGATTGCGATTCAGCTGTACGCTTCCTATTTCACGCGTCGCCTGTCGCATTCGGCACAATCCGTATGCTCCCCCCGATTTGCGAACGCACGAAAGTCCTCGGCCCGCAATGTCGCGTCTGTCGTAGTTCCGCTATTCCCCGCGATACTCGCGCTCATCATCCCCCCGCTCGCCGTCGCTTCCGCCTCGCACCCCTTCCAAATGCTGGCTTCCGGTCCGCTGATCGCCTTCGGCCTGGCCGCCACGCTTCTGCCGTTCTGGCTGTACGCCACACTTCGCCTGCTCGACGCGCTCGCCACCCGCGAACACCTCGTCAAATGGATCATATGGTTCTTCGTCACTGCCGGCGTCTGCATGTTCGCCCATCCGCGCATCGTGTTCACCTGGCTCCTGCTCATGGCCCCCTTCGTGCTGACGCGACTGCCATGGAAAGCCATCGCAGGCCTTGCTGGCGTAGTGGTTCTCGGCGCCGCCGTGTTCCTCGTATACATGATGTCCAGCTACAAATCGGACCGCTACTTCAATCCCGCCAGCTGGTTCCACACCTTCGTTCCGAACCGCACGGTGCCCGAAGCGCTCAAAATCTACGTCACCGACAATATCGGCGGCGTGCAAGGCTGGTTCATGGCCGCAATCGTGCTGATCGCGTTTGCCGTCACCGTCGCAGCCATCATCCGCCCGCAATGGTTCGCCGCCAATCGCGCCGATTCCGCTACTGTGCCCGGCGCTTCTGCGATTGACCGTGCATCCGATAGCACGTCAGCGCAACCGCACGAACAGGTTGCCGATTTTGCGGCTATGCCTGCCGATCGTAGGAATCGCAAGACTTCCGCCAGCTACCGCACTCCACGTTCCGACGCCTCGCAACTCCGCCGCGACGCGATCGCCATTCTGCTGGCCTTCTTCCTGGTCGGTCTCGTCTACGTCTGCTCGACCGCGCTGACTGGCTGGTTCCCCAACATCGTGGCCGCCGCCTGGTATCGCGCCGAAACCCGACCGCTTACCATGATTCCGTTCGGCGTGCTGCCGCTGATCGTCTTCGCCGCCGTCGTATTGTTGCGTGCCGGCCGTCTGCCGAACGTCACGAAAATCATTGCGATTGTTCTGCTTGCGGCGCTCGCCATTTCCTGCCAATTCGGCAATACTGTTCGTTCCGCCCTGTCGGATGCCGTCTATGCGAATATGACGATTGACGATGCGCGGCCGGACGAGCAGCTCACTGCCACGAAGGAGAAGATTCTCAAGAAGGTGGTGAAGGAGACTGGTACCGATTCGGTGGTGGTTTCCGATCCGCTGAACGGTTCCATGTATGCGACGGCGATGTACGGCGCGGATATGCTGTTCCCGATTTACAACGCGAAGGCCGAGAAGAATGGTGCGATTTTCGGTCAGACGGAGAATGCGTTCGCGTCGGGCGACGGCAAGGTGCTGACGAATACCGTCTGCCCGCTGAGCGCGGATGGCGATGCATACTTCCTGAGCATGGGCGGCCAGGCGCCGAGCCTGCAGATGTTCACGTTCAAGCAGCAGTACGACACGTTCCACGATCAAAAGCTGATCGACCAGTACGCCAAAGATGGCACGATGCGCAAGGTTCAGGATTATTCGAATATGGCTTCATATGCGAAGGGCTGGGCGTTGTACCAGTTCAACTGCCAGTGATCACGTGTGTTGCGTGGCTGCGTGGCGTCGAAATAGGCGATTGGGAGAACAAGAGGCTCTGATTTGTCAAGTTTCGACACGCCGATGGAACGTTGGATTTCCAACGGTTCACGCGTT
>OGOY01002837.1_pt1 | contig 14496 bp, 17 predicted proteins | sample 1552811 | NCBI WGS metagenome assembly OGOY01 (sample SAMEA2580132, study PRJEB22360) | human gut metagenome | biome: human gut; feature: human-associated habitat; material: faeces | place: Denmark | collected 2008/2010 | reverse complement strand
GAGGGACCGGCGCTGGAGGACGGGCAGGCAATATTAACCGGACGTGCCCCGGTATCGGCACTCGATGGATATCAGACGGAGGTGACGGCGTACACGGGCGGATTGGGACAGATGATCTGCACGCTCGATGGCTACGGACCGTGCCACAATGAAGAAGAAATCATTGCGGCAGCCGGGTATGATCCGGATGCGGATCTGGCAAACCCGAGCGGATCTGTTTTCTGTGCACACGGAGCTGGATTTGTCGTCAACTGGGACGAGGTCAAAGATTACATGCATCTGGAAAGCTGCCTGGGTGCGTCCAATGGAAAGCGGCGGATGGAGGCGATTGAAGCAGGCGCACGTTCCTCCGACGGACAGGGCGGAGGTTCTGTCGAGGAGATGTGGATTGGAACGGATGAGGTCGATGCGATTCTGGCGCGCACCTATCATGCCAATAAAAAGGAAGACGGCGGAAAACGCCGCTGGGGCGGAACCAGTAAACGACCAGTGCAGCAGTACGGCGCGGGCGTGTATGGAGAGACGGCGCGGAGACAGGAAGCGGTGAGACAGAAGAGCGATTCGAAAGCCGGGACAGCTGGAGCTTCGACATTTGGAAATGTGGGAAAATCAGGAGGTTCCGTGGCTGGAAATGCGGGGGGATTTGAGCATGCAGGAAAAGCGCCGGAAAGTGGCAGACAGGGCAGCAGAACTGGCAGCTTCAAAGGAAAAATGGCATCAGCGGTTCGGGAATATCTGCTGGTAGATGGCTACAACATTATTTTCTCCTGGGACGAGTTAAATGAGCTGGCAAAGATCAACATTGACAGCGCCCGTGGTAAGCTGCTGGATATTCTATGCGATTATCAGGGAAGCCGCGGTATCGAGGTGATAGCGGTGTTCGATGCTTACCGGGTGCAGGGACACCGGACGGAGGTGACGGATTACCACAACATTCATGTAGTCTTTACGAAAGAGGCGGAGACAGCTGACCAGTACATCGAGAAATTTGCCCATGAAAATGGGCGGAAATATACGGTGATGGTAGCGACCTCCGACCGTCTGGAACAGATCATCATCCGTGGGCAGGGCTGCGGGCTGTATTCGGCGCGGGATTTTGAGGAAGAGGTAGACCGTGTGAAGAATCAGACACGTGAGCATACCAACCGACCGCATAGCGGACATAAAAATTATCTGTTGGATTCGGTGCCGGAGGAGGTGCTGCGGCAGGTGAAGAAGGACGAATAATGTATAAAAAGCAGATGTTCGTATAGATTACTCGAAGGCATGAATCAGATCCTTCTGCATAAATTTCATCAGTTCTGCTGCCGCAGGCGACTGTATTTCCCGTACGGGGGCGGCGATGCCGATCTCAAAGGACGGGGAAGCGTCGAGCGAGCGAACAGCTGCTTGCGGCGGTTATTATCGCCAGAAGTACTTCGTATATATTTTCCAAAATGGCGATGAATTCATTGCAGCCATTTAATTTATTGGCAGTCTGGTTTCTGCTGGCGGTCAGTATTTTAGTCATCTTGTTCCACAAGAAGCTGCGGACTATCGACCGGAATACATTTGTCGGCGGAGCGATCATGGGAAGTATTTTTACGCTGGTTATGACGATGGAGATGTTCGGGCTTCGGAAAACGGATACGGCGACGACCTCTTTTATTGAAAACTCGGCGGTTGCGTTTGTACCGATTTTAGAGGGCATCCTGCTCCGGAAATTCCCGGAGAAACGGACGATTATCAGCGTAGTACTGGCATTGACAGGAATCGGCTTCCTGACACTTGGAAAGAGCGACGGTCTGCTTCGTCCAGGCAGCCTGTATCTTCTGATGGCAGCGCTGTTTTATGCGGCTGCAATTATCACAACAGGATATTTTTTAAAGAAATATGATCCGCTTTTACTTGGAATCGTCCAGGTAGGGACGATGGGAGTGTGGACGCTTCTGGCGTCGCTTCTCACAGAGCAGACGAGGCTTCCACAGACTGGCGCAGAATGGGCAATGATCGGAACGTTGGCAGTCGTAGGAAGCTGTTTTGGATTCACACTCCAGCCGGTTGCCCAGCGCGGGACAACCGCAGAGGTGGCAGGCATGATGTGTGCAATCAACCCGATGAGTGCCTCCATTATGGGCGCATTGGTTCTCCATGAGCAGATGACAAGTTCCAAACTGCTCGGATGCTTGCTGATTATGGGCGGACTGCTGGTTCATTTTGCTCGCAGGAAAAAGAAAATCACAGTCAAGCCTGTATCATACAACTTACATACAACTAAATAATCCGCAGAATGCCCCCTCATTCTGCGGCGATCGAGAAGATTGGAAGAAAAAGTGCCTTTGGATGAGAGTCTGGAGGTGCTTTTTTTCATAGGAAACTACGTCCTATTCGATGGAGTCCAGCTTTCTATATCCAGAAGCAGTATTTCCTGAGACGGCAAAAAGCACATCGCCTTCACCTTGAATGTCGCTGATATTTTTGCCGATAATATGATATACTATGGTCGATGCGAATTTGCAGAGAGAAACCATTCTTCCGAGCGAAAGAGCATTTCAATCCCGTCCGTGCCGAGTATAGCCAGATGCTGAAAAAGCAGTTGGCACAGGGCAACAATGGCTTGACCAAAACCAAGTACCTGACATTCGGCATTGAAGCCGAATCCATGAGGCAGGTAAAGCAGAGACTCAACCATATCGAAAACGATCTGCTCAATAACTTTCGCCGTTTGGGTGTCATTGCCACTACCATGAACGGCAAAGAGCGGCTGCATCTGATGCACTCCATGTTCCACATTTATTATTCCACCTCGCTGGATGCTACACGGAAATTCAAAAACTTCTTTCTTTCCGGTCTGGCGGTGCAAAGACTCAGCGATATGGTTTGCTTGGAACACGGGCTGTCCATTATTACACCGAAGCCGTATCGGGAGCGCCAGAAAAGAACTGTTTATCCCAAGAAACGTACTCAACGTGACGAATTATGTGATGCGATTGATGCGGTGCTGAAGCAGAAACCAAAGAGCTTTGATGGCTTTGTTCAGGCTCTGGCTGACATGGGATTTGAGTTCAAGGACGGAAAGCAGCCTGCTTTCAAGGGCGAGAATCAGAAGCGTTTCATTCGGCTACGTTCCCTGGGCGAAGGATATAGCAAAGAGGAAATTCAAGCTGTTATCTCCGGTAAGAACCTGAACAAATCAAAAGGCAGATCTGCCAAGGCTCCTGCCCCGAAGCAGTTCCAGATGCTGATTGATATTCAGGCAAAGATGGCCGAGGGTAAGACGGTCGGTTATGAAAAGTGGGCAAAGAAGTTCAACCGAAAAGAAGCTGCCCGAACGGTAATCCTACTGAAAGAAAAAGGCTTGGGCAACTACGACGATCTGACTGCTCATATTGAAAATTTGTCTGCCCGGTTCGATGCGCTTTCTGATTCTATCAAAGCCGCAGAGAAACGAATGGTTGAGGTTCAGGCGTTGCAGCAGCACATCAAAAATTATCGCAACACAAGGCAAATCTATATCGAGTACCGCAAGTCTGGGTATAGCAAAAAGTTCTTTGAGGAACACCGTCAGGAAATCACAATTCATAAAGCGGCAAAGAGGTTCAGGATTTAGAACACCAGAAGTTCACAATGCAGACTTTAAGAGGTTCAGAAAGTGAATTTGCAGAAGTTCATAAAGCAGACCCTATTTATACTAACCATAATCAAACTAACCAGAGTTATACTGATATAAGTTATACCAATCCTATCAATCAATCTGGTAATGAGAGTGAGTCAGAAAAAAGGATTGATTTGATGGATGATGTAAATGCATACATAGAACTGATTAAGGATAACATCGAATATGAGCATCACATGAAGTACGATGACTGGCAGAACAAGGCTTTGTATGAGGAGCTTTTTGAGGTTATCTGTGAGGTTGTATGCGTAAAGCGTACAACAATCCGGATTGCAGGAGAGGATTATCCTTATGAGCTTGTAAAATCTAAATTCCTGAAGCTGAACAGTGGACATCTGAAGTATGTGATTGGCTGTATGCATGATACAAATACGAAAATAACCAATATCAAGGCATATATGGTTACTGCTCTTTATAATGCCCCCTCAACGATAAACCATTATTATCAGCAGGAAGTGCAGCACGATATGTATGGAGGTGGCTGGCATGAAAAAGGCATTGTTTAAAATAATAATTCCGCTATGTGTTCTTGTTCTGTGGATGATTACCTGTTATCCGGTTTGCAATAAAGCAGATGGGTTTGATTATTTCCTCTATTGGATTTTGGTAGGATGTCCTTATGGTATCAGAAAAATGTGTATGTTTCTTGTACCGAAGAATTTTGGAATTGCAGGAAGTATGGGAATACTGGCACTGAATTGTATTGTTGGAGGGCTGATTGGTGGTATTATTGTTCTTGTGAGGATTATCGTTATATTTACGGAGATAATAAAAGTAATAGCAGGACACTTCTGGACACAATGTCCAAAGGTGTAAAAGAAAAAAGAGCAACAAAAAAGGCATTGTCAATCAATCATGAACAATACCTCTACTTGTCATCTGGAACATATTCCATAATATCTTCAATCCGGCAGTCAAGTATCTGACATAGCCTGTTCAGAATAATGGTCTTTACCACCATATTTTGCCGGAGTCGCTGAAGCTGCGTTTTGTCAATGCCGTAATCTTTAATGAGCTGGTACTGACTGATGTTCATAGCCTTAAGTGTTTGCCAAAGTGGATCATATTTAATCATACAGGCAACTTCTTTCCTACCTTGTATTTTAATGGCAGGGAACTTATAATAATATGGTGCGTGTAAGCACTATAAAGTATGTAAATGGTAAAGACAATAATGGTTTATTTCTGGAGATTGAGGATATAGATGCAGGTAGTGTGGTTTTGAAACAGGAGGATGGTTAATTGTGAAAGAAATATACATTACAGACAGTGAAAGGGAAAAATGCAGAAAGGTTGCAGATGCTTTTGCAGAGCTGTATGAGGTTGAGAATATACTTGTCGTGGATGCGGGAAGATACGGTTTTGTTAAATTACAGTATTATAGACCGCCACAGGGTTTTGAAGATGCAATAACCTTTACGGACAGCTGGAGCATGTTTGAGAACTTGTGGGAGGAATGGTTTGATACACAGCTTATTCTTCTGGCAAAAGGAACACCAATGGCAGGAATGGGATACAGTGAAATATTTGAGTGTCTACCAAAAGAAAAACAGAAGGAGCTCATCGATAAAAAAGTTGAGTTTGTAAGAGGAGCAGGAATCGAATAAAAGGGAAACAGCGTCAGAGCAGTTATGAGTGAAATACTTGTAGCTGCTCTTTTTCTTTTGGACACAATGTCCAGAAGTGGGAAGGAGAAAATTGCAAATGGAATCTATGAGAGATATTAACAGAGTCATGGAACGTGAGATAGCGAAGGGAAGCAGTCCCTTGAAGCTGGAACATATTGAGTTTGGAGAATATTCGTATCAGGAGATAACATCAACGGAAAAATTGCTGGAGGTGCTATCCTATTTGCTGAGAATAGGTGATTTCAGCCAGTATGCCGGAAAAACTTGTATATGGATTTGCGTGGGAAAAAGCCGGTATTCAAGCGAACACGGACGGCAATCGAGAGAAATAACATATTTGCAACAATCAAAAGGTATGCAAGGAAGCTAAAGCCGCAGTATAATGGAGATGTATATCTGGAAACGGTCAGATGTTATTTCGATATAGCGCAAGAAAATCTGGAAAAGTGCCGATATACATATCAAGGGAACGAAACATACGCCTTTCTGATGTCGGACAAGTATATCATGGCATTGTATACACATTGTCTGACGGCAAGAAAGGAAGCTGCTATGCAGGAGATGCAGATTGAAGGCTGTACGGAAAAAGAATATGGAATGGTAAGGCTGGAGAATGTGGGGGATGTTTTGTTTCAGGCATTGTTGTTTGATAATGTGAGATTTGAAGATGACAAGATATGTACGGAATTTTGCACTTGTTTTTGGGGCTTAGGAAAAGTACGTCAAATCGGTATTTGAGGAGGGCTATGATGGAATGATTTACTGTGCAATTATTCTTTCAATTTTATTCCTGCTTAGTGGGATTATGAGTAGGTCAGTGTTATTGATTATTGCATCAGTATTATTTGCACCAAGTCATATTGTAACTTCATATAGAAATGCAAAATGAGATTTGCCACTTGGTATTTGCAAGTTAAAAATAGATGAAAATGTTTTATTGTGCAAAGGAGTGTGTAATATGAGCGAAAATTTTAATAGTCATATTGCCTGTGAAGGTACGGATAATGATATTAATTGGGTTTGCAAAGTCTGTAAAGATTTGCCGAATTATGCGGGAATGTACTTGTATCAACGAGAAAGAGAAAAAAATCAGTTGAAAAACGTAAAGGATCGACGTGCTGATTTAATACTGATGAAATATTATTATGCCTTGCTGCACCTGTTGGACAAGATACATGAGCTTCATGAATGTCCTAATCCGGAAAATGATGTACCAAAATACGCAGACCGGAAATGCTCAACACCAGAATGTTTTGTTTATTATCGATATATATATAATACTTATGCGAGCATTTTGATGACAGAAAAGGGACTTAATCAGATTAATCTAAGATGTGATATTTGTTCTGTTTTACCTTATACTATTTTTAGTGACTTAGAAATGATTGCTAAAAATATGCATAGTGATGATATGGAGAAAACACAAAAATTAGAGATAGAAGCAGTAATCGCAGATTATTATTTAGAAGCGGTTGGTTCTTGTGAGCAGTGGGATGAGTGTCCGAGCGGAGTGGACTGGTTGGAATTGATAAAAAGTGTTCAGTTGTTAAGGAAATATCTGGAAAAAAAAGATCGTAAGGAACTTCAAATTAGTCTGAACGAATGGAATAGAGTACGGTCTATAGACAACATTCTGAACACTGAAATAAAAACAACTTGTAGAGACTTTCAGACGAAGAACATTCCGTTATGTGTATTGGAAAAGAAAACGCTTGTGTATATGGATTTTGGCGTTTATCAACTATATGAGAGTAATGAAGTTTTCCACACACAACTGGATAATTATGCCGAAATGGATGAAATTCAATTTGTGTATAGTCCTACTCATATGGAGGAAGTATGTAGGATGGACAATTCTATATTTGAGGGCAAACGGCGAGATAATATTTCAAAAATTTGTAGCAACTGCGAAGTCCTTCCGGTTCGGGACGGATGTCTCAAAATTCTCACAGAACCTGTAGAAGTGTGCTTTGATCGTGCGAAAAAACTTCAGGTTTTGAATCAGTATGCTGAAGAGTCAGAATGCGCTACATTTGAGGCTCTAGAGGAAAAAACGTGTGGATTACTCAGATGGGACGAAAAAGAGGTGGAAACACACAGAAAGGAAATTTCTTTGTTAACATCTACACAGTTATTTGATCCGAAGAATGAGATGATTGATAACGAAAGCATTAATAGGGTATTTTACGAGATTTGTGGTTCTCGTTTTCCAGTTGAGGACTTTGAGGATTATTGTAAAAAGGAAAGAACCTTTTCCGAGATTAGAGAAGCGGTTCGGCTTCTTTTTATACTAATGAATGCATTAGGCTATCACAGAAATAAAATTGAGAAGCGCACAAAGTTTACATATAAAGCTTTTTATCCTACTTATGATCGTGAGTTTTACAGAACCATTAGAAGTGGTTTTTATGATGTTGATCATATCTGTTATGCGTCAAAATGTAACTATTTTGTTACCTGTGATTATGCATTGTCATCGCAGGCGATGGAAATTTATCGTTATCTTGGATGCAAAACCAATGTCATCTATTGTGAAAAGAAAGCACCTGATCCTTCCTTACCTTTGGCAGTGTTATGTAAGAAAACAGCTACTCCATAAAACTTTTGTGATACTATATCGGTTCGTTCATTGTAATCATATGTGGAAAGTATTGCTTTCTTACTTCAAAAAATTCATTCTAAGAGAGAAATAAATTCCAGTTGTAAAAACGAATGCAATTCATATTTAATAGATTATAAGGAATTCCGTATGGAAAAACATGCTAAGAAGAACATTATTTGATGAGAAAAGGTGAGGTATATGGAGAGACAGCAAGAGTATGAATTAAGAAAGAAAATTGCAGATGCTATACAAAATGATGTCGACAGAGTATTTTCTGAAAAATTACAGTTATTTAATCATGATTTCTATTATGAGATTCTTTTTCCACTTATCGTGTTAGAAATGAACTATAAAATGAAATCTGAAGAATCTTTAGCTGCGGGATTGGGTGATTCTAATGAATATCTCATTTTAGTAAATCCTCTTCGAGAAGCTATATATTGGTACATACATAGGGTGCTCATATCCGATAGGAAGATTTCGTTTTCAAAGAAAAGATATGTTCCTAGTTTAGGTGAAGAATATTCATTTGTTGAGTATGTATTACAATTGCACGACGAATTTAAGCGGGGAGAGCAAATAAGAGAAATACGTGATTGCGCTTCAAAGGTAATGATAAAACCTGAAGATGATAATACATATGGTTTCTATTTTCCTGTTATTTCAGAAAAATATCATAAAGAATTATTATATTATTATGGTTTAGATGATACTTTGAATTTTGAGGTAGAAAAAGAAATATTTGTTGAATGTGAGAAATACTTGCATGATAAAATCAATGTGAAAGAGTTAATAAAACATCCTCAGAAGATTTATATTTTTTATAATATACTAAATAGAATGGCAAATGTTATTGATACTAAATATTTCGAGTTGTGTAAGAAACGTGTAATGTCAGACTTAAATAAGATATCGTCGTCTTCACTTAGAAGCTTAGATGATAATACGAATAAAGTGATTATTGGGAGCAAAGATGAGTTGGCCACATTTTTGGCATTGCTTTATTATCTGAGTAGTCTTTGTATGCAGAAGTATATGTTGGCTTCGTCGACTATGGTGGGTGAATTGGAATATGTATGTCAGTATGATCTCGTCAAAATATTAGCATTAGGGAGGCAAATAGGAATCTCGAGAGATTCTGTAATGAGTTATATAGATTATTTTTCGATGGATGTTAACGTGACAAGTGGAAATTTTACTGAATTTCCCCTGTTAAAATTTAAGAATAAAATTATCTGGATACCAAGCTCCATAGTATTGAATGATTTTCAATTCTCGATAGTAAATGGACATTACTACAGAGGAATACGTTTCGAGAATAAGGATGAGACGGTTTCTCAGTCAATAATTGATTATATTGTTAATTATGTGAATAAATATTCGAATATTCTTTATAATACAAATTATGTTTATTCAGTACCTAATGAGACATTTAAGGGAAAGCCCCTTAATAGTGATATTGATGTTGCAATATATGATAAAATAGGCAAAAAGTTGCTAATTATTGAATGTAAATGGAAGGAAAATGTATATCAAAACCGTGAGAATTATATAAGAATTGAAGATGCCTTAAAAAAAATATATGATAATCAATTGGAAAAACATCAAACCTATCTTGAAAGAGATATTAATAGACTAAATGAGCTATTTGATAATCAGATTGACTTTACAAGGGAAGGAGACGTTGATACCTTATATCTTTTTGTTGATAAAAGGATACAGTATCATGATAATGGAACAAATCGGCATGCCATTCCAATTTTTATGCTTGCTTATTTATTTGAAAATAATTCATCTAAGAGGCAATTAATATTAAGTGATGTGTTCTCGGAAATACGAGAAATGAAAAGTAGGGTGAGATATGAAAGAATTAAACTAAAAGAACCAGTACATCTTGGGGAAATAACAGTTATATAAAGTTGATGAACCATGGATATAAGTTATTTTGATTCGGTAGATTTCAGCTTGCAGTAATAATGTAATCATAGTAAACATACTAGTTCAATTCTTGGGGGATGCTTCATACTGGTCCATGGTACTGAATTAGTAATATATAGTAACACTTAATCAAAGAAGAAAACGCTGACAAGGAGGTAACATGGGAGAGATTGTTGGACTATGTATTGGAAGTTATGAATTTTTATCACGCAAAAATACTTTTGGTGATTTATTATCAATTTTTAGTCAAGATGATTTGACGATAGAAGAAGTATTTGATAAAGAACTAGATGAAAGTATTACTAGACGATATTTTACTACGACTGTTAATAATGCAAAAATGTGTTTAGATGTAATGGGACATACAACTCTAAAGGCAAAAAGTTTATTTGAATACCATAAGAAGAATTATTTAGACTACTTAGAAGATGATTTTGATGATGAAGTCGATAGTGACAATATTGAAAGAGAGTATACCTTTGAAAATTGGGCCCGAGCAGTAAAAAAGTATTCTTCAATATTAGCGTCCGATATTTATGAGAATGGTGATTATATATCATTAGAGAAATGCAGGGGAGAGAACAATTCTCTGTGCGAGAAAATAGTATTAGACTCATTACCACATTGTAAGGATGATACATATTTTGGCATTGATTTCTATTATTTAGATGAAGAAATAGGATCACCGTGGGATGTATTTCGTATTATTTTAGAAGCATTTAAATCGGAAGACATAATTACTCTTGATTATACAAATCTATTTGAGGGTGGATGGTGTGATGAGGTTCCAGAGGAAAAAGAGTATTTAGTATCTAAGACAGTTATACTTACAGAAGGTAGTACAGATGCAAGAGTTATATCTGAAGCAATGAAATTGTTGTATCCTCACATGGTAAAGTTTTATTCTTTTATTGATTTTTCAACTTATGTTGTGCAGGGAAGTACAAATTACTTAACGCATTATTTAAAAGCATTTATTGCTGCTGGAATCAGGAATAGAATTATTGCATTATATGATAATGATTCAGCTGGTTTAAGTGAAATAAAAGTTTTAAAAAATATTCCAATTCCATCAAATGTAAGAATTATGCACTTGCCAGATTTAGAAATGTGTCTCCATTATCCAACTATTGGACCGGGAGGAAGTTCAATAGACAATATTAATGGTCGTGCTTGCTCAATAGAAATGTTTCTTGGTAAGGATATTCTGAAAAAAAGTGGAGAATACGAGCCTGTTCGTTGGAAATCCTATATTGATAAAGTAGATGCATATCAAGGTGAAATAGTTTCTAAATCAGAAGTGTTGAAACAGTTTAAATTGAAGGTTAAAAGAAGTCAGGATCAACTTGTTTTAGATGAATGGGAAGAGTGCGATTTGCTACTTAGGGAAATTTTTGCTGCTTTTGAAAAGTAGTATTATAGTAGAAATGAAGTGATAGACTATTGTTTGTCAGTTTGAAATAAAATAATAAAAATAAAACAGCGTCAGGGCAGTTATAAGTCGAAAGATTTGTAGCTGCCCTTTTTTATTGCTTTTGGACACGATGTCCAGAAGCGGAAAGGAGAATTATGAGGTATTTATTACATCGGCTGTATGTTCCATCTTAGCGGAGCATACGCACAGGAAGATGCAGATCGGAGGTACTTATGCAAGAGGAAGTAACGCAGAAAACAATCGCTCTTGTAATTAAGACCGCTAAACTGGATGCCAACGTCTTGAAGGCTGCAATGCGGATGTATCTGAACCACCGCAGGCAGAAAGCACAGAAAACGCATGGTAAAACATCTGTGAAAAAGCTGGTTGGCGAAGGCGTGGGAGTTTCGTCTATCGAAGTGACGGATGGCAATATCAAATCCTTTGAGCGGGTAGCTCGTAAATACAATGTTAATTTCGTCGTCAAGAAAGACAAGACAACGGCTCCACCGAAATATGTGGTATTTTTCAAGGGCAGGGATGCCGATGCAGTAGCACAGGCATTCAAGGAATTTGTTTATGGTAATGAGAAACGAAAGGGCAGGGCTTCCGTAAGGGAGAAACTGAAACGCTTCAGGGATGCAGTATCACAGAATAAGAACAGAGAACGGAGCAGGGAAAAGAATAAGGACAGGGGGTAGAGCCTTTGAGTAATATCATTGAAGGCAAACCAAAGACCTGAAAGCTATCCCCAAAAATCTGAAAGCAAAAGCAGGCGGTATGGATACCAAGAAGCTGGTGCTTTTGAATCTGCCCTATATCTTTGCTGGATATTTCTGTGACAAGGTTGCATGGCTGTGGAGAGTATCGGAGGGGACAAATGCTTCCGATAAGATGATGGCAGTCATGAACCGATTTGATAAGCTGTTTGTTAATCCTTTGCCCAGCTTCCACCCAAGGGATTTACTGATTGGTGTGGCAGGTGGCATAGCACTCCGACTTGTGGTGTATTACAAAGCCAAGAATGCCAAGAAGTTCCGGCAGGGTGTAGAATACGGTTCCGCAAGGTGGAGTGCATAATTTTAAGTGTAAATGACACATACATGGACGCACAGGAGGTTATGCACATGACTGATTATAGCAAAATTACAGCCCTTTACTCCCGCCTTTCCGTGGGCGACGAGGACAGGGACGGCGGCGAGAGCAACAGCATACAGAACCAAAAAATATTTTTGGAGAACTATGCCAGAGGGCAGCATCTAACCAATATCCGGCACTATATCGACGATGACGAAAGCGGCAGGTTTTTTGACCGTTCCGCCTACTCCCGCATGATGGACGATGTGGAAAACGGGAAAATCGGTGTCTGCATTATGAAAGACCTTACCCGCTGGGGGCGTGACTATCTCCAAGTCGGCAACGCGATGGAGATATTCAGACGGAACAATGTGCGCTTTATCGCGGTCAACAACGGCATTGACAGCGAGAAGCCCGACACATTGGAGTTTGCGCCCTTTATCAATATCATGTCGGAGTGGTATGCAAAGGACATCAGCAAGAAAGTGAAAACGGGCATTAAGACCAAAGGCATGAGTGGAAAGCCGATTGTCACCGAAGCCCCTTACGGCTATGTCAAAGACCCGGACAACAAGGATTTTTGGATAATCGACGAGGAAGCCGCCGAGGTTGTCCGTTTGATTTTCCGTCTGTTTATCGGCGGGAAGAACCGCAACCAAATCGCCGTATATCTGACGCAGGAGCAAATCCCTACCCCTACTTTCTACATGAAAGACCGGGGACGGGGAACGTGTAAAAACAAGGCGCTCAATGAGGATAACCGTTACAAGTGGAACAAAGCCACTTTGACCCATATCCTTACACGGCAGGAGTATTGCGGCGATGTAGTCAACTTCAAGACTACAAAGCATTTCCGGGACAAGCGGAACCACTATGTAGACCGGAGCCAATGGCAGATAACCGAAAATGTGCATGAGCCGATTATTGACCGCGCCGACTTTGAAACCGCACAGCGGATTTTGGAAAACGCGCCCGTCAGACGCCCCAACGGGGACGGGGAAATCCACCCTTTGTCGGGCTTGCTTTTCTGTAAGGATTGCGGCGCAAAAATGCACATCCGCATAGATTACAGAAACGGCGGCAAGCGGCACGTTGCCTATTGCAGCGAGTACCACAAGGGGAAAGCCAAAAACCCCAAGTGCCATTCCCCGCACATCATTGACGCGGATTTGCTCATGCAGACCATCGCGGAAGTGCTGAAGAAAATCGAGGACTATTCTATCAGCAATCGGGCGGAGTTTGAAGCCTTAGTGGAAAAGAACCTTGTCATGCAGCAGACCGACCAGACCAAGAAGCAGCAGAAGCGTATTCCGCAAATCACGACACGCCTTGAACAGATTGACAAGGTGCTGAATAAGCTCTATGAGGACAACGCCCTCGGCACGATCCCGCAAGACCGTTATGAGCAGATGTCGCAGAAGTATTCAGAAGAATACTACGCGCTGAAAGCGGAGCTTGCCACGCTCCAAGAGCAGCTATCCGCTTATGAGAACGCGGGAGGACGGGCGCAGAAGTTTTTGAAGCTGACGGAACGCCATGCCGCCTTTACCGAGCTTACCCCCGCCATTCTCAACGAGTTTATCAGCCGGATTGAAGTGCATGAGCGCGACCAGAAAAGGGCGAGATACGCAATCCAGCACATCAGCATATATTTCAATTATATCGGCAAGTTTGAGAATGAAGTGACACAGCTTGCAGAGCCGACGGAGCAGGAAATCCGGCAAATGCGGGAGGAAATCGAAGAAGCCAAAAAGGAAAAGAGCCGCGCCTACCACCGGCAGTATTCAAGGGAGTACCGGGCGCGAAACCTTGAAAAGCAGCGGGAGTATGACCGTATCAAGGCGCGGGAATACCGGGCAAGGAGAAAGGCGCAGGCTGCCGCCGCACAGCCCACACAGTAAAACAGAATAACCGTCAACCAAGAGGGATTTTCCGAACTACGGGAAATCCCTCTTTTGCGCCCAAAGAAAGGAGCCGCCTATGGCAGAACAGACCCCCGACAGTATCATCACGACCCAGAGGAACGGGCAGACCATTGTTGCGGAGTTATTTTTCAATCACAGCAGCACAGAAACATTCCGCGACAAGCTGCTCAAACTGGCACTTGCCGACAGTTCGCGTTTATCCGCGTCTGACGGTCAAGAGCCGGAAAAAACAGAAATCTTGCGATAACAGCCGCCCC
>OGOY01002831.1_pt1 | contig 14517 bp, 8 predicted proteins | sample 1552811 | NCBI WGS metagenome assembly OGOY01 (sample SAMEA2580132, study PRJEB22360) | human gut metagenome | biome: human gut; feature: human-associated habitat; material: faeces | place: Denmark | collected 2008/2010 | reverse complement strand
CACCCTCGCAGGCACGAGGCGGGTGCCATCGAGTCCCCCGGCCACAAGGTCATCACCCTGCCGCAGCACAACGGCAAGCTGGACGCTGCCGAGCTGCGGGCACTGGTGGCCACCTTCTACGCCGACGACAACCACGACCACATGGTGTTCCCCGGCATGGTATACATCTCCCACCCCACCGAGTATGGCACCCTGTACACCAAGGCGGAGCTGGAAGCCCTGCACGCTGTGTGTCAGGAGTACAAGATGCCGCTGTTCCTCGATGGTGCACGGCTGGGCTACGGTCTGGCTGCCGAGGGCACGGACGTGACGCTGGCCGACCTTGCCCGGCTGACCGATGTGTTCTACATCGGCGGCACCAAGGTGGGTGCGCTGTGCGGCGAGGCTGTGGTGTTCCCCCACGGCGCACCGGCGCATTTTATGACCATGGTCAAGCAGCAGGGCGCACTGCTGGCAAAGGGGCGGCTGCTGGGCATCCAGTTTGACGTGCTGTTCACCGATGGCCTGTATTTCTCCATCAGCAAAAACGCTATTGCCACCGCCAACCGCCTGAAGGCCGGTTTTGCGGCAAAGGGCTACCGCTTCTTTATGGACTCCCCCACGAACCAGATCTTCCTTGTGCTGGAAAACGCCCAGCTGGCTGCGCTGGAAGGCAAGGCAAAGTTCGGCTTCTGGGAGAAGTTCGACGACACCCACACCGTGGTGCGCATCGCCACCAGCTGGGCCACCCGCATGGACGAGGTGGAAGCGCTGATCGACCTGATGTGATCCAATCATTATAAATCAAGAGGCTCAGAAGCGCCGACAGGTGCTCCTGAGCCTTTTTTATCGTTCTTCTGTATTCCACGGCTGCGGGGTGCTTTCCAGCGGCTGACCGGCGGCAAGGGCGCGCTCCATCAGCAGGGCAAGGTAGGCGTCCTGCAAGGCGTCTGCCAGCGGATACACCTCTGCCCCGCCGGCAAGATAGCCCTGCATCCTGTCCAGAAAACAGGCGATGGCGGTCTCGTCCTCGTTCAGCCCTGCCTGCGCGGCGGTTGCTGCCAGCGGGTCGGGCAGCGGGGTCAGTTGACGGCACACCGGCTCCCCGGCGGCATCCAGACAGCGCAGGGTGTCGTCGAACACTTCGCCCCGCTCTCCCTGCACACTGGTGTGGGTGCTGCGCAGATAGGAGTGGTACTGCACGCCGTTAAAATCCAGAAACGCCGTGCCGCCGCCCGCAAATTCCAGCGTGTGCTGCTGCAAGGTCTTTTCCACCAGAGCGCCGTTATGCACCGCACCCCAGCGGGAATCCGTTTCGATGATCCTTTCCGTCCAGCTGCGTCCGGTCACCCGCACCGGCTGCTGCCCGGCGTTCAGGAACTGCCGCGCCAGACTGACCGCGTGGTAGCCGTGCGCCACCGACAGCCGGGCAAACTGCGGCGTGCCCAGTGCGCCGCTGCGCACCGCTGCCAGCCGTTTTGCCAGCGTGGGGTACAGCCAGTACTGCTCTGCAACCTGCAGCTTTGCACCCTGCCGGTGCAGCTGCCAGAGGGCGCGCAATGCGTCCTCCTCCAGCGCCGCCGGGGTCTCGCACAGCACGGCAAAGCCCCGGGCAAGCCATTCGGTGCTGACGGCGGCGATGGACGCTTTATTCACTGCCACCACCACGAAATCCGGGTGCAGGGCAATGCACTGCTCCGCCGAGGTGCTTACCGGCACGCCGTACTCCCGGTGCATTTTTTCGGCCTTTTCCTCGGTGCGGCAAAGCATGGCGCACAGCTCGAACCGTTCCGGCAGCGCCTGCGCGATGCGCCAGTAAAACAGCGACCGCCAGCCGGAACCTACTACGATAAACCGCAGCTTAGCCATTTGCCTGTTCCTCCTGAATATGCTTTTGCAGTTCCTGTTCAAAGCGGTCTGCGTCCAGCGGCAGGGTGAGCTTTTCCCCCAGCCATGCGGACAGGTAAGCCGCGTCGGTCAGTTCCAGCGCCCGCACGCCCTCCACGCCGGGGGCGGTCAGGGGTGTGCCGTGCAGGATGGCGTCCGCAAAGTTTGCCAGCATCTCCGGGTAAGGCTCTGCCTGCGGCGCGAACTGCTCGGTGGTGGTGGTCTCGGTGAGCTGCTGGCGCTCGGTGCAGCTTGCGGTGCGGCGGTAGGTCTCGGTGTCTGGCGTGTAGGTGTGCAGGGTGAGGGTATCCTCTTCCAGCAGGGCGGTGCCCTTGGTGCCCACGATCTCCAACCGCTCGGTGTAGCTGCCCTCGCCGGTGGAAAGAATAAAGGTTGCCGTGCGCTGCTGCGGGTACTCCATAAGCAGGGTGGCTTCGTCGTCCACCATGAAGTCGTTATACTTCCCGTATGGGATCATAGCATAAATACTGGTTGGCATCCCGAACAGCCACTGCCAGATGTCCAGAATGTGCTGACCCTGATTGAGCAGCGCGCCGCCGCCCTCCCCTGCCCAGCTGGAACGCCAGCTGCCGGAGCGGTGGTACATCCATGTGCGGAAGTAGCGGCTGTTTTCCAGCTGCACCCGCTTGATCTCGCCCAATGCCCCATCATCCAGTAATTTTTTAAGCCGCATATACTTTTTGTAGCGGCGCTGATGGAACATCATGGCGAAAACAAGGCCGCTTTTTTCGGCGGCGCGGTTCATTTCCAGTGCCGGTGCCAGCGCGTTTGCGCTGGGCTTGTCGCACAAGACGTGCTTGCCGTGGGCAAAAGCCTGCATCACCAGCGCCGGGTGGGTCTTGTGCGGGGTGACCACCAGCACGGCGTCAAACTCTTCTGTGTGGTCGTACAGCGCCTCGGCGCTGGGGCACACCCGCACCGTATCCGGCAGGGTATCCTTTGCCCACTGCTGCGCCCCGGCGCTGCGGCAGACCACGGCGGTCAGACGCAATGCCCCCGCCTTTCCCTCTGCGATCATCTGGGCATACTTGCGCCCCATGACCCCGGTGCCAATAACGGCTGCGCGTACTTCCTGCATGATGTGCCCTCCTGTTTTTCCACAATGCGTTTTGTTATGGGGGAAAACTGCCTTTCACCCCTTCAGGTTTGCTTCAATGGCAGCTTTATCCAGTGCTTCACCGATGACGATGACTACCTCCTGCCCCTGCGGGATGGGCGCAAGGGTGCAGCCGGCGGCGGTGGCGTTCAGTTCCAGCCAGCCGCCCGCCGGGGCGGGTGCAAAGCCCTTGACCCGCAGCACCTGCCCGCACTCGGGCGCTGCGAACAGCCGCTGTGCGGCGGCTTGCAGCTGCTGCGGGGTGAGGTGCAGTTCCAGAAAGCAAAGGGAGGTAAAGGCCGCGTGCTGGTCAAAATGCAGCTTTTCGCAGCTGGCCTGCCGGTAGCCGCAGGCGGCAAGGGCGGCAAGGTCGGCATCGGTCAGGGCGTCCCAGTCCTTGGCAAGGATCTCCCCCGGCGCAAAGCGGCGGGAAGATTTTGCGGCTTCCAGTGCACGCTCCAAGTGGGCAGCGGCGGCGGCGCACTGGGCGGGCGCTGCCAGCTGGGCGCGGCTCAGCAGCACGCAGCCCGCGTTCATGGTCTCGGAGGCCAGCAGGTACTCTGCCTGCGGCGAAAGCGTTTCCGGCAGAAGGGCGTCCACAATGGCAATGACGCTGCCCAGCTGATACCACCGGTCCAGCGGGTCGTCCCGCAGGATATCGAAAAACTCGTCCACATCAAAGATGCCGCTGGGCTCCACCACCACCCGGTCAAAGCCGCGCATGGCCATGGCGATGAGCTTGGTGCGCATGCGCCGCTGGGGGGTATCACAATCACACCCGCCGCTGATGGTCTCCAGATCGCACCGGTCGCCCAGCAGGTCCTGCACCAACATGGCATCCACGTTCACCGCGCCGAAGTCGTTTTCCAGAATGCAGACGTTGTGCCCCTGCTCCACCAGATACCGGACGTACCGGCGCAGAAAGGTCGTTTTGCCGGCCCCCAGAAACCCGGTGATCAGATCCACCTGTACCATTTTTTTCAAAGCACCTCCCGTGCCGTTTTTCGTTCCACCCCAGTATACCGCAGCGCCCGGCCAAACACCAGAGGTAAATTGGCCGGGTGCCAAATTGCGTTCCTCACCGTATAAAAAGAGCAGGATATTCCAGTTCTATATGGAATTTCCTGCTCTTTTGGGCGGTTCAGAAGCGCTTCCGGCGGTTGCTGTCCTGGATAGCTCGGATGATCTCCGCTGCCTCCGGGGCAATGGGGTCGGGCACAGCGGCCGGCCGCGCCAGGAAGTAGCCCTGCAGCAGGTCGGCCCCCAGGTCGATGACGGTGCGCATCTCGGCGGCCGTTTCCACACCCTCGGCAATGATCTGCATGTTGCGCGGCTGGGCGTAGCGCACCACGTTGCGCAGGATCTGCTGCTTGTCGGGGTCCGAATCAATGCCGCGGATGATGCTGATATCCACCTTGATGAACCGGGGCGCCAACTCCAGCAGGCTGCCCTCGTTGGAGTAGCCGCTGCCGTAGTCATCCAGCGCAAACATGCCGGAGAAGCCCGGAGCGTGGCGCTTGCTCTCCAGCGCCTCCCGGTTCATCTCCTCTTCCTCAGTGATCTCAATGACCATCTGGCGGCGCAGCTCGTGCCAGCGCTGGTCCATATACTCGCTGTCCTCTCGGCGCAGGCAGACGCTGGCAATGGAGTTGATGAAGATCAGGGCCTGCCGGTCCACGAGATTTTTGCTGCGCAGGTTGTCAAAGCCTTCCAGCGCCTTGCGGAAGGTCAGCCGCTCGATCTCATACAGCGCACCCTGCTCCCGGGCCAGCTTCATGATGGTGGCCGGAGAACGCAGGGTGGGCAGGTCCGACCGCATCAGTGCTTCGTAGGCGTGCACCCTGCCGGTCTGTGCCGAGAAGATGGGCTGGAAGTAGTAGTACATCCGCTCTTCGCTGATGAGCTGGTGGAACTCCCGCCGGGTGCGGGCGATGTAGGCCTCCTGATTGTACACGCCGATGTCAAAGTCCTTCATCTGCCCCTTGGTGGAGTGCTTGACCTGATACATGGCAAAGTCTGCATATTTTTTCAGGGTCTCGATGTCCCGGCCATCCTCCGGGTACCAGGCCACGCCGCCGGAAATACTGATGTGCAGGTCGCTGCCGCTGGGCAGTACCACCACGGCCTGCTGCATGGCGCGGGTCAGTGCTTCCAGCTTTTCGCGCAGCTGCTCCCGGCCGGGATAGCCGTAGAACAGCAGCAGGAACTCGTCGCCGGACAGGCGGGCGCATACGGTGCCCGGCGGGCTGTGCTCCGCAATGCAGCGGCCGGTGTTCTGGATGTAGTGGTCGCCCCAGTCGTGGCCGTAGGTGTCGTTGATGTGCTTGAGGTCGTCCAGGTCCATCATCAGCAAGGCTGCCACGCCCAGCCGCTCCGGATTCTGGAACAGTTCATGACTCACGCGGTGGAATGCCTGCCGGTTGTACAGGCCGGTGAGGACGTCGTAGTCGCGCTCCCGCTCGATGCGCAGGCGCTCCTGGGTAGCGGCGGTCACATCCTCGGCCAGACCCACCTGCACCCGGTCCTCGGTGGTGACCCGCAGCATGATATAGCGGGTGCGGCCGCCCTGCACCACGGTCAGCACCTTGTCCCCCTCCGCGTTGACGACGGTGCAGGGGCGGGCCAGCTGGATGTGCTCCAGCAGTTCTCCAAAGGTGCGCACGGTCAGGCTGCTGCCGTCCACCTCCGGGGCACCCAGCAGGGCAAAGAAGTTTTTGGTCACATACACACTGCCGGTGTCATACCGCAGCTCGTAGCCGCCCAGCTCCACACTGGCCATGTCCATGATACGCAAAAACTTGGTGGAGTTGGTCACAAGGCTGCTGTTCAGCTGGGTGATGGCCTCCGCAAAGCGGTCCAGCTCCCGGATGCCGGTGTGCGAAAACTTGGGGAAGGTCTGTTTGCCGTTGGCTGCCAGCACCTCGCAGTAGAGCTGCTCGGCGGGGCGGGCCAGACCGCGGGACACCAGCAGGCTGCTCACAGCCCCCAGCAGCAGGGTGAGGAGCACCGCAGCGGTGATGACCTGCTGCACGGTGCGGGCAAAGCGGAACAGGATGCTGCTGCGCACCGTGCCCACCAGCAGCCACTTTTCGTTGGAGAAGGGCGCGTTGCGGCTGTACAGGTCCAGGCTCCGGACCGCCGCCTAGCCGGTCTCGTCGTTCGCCGTCCGTCTGCCGGCAGGTGATCTTTTCCACGCCTGCGTCGATGACGTTGGCATCCAGTCCGTCGCCCGCCGTCAGCGTCAGGAACAGTTCCGGGTCCGACAGGCCCGACGTTGTGGACACCAGCAGATAGGTGCCCTGCCCGCCGTCCTGCAGCTCCTGATACGGCATCTTGGTTTCCAGATAGCTGGTCAGGATTTCCACACCGATGACGCCGTACACGGTGCCGTCCGGCAGGATGAGGGGCTGGGAGTAGGCAATGGCCGTGCGCTCGTCACCGGTGAGCTTGTAGGTCTGGGTGAGCCAGCGGCCGTAGTCGGCGGCGTCCAGCTTTTCGTCATCCTCCCAGGCGGTCTGGAACACGGTGCGCACAAAGCCGCCGTTGGTCAGGCCGCGGCAATTCAGGGCGGTGCTCCAGCTTTTGTCGGTGGTGATGCCCAGCGCCTTGACCACCGCCGCGCTGGAACGCTCCAGCATCAGGTCGGTGTTGCGGTCCGAGGGGCGGGCGTCCGGGTCCAGGTCCCGCAGGTACACGCTGGGCATGGGGCTGCCCACTTCCTTTTCCGCAAGGTCGTGGGTGTTGATCACAAGAAAGATGCCGGTCACGGGGCGGGCGCGCAGTGCACTCACCAGATAGGGCGCGGCGGCTTCCATCAGGGGGTCAGCGGCCTCGCTGCTCTGGTCCATCGTGTCCAGCGAAATGGTGCCGTCCTGCAGCATCTGCTGGGTCAGGTTGTTGATGGTGGTGGAAATGTCGGTGAGCTCCTGTGCCTTGATCAGCATATCCTGCAGGTAGCTGGCGCGGTTGCGCACCTGCATGTTCACGATCTGCTTGGCGTTCTGGTTCAGCCGCCCGGACACATTGGTCAGGCCGATGCCGGTCGACAGCAGGATCACCTCCGCCAGCAGCACCGCCATCATGGAAAAGAGGATGGTGCGGAAGATCGGCTTCTCGGGCCGGTGCGCTTTCCACGCACGGTACTTTTCGGCAGGCTTCATGGCACTTCCCCCCTTTCCCGTCGGTTTCCGGTCGTTACGCTCAGCCGGCGTACTCCTCCAGTGCAGTGCAGATGCCCCCATACCAGGCATCAAAGTATTCGTCGGTGAGGAACTCCGCTTCCGCGTCGGCGGCGGGCTGGCCCGCGGCCACCCGCTCCTGCACCGTTGCACGGTCGGCAGAGGCAAGATCGCTCAGGCTGTATTCCAGCACATTGCGGGCCTTGTTGCCGCCCGTAAAGGCACTTGGCGTATAAAGGGTGTTGTTCTTTACGCTCTGGACTGCATTCGAGAGGATGCTCTCCATCTTCGGGCTCAGTTCCAGGCCGCTGGTCTTGATGGCCTCCATGTCGTTGGCAGCCGTGGTCACCGGCAGGTAGCCGGAGTCCACCGAGAAGGAGATGTTGTTCTCCGGCCGGGTGAACCACTTGAGGAACTCCACCGAGGCATTGATCTCTTCCTCCGTACCGGCGGTGACCACCATACCGGCACCCTGCTGCACGGCCACATCCTCGCCGCCCGCAAACTTCGGGCTGGGCAGCACCGTCATGTCGATGTCGTAGCTCTCGGTGTCGTTCACCATGACCTGCGTGGGGAAGAAGGTGGCGCTGGAGTTGGAACCCACATAGGCCAGCACATTGCCCACCTTGATATCATCGCTGCGGAAGCGGCCGATAGCGGCAAACCACCCCTTGACGAAGGGCACATAGTAGTTGTCCCACAGCTTGCGGGCTACGTCCTTGTCAAAGTTCAAGGTCATCTTTCCGTCCTGCACCTCGAACAGGGTGTCGCCCAGCTGCCGGGCCCCCACCAGCATGTAGTTGGCCATGGCGTCGCGGCCGAACAGAGCCTTGCCGTCGTCCGGCTCCGGCGTCTGGGCGTCGGTCCAGTCATAATAGGCACCGGCAGTGGCCACCAGCCCTTCCACGGTGGAAAGGTCGTCGTAGGCGGCACCGGTGGCCTGGGCAAACTTCTCCCAGTCGGTCTCGTTCAGGAACATCAGCTCGGTGGATTTTGCCACCGGGAAGATCTTCATGCTGCCGTCGCCGTCAAAGTCGCCTTCGTCCAGGTAGCCCTGCACATACTGGGCGCGCTCGTCCTCGGTAAGGTACTGGCTCAGGTCCACCAGCATGCCCATCTGGTCCAGCGCATAGGCGGTGTCAGCATAGGCCGAGAAGATGTTGGGCATGGCCGCAGCACCCACCTTGCCCTGGGCCGCATCCATCACGTTGGTCTCCAGGTCGCTCATGCTGCCCTGGCTGGCACTTTCCACCCGGATGCCCTTTTCGCGGCCGGTGGTCTCGTTGAACTGGTCCACCAGCTTGTTGAAGCTTTCCAGCTGGTCACCATTGTAATAGGTCCACACGGTGATATGGGTCACCCCGGCGGTGCCGCCGGATTTTCCGGTGCTCTGCGCTGCGCCGCCGCAGGATGCACAGCCCAGTGCCAGCGCCGCAGCGCACAGCAGACTGACGAATGCTCGAATGTGCTTTTTCATCGTAACGCTCTCCTCGCTTTTCCCACAGCGGCACCCACTGCTGCTTATCCGTTTAACTATACCACGCTTTCCGGGGCGGTGTAAACCAAGCGTCCCAAAATCGTACCAAAATCGTCACATTCACAACAATCCCACTCAAGTTTCAGGCATTATTTTCACTTTTTTCCGGCAGCAAAAAGCCGCCGGGCAGGAAACCTTCTCCTGCCCGGCGGCCTTCTTCTTTTATGGTGTTATTTCCTGCGGCTTACTTGCCCATGGCGTGCTTTGCGGCCAGCATGCCGAAGGTGTAGCAGCGGCCCAGGGACAGGCCGGTCTGGTGGAACGGATAGTCCGCGCCGCCGTAGAACACGCCGCCCACGTTGCCCACGCAGTACAGGCCCTCGATGACCTTGCCGTCAGCGTCCAGAGCCTGACCGTTGGCGTTGGTGTTCACGCCGCTGTCGATGGAGGACACGCGGATGTGCTTGCGCACGCCCCAGAAGGGAGCCTTCTCGATCTTGTGCATGTAGGCGCTCTTCTTGCCGAAGTCCGCATCGGTCCCCTGATCGCACAGCTCGTTGTAGCGGTCGATGGTCTTTTGCAGCTCATCGGCGGGCACGTCCAGCAGAGCAGCCAGCTCCTCGATGGTGTCGGCCTTATAGGTGTCGATCAGGTTGGTGAACACGCCCTGCGGGTTCTCCACGGCACCGGGGATGTACTTGGTCATCACCTGCTCCGGCACGGGGCTGTTGGCGTAGCTCATGTAGTCGCTGTCGTAGATCTGGCAGTACCAGCCCAAAGAGCCGTCCGGGTGGTTGGCATCCACGTTGGCACCGTTGTAGCGGGGCAGATACTTGGTGATGTTGCCCATGTAGACAAAGCCGGTGTCCTCGTTGCAGAAGCGCTTGCCCTCCATGTTGACGTACAGGAACGGCTCCTCGTACATCAGGCCGGAGTCGAAGTCGTGCATCATCTTGGTGTGGCCCAGGTTCTCCATCTTGGCACCTGCGTCGATGGCCATGATGTGGCCGTCGCCGGTCTTCTGGTACTGCTTCTTGTCGTAGCCGTCCACGTCCGGGCACCAGCGCTTGACCATGGCCTCGTTGTTCATGTAGTCGCCGGTGGCCAGGATGACGCCCTTGGAGGCGTTGAACTGGATGTACTTGCCGCTCTCATCCTTGGCGATGACGCCGGTCACCTTGCCGTCGGCGTGCACCAGCTTGACGGCGGGGGTGTTGAAGAAGGTCTCCAGATTGGAGTTCTTGGCCTGCACATTCTCCAGCACGGTGGCCAGCACGTCGCCCACGTTCTTGGGCTTGGGGCCAATCCACGGTGCAAAGAAGTAGCAGTGCTCATCGCCGAAGTCGTAGGTGTCCATGCGGTCCTTCCACACACCGGTCAGGTCCTGGCTGGTGCACATGTAGGCAAAGATCTCCTTCTCGTCGTTGTGCAGCAGGCTGGAGGGATCCTTGTTGCTGTCCACAAGGCTGCCGTCGCCGTACTCGGTCTGGTCGGTCAGACCGGCGCGGTTCAGATACCACATCAGGGCCTCTTCGGAGTTCTCGACGTAGGCGTTCAGCAGGCTGGTGTCGGCGCGCCAGTCGCACAGGCCGTTGGTCATGTGCACCCACATCTTCTTGCCGGCCTCGGTGGACTTGGACTTGATGATGGCGGAGCCGCAGTTGCCCTGGCTCACCACGATGTTCTGCTTCTGCAGCAGGGCCACATGGCCGCCCAGCTCGGCTGCCCAGCCTGCTGCGGGCACACCGGCTGCACCGGCACCCACAACGACCACGTCAAAGTCCTTGGTCTCGTCCGGGGTGATGTCGCCCAGCTCCACCACAGAGGACTCCACTTCCTCGGTGGTCAGGCCGTCGGGCACCACGGTCTCGGCCTTGCTGGCCTCGGTGGGGGCCACGGCCACGCCCTTGGCCTGGTTGATGCAGCTCTCGGCAGCCTTCTTGATGGCACCGGAGGTGATGGTGGCACCGGAATGGCCGTCCACCTCGCTGGACTGTGCGTCCAGGATCTTCTTCACCATCTCGTCGGCGATGTCGGCACCGTAGCCCTTGGTCTCGTTTGCCACGTCGATCTGCACGTCAGTGATGGCATCGGCGCTGAAGGTCATGGTCACAGTGACAGGCGTTGTGGTGTTGATGCCGGTAGCAGTGGCGCTGTAGGTGCCTGCGGTATAGGTACCGGCAGCAGTGCTGGCAGCGGTGCTGCCAGAAGCTGCGCTGTTGCCGCAGCCGGCCAGCAGGCCTGCGGCAGCTGCACCCAAGGTAGCAGTGCGCAGGAAGTTGCGACGGGAAATCTTTTCGCTCATAATCGTTCTCCTTGCCTTTTCTTCGTGTGATCCGTGTTTGGCAGCAAAGTCCTCAGACTTTGTTACTGGATAAACAAAGCTTACACGTTAGAGCAGCGCGAAGGTCAAGGGCCATTTTGACAAAAATATCACAAGAATTTGTCTGATCTAACAAATTCTCGTGATATTGCAATTTTATGTATATATTTTTGTCCACGTCAGATGGTAATTCACGATGCTCCCATCGGGCTGCTCCCGGCTAGCAGCGATGCTGCTGAAGGTCTCGCCCACCGCACGGAACCCGCGCTGCACGATCTCCGCATGCAGGTCGTCCAGTGAGTCCCACCCAAAGGACCCGCGATAATCCTTTTTCCAAATGGTAGTCAGATAGTCTCCGCCGCACACCACCTCCACATGCTTTGTGCGCTTCAGCCCCAGCCTGCGGGCGGCATCGGCCTCAATCATAAGGCCGTAGTCGTACTCGTTGCGTCCCACCCGAAACTGCTCCATCACCCGCCGGGGCAGGCGGCTCACCCAGCGGGTCGCAGGCATACATTCCAGCCATTCAGCCTTTTCCTGCTGCAATTCTTTATCCCGGTCTGCTGCTTCTTCCTGTGAGAAGGTCAGTCGCCACATTTCCGGGAAATTCTGCACCCAGATGCGCCCAGCATTCTGTTCCAGTGTGCGGTACTGCTCCCGCTTGTGTTCCAAAAAACGGATGGCCAGTTCGTCCAGCACCTGCCTGCGCCGCAGCTGGGCGATCTGATGGTTGAACATGGCATCGCTCTGCTCCACCGTGGGTGCGCCGATCAGCTCCCGGCATTCTTCCAGCGAGAGCTCTGCCGCCCGCAGTTCCCTGCACAGGTTGAACCGCCGGGTATCAGTGACTGTATAGTAACGGTAGCCGGTATCCTCGTTGACCTCGGGGTGGATCAGGCCCATTTTTTCGTAGTAGCGCAAAGTATGGGTTGTGACACCAAGCAGAGATGCCATCTCACTGATGGTATAGCGCATAACAGTAAGCTCCTTTCCGGGCAGCAGAACCTTAGAGCTGCTCGAATGTTATTTTTCTATCCATCCTTATTATATCGTATCCGCGCACCGTTTCAAGTAAAAAAACTTTGCCGTTCTCTGCCGGAAAATACCGGGCAGCAAAAGCAGGGCGTTGACTTGGATGCCGTGATCGGCAGAGAGTAGGACTGAGTTTTAACAGAATAAATCCAACATCTTAAACCTGCTGCATAAACAAAAATCCGCCTATTATAAGTATGACTTATTCGGCGCAAAAATCAGTTCTCGAACGTTCCAAATTGGCATATTTTGGACGATTTTACGGTTATTTTTTCGGTTTGGTTATTTTGCTCCCCGTGGCCGGAGCAGGCCCTGCGGGCCAACATCCACTGCCAGATCTCGCTGGCACTCAACCGCATCTACACCGAGTGGTACCCCAGCAAGGGCTACACCTTCAACATCACCAACTCCACCAGCTACGACCAGTATTACGTTCACGGACGCACGGTGTTCGATGTGATGGTGCGCATCACCGACGACATCTTCAACACCTATATCCGCAAGACCGGCACCGTAAACCCCTACTACTCTGAATACTGCGACGGTAAATCGGTCACCTGCCCGGGTCTCAAGCAGTGGGGCACCGTGACGCTGGCCAATCAGGGCCGTAACGCCTTGCAGATCCTGAAGTATTACTACGGCAACGACATCGAGATCATCCGCACCTCGAACATCCAGTCCATCCCCCAGAGCTACCCCGGTTCGCCCATCCGGCAGGGCGACAGCGGCACAGCGGTGTTCACCCTGCAACGCCAGCTGAACCGCATCACCAAGGACTATCCCTTCCTCGGCCTGCTGACTGTGGACGGCGTGTTCGGGGCCAAGATGGCCGCCACGGTCAGGGCGTTCCAGAAGCAGTTCAACCTGACCGCCGACGGCGTAGTCGGACGACAGGCATGGTACAAGATCAGCTATATCTATGTGTCGGTCAAGGATCTTGCGGAGCTGACCAGCGAGGGCGAGGTGTCCAGCGGCACTCTCTCGGACGGCACATGGGGCGGCACCGTACTGCGCACCGGCTCCACCGGCAGCGCCGTGGAACAGCTGCAGTTCTGGCTGAATACGCTGGCACAGTATGAGTCTTCCATCCCATCGTTAACAGTGGACGGCGTTTACGGCACTGGAACGGCCAACACGGTGCGGGCCTTCCAGCGCAAATACGGCCTGACCGTGGACGGCGTGGTGGGCCGCACCACCTGGACCGAGGTATACGACCAGTTCCGCAGCATCCAGTCCGACAACGGCACCCCCAACGCCTACCCCGGCACCGCCCTGCGGGAGGGTGCAAGCGGACAGAATGTGCGGCTGGTGCAGTTCTGGCTCAAGATCGCGCGCACGGTGTACTCGAACCTGAACAACATCACGGTGGACGGCAAGTTCGGCAGTGCCACCACAGCGGCAGTCAAGCGGTTCCAGACCTACTTTGGCCTGACCAGCGACGGTGTGGTGGGCCGCACGACATGGAACAAGCTATACGAGGTGTACAACGACATCGCCAACAAGCTGCTGTCGTCCAGCCTGCGCCCCGGCGAGTACCCGGGCGTGCTGCGCAAGGGCTCTTCCGGCACAGCGGTGCGGGAGCTGCAATTCTACCTCTACCTCATGAGCGCCTACGAGAGCAGCATCCCGGCCATTGGCATCGACGGACAGTTCGGTGCTTCCACCGAAGCTGCCGTGCGGGCCTACCAGCGCTTTGCGGGGCTGACTGTAGATGGCATCGTGGGACGTACCACATGGAACAGCCTGTACGACAAGGCGTCCACTCTGCGGACATCCGGGCCGGTGGTCACCCTGAAACGCCTGCCCTACCCCGGTACCCCGCTCACAGTGGGGTCTTCCGGCAGTGCGGTGCTGTACTACAGCCTGCTTCTGCAGCGCATTGCCTACTACTTTACCAGTGTGGAGAACCCGCCCCTCTCCGACCAGTACACCGACGAGACTGCCGTCGCCACCCGCAGCGCACAGGAGCTGCTGGGCCTGCCCGAGACCGGCATTGCGGATGCCGGCACATGGACAGCTGTGGAAGCGCTGAGCCTGCAGCTCGCCGCCGAAATGCCCAACCCCGACCGCAGCATCGGGCATGGCCCGGTCTACCCGGGCCGGGCCATCGGCGCGGGCAGCGTGGGGCCGGACGTGGCGCAGGTGGAGACATGGCTGAACGGACGTTCCTGCCTGTACTGCACCGAGGGCTATGTGACCGAGAACCGCTGCTTCGGCCCGGAAGAGACTGCCGCCGTCCGGCTGGCACAACAGCGGGCTGGGCTGCTGGTGACCGGCACCGTGGATCGTGGAACATGGGCCGCGCTGCAGGCCCAGAGCTGCCCACACTGCAGCAAGGAGGAATGAGCGATGGCACGACTTCTGATCTACGATGCCTACGAGAACAAGGTATACACCTATGCAAACCTGAACGAGAACGACCCCATGCCCTACAGCACCGGCACCACCCTGCGGGTGCGGGAATTCCGGGGCAAATCCGCCAGCCCCACCCTGTGGACCACCATTGCGGCCATGGAAGCGTGGA
>OGOY01002791.1_pt1 | contig 14738 bp, 12 predicted proteins | sample 1552811 | NCBI WGS metagenome assembly OGOY01 (sample SAMEA2580132, study PRJEB22360) | human gut metagenome | biome: human gut; feature: human-associated habitat; material: faeces | place: Denmark | collected 2008/2010 | reverse complement strand
CGGCGCGCGCCGCGGATTCCCGGTTCCCGCATGACGCTCGTCACCAGGCCGCGGCCGATCCCGGCCGATCCCGGCCCTGAAACGGTCCCTGAACTCGTCGACGTACGCGACTATCAACGCCGTGCCAGGCCGAGCCGTGCCGCGAAAAAGCCGACGCCGTCGTCAATATCTCGTTCGCCCGCCTCAATCGCCCGACGACGCTCGTCATCATCCAGCAGCGCGAGTCCGCCCCGGACTCCGCCGACCAGTTTCACTGCCTTGCTATGCCTACCCATAGCTTCATTGCACGTACCATGTAGCTACTTTGCAAATCAAAACCAACACGTTGGTCTAACAGACCCAAGAAAAACGCGCGATCCTCGGTCAGCGGTTGGCGGCGGGGCCGAGCGACGAACGCTTCACGACTTCTGCGGGGAGCAGACCGACACCATGTGCGGACGCGGGCAACGCCACTTCGTCACCTTCCCCCAGCAGATGCAGCACCTGCCGCATCGCAGCGACGCCCACCGCCTCAAAATCAGGCCGAACCGTGGTCAGAGGCGGAATCATGTTGTCCATCGCCGGCATGTCATCGAACCCGACCAGACTGACGTCACGTGGAATGCGAACACCATGCTCATACAGGGCACGCGCGACGCCCACCGCCTGATTGTCGTTCGCCGTGACCACGACCGTCGGCAACTTGCCGCCCTGATTGCCGATGGAATCGAGAATATGGTTCATCCTGGCGTACGCCTCGGTCGACTCCCAGGTCTTGCAACGCACCGTGACGGAACTGATGGAGCGGGCGCGGGTCAGTTTCACCCAGGCATCCAGTCGCGTCATCGCACCGCGCCACCCCAACGGACCGGCGAAGTACAACGCCCGCTTGTGACCGTATTCGGTCAGCATGCGCACCACATCGTCCATCGCACCCCACTGGTCGATACCGACGATCGACACGCGGTCGCGCTCGCGCGAGTGAATCAGGCGCAGCCCTTCGCTCACGCTGAGTTCGCCGTGCGTGGAGGTGATCATCACGCGAGGCTGCGTCAGCTGCGTGTAGCAGGCCGCTTCGAACATGACATCGGTGGGCGTGAGCATGATGAACGCGTCGACGTTCTGCTCGTTGAACGTGCCGCACAGATTCTCGAACTCCGCCCGCGTGCACAGCGCCTCATGCACCATCATCACCGACATGAACAGGCCGTGCTTGCGCGCCATCATCTCGATCGCGGAAATCGCCGAAATAGGGCCGTAGAACTTCATGCCGCCTGCGATCAGGCCGATCGTGCGGGAACGGTGCGATGCGAGCGCTCGCGCCGAGTTGCTGGGACGATAATCGAGCGCCTTGATGGCATCCTGCACTTTGGTGCGGGTGGCGTCGGAGACATCGGGAGAATCGTTGATGACCCGGGACACCGTCTGATGACTGACTCCGGCGAGCTTCGCGACTTCGAACATGGATGGGCGTTTCCGCCCGCTTCGCTTGGCCGTCACGCTGTCAAACCTCCCGCTGCATAACAACACAATATGGGCAAGTCTACCCGGTAACGCTTAAATAACACACGTGAGCGCTCACAAATCATGCGCAGGTAACAGATTCGCCACTGCGCTGTACGGATTCACGCCCCGGACTTCTTCTCACAAAGAACTGTGGCACTACAGCGCCCGCACCTGAGACAAAGCACCGAGTCAGGTAACCGGGCCGAGCCAAATTAAGCCGCGCCATGCCGAGCTGCGCGGCGCAGGCCCGGAATCAGCCGCAACGCCGCAATCAGGTCAGATGCCACGTGACCCGATGCAGCGGCGTGACTCCCAGACGGGCGATGGCGTCGCGGTGAGCCGCCGAGCCGTATCCCTTGTTGTGCGCCCAGCCGTACGGCGCGTACCGCGGATTGCCCTGCGCAATGTCAACCATCAGGTGGTCCCTCGTCACCTTCGCGATGACCGCCGCGCAGGAGACGGTCGCACAATGACGGTCGCCCTTGACCTTGCACGACACCTGTACCGGAATCGGCAACGCCGGCGCGTCAAACGTGTTCATCGTCTTGGTGATGTAATCGTTCGGACCGTCCAGGATGACGTCCACGCGACGACCCGAACCGGCCGGCCCGTCCCTGCCGCTCCACATCGTTGAGCGCCCGCAAGGCGGCGATGCCCAACGCATGCGATATGCCCCATTCGTCGATTTCGGCGTTACTCGCCTGACCTACCGCGTAAGCGGCGCACCACGAACGCAACTCGTCGACGATTCCTTCGCGCCTGTGCTCGGTCAGCAATTTGGAATCGGCGACACCGGCCGGCACTTGCGCGGCGGCGAGGTCACGTGACCACATGGCGGCCGCCCCGACCATGACCGGACCGGCCAGCGCCCCGCGCCCGACCTCATCGCAGCCGATCACCACATCGCAGCCTTGGGCGGCAAGCTGCCGCTCCATATCAAGCGTCGGATGTTCGATCATCGCCATATCACCATCCGTCTGATGTCACTGCGCCTTGCCGGCGGGCACGTCCTTGAACACATCATGATGGGAGCTCAGGAAACTCATCCGGTTCAGCGGCCAATACCGCATCAGTCCCACTCCGACCACATTGTCGATGGGCACCAAGCCATGATCACCGTCGTCCTGATGGTATCGGGAGTCGGCTGAGCTGGCGCGGTTATCCCCCATGACGAAAATATGCCCGGCGGTCACCTCGACGCGGAACGAGAAACTGCTCGGGTCGACGCCGGATTTGATGTATGACGTCTCGTCAATCGCGACGCCGTTGATCTTGACCGGCTGCCCGGCACCACCGCACTCGACCACGTCGCCCGGCAAGCCGATCAGGCGTTTGATGAGATAATCGCCTTTGCCTCTGGTGGTCTCCTGGTTCAGCCAGTTCGCGGGGTCGTGGAACACGACGATATCGCCGCGTTTGAGATCGAAATATTTCGGCGTGAGCTTCGACGTGATGACCCGGTCGCCGATCTCGATGGTATCGCGCATCGATCCGGACGGAATCACGTAAAAGCCGATCAGGAAGATGCGTACCAGCAGTACCGCCACGAAGGGGACGACGCACCAGATCAGCAGGTCTCGGAACGAGAACGAATCATTGTTGTGCTTAGGCGAGGTCTTGCGATGGGCGCCTTTCCTGCGGCGGGCCAACGAGTCTCGGCCGTCGGTGCCCACTACCCGCCCCGGCATATCGGTGGGGTCCACGCCATGATCGGCTATGGCGACGATCCATTCGTCCCGGCTGAATTCGGTGCCGGAACCGGGCATGGCCCGATCCGTCCGATGGTCGTCTGGCCGCATAGTTCCTCCATCACGCATACATGAAACCCCAACTATACTAGCGGCGTTCCTATAAATTCAGCCCGGAACCAATCGGCTCCGGGCTGAATTTCACGGTACTGTCGCCTCACTTGGCAAAACTCAGGCCTGAGTCGCCTTGGCGGAGTTGTCGCGACGCTCGACAATGCGAGCCGCCTTGCCGCGCAGCTTGCGCAGGTAGTACAGCTTCGCGCGACGCACGCGGCCCTTGCGCACCAGCTTGATGGAGTCGATGGACGGGGAGTGCAGCGGGAAGCGACGCTCCACGCCGGTGCCGAAGCTGATCTTGCGGACCAGGAAGGTCTCGCGCAGGCCGGAGCCCTGACGAGCGATCACCACACCGGTGAAGGTCTGGATACGGGAGTTGTTGCCTTCCTTGATCTTGACGTTGACGTCGACGGTGTCGCCGGGACGGAACGCCGGGATCTCCTCGGCGGGCTTCATGTGCTTGGCGTCAAATGCCTCAACAGCGTTAACCATTGCTATTCCTTAGTCGCTGCCGCATATCAGCGCACTGGTTTGGGGTTCGGTGATGACTGGCATCACGAACACGTCTGTAACTCCCTCGGGTCTGCCCTCAGGAAGCCTGTCAATCCGCCGAAACAGCGGCTTTGCGCCCGTTCGGTCTGGACTCATGAAGAGGCGGCTTATGCGGCGGCCGACCCTCGACACAGCAAAACAGCATTTTATTGATTCATATGGACGAGACGGAATTGACCTCAACTTCGGCCGGGCTCCGTAACGGAAGCCTCCCGTTCAGCCGACGGAACGAGCCGACACGCCCGGAGTGTGCAGCACAATTGTTGAGTATCGCCATGCGAATGGTGCGATAAAGCCAATCGCGATATTGAACCGCGACGATTGTGCTACGCATTCCGGGCGTGTCACAAGCACAGACCCCCATACCTCGCTCGCAGTCGAGACCAAATCACAATCTCCGCCTCAGTGCTGGCCGTACACGTTCTGGTAACGGTCGTTCAGCTTGTCGATGTCCGCCTGCGGAATCTCGATGATGTCACCCAGCTGACGGGCGGCCCACATCGTATGAGCCACCTCCTCCGTCATCGCCGCGGCCTTCACCGCGGCCTCCGCATCCTTGCCGATCGTGAACGGACCGTGGTTCTGCATCAGCACCGCCTGCGACTTCGGATACTTCTTCAGGGTCTCCACCACGCCCTTGCCGATCGCCTCCGAGCCGATCAGACGGAACGGGCCCACCGGCACCGGGCCGCCGAACTCGTCACCCATCATCGTCAGGCCGCACGGGATGTTCTGACCCGTCGCCGCCCACGCCGTCGCGTACGTCGAATGCGTGTGCACCACGCCGTACACGTCCGGCATGTTGCGGTAGATGTACGCGTGCGACGCCGTATCCGACGAAGGCGCCTCCGCACCATCCACCACGTTTCCGTCCAGATCGCACACCACCATGCTCGACGGCGTCAGGTACTCGTAGCGCAGACCCGACGGCTTGATCACCATCAGATCCGCCGAATGCAGACGCTGCGACACATTACCCGCCGTCCACACCACCAGGTTCCACTTGATCAGCTGCTGATGCAAGGCCGCCACGACCTCACGCACCTGCTTGACCTCAGCACGAACCTCAGGACCAAAATCAGCCAACGAAACCATAATCACCACTCACTTTTCTTATTCGCACTTATATATCGGGACGTTCATCAAAGGCGGTGCCGGCGCGCCGGCACCCACGAGCGGGCTCAGTATTCTCCGATGCCGGCGATCGGCTCCTGTTCGATGCCCACCACGTCGAACAGCCCGTCGAACATCTTTTTGGCCCGAGTCACCTCGGCCACCGGATCCGGCGACTCATCGGTCCACATCTCGACCGTGTAGCTGCCCTGGTATCCCAGTCGTTTGAAGATACGCAGGCACGCCTCGAAGTCGACCGTCCCCTCACCGAAGGGCACCCGTTTGAACACGCCTTTCGAGGTCTCGCCCACCGGCTTGGTGTCCTTGAGGTGCACGGCGACAATGTTGTCGATGTTGGATTCGATCTCGCGCCCCACATCGTTGGTGGGCCAAGCCGTGAGGTTGCCCACATCCGGGTACGCCTGCAGCCATGGACTGCGCACTTGCGACTTGTAATAGGCGACCTTGTCCAGCGAGTTGATGAACGGGTCGTCCATCGTCTCGATGGAGAGCATCACCAGTTTCTTCGCGGCCATGTCGACGCATTTGCGCAGGTTCTCGACGAAGTATTCGCGAGACAGCAGGGTTTTCGGCTCGTAATACACGTCGTATCCGGCGAGTTGGATGTTGCGGATGCCCAGATCGACGGCGAGGTCGATCGCCTTGCGCATCATGTCGAGCGCCTTCTCGCGCACCTCGGGGTCTTTTGACCCGAGCGGGAACCGCCTGTGACCGGAGAGCATCATGGTGTTGATGCGGCTGTGGGTGTGCCACATGGCGTCGCGGAACCGTGCCCGGTCATGCTCGGTCCAGTCAAGACGGGCCAGTCGCTCGTCGCTTTCGTCGACCGAGAATTCAAGGAAGTTGTATCCCAGCTCATGCACCAGATCGAACGTCTGTTCCCAGCTCAGGCCGCGCGGCAGTGCCTTTTCATATATTCCGAGCGCGTTGGTGACCATGTCAACGCTCCAGCGAGTTCTGCATGTCACGCAGCGCGGCCCATCCGCCGTCGAGTGCGGTCAGCAGCGCCTCATACGCCTCGAACTTGCGGTCATACACCGCGGTCTGGTCCGCGTGCGGCTCGAACCGCTTGGCGAGCTTCGACATGTTGTCGAACGCCTCCTGGAACGACCCGTACAGGCCTGATCCGACCGCCGCGCACATGGCACCGCCAAGACCGCCCAGTTCGGTTACGGCCACGGTCTCGACCGGCAGGTTGAGCACGTCGGCGAACATCTGCACCCAAGGATCAGAATTGCATACGCCACCGGAGATGCGGATGGCCTTCGGCTTGTGCCCGAGCACACGCAGCAGCTGCTCGACATGGTGGCGGTGGGCGAATACCACGCCCTCGTACACGGCCCGCAACAGCTGGTCGCGCTCGCTGGAGCTGCGCAGTCCGATGAACGCGCCTTCCGCCCCCAGGTTCACGTTGCTGCCGTAGAGGAACGGGAAGAACAGCACGTCGGTGTACTTGGCGCCGGTACGTTCCAGCATCGCTCCGAGTTCGTCGTAGCTGGCGGCTTTGGAGCCGTCTGCCGTCATCATGCGCAACACGTAGTCGAGGTTGCCGGCGGAGGTCGGGCTGGACGCCTCGACCAAGGTGCCACCGGTGGGGAACACGGAGTTCATGCAGCCGCCGTCGAGCGGCGCCATGGTCTTGCTGGGGAACACGTTGATGTTCCACGTTCCAGCGGTGATGCTGAAGATATCGTCGCTCAGCACGCCGGCGGCGAGCGCGCAGGCGTCGATGTCGAACAGTCCGGCATACACGGGAGTGCCTTCGGCGAGGCCGGTGTTCGCCGCCGCTTCGGCGGTGATGGATCCGCAGCGGTCGGTCGCGCTGACGAGCTTCGGCATGCATTCCAGCATTTCCGGGATGCCGAAGAAGTCGAACAGCCGGCCGTCATATTCACCGGTTTCGAGGTTGACCAGATTGTTGCCGGAGGCGTCGCCACGCTCCTCGAGGATCTCGCCGGTCAGGAAGTGCCGGATGAAGTCCTTGTTGGACAGCACATGCCCGATCCGCGCGTACTGTTCCGGCTCGTTGTCCTTCAGCCAGCGCAGCAGTACCGGGAACTGCATGACCATGACGTGCTGGTGACTGATCGGGTAGATTTCGGCGACGCGGCTCTCGAATTCGTTGGCCAGGTCCGCGGCGCGGCTGTCGGAGGAGAGGATGCCGTCCATGAACGGCTTGCCGTCCTTGCCGAGCACGTACAGCCCCTTGCCGTGGCCGACCGGTACGACGCCGTCGATCTGGCTTCCATCCAGTCCGGCGGATTCCAGCGCGGCCTTGACCGCCTTGCCGATGTCACGCCACATCTGGCCGGGGTTGACTTCGCGGAAGCCGGGACGCCGCTCGATGGCGTCGGTCGGGAACGACGAGACGGACAGTTGCCGGCCATCCTGGTCGACGATGATGACCTTGGTGTTGGTTCCGCCATTGTCAATGGTGAGGAAATGCTTCGTTGCGTTTGTCATGATGATTCCTTATTGAATATGTGCCGATGATATCGCAGCCGCTCAGGCGATCATGTTGAACAGTTCGCCGATCTTGACGGCGACCCAGCCAATCCATGTGCTCACTGCGCCGGTCATGTTGGTGACGGCGGTGAAGTCCTTGGGCAGGTCGATGTTGCTCTGCGTGAACGATTGAGTGACCCAGGGCGCGATATCGGTGCCGACGTAGAGGATGATGATGACGCTCAGCGTGCCGACGATCAGCATCTTGAACATGTTGCGGCGCACGAACGGGGTGACCAGCGCGAGGATGAACACGAGCGACGCGAGGTCGGCGAACGGGAGCATCTCGTTGCCGGGCAGGATGAAGGCGAGCAGAATGGTGATCGGGATGAGCAGCAGACCGGTGGCGAGCACCGAGGAGTCGCCGATGAGCAGCGCGGTATCCATGCCGATGTAGAACTCGCGGTTGGGGAACCAGATCTTGAGCTGCTTCTCGGCGGCGTCACGCACGGAAATCAGGCCTTCGATCAGCACGTCGATCATCTTGGGCAGCAGCACCATGGCCGCGGCGATGTTGATGGCGAGCGTCACGGACTTGTCAGGACTGTAGCCGGCGAGCACGCCGATGAGCAGACCGAGGATGAAACCGATGACCACGGGCTCACCGATGGCGCCGAAGCGCTTGCGGATCTTGTCGGCGTTGAAGTCGACGTTCTTAAGGCCGGGGATCTTGTCGATGATCCAGTTGACGGCGATGGCGAGCGGCGACCAGGCCAGACCGGCAAGGTGCGGGAACGAGATGCCTTCGAGGTTGTATTCCTTCTGGATGTAAGGCGCGGTGAGGTCAGCGACCTTCAGCACGATGGCGAAGATGACCCAGGTGAAGATGACGGCGAACCAGAAGTTGCCGGTGACGGCATAGACCAGCGCTCCGACTTGCAGGAAGATCCAGTAGTTGAAGATGTCGACGTCGATGGTCTTGGTGAGCTTGCAGAACACCATGATGGCGTTGATGACGAGGAAGCCGACGACCGTGGCGACCATGATCGGCGTGCCCCAGCCGACCGTCGAGGCGGTGGGCCAGCCCACGTCAACCGTAGTCAGGTGCAGGCCGAGGCGGTTGACCATCGCCTTCGAGGCGGGGCCGAGGTTGTCAAGCAGCAGGTTGATGACCATATTGACGCCGACGAAGCCGACGCCGACGGTCATGCCGGCCTTAAAGGATTTGCCGATTCCCATGCGGAAGATGAGTCCGACCACGAAGAAGATGATCGGCATCATCACCGAGGCGCCCAGGCCGATGATGGTGTTGATGATTTCCATAATGTTCCTTTCCCGTGCACGAGGCAGGCTGCTTCGCCCGCTGCTCTGCGTTGTTGCCCCGCACTTTCCGTCGGCGTCGGTCTTCGATGAGCCCTGCGCGTCGACAGCCTCTAGCTAACGGCGGAAAGGTCTTGCACACCACCCACGCGATGAACACATGTTCATCGAACACATGAGAGCTGAGTGAGCACATGTAATCGACCTTCTTTTTTGCAATCGATTGAGAGCGCTCACATATCAAGGATTCATTGAGTTCTTTCGCGCTCTGAACAATTGTTCAGCATCGTTGCTGCACTAGAAAAACTAACATATGTTCACCGGTCACACCGGATGGAATAGAATAATGCCATGGTTGCAAACAAGCTGACAATGACGACAACTGAGTCGCGAAACCACATCGAGCTCGTGCTGAAAATCGCTCGCATGTATTACACGGACAATCTGACGCAGGCGCAGATTGCCGCGCAGATTGGATACTCCCGCCCCACCATCTCGCGGCTGCTCAGCGAATCGCGCGACCGGGGCATGGTACGCATCGAGATCGGGCATCCACTCGAGCGTCTGATGCAGCTGGAGGACGCGCTGGTAAGACGGTACGGGTTGAAATGCGCACGAGTGGCGCAGGTCAATCCCGGGCAGGATCCCAGCACCATCGTCCCCCGATATGCCGCGGCCCTGCTTACCGAAAAGTCGTCGCCCGACTCGCTCATCACCGTCTCCAACGGACGGGCCGTCGCCGCCACGGTCCGCGAAGTCGCCATCCAGGACTGGCCGAAATCCAATGTGGCGCAGATGGTGGGCGCCCTCTCCCCCAGCAATCCGATGACGGATTCGCCCGACATCTGCCGCATGCTCGCCGAACGCCTCGGCGGCACCGTCACCACACTCCACGTACCGATGATCCTCTCCTCCGCCCATATCGCCGCGGCCATGCGCCAGGAGCCACAAATCGCCACCGCGCTGGCGCTCGGCGGCGGCGCCGACGTGGCCCTGGAAGGGGTCGGTGCGACCGAAGGCGACCGCCTCAGTCCGGTGTTCGACGCCTATGTCACACCACACATGGTCAAGGAAATCCGGGCGCAGGGCGCGGTCGCCACCGTATGTGGGCACTTCATCGACGCGCAGGGAAGGCCCGTATGTTCGGAGCTGTCCGACCGCATCATTTCGGTGGAGCTCGATCGCCTGAAGCGCATCGCGCTGGTCATCGGCGTGGCATGGGGGCAGGAAAAAGTCAAGGCCATCAAGGCCTGCCTGGTCGGCAGCTATATTTCCGCCCTCGCCACCGACCAAGCCACAGCCGAAAGCCTGCTCGCCTGACATCCATCCGATCCTGCCCCGCCGGCGAGGCAGGATATGGCCCGGCGTAGTTTGTGCGCGACACTACGGAGTTGACATGGTCTGCCGGCGGTTTTACCCTGAGAGCGTCGGTAGGCGAGGCTACCGCAGGGATATGGGTTGCTGCCGCTAACAGTGGAGACACTGCACGCAGGTCAGCAGTTCTTGTCGGATTAAGGCATGAACTAACGCAACTCCACCGCCCTGCGATGCTGAAGCTTGAACGATGACACGACTAGGGGCAACTCTTCGAGAAGTCGCACTTCCTCATGTCGTCAATGTCCGACGGCGTATTGGTTCCATTGAGGAGGTGAATGTCATGGACGGCGATTTAGGTCATAGTAGCCGGCTGCGCGATGGCGGTCAACATCACATGCCATCGGGCGCAGCATACGGCCCATTCTCTTCACACGTTTGTACCGCGACCATGGCATTGGCCGTCCGTCACGACACCGCCGCATCCGGCGAGGGCGATCCGATCACTGACTGATTCGGCTCGCATCGACTTCACCGCCTCACGACGGCTGCGACATCCCGCATGACGTACGCGCCGAACGCCTGAATCGCGAATCCACATCCCGTTCTCCGGGCTCCCGGCATATCGGCATCATCATATGACGACGCCGATCGGCTATCTGCATGCAGACATACCCGCATATCGGCGCGCCTGCACGCGACCGCTGACGCCCATGGCGCGCACTTGCCGCACGGATACCGAGTCGAACGCCCACCGAACGGGAACCGTTTATCTCCTTCGAGATAACGACATGAGAGCGCACAGGTTCCGTTATGTCCAACTTCTTCAATTACTCCTCGTTCCCCGGCATTCGTCCGCGTTCCGGCGCCGACACCGCCGACATGTCCCGCAGCGGCGCCGTGCGCCGCATCGCCGCAGACGTGGTGGTGGCCGCGGGCGTGCTCGCTCTGTTCGGCGTCGTCGCCTGGCTGCTGCCGCAAATCAACGAACCGATCGGCCCGTCAGGTGTGCCGAGCACGGTGAGCGACGATTTGCATCTGCTGCCGTATTACGCGCTGCGTTCGGTGTTCCGCATGTTCATCGCGCTGTTTTTGTCACTGGTGTTCAGCTTCATCTATGGTTTGGCGGCGGCCCGATGCCGGCGACTGCGCATGGTGCTGATACCGCTGCTCGACATCCTGCAGTCGGTGCCGATCCTCGGCTTCCTGTCCGCCACGGTCACCATTTGGATGGTGTTGTTCCCCGGCTCCATTCTCGGCGTGGAGGCGGCGTCGATCTTCGCGATCTTCACCAGCCAGGCGTGGAACATGACCTTCTCCTTCTACCATTCGCTGCTCAGCGAACCGCAGGAGTTGGATGAGGCGGCTCGCTCCATGCAGCTCACGCGCTGGCAGCGTTTCTGGAAGCTCGACGTGCCGAATTCGATGATTCCGCTGCTGTGGAACTGCATGATGAGCGTCGGCGGCGGCTGGTTCTTCCTGACGGCCTCGGAGATGATCTCCGTGAACAACAGGACGTACGCACTGCCCGGCCTCGGCAGCTTCGTGGCGGTGGCGTCCGAGCACGAACAGCTGGGCAAGGTGCTGTGGGCCATCGTGACCATGGTCATCGTGGTGCTGCTCATCGACGTGCTGCTGTGGAAGCCGCTGACGGCGTGGGCCGAGAAGTTCCGCATCACGCAGAACGAGTCCGTGCAGGCCAAGACGAGTCTGGTGCTGTCGGTTCTGCGGCGTTCCGGCATTTCGGATGCGCTGGCTCTCGTGGGCCAGCCCATCGCCAATCTGATGTTCTGGCTGACCCGCCCGCTGGGCCGTACCGGCGCACGCTGGCCGGCCGCCGGCACCCGGCGTCGCACGCTCGACATCGCGTTCATGGCGCTCATGGCTGTGGCCTGCCTGGCCGGCCTGTGGATGCTGGTGCGTTTCATCTCGGACGGCGAGGGGTTCGCCGAGGTCGGCCACGCGATGGTCCTGGGACTGATCACGTTCATGCGCGTGACGCTGCTGACCGTGGTGTGCTCCATCATCTGGGTGCCGATCGGCGTGAAGATCGGCATGAATCCGCGGATTTCCCGGTTCGTGCAGCCGCTGGTGCAGGTGTTGGCGAGCTTCCCCTCGAACTTCACGTTCCCGTTCGTCACACTGTGGTTCATCGCCTGGCATATCGACATCAGCTGGGGCAGCATTCTGCTCATGTCGCTGGGAACGCAGTGGTACATCCTGTTCAACGTGATTGCGGGCGCTTCGGCCATTCCCGATGACCTGCGCGAGGCCACGCGGGCGTTCCATCTGGACACGCGGCAGCGGTGGACCAAGCTGATCCTGCCGGCGGTGTTCGGCTCATGGTGCACTGGCGGCATCACCGCGGCGGGCGGCGCGTGGAACGCCTCCATCGTCTCCGAGATCGTGACCTACGGGCACACCACGCTTACGGCAAATGGACTGGGAACATATATCGCCAATGCGACCGCGGTGGGAGACACCGGCAAGACCATCATCGGGGTTGCCGTGATGAGCGTGTTCGTCGTGGGCGTCAACCGGCTGTTCTGGCGTCCATTGCAGGCGTACGCCGAGCGCCGTTTCTCCGTCGCCTGACGGAGGCCGCACCGGCCGTCCCGGCCCATCGACCCGCAACAATCCAACAGCATCGGCGGCGAGCGCATGTCATTCGAATCCGCCGCGATCATCCGCAAAAAACGTAACAGCAAGGACCATTTATCATGACCATCGCAACTTTTTCCGACCACACCGCAACCTTCCCGCAGACCGCCGCGACGAACGCCGCCGGCACCGCGATCATCGAGGCGCGGCACGTGGGCAAGACCTACCGTGCCGAGCGCGGTAAAGAGCTGACCGTGCTGCGCGACATCTCCTTCACCCTGCATGAGGGCGAGATCGTGGCGATCCTGGGCCGGTCCGGCGCCGGAAAATCCACGTTCCTGCGCATCCTGGCGGGCCTGGTACCCGCGTCGAGCGGTACCGTCACCTACCGCGGCACCGACATCACCGGCCCTAATCCCGGAGTGGGACTCGTGTTCCAGACCTTCGCGCTGATGCCGTGGCTCACGGTGCAAGCGAATGTGGAACTGGGGCTGGAGGCCCGCGGCGTGCCGCGCGAGGAGCGCCGTCGCGCTGCACTGCAGGCCATCGACGCCATCGGACTGGACGGATTCGAGAACGCGTACCCGAAGGAGCTCTCCGGCGGCATGCGCCAGCGCGTGGGCATCGCACGGGCCCTGGTGGTGCAGCCCGATGCGCTGTTCATGGACGAGCCGTTCTCCGCATTGGATGTGCTGACGGCCGAGAACCTGCGCAACGAGGTGCTCAAGATGTGGAGCGGCAATCAGCGTTCCATCAAGTCGGTGCTCATCGTGACGCACAACATCGAGGAGGCCGTGCAGATGGCGGATCGTGTCGTGGTGCTCGGCTCGCATCCCGGTCATCTCATCGCCGACATGCCCGTCACCCTGCCGAGGCCCCGCGACCGTCATTCCGCCCAGTTCGAGGCTATGGTCGACACCCTGTATGCGATCCTGACCGGGCAGAGTCGTGATGGCGGGCCGGCGGATACCGCCGACGAGCGCACGGCCGCCGGGGACGGCGTCGCGCATGGCACGTCAGATGGCGCGGCGAACCAGACCGCGGCAGCGGATCAGGCCCCGGCCCGGGCGAGCGACGCCGACCATCAGGCATCCTCCGACATGCTGCCCAACGCTACGCCGGGAGGCCTGGCCGGACTGGTGGAGATCGTATACGATCACGCGCAGGGCATCGACCTGGCCGATCTGGCCGCCGAGCTGTCATTCGAGGTGGACGACCTGTTCCCGCTGATCGACGCCGGAACCATGCTGGGATTACTGACCGTCGAGAACGGACACGTGACATTGACCGAGCTCGGACGCCAGTGGAGGCAGGCGGACATTCTGATGGTCGGGGCGGACATCCTGACAAGCAAGACGATGTTCGCCGCCATGCTGCAAGACAAGGCACCGCTGGTGCGCATCATCGACCGAGCGGTCCGTCACAGCGAACACGGCCGCCTGCGCGGCGAGCTCATCGTCGACCTGCTGAGGGCCCGTCATACGGACGCGGAGGCGGAGCGCCAGTTCAACATCGCCATGACGTGGGGTCGATACGGAGAACTGTTCGACTACGACGCCGATGACGACATCATCACCGTCGACGCCGCCAACCCGGCAAACGCCACCCGAGCGGCCGAGGAAGCCAGCGAAACGGACTGAGTTGACCCGCCTCAGCCAACCGCCACAATGGAAACAACGATCAACCCGACAGCGGAACGGACCGCCCCGAATCGCCAAGGAGGAATCATGAACACGCTACGACTGATACGCTGGCGCGGCGAACGCCACGCCAGCATCACCCAGCGACTGAATTTCGCCGCCCATGCCACGCCAGAGGCCACGCTCGCCTTGGTGTATGCGCACGAATCCGGCTTGGAACCCGACGAGGTTCGCCGGGCGCGTCGGGCTTACGGCGGCAACACCATACCGGCACGCCGGTGACCGCGGGCATCATCCTGCTCATGGTGGTGTCCGGTCTGATCCGATACGTGCACGACTCCCGAAGCTCGCATGCCGCCACGGCGCTGGCCACCATGGTGAGTACCACGGCGACGGTGCGGCGGGGCGGGCTGCGCGAGCGGGCATGTGCTTCGATGACGAC
>OGOY01002769.1_pt1 | contig 14863 bp, 15 predicted proteins | sample 1552811 | NCBI WGS metagenome assembly OGOY01 (sample SAMEA2580132, study PRJEB22360) | human gut metagenome | biome: human gut; feature: human-associated habitat; material: faeces | place: Denmark | collected 2008/2010 | reverse complement strand
TGGAGGGGATGGAGCTCCACTCCCTTATCCGGGTGCTGGAGTGAGGAACGCCGCCGGCATAGAATGGTGTGCAGAGTCCTGCGCGCTGATCGAGAATTGACCTTTAGGGGGAAACAGATATATGGCATTGATCGTACAAAAATTCGGCGGCTCCTCGGTCAAGGACCGGGACCGCATCTTCAACGTGGCGCGCATCGTCATGAACACCCGCAACGCCGGCAACGACGTTGTCGTGGTCGTCTCGGCGCAGGGCGACACCACCGACGACCTGATCGCCAAGGCGGCGGAGATCACCTCCGACCCGTCCCACCGCGAGATGGATATGCTGCTGGCCGCAGGCGAGGAGATTTCGATTTCCCTGCTGACGATGGCCTTGCAGGAGCTGGGCGTCTCCGCCATCAGCCTGACGGGCTGGCAGGCGGGCTTCAATACAGACCGCGCCTACTCCAAGGCGCGCATCAAGCGCCTGGACACCGAGCGTGTCGAGAGTGAGCTGGCGCGCAACCGTGTGGTCGTCGTGGCAGGCTTCCAGGGCCTGAACCGCTCCGACGACATCACGACGCTGGGCCGCGGCGGCAGCGATACCTCCGCCGTGGCGCTGGCCGCTGCGCTGCACGCGGACCGCTGCCAGATCTTCACCGACGTCGAGGGCGTCTACACCGCAGACCCGCGCAAGATCCCCAAGGCAACCAAGCTCAAGGAGATCACGTTTGACGAGATGCTCGAGCTGGCGTCCCTGGGCGCACAGGTGTTGAACAACCGCAGCGTCGAGCTGGCCAAAAAGTACAATGTCGAGCTGGAGGTCATCTCCAGCATCAATCCGGTGCCCGGCACCGTTGTTAAGGAGGAGACCAAAGTGGAAGGTATGCTCATCAAGGGTGTTGCAAAGGACACCGACGTCGCCGTTTTGACCGTGAAGGACGTGCCGGATGTGCCCGGTATGTCGTTCAAAATTTTCAGCCTACTGGCCCAGAAGAACATCAACGTTGACATCATTCTGCAGACCACGGGCCGCGACGGCAAGAAGGACATGAGCTTCACCGTGCCCCTGGGCGACGCCGAGAGCGCCGTTGCCGCGCTGAAAAACGCCACGCACCGCATCGGCGGCGGCGACATCACCGTTGACAAGACCTGCGCGAAGGTCTCCATCGTCGGCGCGGGTATGCAGAGCCACTCCGGCGTGGCCTCCACGATGTTCGAGGCCCTGTTCAACCAGAACATCAACATCAAGATGATCTCCACCAGTGAGATCAAGATCAGCGTCATCATCGACGAGGCCGACGCCGACAAGGCAGTTGCCGCCATCCACGACGCATTCATCAACTGATTGTAAGGTCTTATATAGAGGGAAATGGGTCGTCCCCCGTGCACACGATGGTGCACGGGGGACGTTGTTGTTAGGGTAAACGGGCAGAACCCTTTATTACAAAAGCTTCTCACCTGCTGCAAACTTCGCCGTCAGCTTACCCTTGCCAAGGTACGCATACCGCTCCAAACGCTCCGCAGCGCTGAACGCCCGCATATTTTTAAGCGGGTCATCATCCAGCACCAGCGCGTCAAACGCATAGCCGTCCTCAAACAGGCCGACCTTCTCGCCAAAATCGGCCCAGAAATCTCCGCCGCCGACAGTCGCCATATACAGCGCTTCCACCATCGTCAGCGGCTTTTCACTCTGGTCGATATACCGCCAGCGCAGCTTGCTGACCTGCACGGCGGTAGCCATGACTGTGAACAGGTCCAGCGTCTGACCGCCGGCCACGTCGCTGCCCAGGCCGACGCGCCAGCCGCCGCGCAGGTAGTGCGCCGCGGGGGCGATGCCCGCAATGACATTCTCGTTGCTGGTGGGGCAGTGGGCGATCATGACGCGGTTCTGCTTCATCAGCGCGGCCTCGTCATCGGGGCTGTAGATGCAGTGCGCCATGACGGTGGGCACGCCGCCGCCGAACAGGCCGTACCGGCTGTAGCTCTCGCCGTAGAATTTTGTGCCGGGGCAGAGCTCGGCGACCCACGCGATTTCGCCTGGATTTTCGGACAGGTGACTCTGCGCAGGCACGTTGTATTCTCTTGCCAGTTCGCCGAGACCGCGCATATACTCGTCACTCGTGCTGGGGGTGAAGCGCGGCGTGATCATTGGGCGCACCGGGCCCGCGTGCAGGGTGTTTTCGGCGCGGCAGGTATCCAGCCAGCGGCGCGTCTCGGCCAGACCCGCGGCGGCGGACGGCTCACGGTAGCTGTCAGGGCTGTTGCGGTCCATACCCAGCTTGCCGACAAAGGCGGAAAGTCCCGCGCCGCGCAGCTGGTGCATCAGTTCGAGCGTTGCGTCGGTGTGCAGCGTCGCAAAGATGCAGGCGCGCGTTGTGGCGCTGTTTTTCAGGTCGCGCACAAAATAGGAGTAGCCCAGCCTGGCGTAGGCCGGGTCGGCGTAGTGGGCTTCCTCGGGGTAGGTGTACTGCTGCAGCCAGTCCAGCAGCTCCAGATCCATCGCCGTGCCGCAATAGCTGTACTGCGGCGCGTGCAGATGCAGGTCCACAAGACCCGGCGTGATGATTTTACCCGTATAGTCGAGAACTTCCACCCCGGCAGGGGCAGTCTCGCTGAATCCGGCGCACAGGACGTTTTCACACAGCAGATAGCCCTCGCGGACGCGGAGGGTGTCCGGGGCGGGGGTGTCGAGGAAGGTGCCTTTCAGGGTGAAAGCGTTCATATAGTATACCTCTTTATATAGAATTGCTCTGTAGGGGCCGGGCATGCCCGGCCCGCAAGTTTACGGCAGATGCCCCTTTAAAATTCGTTTTGTAGGGCTGCCGGAGGGCTGGCCGCCCTACAAACCACCCGGGCAGGTGTCTGCCCACCCGCGTGGCGTCGGGGACGCCGCCCCCTACAAAGCGGCGATTCCAGACTCTATTATAAACAATCTACCCCATCTGTTGCAAGTTTTTTATTTACTTTACGTCGCTAAAGCGGTATAATACTAATATCTATTGATATTTGAAAGGAATAACGATTTGGAACGTAAACAACTCGCGCCCGGCGTTTGCATTACAACGCTGGATGCTTCTAAATTCAACCGCTGCCGCATCACGCTGCATCTGCGCTTTCCGGCAAAGCGGGAATCTGCCACCGACGCCGCGGTGCTGGCCCTTGTGCTGGAACGCGGCTACGCGGCCTGCCCCGATATGACCGCGCTGTCCCGCCGCCTGGCCGAGCTGTACGGCGCGGACCTCGGCGTTGACCTGGCCAGCGCGGGCACGGACCGCGTGCTCTCCGCCGATATCTGCGGCATCAAGGACGCTTACGCGCTGGCGGGGGAGAACCTGACCGCCGCCTACGCCGACATTGTGCTCGGCACGATCTTTGACCCGTATCTCGTGGACGGCGCGTTCGACCCCGAGGCCGTGCGCATCGAGACCGAGACCCAGGCCCGCCGCCTTGAGGCTGAGTTCAACTCGAAGCGACTCTACTGCGTGCGGCAGGCCCGCCGCAAATTCTACGGCGACACCCCTGCGGGCATCGAGCTGGGCGGCTACCCCAGCGAGCTTGTCAATGTGACGCCGCAGAGCCTCAAAGCCGAGTATGACCGCATCCTCTCCACCGCGTACATCGACGTGATGGTGCAGGGCGTCGATGAGGCCCGCGTGGCCGATATGCTGCTGAAAAAGCTCGACGGCATCCGCCGTGACCCGCACCCGTTTGCCGCGCCCGTCGCCATGCCCGCCACGCCGCTGCGCCATTTTAAAGAGGAGATCCCCGGCCTGACCCAGGCCAAGCTCTGTATGCTGTTTACCACGGGCGAAGCCAACCCCAACCCGCCCAGTGTCAGCATCCTGCGCGTCGCCATGAGCGTGCTGGGCGGCTCTGCCACCAGCCGTTTGTTCCGCAACGTGCGCGAGAAGCAGTCCCTTTGCTACTACTGCGGTTCTGCCGCCCAGCGCGCCACCGGCGTCATGATGATCGACTCCGGCGTCGAGCCGGGCAAGGAGCAGCAGGCCGAGGCCGCCATCATTGCCGAGCTGGAGGGCCTGAAAAACGGCCCCATCACCCAGGAAGAAGTGGACGACTGCCGCCGTGGTCTTTTGTCCAGCATGGACGCCCTCGGCGACAGCCTGGCCGCGCTGGAAAACTGGTACTACGGCCAGATCACACGCGGCGAGCCGCTCTACCCGCCGGAGTACGGCAAGGTGCTGACCAGCGCCGTCAGCTTGGACGAGGTGCGCCAGACGCTGCAGAGCTACAGCTATTCGGTCTGCTACGCCGTGACCGCCGAGCCGGGCACGCAGGGGAAGGGAGGCAGCGAGGATGTTGAATAACGATCACGAGAGCTTCGCCGCTGCCCAGGCGCGCGCCGCTGCCGCCGTCAGCTGTGAAAGCGTCGTGCTGCCCAGCGGCCTGACCGTGCTCTGCCGCACGATGCCGGGCTACAGCAGCGTCCACGCGATTTACGCCACGGGCTTTGGCTCCGTCCACCGCGCGTTCAGGCTGGACGGCAAACAGGTCACACTGCCCGCCGGTACGGCGCATTTCCTGGAGCACAAAATGTGCGAGACGCCCAAGGGCGACTCCTTCACCTTCTACGCCAAGACCGGCGCGTCGGCCAACGCCTTTACCAGCTATGACCGCACCTGCTACCTGTTCTCGGCGACCCAGAAAATTGACGAGAACCTTGACATTCTGCTGGGCATGGTCGGCAAGCCGTGGTTCACCAAGGCCACGATTGCCAAGGAGCAGGGCATCATCGGACAGGAGATCAAAATGTACGACGACAGCCCCGACTGGCGGCTGCTGAACGCGCTGTTCCGTTGCCTCTACGCCGACCACCCGCTGCGCGACGACATCGCGGGCACGGTGGAGAGCATTGCCGAGCTGACGCCCCAGATGCTCTACAGCTGCACCAGGGGGTTCTACGCGCCGTCCAATATGGTGCTGAGCGTCGCGGGCAAGATCACGCTGGCGCAGGCTGTGGACGCCTGCAAGCGCAACGGCCTGTACCGCGCCCGCGCCCCGCATGAGGTCGAGTGGGACATCCCGGCGCAGACCGGCCCGCTGCCCCACAAGGAAGCGTTCTTTACGATGCCTGTCACGAAGCCCTGCTTCGGCGTGGCCTACCGCGAGGAGCCGCTGGCCGAGGGTGACCTGAAGCGCGAGCTGCTGCTGGACATGCTGGGCGATCTGGTCGTCGGCGGCCTGACGAAGCTCTACCGCCGTCTGTACGATGAAGCGCTGGTCAACCCCGAGTTCTCCGGTGACTTTATCGCCGTGCGCGGCGCCTGCACCGTGGCCTTTACCGGCGAGAGCGACACCCCGCGCCAGGTCGTGGACCTTTTACAGGAGGAGATCGAGCGGATGCGCCGCGAGGGCGTTGACCCCGAGGTCTTTATGCTTGTGAAAAACCAGATGTACGGCGAGCTGCTGGGCGACGTGGAGGCCGTGGACGATGCCGCCGAGGAGGCCGCCGCGGCCTGCCTGAAGGGCCGCACGCTGGCGGACGAGATCGCCGCGCTGGCCGCGCTGACCGTGGAGGACGCCAACGCCTTGCTGCAGACGGCCCTGCGGGAGGAAAACCGCGCCTACGTGCAGATCGACCCGGCGGAAAAATAACGAGGTTAAGTTGAAAATGGTCTATCATGTGCAATTTCCCGGGTTGGGCCTGGATCTGACGGTCAACCGCGTGGCGCTGGCCATCGGCGGGTTCAACATTTACTGGTACGGCGTCATCATCGCGGCGGGCATGCTGCTGGCGATGCTCTACGCCTTCCGCAATGCCGTGGACTACGGCATCGACTCGGACCGTCTGGTGGACGTTGTGGCCATCGGCACGGTCATGGCCATCGTCTGTGCCCGTATTTATTACGTAGCTATGGCACCCTTTGCGTATCAAAGCCTCTGGGAGATGATCGACATCCGCAAGGGCGGCATCGCCATCTATGGCGCGGTCATCGGCGCGTTTGTGTTCGGCGCCCTGGCCGCCAAATGGCGCAAAGTGCCGCTGCTGCCGCTGTTTGATCTGGTGTCGCTGGGCTTTCTGATCGGGCAGGGCATTGGCCGCTGGGGCAACTTCGTCAATCAGGAGGCCTTCGGTACAAACACGACGCTGCCCTGGGGCATGTACAGCGAGGGCACGGAGGCGTATCTCAAATCCGTGCAGGTCACGCTGCCCGCGGGCGTGACCGTGGACCCCGCCGCGCCGGTGCACCCGACGTTTTTGTATGAGAGCATCTGGTGTCTGGTTGGCTTCGCCGTGCTGGCTTCGCTTTACAAAAAACGGCGGTTCAACGGACAAATCTTCCTGAGCTATATCATCTGGTACGGCCTGGGCCGCGCCTGGATCGAGGGGCTGCGCACCGACTCGCTGCTGATCGGCAATACCGGTCTGCGCGCCAGCCAGCTGGTGGCGATTGGGTCGGTCATCGTGGCCGCCGCGCTTATGGTCATCGGTCTGCGCAATGCCAAGGGCAAGCCGCTCATGGTGCCGCTGGCAGTGAAGGACCTGAAAAAGCAAGCCGAGGCAGGGGACCGCTTCACGCCGGACACCCTGCCCGCCGGCGCACCCCACGCTGAGTTTGTCAAGGCCACCGATGCCATGAATGCGCGTCTGGATGCGCTGGATTTGAGCGAGGTCGAGATCGAGGAGATTGAGGATCCGAAGGAGTAAAAAAGGAACTGTTTCGGATAATGGCAAGGCTCTCTCCCGCCGTAGCGGAAGGGGGAGAGAACTTCACCAAAACCCGAAATCTACCCTAACATAGAGAGGAGAACCTATATGCCAGCAACTGTCATTGACGGCAAGGCATTGGCCGCCGCCACGAAGGCCGAGGCCGCAGAAAAGGTCAGGGAGCTGAAAAGCAGGGGCATCAACCCCTGCCTGGCGGTCATTCTGGTGGGCGAGAACCCCGCCAGCCAGGTCTACGTCCGCGGCAAGATCAACGACTGTGCGCAGTGCGGCATCGAGAGCCGCAGCATCAACCTGCCCGCCGACACCACGCAGGACACCCTGCTGGCCGAGGTGAAGAAGCTGGCGGATGACTCCGCTGTGCATGGCATTCTGGTGCAGCTGCCGCTGCCCGCCCAGATCGACGAGAAGGCTGTCATCGACGCCATCCCGCCCGAGAAGGACGTGGACGGCTTCTCGCCTGTCAACGTGGGCCGTATGCAGATCGGAGAGCCGTGCTACCTGCCCTGCACCCCGGCGGGCTGCATCCGCATGATCGAGTCCACGGGCACCGACATTGCGGGCAAGAACGCCGTCGTCATTGGCCGCTCGAACATCGTGGGCAAGCCCGCGGCGTTGCTGCTGCTGGCGAAGAATGCCACGGTCACGATCTGCCATTCCAGGACGAAGAACCTGAAAGAAGTCTGCGCCGCCGCGGATATTCTCGTGGCCGCCGTGGGCCGCGAGGGCTTTGTGACCGGTGACATGGTCAAGCCCGGTGCCGTCGTCATTGATGTGGGCATCAACCGCGGTGCGGACGGCAAGCTGCACGGTGACGTGAACTTTGCCGAGGCTGCCGAAAAGGCCGCCTACATCACCCCCGTACCCGGCGGCGTCGGCCCCATGACCCGCGCCATGCTCATGCTGAACACGGTGGAGGCGGCAGAGCGGCAGGGCCGCTAATAAAGGCTTCCCCCCTTGGGGGAAGCTGTCCGCGAAGCGGACTGATGAGGGGCAACCTTGCCATTGCAGCCCACGGATGGGATACAACCGCAGACTTGCCCCTCATCCGGCCCTGCGGGGCCACCTTCAGTCTACGCGCTAAGAGCCGCCTACGGCGGTTGCGCTCCGACACGCGCCAGCGGGCGCAGCCCCTTGGGGGAAGGCAAAAGAAATTCTAAAATTTTAACCTTCCCACGCCCGAAAACCCCTTGACAAGCCCTGCTCCTATATGGTATGATACTAGAGCCGCATGGTATGGGCTCTATAAGTGTGTGCTTTTATCGGTGCAACGCCCTACAGACCAGCGAGACTTATTGAAAGAGGTTATCCACTATGTACGCAGTTATCAAAACCGGTGGCAAGCAGTACAGCGTTAAGGTCGGCGACGTCGTCTACGTCGAGAAGCTGAACGCTGAGGACAACAGCGAAGTCACCTTCGATCAGGTTCTCGCCGTTGGCGAGGAGGGCTCTGTCAAGGTCGGCGCTCCCGTTGTTGAGGGCGCTTCCGTTGTTGCCAAGGTCGTCAAGACCGGCAAGGGCAAGAAGCTCAACATCCTAACCTATCGTCCCAAGAAGGGCAGCATGGTCCGCAAGGGTCATCGTCAGCCCTACACCAAGGTGGAAATCACCGCGATCAACGGCTAAGGAGGTAAATCACAATGGCACATAAAAAAGGCGTAGGTTCTACCAAGAACGGTCGTGATTCCGAGTCCAAGCGCCTCGGCGTCAAGCGCGGCGACGGTCAGTTTGTTCTGGCCGGCAACATCCTGGTCCGTCAGCGCGGCACCCACATCCATGCGGGTGAGGGCGTCGGCATCGGCAGCGATGACACCCTGTTCGCTCTGGTCGATGGCCGCGTTCACTTCGAGCGCATGGGCCGTGACCGCAAGCGCTGCACGGTCAAGCAGTAAAAAAACCGGTACGGGCGGGCCTTTGCGGCTCGCTCGTTTTTTGTGATTTTTTGTAAATGAGGTACCACATGGCAACCAGTAATTTTATTGATACCGCCACGATCTGGCTGCACGCCGGCAAGGGCGGCGACGGTGCGGTGACGTTCCACCGCGAAAAATTCGTGGCGGCGGGCGGCCCCGACGGCGGTGACGGCGGGCGCGGCGGCGACATCATCTTTGTGGCCGACGACAACCTGTCCACCCTGATGGACTTCCGCTACAAGCGCAAGTACACCGCGCCCGACGGCGAGAATGGCCGCGCCAAGCGGATGAGCGGCGCAGACGGTGACGACCTGGTCATCCGCGTGCCCCGCGGCACCGTGCTGAAGGAGGCCGAGACCGACCTCGTCGTGGCCGATCTGACGGGCAGTGAGCCTGTTGTCGTGGCCAGGGGCGGACGCGGCGGCCATTGTGCGACCCCGACCCGCCAGATCCCCAAGTTTGCCAAGCCCGGTCTGCCCGGCGAGGATATGCACCTCAAGCTCGAGCTGAAGGTCATTGCGGACGTGGGCCTGATCGGCTTCCCGAACGTCGGCAAATCGACGCTCATCAGCATTATTTCTGCCGCGCGTCCCAAGATCGCCAACTACCACTTCACGACGCTGACCCCCGTGCTGGGCGTCGTCCGCGTCGGCCCGGAGCAGAGCTTTGTCTGCGCCGACATCCCCGGTCTGATCGAGGGTGCTGCGGAGGGCGTCGGCCTCGGCCACGACTTCCTGCGCCATGTTGAGCGCTGCCGCCTGCTGCTGCACGTCGTTGACGTCTCCGGCTGCGAGGGCCGCGACCCCAAGGCGGACTTTGAGCAGATCAACCACGAGCTGGCCGGGTTCAGTGCCGAGCTGGCGGACCGTCCGCAGATCGTGCTGGGCAACAAGTGCGACATTGCAAGCCCCGAGCAGGTCGAGGAGTTCAAGCAGTACGTCGAGGCCAAGGGTCTGACCTTCCTGCCCATCTCCGCGGCGACCCGTCAGGGTGTGGACAACCTGCCCGCGCTGGTCTACAACCGCCTGAAGGATCTGCCCCCGGTCAAGGTCTATGAGGCCGAGTACAAGCGCCCCGACAAGAACGCTCAGCCGACCCGCCCGTTCACGGTGGAGCGCACCGGCGACCACGAGTTCACCGTCGATGCCCCGTGGCTGGAGCGTATCCTCGCCGGTACGAATGTCGAGGACTACGAGAGCCTGCAGTATTTCCAGACGCAGCTGGGTGATTCCGGCATTCTGGACGAGCTGGTCGCCCAGGGCGTTGAGGAAGAGGACACGATCAAGATCGGCGAGTATGAATTCGATTATCTGTACTAAGTAGTAGAAAATATGCTGTTTACACAAAAATCCGAAGTCGACATTCACGAAATGTCGCCGCTGGCGCTGGCCTTTGTGGGCGACGCCGTGCTGGAGCTGCTCGTCCGCGCCCGCCTGGTGGGTACGACGCGCTTGCAGCCCAATCGTCTGCATACCGTGGCGACGCATTACGTCAGCGCCCACGCGCAGAATCTGGAGCTGGACATCATCGAGCCGATGCTGACCGACGCCGAGGCCGCCGTGCTGCGCCGCGGCAAAAACGCCAGCAAGGCCACTGTCGCCAAGCACGCCACCGTGCAGGAGTACCGCGCCTCCACCGGCTTTGAGTGCCTGCTGGGCTGGCTGTACCTGCAAGGCAGGAACGACCGCATTGAGGAATTGTTCAACGCGATGTGGGACGGGTATAAGCCGGAGTAATAAGGTGCGGGCGGATATGGAATCCGCCCCTACAATGTCGGGACCGTAGGGGCGCATTCTATATGCGCCCGTGGCCGTTTTCCGTTACAGATTATGTACCGCACCCCGCCCGGGGCGCGGTGCCGCCTCACTTGTAGTTCTTGCTGTCGGTGGTGTTGGTGGTGCGGTTGGTGGTTTTCTGCTGGGTACGGTTCGTGGTTTTCTGGGTCGTGTCCGTCGTGCGATTGGTCGTGCGGTTCGTCGAATTGTTAGTCTGATTCTTAGCCATAGGTGGTAAGCTCCTTTCGCAAGTAAAAACGATCTACAGTCGTTTTCGGACTGCAAAGGTAGTTTGCCCGCCCATGGCTTTTTTATGCAGAGGGGGCTGCTATGGAATTTCCACAGGATTTTACCGCACGGGAGCGGGCACTGCTGGGGGCGCGCTTTGACGAACTGTACGCCTACGCCACGCCGCAGCCTGCCCGCGGCGTAACGGTCAACGCGCTGCGCTGCACGCCGGAATGGTTCGCGCAGCATGCGGACTTTGACGCAAAGCCGTCCAAATTTTGCCCCACGGCCTTTACGACGGCGGCGGACTTCCGCCCGGGGCGGCACGCCTGGCACCACGCGGGCGTGCTCTATGCGCAGGAGCCGAGCGCATCCGCCCCCACCGCCTTGCTTGATGTGCGCCCCGGTATGCGGGTGGCGGACCTCTGCGCCGCGCCGGGAGGCAAGACCAGCCAGCTGGCGGCGGCTCTGCAGGGGCAGGGCCTGCTGCTGGCCAATGAATTCGTCGCCGCCCGCGCTGAAATTCTGCGCCAGAATCTCGAGCGAATGGGCGTGACGAACGCCGTCATCACGAACGAGGACACCGCCCGCCTGGCCGCGGCGATGCCCGGGCAGTTTGACCGGGTGCTCGTCGACGCGCCCTGCTCGGGCGAGGGTATGTTCCGCAAGGAGGCCGTCGCCGCCGCCCAGCACAATAACGCCTTAGTGGCGCACTGTGCGGAGCTGGGGGCCGAAATTCTCGAAAACGCGGCGGCGCTGCTGGCTCCGGGCGGCGTGCTCGTCTACTCGACCTGCACATTTGCCCCGGCGGAGGACGAGGAACAGATCGCGGCCTTCCTCGCAAAGCACCCCGCGTTCACGCTCTGCGACCTGTCCGGCTGCGGCTTTGGCCGCCCGGGCGAGGCCAACCGCGCCCCTGGCTACCCGGATTTCCGCGCCGGATACACCCGCCGCATCTGGCCCGCCGACGGCGGCGAGGGCCACTTTATGGCGAAGCTGCAAAAGGCAGCCGACGCCGACGCGCCCACCCCGCCGAAGGGCAAGCCGCCCAAGGCGCTGAAAGCCCCGGCGGAGTGGCTCGATTTTGCCAAAACCTATTTCCCGGCGCTGGCTTCCCGCCCGCTGGCCGGGGCGGGGGAGTGGCTGCTGCTGCCCGCGCCGGGCAGCGAGACGCTGAACACCGCGAAGCTGCGCGTCGTGCGCGGCGGCGTTCTGGCGGGCAGCGTGCTGAAAAAGCGGTTCCAGCCCGCCCATGCGCTTTTCATGGCCTACGGCGCACAGTGCACGAACCGCGAGGAGCTGACGCTGACCGACCCGCGCACCGCCGCCTGGCTGCGGGGCGAGGAGATCGACGCCGCCACCGCGCAAAACGGCTGGGGCGCCGTGCTTGTAGACGGGTTCCCGCTCGGCGGCGGCAAGGTCAGCGGCGGACGCATCAAAAACCATTACCCGAAGGGCCTGCGCAATCTGCAATAAAGCGGGCGGCCCCTCTTGAAAAGAACGATTTATTGTGCTATAATAGTTTACTGGTAATTATCGGCTGTAATGCCGCTGCCTGTGTGAATACAAATTAGGGGGATTTTTCCATGTCCGGACATAGCAAATGGAATAACATCAAGCGTAAAAAGGAAAAGACCGACGGCGCCCGCGCCAAGGTTTTCACTAAGATTGGCCGCGAGATCGCCGTGGCTGTTAAGGAGGGCGGCGGCAACCCCGCTTCCAACTCCAAGCTGGCGGCTCTGATTGCCAAGGCCAAGGCCAACAGCGTGCCCAACGATAACATCCAGCGCATTATCAAGCGCGCCGAGGGCGGCGACAAGACCGAGTATGAGGCAATCACCTATGAGGGTTACGGCCCCGGCGGCATCGCCGTCATGGTCGAGACCCTGACCGACAACCGCAACCGCACCGCGGCCAATATGCGCCATTACTTTGACAAGTTCGGCGGCAACCTGGGCCAGATGGGCTGCGTCGGCTTCATGTTCACCCAGAAGGGCGTCATCGTCGTCGATCTCGAGGACAAGGACCCCGATGAGTTGATGATGGATGCGCTGGACGCCGGTGCCGATGACTTCGATGCAGGCGAGGACGCCGCCGAGGTCACCACCAGCCCCGAGAACTTCACCGCCGTCTGCGAAGCGCTGGAAAAGAAGGGCTACAAGTTCATCTCCGCCGACGTGGCGCAGGTGCCTTCCACCACCACCGCGTTGACCGACCCCGATCAGCTCGTCCAGATGGGCAAGCTGCTGGACGCCCTGGACGACGATGATGATGTCCAGAACGCTTGGCACACCCTCGAGAACGAGGAAGACCTGGATCGCTAAACCACAAGAATGCCAAAAGAGAGTGAAGGGCGACTTTTGCTCTCTTTTTTTGTACGGCAGAACGGTAGGGGCCGGGCATGCCCGGCCCGCAGCGTAGAAATGACCCGAAATTTTCGGGCTGCCGCAAAGTTCAGGGCCGGGCATGCCCGGCCCCTACAAGCATGTTTTTAATTGAAAAGGAGCGTTACTATGCCAAAACTCCTTTGCCCGCACTGCCTGCAGCCGCTGGATGGCGGGTACCGCGGCGAGTGCCCCCACTGCGGGCGCTCGCTGGAAAACCGCAACCCCGAGGGCGCGCTGCCTCTGGGCACCCAGCTGGGCGGCAGGTACACGGTGGGCACCTATTTGAGCGCCGACGGTGACGGTCTTGCCTATCGCGGCGTGCTGAACGACGAAAAGAAATTCGTCCTCATCAAGGAATATTTCCCGGTCACACTCTGCAATGGCCGCAGCGCCGACGGTGCGCTGATGCCCAAGGAGGAGAAGGAGGTCCTGTTCAAGACGAGCCGGATGGACTTCAAGGACCTGTACGACGACCTGAAAAACCTGACCCCGGCCACCGGCCTGTCCACGATTCTGGACGTCATGGAGGAAAACAACACGGTCTACGCCGTGGAGGAGAGCGAGAAGGGCATGACCCTGTCGCATTACCTGCACCTGCGCAGCCGCACACTGACCCCCGCCGAGGCCCGCACGCTGCTGCAGCCCATCATGGAGGGCGTGGCCCTGCTGCACAAGTCGGGGCTGATCCACCGCGGTATCTGCCCGGACAACATCGTGCTGCCCATCGACGGCACGGCTCGCCTGACCGGTTACGGCACGCTGGCGCTGCGCACCGGCGGCAGTGAGCTGAAGAGCCAGCTCTACCCGGGCTACGCCGCGCCGGAGCAGTACTCTGCTGCCGAGTTCAGCGGGCGCTACACCGATGTTTACGCGCTGGCCGCGGTCTGCTACAGGATGGTCACAGGGCAGACGCCCGTCGCCGCGCCCCAGCGCAAGGTGCGGGACAGCCTCGAGTCGGCGCACAGCCTCGAGGCGGGTGTGCCTACATGGTTCTCGCAGGTGCCGGCCCGCGCGCTGCGGCTGGACCCCGCCAAGCGGATGCAGACCGTGCCCGAGCTGATGAGTGCCCTGACCGACCCGAATGTCGCAAACGCGATGTTTGAGAAGGGCGACAACCAGATCAGCACCCGCAAGATCATGGCCGTGTCGCTCGTCGTCATCTTTGTGCTGGTCGTGCTGCTGCTCTGGAGCCTGATAGGCGGCAGCAAGGCTGACAGCACCCCGGTCTCAACGCCGCAGCCGACAGCAGCCAGCACGGTGGGGGAAACCACCGCCGAGACCGTGCCGAACCTGGTCGGCCTGCGCTACACAACTGACATCAAGGGCAACAGCGCCTACGACGACTACCGCATCGTGATGGTGGAGCAAAGCTCTGACACCGTGGCGCAGGGCGTCGTCATAAGCCAAGACCCGCCGGCAGGCACAGAGAAGCTGATGGACGACCAAATCATCCAGATCACGGTCAGCAGCGGCCCGAGCCTTGTGGAGATGCCGGACATCATCGGCTTTACCCAGGCCAATGCCAGCAAAAAGCTGGACGCGCTGGGCATCCAGTACAAGATGGTCATGGTGGATAACGACGGTACGATGGCCGCGGGCTGTGTGGCGAGCACCGACTACAAGGCCGGAACGAAGATAAACACCGAGAATGTGACTGTCATCGTCAGCATCGCCGGGGAGCGGGATGACACGCTGGTGGCGCAGACGGGGAACGCGGCAGAAAGCAATTCGGCTTCCCCTGAGGGGGAAGCTGTCACCGAAGGTGACTGATGAGGGGCAGGTTTTCCGGGATACTCCGCTAACGGGTGACCACAGGAACGCCGCCCCTCATCCGGCCCTGCGGGGCCGCCTTTCAGTCTACGCGCTAAGAGCCGCCTTCGGCGGTTGCGCTCC
>OGOY01002761.1_pt1 | contig 14898 bp, 12 predicted proteins | sample 1552811 | NCBI WGS metagenome assembly OGOY01 (sample SAMEA2580132, study PRJEB22360) | human gut metagenome | biome: human gut; feature: human-associated habitat; material: faeces | place: Denmark | collected 2008/2010 | reverse complement strand
GGCCTCGCCCAGATGCTAGAATGCAGCTCGTAACACGTGCGCCGTGACTGACGGGTTAACGCGGGAGACCGCGGGGGAGCAGCGCGCGAACACATGCCGACCGTCTGGGCAAGCCGCGCTCTCTGCCGAGGGTGGCTTGCCTTTTGCTTTTTGGCCCTTCCGGCCCTTCTGGCAGGCAAGCACCCCCTCGCCCTCGGCGGGCGCCGCGGCTCACGTCGAAGGGATGTCACATGCAAGACCTGACCGAGCTCCTGCGCAGCAACCCCTATCCCGGCCGCGGCATCGTGGTGGGCAAGGATTGCGTCTACTACTGGATCATGGGGCGCAGCGCCAACAGCAGGAACCGCGTCTTCGTGCCCACCGAGGACGGCATTCGCACCGAGGCGCACGACCCGGCCCTCCTGGAGGACCCGAGCCTCATCATCTACCACCCCGTCCGCACCATGGGAGACGCCCTGGTGGTGACTAACGGGGACCAGACCGACACCATCGTCGGCGCCGGCGACTTCCGCCGCGGCTGCATGGCCCGCGAGTTCGAGCCGGACGAGCCCAACTTCACCCCGCGCATCAGCGCCATTGTCAACGCCGACGGCAGCTTTGAGATCTCCATCTTGAAGCACCAGGAGAACGGCCGCTGCCTGCGCGAGTTCTTCTGCTACGAGGGCGCCGACGAGGGCTGCGGCTACTTCATCTCCACCTACCAGGGCGACGGCAACCCGCTGCCCACCTTTGCCGGCGAGCCCGTCGAGGTGAGCCTGCCCGCCCCCAAGGAGGTCTGGGCCGCCCTCAACGCCGACAACAAGGTCTCCCTCTACGCCAACGTGGCCGGCAAGGTCACCCTCTTCAACAAGAACCTCGGCGACTGAGAAAAAGGGACAGTCCCCTTTTCTCATTCCCAACGTCAGAAAGGCGAGAAGCGCATGGCAAGCGAGCTCGAGCTCAAGTACGGATGCAACCCCAACCAGAAGCCGTCCCGCATCTACATGAAGGACGGCTCCGAGCTGCCCGTGAAGGTCCTCTCCGGCAAGCCCGGCTACATCAACTTCCTGGACGCCCTTAACTCCTGGCAGCTCGTGCACGAGCTCAAGGAGGCTACCGGCCTTCCCGCCGCGGCGTCCTTCAAGCACGTGAGCCCCGCCGGAGCGGCCGTGGGCCTGCCCCTCTCCGACGTTGACCGCAAGATCTACTTCGTCGACGACGAGGGCGAGCTCAGCCCCATCGCCTGCGCCTACATCCGCGCCCGCGGCGCCGACCGCATGAGCTCCTATGGTGACTGGGCCGCCCTCTCCGACGTCTGCGACGAGCGCACCGCCCTCTACATCAAGCACGAGGTATCCGACGGCATCATCGCCCCTGGCTACACTCCCGAGGCGCTGGCCATTCTCTCTGCCAAGAAGGGTGGCAAGTACAACGTGGTCCAGATCGACCCGGACTACGTCTGCCCGGCCACCGAGACCAAGGACGTCTTTGGCATCACCTTCGAGCAGGGCCACAACTTCTTCCGCATCGACCGCGACCTGCTCGCCGACGTGGTGACGGCCAACAAGGACATCCCCGAGTCCGCCCAGATCGACATGATCGTGAGCCTCATCACGCTCAAGTACACGCAGTCCAACTCCGTCTGCTACGTCAAGGACGGCCAGGCCATCGGCGTGGGCGCCGGCCAGCAGAGCCGCGTTCACTGCACACGCCTTGCCGGCAACAAGGCCGATACCTGGTACCTGCGCCAGCACCCCAAGGTGCTGGGCCTCAAGTTTGTCGACGGCATCCGCCGCGCCAACAGGGACAACGCCATCGACGTCTACATTTCCGACGAGCACGACGACGTCCTGGCCGAGGGCGAGTGGCAGAAGTGGTTTGCCGTCAAGCCCGAGGTCCTCACCCGCGAGGAGAAGGCCGCCTGGGTTGCCACCCAGACCGGCGTGACCCTGGGCTCCGACGCCTTCTTCCCCTTTGGCGACAACGTCGAGCGCGCCCACAAGTCAGGCGTGACCTACATTGCCGAGCCCGGCGGCTCCATCCGCGACGACAACGTCATCGAGACCGCCGACAAGTACGGCATGGCCATGGCCTTCACCCACATGAGGCTCTTCCACCACTAGTCCACGGCCGAGCCCATCCGGTGCCCAAAACCTCACAGGTAGTCTCTTTCAAAAAGAACTTCTCGCCAGCTAGCAGGTCTTTTGCTGGCGAGAAGTTCTTGAAGAAACACTACCTGTGAGGTTTTGCCTTGGCTTTGGCCCCGGCGTGGCCCGCTGGCCCCGCTACAGCACGAGGATGCCCAGGTGCTCCAGGAGGATCTTGGTTCCGATGAGGATGAGCACCACGCCGCCCACGATGCTGGCGGGCTTCTCGTAGCGAGAGCCAAAGAAGTTGCCCACGAAGACACCCGCGATGCTGAAGGCAAAGGTGGTGACGCCGATCAGCGCCACGGAAGGCACGATGTCCACGGAGAGCGCCGCGAAGGAGATTCCCACCGCAAGGGCGTCGATGGACGTGGCAATGGCCAGGATGAAGAACTCTCCCAGGTCAATGCGGTCGGCAGGCTTGCCGTCCCCTTCGCCTGCGTCCTCGTGGAAGGCCTCCCAGAGCATCTTGCCGCCAATGACGGCCAGCAGCACGAAGGCCACCCAGTGATCGATGGGACCGATGATGCCCAAAAACTGGCTGCCGAGCGCCCAGCCGATGAGCGGCATGAGCGCCTGGAACCCGCCGAAGAACAGGGCCAGCACCACGGCGACCTTGAGGTTGACCTCCTTCATGCCCAGGCCCTTGCAGATGGACACGGCAAACGCGTCCATGGAGAGGCCCACTGCAATGAGCAGCAGCTCAACAAGACCCATCTTGACTCCTCTCTTGGCGGGACCCCTCCCGCCACGTTGCGCCCCGATGGTCGGCGCACATAAAAAACGAGGCTCGCGACAGGCCATCCCCATGGTCCGTCGCGAGTCTCGTTGATTAAGATGCACCAGGCGCAAGCCAGTGTGTTGGCAGCATCGCGGCCTTTGGCGGCCGCCACTACTCCCTCGCCAGGAGAGAGATGCTACCACAACCGTCGTCAGCGCCCGCATGTTACCGCCCGGGAAACAAGCGCTTCGCGCCTTGTACTTTAGTTTGCTAAAGCGTATAGTCAGCGGCGTCATCACTTTAGTGTGCTAAAGCGCCCGGCGAGAAGAGCCCGGGCGCAGGGGAGGAGACCCACCATGAAGCTCAACATGAACCGCCGCGAGTTCCTTGCGGCCTTTGGCACCATCGCCGCGTCTGCCGTCCTGGCCGGCTGCGGTGGCCAGGCTGCCTCCACCGGCGCCTCGTCTGCGGACGCCGGCTCATCCGCGTCTGGCGACGACAAGTCCGCCAGCGCCACCATGAAGCTCATCGTGGGCTTTGACTCCGCCTACCCTCCCTACGGCTACGTGGGCGACGACGGCTCCTATACCGGCTTTGACCTGGAGCTTGCCCAGGAGGTGGGCAAGCGCGTAGGCTGGGAGGTCCAGCTCGAGCCCATCGACTGGGACGCCAAGGACACCCTGATGAACTCCGGCGCCATCAACTGCATCTGGAACGGATTCACCATCGAGGGTCGCGAGAACGACTACACCTTCTCGGAGCCGTACATGCTGAACGCCCAGGTCGTGGTGGTCAAGAAGGGCTCCGGCATCTCCGACCTGGCGGGTCTTGCCGGCAAGGCTGTCATCACCCAGACCGACTCCGCCGCCTACGACGTGCTGGCCGGCGAGGACGCCGCCCAGGCCGACGTCGCCGCCACGTTTGCCAGCCTGGAGACCATCGGCGACTACAACACCGCCTTCATGCAGCTTGAGACCGGCGCCGTTGACGCCGTGGCCTGCGACCTCTCCATTGCCGCCTACCAGCTGGCCGCCAAGCCCGACGCCTACGAGCAGCTCTCCGAGCAGCTCTCCAGCGAGCACTACGCCGTGGGCTTCAAGAAGGGCGACGAGGCCACGGCCACCCAGGTGACCGAGACCCTTAAGGCCATGGACAAGGACGGCTTTGTGAAGGACCTCTGCGACAAGTACGCCGACCAGGGCATGGACTACGCCAACTGGTGCCTTGCCTAAGGCTTTGACCTGCTGATCTTCTGGGGCGCCGCCGCCGTTTGGGCGACGGTGCCCTGCCGCTTGAGAGGAGCGTGCGTGGACTTCCTGACCATGACGGGCATGCTGGGCAACGGGTTTCTCGTCAGCTTCCAGATCTTCGCCCTGACGCTTTTGGGCTCGCTGCCCCTGGGCATGCTGGTGGCGTTTGCGCGCATGAGCCGCTTCAAGCCGCTGGCCCTTCTGGCGCGCTTCTACATCTCCATCATGCGCGGCACCCCGCTCATGCTGCAGATGTTTGCCATCTACTTCATGCCGTATTACGTGTTTGGCATCAACCTCACCACCGACAGCAAGTGGCAGGCCACCATCGTGGCGTTCATCGTCAACTACGCTGCCTACTTCGCGGAGATCTACCGCTCCGGCATCCAGTCAATCCCGCGCGGCCAGTACGAGGCCGCCGAGGTCCTGGGCTACTCCGGCGCGCAGACCTTCTGCCGGATCGTGCTGCCGCAGGTGGTCAAGCGCATCCTGCCGTCCATCACCAACGAGGTCATCACGCTGGTAAAGGACACCTCCCTTGCGTTCTCCATCGGCGTCATCGAGATGTTCAGCGTGGCCAAGCAGCTGGTTGCCTCCCAGGTCAGCATGATGCCCTTCGTCATTGCGGCCCTGTTCTACTGGGTGTTCAACCTGCTCATCGACATGCTGGCCGGGCGCCTTGAGCGCCGCCTCGACTACTACCACGACTAGGGGAGTGCCATGTCTTCCAACCAGAACCCGGTGGTCGCGGTCGACCACGTGCAGAAGAGCTTTGGCGAGGCCAAGGTCCTGAGGGACATCTCCCTTGCCGTCAACCCCGGCGAGGTGGTGGCCATCATCGGCCCCTCGGGTGGCGGAAAGTCCACGCTGCTGCGCTGCATGACGCTGCTCGAGCGCGTGGACGCCGGCGACCTCACCTACGGCGACCTGGCCTGCGCCAAGGATGGCACCTACGGCGACAAGGCCCTTCTGGCCCAGGCTCGCCAGCGCTTTGGCCTGGTCTTTCAGAACTACAACCTCTTCCCGCACTTCTCGGTGCTGAGAAACGTCATGGACGCACCGGTCTGCGTGCAGAAGCGCGACCGCGCGGAGGTGGAGGAGCGGGCGCGGGCCCTGCTGGCCAAGATGGGCCTCACCGGCAACGAGGACAAGGTGCCCTGCCAGCTCTCCGGCGGTCAGCAGCAGCGTGCGAGCATCGCCCGCGCGCTTGCCATGAACCCGCAGGTCATGTTCTTTGACGAGCCCACGAGCGCCCTTGACCCCGAGCTCACGGCCGAGGTCCTGAAGGTCATCAAAAGCCTTGCCGCCGAGAACATGACCATGGTCATCGTCACCCACGAGATGGGCTTTGCGCGCGACGTCGCGGACCGCATCGTCTTCATGGACGGCGGCGTCATCGTGGAGCAGGGCCCCGCCGAGCAGGTCATCGACCACCCGCGCGAGGAGCGCACCCGCGCATTTCTCGCCCAGCGCGGGGCGTAGGAGGGCCCCTCAACGCGTTTTGGGTTCGCGGTTTTGGTCGACGCCGTATGATGCTTCAAGAAAACCGCAGGTCAGAGCGTTGACGCTTTGAGAGGCTGCCGCGGACCTCGCGTAGCCCGAACCCAAATCGGTTTCTGAATTGGGTTCGGGCCTGGCGAGAAAACAAAGAAGCCGCAGGTCGGACAACGTCCCTACCTGCGGCTTTTGCTTTTCGGCTCTGATGCGGGGCCCAAAACCCGAACCCAAAACGCGTTTTGGATGGGCGATCCGGGGTAGCTTGGCTTCTACAGGCATGCCTCGGCGATGCGACTCTTGAGCTCGTCGATGCCCTGACCGGTCTCGGAGGACGTGACGATCATGCGGTCGCGCGGCACGCCCAGCTGGCGGCTGAGAAGCGCGGCCTGCTGGTTCTGCTTGCCACGGCTGAGCTTGTCGGCCTTGGTGAGGACCACCAGGAAGGGCAGGCCCTGGTCCTTGAGGAAGCCCACCATCTCGAGGTCGAGCTTCTGGGCCTCGTGGCGGATGTCAACCAGCGAGAGCACCACGTTGAAGCTGCGCTCCTGGTCAAAGTAGCCGCTGATGAGGTTGGCCCAGCGCTCGCGCTCCTTCATGGAGACCTTGGCGTAGCCGTATCCGGGCAGGTCCACAAAGCGGATGCCGTCGACCTCAAAGAAGTTGATGTTGGCGGTCTTGCCGGGCGTGGCCGAGACCTTGACCAGGTTCTTGCGGCCAAACACCTTGTTGAGCAGGGAGGACTTGCCCACGTTGGAACGGCCGGCCACGGCGACCTCGGGCGTGGTGGGCTCCGGGAGCTGCTCGACGGTGCCGTACGAGGCCTCAAAGCGGGCGAGCTGGTAGTTGATGAGGGCCATGCGTGTCCTTCCTGCGGTCTGCGCGATGCTGCAGGTCATTGTACCTGCGCCCGCGCTCCTCGACAAAAGCCGCGCAAGTTGGTAGGCCGTGTCGGCGTTTCTTGTGGGGCCCGGCGTTTGTGTGACGGTTTTCGTACCATCTAATTGGGAAGCAATAAGGTTTGAAACCGGTTATCTGGGTAAACGCCGGGGCCCGCGCGTGGGGCCGTCGTTCGTGTAGCAAAAACTGTCACACTTCCGCAGGCCCTACGCCGCGACCTCCGCCGGCACGGGGAGAAGCGCGTCCAGGTGGAAGACGTCGCCCTGGACCCTGCAGGCCAAGGACCCGCCCAGCCCCTCGGCGATCATCCTCATGCTGCGGGTGCCAAAGCCGTGGTTTGCCTCGTCGCCCTTGTGCGTAAGCGGCAGGCCCTCGCCGCCAAAGCTCACCTGCCCGTCAAAGTAGTTCTCCACATGGATGGAGACCATGTCGCCCTTGCGCTGAACTACCAGGCCAATGCTGCGGCGCTCAGGGTCGCCCAGGCGCTCGACGGCCTCGATGGCGTTGTCCAGGGCGTTCCCGAAGAACGAGTAGAGGTCGGTGGGCTCCACGAAGTCCAGGGCCCGCCCGTCCGCGATGCAGCTGAGCGTGATGCCGTGCTTCTCGCAGTAGAGGCTCTTCTCGGTGAGGATGGTGTCCAGGGCGTCGTTTCCGCTCTTGACCACGGAGTCGTAGACGCCCACCTCGCGGCTGATCTGGCTGAGCACGCGCTTGTCCACGGCGGCGCCCCCGCTTGTCAGCGCGCGGATCTGGTGCTTGAGGTCGTGGCACTTGATGTTGATGGCCTCGATGTTCTCTCGGCTCATCTGGTACTGCTTGGCCTCGGTGGCTCGCAGGCGCTCGATTGCCGCCATGTTCATCTGCAGGCGCCGGTTGTAGACGATCTCAAACACCGAGTACATGATGTAGACGCAAAGCAGCAGGTAGACGGTGCTGAGCGTCTTGGCGTCGTAGCCCGGCACCCCAAGGCTCGGCACGGCGATATCCTTCACCACAACGTCCAGCACCATGTTGACCACAATGACCAGGGCCGTGACAACGACCATCACCGGATCGTCAATCTGCAAGAGGCCGTTCTTCTCCACGCGCCTGACAAAGAGCTGATAAGCGGCAGCGTACACGAGCAGCGAGACGAGCCAGAAGCGTCCGGCCCCCTCGAAAAGGGCGGGCGGGTAGCTGGCAAAGGGCCAGATGCCTCCGAGAGACCGCTCCACAGCCGAGGAGAGGTTCTCCAGCGAATAAGCCATCGAGCAGCAGAAGACCGAGGTCCACAGAGGGCAGTCGTAGACCTGGCGTTGCATAAAGACCGCAATCACCAGCTCGCCCACGAGGGTAAGGATGCCCACGAAGAGGGAGAGGTTGTCCGTAAGCGTGGGATACATCGAGAAGCCCTGGGTTACCGCCGCCCCGGCAAGGACCGTTACGCCCGCAAGAGTTAGGGTCGTGCGCAGCCGCGTCGGCTCCCGTTTGGGCAGCGTCCGCGAGAAGAGCCAAACTGCCAGTACCAGCTTGGCAATGGAACATGCCGCAACGACTGCTCCGTCGAAGTGCATCAGATGCTCCCGCCCAAGAAGCTCGTGATGGTGGCCACGGCCTCGCGCTTGCGGGAGCGGCTGAAGTAGAGCACCTCGCCGCCGTGCATGACCAGCTCCCCGCCTCGGACGGCGCGCACGCGGTTCATGTTGACCAGGCAGCTGTTGGAGATGCGCACGAAGGGGCCGCCCTCCACCTCCTGCTCAAAGGCCACGAGGCTGCCGTAGACCACGAAAGGCTCCCCCTCGCCCACCAGGTGGTACGAGAGGTCGTGCTTGCTGACCTCCACGTACTCAATGTCGGAGAGCGCCACCACGCGCATGCCGTCGCGCGTGCCGAGGGCGATGCTGCGGCTGCCGTTGCGTCGGATGCGGCGCATGGCCTTGTCCATGCGCATGCGGAAGTTGAAGTACGTCACCGGCTTGACGATGAAGTCCAGCGCGTCCACCTCGTAGCCCTTGACGGCGTACTGTGCCAGGTTGGTCACAAAGATGATGGGCGTCTCTGAGTCGTAGGTGCGCATGAGCTGCGCGGCCTCCATGCCGTTGATACCCGGCATCTGGATGTCCATGAAGACCAGGTCAAAGTGCTGGTGCGTCATCTCGAAGTCCATGGCGTTGCCGAAGCGCGTGACCACCAGCTCAAGGCCCTTCTCGTCTGCGTAGCGGGCAATGAACGACGCGAGGACGTCTGCGGCCTCCGGCTCGTCCTCAACGAGTGCGATGTTAGGCATGGCTCTCCTCTCCCTTAGAGACGCATGTTAGCAATCTTTGGGAAGGCGGTTCTTCTGGCAGGTGCCCGTTCTACCGTCTGTGCCTGCGTAAATGCCAACCGTGCGGCAAAAGCGACCGACCGTGCGGCAACGTGTTTCAGCCGCCTTCCCGCTGGCTTAACTGAAGCTTAAAGAGCGGGCGCAAAGGCCCGCCGGGAAGAGCAAGGGAGAAAACCATGAGAGACATCACGCGCAGGGGCTTCATCGCCGGTAGCGCCATCGCCGCTGGCCTGGTGGGCCTCGCTGGCTGCAACGCCGGCACCGGTTCTGCCGCAGACCCGCTGGCCGCGCCCGCCGAGGACAAGTACCCCATCGACCCCGACAAGGACGACGTCAAGGCCAAGTGGGCCTCCGAGCAGACCCGTGACGGCTGGTACAAGGTCACCAACGAGGACGGCGGCGCCGAGCTGGGCGTCATGGACGAGGCCAAGATCATCCAGGTCGACGGCTACGCCTTCCGCGACGCCAACGGCAACGGCAAGCTGGACCTCTACGAGGACTGGCGCCAGCCGGCCGGCGTGCGCGCCAAGGCCCTGGCCGACGAGCTGTCCGCCGACGAGATCATCCCGCTCATGTGGCACAACGGCATGATGAGCACCGCGGCGCCCTTGGATGACGACTCCGTTGCCACCCTCAAGGAGGGCATGCGCGCCGGCGTCTCCCGCGCCATGGCCGACAAGGACAACTACGCGGGCGCCATCGCGTGGATCAACGCCGTCCAGGAGTGGTGCGAGAAGAACGACCCGCACGGCATCCCGTACATGAACTCCACTGACCCCTACCAGCTCTATGACATCCCCGACAACCACTGCCTGGTCTCGTCCTTCGACGCCGACCTGTGGAAGAAGTCCGGCCGCTACACCGGCCGCGCCTGGCGTGCCACTGGCGCCCGCGTCAACCTTGGACCCCAGGTCGACATTGGCTCCAACATCGTCTGGACGCGCCTGGGCGGCTCCATCTGCGAGGACCCCGCCTCCAACCGTGACCTCTGCAAGAGCTTCGGCGGCGGCATGCAGTCCACCTGGGGCGACGACGCCTGCATCGACGACAAGGGCTGGGGCAAGGACTCCGTCGCCATCATGCTCAAGCACTACGTGGGCGCCGGCGCCGTCGAGGGCGGTCGCAACGACCACAACGATGCGGGCAAGTACGACGTCTTCCCGGGCGACAACTTCAACGCCCATCTCATCCCGTTCCTGGACGGTGGCCTGCATCTTGACTCCAAGACCGGCCAGATGGCGGCCGTCATGCCCAACTACGGCATCGCCTACACCGACGACGAGTCCCTCGGGCCCATCTGGGGCGGCGCCTACAACAAGCGCAACCTGGGCATCCTTCGCAACGCCGGTTGGGACGGCATGATCACCACCGACTGGCAGATCCTGCGCGCCACCGACTTTGGCGACCGCGCTCACGGCGTCAAGGACCTCACCGAGCCCGAGCGCTTCGACAAGCTGCTCGAGGCGACCGTCGACCAGGTCGGCGGCGACTGGGCTCCCGAGATTGGCATGGAGGGCTACAAGCTCTACGAGAAGGACCACGGCGAGGACGAGGCCCTGGCGCGCGTCCGCGACTCCGCCCGCCGCATCTTCACGGTGATGAACCAGGTCCAGCTCTTCGACAACCCCTACTCCGACCGTGAGTACGCCAAGGAGGTTCTCGCCGACCAGGCCGCCTTCGACTTTGGCCAGGAGTGCTCCAACAAGTCCATCGTCATGCTCAAGAACAAGGACGGCGTCATCTCCAAGGACGGCATCAAGGGCAAGCCCAAGTGCTACATCCCGCAGAAGTTCGTCTCCGGCGGCATGTTCGGCAACGGCGCCCCGGCCCACTTCGAGCTGGCCATCGACGAGGACGTGGCCAACGAACTCTTCGACGTGGTGACCGATACCGTGGGCGAGCCCACCGGCAAGGCGGTCGCGTTTGGCCCCATGGCCGCCCCCGCCTCGGACGACCCGGTCTACCAGGCCTCCGACGTCGTGCGCGCCACGCCCGAGCAGATCGCCGAGTGCCAGTACGCCGTGCTGCTCATTGCCTCCCCGTCCACCGGCGCCGGCGAGCCTGGCGGCGGCATGTTCGGAGCCGCCCCGGCAGACACCCCCGCCGACGAGAAGTACCTGCCCATCTCCCTGCAGTACCGCCCCTACACCGCCGACACCGCCCGCGACCCCTCGCTTGCCGGCGATGTCATCAACGGGCAGAAGGAGAACCGCAGCTACAAGGGCAAGTCCGTCACGGCCAGCAATGAGAGCGACCTCGACCTGGTGCTCAACACCCGCGCGGCCCTGCCTGCGGACGCCAAGCTGATCCTCATCGTGGAGGCCACCAACAACGCCCAGTGCTTCCATGAGATCGAGCCCTCTGCCGACGCCATCCTGTGGTCCTGGGCAAGTAGCGGCCGCGCCTTTGGTCCCGCCTACGGCCGCATCCTCAAGGGCGAGGTGGAGCCCTCCGCCCTGCTTCCCTGCCAGATGCCCAAGAGCATGGAGGCCGTGGAGGCGTCCCTGGAGGACGTGCCACGCGACGTCGAGTGCTACACCGACTCCGAGGGCAACACCTACGAGTTTGGCTTTGGCCTCAACTGGAGCGGCGTCATCGAGGACGAGCGCACCAAGACATACCGTGCCAACCCGCTGACCAACCCCGAGACCGAGGTCAAGCCCGGCGAGTGGAAGTAGCCTCGCGCACTTCTCGCCAGCCTCTGATCTGACAGCTCCTCCTGCCTTGTGCCGCCCCGACTCTTCCCCGGGGCGGCGCTTTTCCGTGCGTCCGCTTGGCGCCCGGCGGCTTCCGGCCGTGCGGCAAAACGCGCGGAACGTGCGGGATGTCCTCACCGAACGGGCATCTGGTCCTTAAATCGGTCACAGTACCATTCGCGCCAAGTCACACCAAGGGAGAAGGACATGGCAAACGTAACCAGAAGGAACTTCCTGCAGGCAACGGCCGTCACCGCCGGCCTCATGGGCCTGGCCGGCTGCAACGCCGGCTCCGGCGCCACCTCCGCGGCCGACCCGCTCGCGGCGCCCGCGGCCGACAAGTACCCCATCGACCCGGACGGCGAGAAGGTCGAGGCCAAGTGGTCCAGCGAGACCAGCCGCAAGGACAAGTGGACCCGCGTGACCAACCCGGACGGCGGCGCCGAGCTGGGCGTCATGGACACCGCCAAGATTATCCAGGTGGACGGCTACGCGTTCAAGGACCTCAACGGCAACGGCAAGCTGGACCTCTACGAGGACTGGCGCCAGAGCCCGGAGGACCGCGCAAAGGCCCTCGCCGAGTCCATGAGCGCCGAGGAGATTCTGCCGCTCATGTGGCACAACGGCTGCAACTCCACCACCGCCCCGCTCTCCGACGATGACGCCGCCAGCCTGAAGGCCGGCATGCGCGCCGGCGTCTCTCGCGCCCAGGCCGCTCCCGACAACTACGTCGAGGCCATCAACTGGATCAACGCCGTCCAGGAGGAGTGCGAGAAGAGCGCCTACGGCATCCCGTACCTCAACTCCACCGACCAGTACCAGAACTTCGAGATTCCCGACAACGACGGCCTGGTGGCGTCCATGGACATGGACCTCATCCGCCGCGCCGCCAAGGTCCAGGCCAAGACCTGGCGCGCCACGGGCGTCCGCTGCCTGCTCGGCCCCCAGATCGACATCTCGACCAACCCCACCTACTGCCGCTACAGCGGATCTGCCTCCGAGGACCCGGCGCTCAACCGCGACTTTGCCCGCGCCTTCATCACCGGCCTGCAGTCCACCTTCGGCGACGACGCCTGCACCGACGACCAGGGCTGGGGCGAGGCCTCCGTCCTCGGCATGGCCAAGCACTACTGCGGCGCCGGCGCCGTGGAGGGTGGCCGCAACGACCACACCGACGGCGGCAAGTACGACGTCTTCCCGGGAGACAACTTCAAGGCCCACCTCATCCCGTTCCTGGACGGCGCCCTCAACCTGGGCTCCAAGACCGGTGCCACGGCGTCCATCATGCCCAACTACGGCATTGCCTACGACCAGGACCAGAAGTACGGCGAGAACGTGGGCGGCGGCTTCTCCGAGATGCGCACCAGCTACCTGCGCAACGCCGGCTGGGACGGCATGGGGACCACCGACTGGCAGATCACGGGAGACTCCGAGCCCGGCGCCATGATGAAGAACCGCGTCTGGGGCGTCGAGGACCTCACGCCCGACGAGCGCCAGCTCAAGGGCCTGAAGGCCGGAGACGACCAGTTTGGCGGAGAGTTTGACGTGGAGAGCCTCACCAAGGCCTACAAGAGCCTCGAGGCCGAGGTCGGCGCCGACGAGGCCCTGGCCCGCGTGCGCGACTCCGCTCGCCGCATCTTCACCTGCATGAACTACGTCGACCTCTTCGACCAGCCCTACTCCGACCGCGAGGAGGCTCAGGCCATCTTCGAGGACTCCGCCAACACCGACTTTGGCATCGAGACCGCCGAGAAGTCCCTCATCATGCTCAAGAACAAGGGCAACGTCATCTCCAAGGCCGGCCTGGGCGACAAGCCCCGCTGCTACATCCCGCAGGCCCTCGTGGGCGGCGGCATGTTCTCCACGACGCCGGCCAAGTTCCAGCTGGCCATCGACGAGGACGTCGCCAACAAGTACTTTGACGTCCTGACCGACACCGTGGGCGAGCCCACCGGCAAGGCCGCGGGCGGCTTCCCGGGCATGCCTGTCGACGAGAACGCCTCAAGCGACCCCGTCTACCAGGCCTCCGATGCCAAGATGCCCTCCGACGAGGAGCTCGCCCAGTGCAAGTACGCCATCCTGGTCGTGGACTGCCCCACCGGCGAGTCCTCCCTCACCACCAACGAGGACGGCACCGTGACCTGCACGCCCGCCTCGCTGCAGTACCGCCCCTACACCGCCGACGGCGACAACGTCCGCCGCGAGTCCATCGCCGGCAACGTCATGGGCTCCGCCAACGGCACCGTCTGGGACTCCCAGTCCGGCGGCGTCAAGGAGAACCGCAGCCACTACGGCCAGACCACCGTCTGCGGCAACGAGAGCGACCTTGACCGCGTCATCGAGGTCAGGAGCAAGCTGCCCGAGGACGCCAAGCTCATCCTCGTGGTCGAGGCCACCCACCCCATGTGCTTCCACGAGATCGAGCCTTATGCCGATGTCATCCTGGTTCACTTCATGATGTCCCAGGGCGTGAACGGCGTGGCCCTGGCCAACATCGTGACCGGCCAGACCGAGCCCTCCGCGCTGCTGCCCTGCCAGATGCCCAAGGACATGTCCGAGGTCGAGGGCCAGGACGAGGACGTCCCGCGCGACATGGTGCCCTACACCGACTCCGAGGGCAACGCGTACGACTTTGCCTTCGGCCTCAACTGGAGCGGCAAGATCTCCGACGAGCGCACCAAGACCTATGGCGCCACGCCGCTGACCGAGCCCGAGACCAAGGTCGTCGCAAGCTAGGAATGCACTTCGTGCCGCCAGTCTGACGGCCTGCGAGAAGATCGCCCACCTGCCGTGCACTTCTCGTTAAATAAGGTCAAGCCAAGTGGCCCGGGGCGCGCAAGGCGTCCCGGGCTCTCCAGACCCTCCGACCAACAAGGGAGAAGAACATGATCAAGCAGAAGGCCCTCGTCCTTGCCGTCGCCGCCGTCCTCGCCATGCCGCTGGCCGCCTGCGGCAACTCCGGCAGCTCCACCAGCACCGACACCAAGTCCGAGACCACGACCACCCAGTCCAGCTCCTCGTCCTCCGACTCCAAGACCAAGGACGCCTCCTACTACGCCGGCCAGTGGCGCGGCTCCGTGGAGACCACCGGCCAGACCGTCTACGGCACCGCCGGCGGCACCGAGCAGATGCTCGACGTCTTCCTCAACGAGGACGGCACCGCCGAGACCAAGCCTTGCAAGAACCACGAGGACCTGCTGACCGCCACCGGCACCTGGACGCTTGACGGCGACACCGTCAACCTCGAGCTCGACGGCAAGACCATCGCCATGACCATCGAGAACGACAACGCCATGTCCGCCGACCCCACCCAGTTCGGCATCGACGGCTTCGACTCCATCGAGTTCGCGCTGTACTAAGGCCTTGCCCCACCGCAAAAAAGGGCGCCCGGCGAGAAGCAAGCACT
>OGOY01002759.1_pt1 | contig 14905 bp, 14 predicted proteins | sample 1552811 | NCBI WGS metagenome assembly OGOY01 (sample SAMEA2580132, study PRJEB22360) | human gut metagenome | biome: human gut; feature: human-associated habitat; material: faeces | place: Denmark | collected 2008/2010 | reverse complement strand
CGCACGGCCCATGCTGTACCAGAACATATTGTTGCCGAAGCTGCTGCCGCCGCCACCGCCGCGCGGGGGGCGCGGGCCGCGGGGGCGCATCAGGTAGGTGATGAGCCAGATGACCAGCAGCACCGCCACAACCAGCAGAACAAAGCCCATAACATTGGGCCCTCCTCTATCGGGGGCGCTGGTATCGGTATAGCTGCTGTTCAGCGTTACGCCGTAGATGCTGCACAGCCGGTTGGCCAGCGCCTGCACGGTCTTTTGGGTGCCGGTGTCGTAATCACCGTTGACCCAATAGGGTTCCATGTACTCGTCCAGCAGCGACCCCAGCGTGCTGAATGACAGCTGGCTTTCCAGCCCGTCGCCGCGCATGATGTAGTAGTCGCCACCGTCGGCCTCGTTGGGGGCCAGCAGCAGCAGCACGCCGTTATCCAGGTCGTCTGAACCCAGCCCCCAGGCGTTAAAAACGTCGTAGGCAAAGCCCTCCATCGTCGTGCTGCCCAGCAGTTCATCCAGCGTGTAGACGCCGATCTGCGCACCGCAGGCATCGGACAACTTGATTGAAACGTCATTGACATACTGTTCTGTCTCGTCGGACAGGATGTCCGCATGGTCGGCCACGGCGTTTGTCGTGCTGACCTGCACCTTGGGCGCGGCCAGCGCGGGAAGCGCCGCCAGCGTCAGTGCGGCCAGCACCGCGCCGGCAGCCGCCGCGCGTCTGGCAAATGTTTTCAGTTTCATAATTTCCCCTTGTTATCGTGGTTTATTTGGTAGCAAAGCGTTCCGGTGCCTGCGCACCCCACAAACCGGAGATTAGATTGGCCGGGAACTGCGAGACAGTTTTCTCGTAGTCCTCCACCGAGAGATTGTATTCATTGGCGGCGCGTTCTATCGTCGCCTGCGCCGAAACAAACGCATTGTACTGGTCATCCAGCGCCCGCTGGGTGCTGTCATCGACCTTGTTGTTCAGCGACGCATACAGCGTATCCACCGCATTGTACAGCCGACGGTTGGCCGCGTACTGCACCGCAGGGGAATCGTCCGTATCATTCCACGTGGCCAGCGCGTCCTCGGCTTCCTGTAAAGCAGCCGCCGGGGTGCTGTCCACATAGCCCGCCTGTTTGATGAGGTTCGCCGCCGCGTCAGCCTGCGCCTCAAAATCTCCCTGAATGCTGTGGCCGTACTCGTCCTGCGCGGAGGTGTAAATTTCCGCCGTTTCCCTGTACACGCCCTTCAGCTTTGCCCCGCCGATGCCCAGCACCGACAGCAGCGCCAGTGCGGCGAGTACAATCGACGCTGTGCCGCGCTTTTTTGCAGGTGCGGGCAGCTTTGTCTCGACCTCGCCGAGGATTTCCAGCTGCGGGCCATGAATGGTAAAGTTTTCCTGTTGTTCAAGCTGCATAGCAAATACCTATATTGTGCTGTAGTGGCGGATGCAAGCATCGACCCCTACAACGGCAATCAGTTGTTGATCTCCAGCATCTTCTGGCGGAGCTCGCCCTCGATGCGGCCCAGCTCCTGCTCGGCGTTGGCGCGCTTGGCCTTGCCGTCGGCGCGGATCTTATTCAGCTCATCCAGCGTCTCGATCAGCTGCTTGTTCGTCTGCTGCAGCGTCTCGATGTGCACAATGCCGCGCTCGGACTCCTTTGCAATTTCAATCGTGCCCTGCTTGAGCGTAGCAGCGTTCTTTTTCAGCAGCTCGTTCGTGGCGTCGGTCACGGCGCGTTCGGCCTGCATAGCCTGCTGGCTGTGGGCGATGCCCAGCGCCAGCACCATCTGGTTCTTCCACAGCGGGATCGTGTTCACGATGGTCGTCTGGATCTTCTCGGCCATCATCGTGTCGTTGGACTGGATCAGGCGGATCTGCGGGCCCATCTGGATGGACACATTGCGGGTCAGCTCCAGATCGTAGAGCTTCTTCTCAAAGCGGTCACACAGGTCGGCCAGATCGCGGGCGGCCTGGGCATCCTCGGGCAGCTGGGTGCGCTGGGCCTTCTCCTGCGCGGCCTTCAGGTCGTTGGCGCGGACCTCGGCCAGCTTCTTCTTGCCGGCCAGGATGTACATCGTCAGCTCCTTGAAGTAGACAAGGTTCAGCTCATACATCTTATCCAGCATCGTGATGTCCTTCATCAGGGTGACCTGGTGGTCCTCCAGCTGGGCCTTGATGCGCTCGACGTTCTTGTCGGCGCTGTCGTAGCGGGTCTTGAGCTGCTCAATGCTGTTGGACGTCTTTTTGAAGAAGCCGAAGATGCCCTTGGGCTGCTCGGTGGTGGCGTCAAAGCCCTGCAATTCAGAAATCAGGCTCGTGATGAGCTCGCCGGTCTCGCCCATATCCTTGGTCTTGACGCGGGAGAGCGCGGTCTCGGAGAAGTCGCTCAGCTTCTTCTGGCTGGCAGCGCCGTACTGCAAGACCATCTGGGAGTTCGTGATGTCGATTTTCTCGGCAAAGTCGTTGACCATCTTCTGCTCCTCGGGGGAGAGGGGCGTATCCTCGACCTGCACGGGGGTCGCTTTTTTGCTTTCCGCGATGACTTTCTCATCGGCGGCGGGGTCCAGGGTCAGCGTCGGGGCCGCGGGGGCGGCATCCAGCGTCAGAGAGGGTGCGGCGGGTACGTTCAGGTCCAGTTCGTTGCTCAGGTCAGCCATAGTGATCTTCCTTTCTTGTATCCTCTATTTACTTGGCAAGGTTCTGGCTTTTCAGGATACTGTCCAGCACCTCAATATCGGTAGAAATATCCATTGCCTCGGCGCTGTAGAGCGCATCCAGCTGGTTTTCAAAGGCTGTCGCCGTCGTCTCGGCGTTGCGGCGCAGCTCGGCCTCGATCTGGGCGGCGTTCTCGCCCCTGACGCCGTTCTGCTCCAGCGCCGCGTAGGTGCCCATCAGCTTGACGACCTCGGGCAGGTAGTAGCGGGCAAAGCGGTCCACGCTGCGCGCCTTGTCGGGGGTTTTCTCCACAACGGCGGCAATGCTGCGGCCTGCCTTCTCCATGCGGTCCATGGCCTGGGAAAGCTGCGGGTCGGGGATGGCCTCGTTCAGTTTATGCAGTGCATCGAGGTTTGCGGCAATGCCGTTCAGCATAGCGTCCACGTCCTCACTGCCTGTGGCATAGGGCACGTAGGTGCGCACAACGCGGGTAGGGCAGAGCTTTGTGCCCGCAAAGTAGGCACCCGCGCTGACCGCGGCGGTCAGCACCAGCCCGCCCAGCGTGTAGATGGGCACCAGCAGGGCCATAATAGGCCACACAAGCGCCGCCATATAGACCGGCAGCACCGGGCGTTTGGTTTTTTCCTGCCATTTGCTCATGCAGGCACCTCCCTGTTTTTCTTGCTCTGTAGGGGCCGGACATGTCCGGCCCGCGGCCTTACGGTCAACCGCCTTCCATGGGAAGGCTGCGGGCGGGGCATGCCCCGCCCCTACCGGCAGACAGTATTAGAATTATACTTTTTTATTATAGAACAAAATCCGTTCACTTGCAACCATCCGCGCGCAAAAACGGTGCTAAAGCAGCGCCCCATGCCGCCTGCAGCCGCGCGGGGGACCAGGCGGCGTTGGCGGGGCTGGTGCTGGGCAGCACGGCGGCGGGCAGGTGGGTCAGGGGTTCTGCATATTTCGCGTAGATACGCCCCGACGCCGCGCCGTTGCAGAACACGGCCCGCACGCCCAGCTTTTGTATCAGCGCGGCCACATCGTTCGGCACGGCGTTGCGGATCGACGCATCCGACGCGCCTTTGATGTCGCACGCGCCGATCGTGTCCCACACGGCCAGCCCGTGCTTTAAAATTATGGCCTTTTTCGCCTCGATGTCGGCCCAATCGGGTACCGGCTCACCGGTCACCGCGGCGCATGACAGGCAAGAACGGGTTGGCAGCGCTGCGGTTCTGCTTGTGGCCGTAGAAAAAGCCCTGCTCCCGGCTCTTGGGGCTGGGAAAGCTGCCTAAGATCAGCGCGTTGGCCCGCGTACCGTGCAGCGGCGGCAGACCGGGGCCGACATGGGTGTACTCGGCCATTTAAAACGCCTCTGGCCAGAGCACACGGCAGAGCTCGGCAATGCCGTGGGGCTCGGCGTCGGGGCCGATGCGGTCCGCGGCAGCCTTGGCGGCAGCGCTGCCGTTGCCCATGGCAATGCCGAGGCCCGCCGCCTTCAGCATCGCAACGTCGTTATCGCCGTCGCCCACGGCCACGCAGTCCGCCGGGTCGATGCCCGCCAGCTTTGCCAGTTCCCGCAGACCTGCGCCCTTGTCAACGCCCTGCTGCAAAATATCGCAGCCGTCGCTGCCGGGGTAGGAGAACAGGAAATTCAGCCCCAGATAGCCGTATTTTTCCTGAAATCTGTCGGCCATCTCCTGCGAGAGAAAGCCGAACGCGCCGAAGGGCATCTCTTCCAGATGCTTGTCCTGATCCTCGCCGTCCACGATGTTCAGCGCCAAATTTTTCTCCCGCTCGCGGCGGGCGAACTCCTCATAGCCGAGGTAGGCGTAGTTCGCGTCGTGGTAGGTAAAGCGCAGCGGCAGGTCGTAATCCTCAAAAAAGTCCACCAGCGCGTACATTTCCTCGGTGGTCAGGCGGTGCAGGGCCAGGTCTGCGCCCTTGTAGTCCACCAGCTGCGCACCGCCCGCGCAGACCCAGTAGTCGGGCCGGATGCTGCGCAGCAGGCCCTTGCCCACGCCGATGCGCCCGCGGCCCGTGGCAATCGCAATCTTGACGCCGGCCTTCTGCACGGCGCAGACGGCCTCGGCGTTTTCCTTCGGCACACGCTCACAGCTGCCGGGCCGCAGCGTGCCGTCTATATCGAGTAACAGGAGCTTGTATTTCATAAAAGTTGACCTTTCTTAATTTGTAGGGGCGAACATGGTTCGCACGCGGTCACGCTGTAGAGGTCGATGCTCGTCATCGACCCGGGAACTATGTGGTTGCCACTGCGTTCCGCGGGCGAGCAATGCTCGCCCCTACCTGCGCTGTATTCTTTCTGTATTATACCAAAGTCTAACCCCGTCCTGCAAGGCATATTCTGCCTTGGGGTGATGTTTGTGCAGCTGGATCTTTCATGCCGCCGCAGGCGGCGTTGGCGCTGGGCCGTGCCGCTGGTGCTGGCCGCGCTTTTGCTGGCTCTGCCGCAGCTGGCGGCACTCCGGCCCGCCGCGCTGGCTCGGGTAGACCGCGTTGTCGGCAGGCACTACATGACCCGGCTGGACGCCCTGCAGCAGGAAAATTTCACGCTGCATCAACAGCTGGCACAGTCTGCCGACGCGCTGGCCGAGAACGCCGCCCTGCGGCAGCTTGTCGGCTGCGGGCGGGGCATCACCGGCGTCACCCCGGCGCGGGTCGTAGCCCGGGGCGTCGGCGGCTTCACGCTGGCCTGCCCGGACACTGCGCCGGGGAATGCCGTCCTCGACGCGGGCGGGCGGTACGCGGGGGTCGTTACCCGCACGGACGGCGACACCTGCACTGTGGAATTTTCCGCCGCTGCCGGGCTTTGCGGCAGCTATGCCGGGTTAGTCACGCCGGGGCAGTGGGTCCTGACCGGCCTGCCCGCCGACTGCGCACTGATGGCAGGGGACATCGTGACCACCGCGGGCGGGGACTGGCTGGGCACACTGGACGCCGCGCCCGCCCCCGACGCCGACGGCCTGACCGCGCAGGTCCCGCTGACCGACACCGCCGATTTGTGGGGCACGGTCTATTTCGTGAAAAAGTAATTGCTTTTTCGTCGAATTTTGGGTACAATAAATAGGCAGCGCGGTTTGTAGGGGTCGATGCCCGCCATCGGCCCGCGCAGTGAATGGCTGCCGCGCCCCTACATATCCCATTTCCTAACAAACAAATCCATTTTTTACCGAGGTGATCCCATGGCCAACCGCAAAAACTCCCACCGCCGCCGCGTCCGCGTGGCGGTGCTGATGGTGCTGTGCGGCGCGGTGTTTGCGGCGTTCTTCGCGCGGCTGGCCTGGATGCAGTTCGTCCGCGCCGACTACTACGCCGACAAGGCCGCCGAGGCCAGCTCCGCCAGCTACACCGTGACCCAGCACGCCGCGCGCGGGGCCATCGTGGACAGCGCCGGGGTCGTTCTGGCCCGCGACACCACCGTGTATGACGTCTACCTGCGCATCCCGGCGCCGCCGGGCACCGACCTGCGCGAGACCGTAAAAGCCATAGAGAGCCTGACAGGCAGCAAGGATGTGGAAACACAGCTTGCTGCCTTTTTTGCTGCCGCGTCGGCGGGGGAGCTGCCCGTGATGCAGGGCGTCGGCAGTGACGTTCTGACGTTGTTTTACAAGGCCGGTCTTGTGCAGAGCGGCGCAGTGCGGGCCGCCGCCCGTGGCGTGCGCACCTGGCCGAACGGCACGTTGCTGCCCCATGCGCTGGGCTTCACCGGGCCGATTACGGCAGAGCAGTGGCCCTCTGCCCGGCGGCGCGGCCTTGCGATGGATGCTGTCATCGGGCAGAGCGGGTTGGAGGCCGCCTATGACGACCTGCTCCGCGGGCAGGACGGGCGGGTGCTCGTGAACACCGGCTTTGACGGCGCTGTGCGCCGCACCGTGCCCCTGCGGGAGGCTGCGCCCGGGGCCACGCTGGTGCTGACTGTGGACAGTTCCCTGCAAAAAGAACTGCAAAACGCGCTTTTATCCCAAATCGAGGTTCTGCGCACCACCAAGGCTGCCGGGGCCGGGCGGGAGTGCCGTGCCGGGGCGGCGGTGGTCGTGGATGTGCAGACCGGCGGCATCCTGGCCGCCGCCAGCGTGCCGGGCTTCGATCTGAACCGCTACCGCGCAGACTACGCGGCGCTCTCCGCCGATGCTGCCGCGCCGCTGCTGGACCGAGTCTGCCAGGGGCTGTACGCGCCGGGGTCGGCCTTCAAGCCAGCCGTGGCCGCGGCGGCGCTGCCCGTGGGCATCGACCCCGCCGCCACGGTCAACTGCACCGGGCGGTACGGGTTTTACAGCGGCTACCAGCCGGGCTGCCTGCAATACGGCCACGGCGGACCGGTAGACCTGCGCACGGCGCTGGAGTACAGCTGCAACATCTTCTTTTACGATGTCGGGCGGCGGCTGGGCGTGGATGTGTTTTCCGCGATGGCACGCCAGTTAGGACTGGCCACGCCCACCGGCGTTGAAATCACCGAGGCACAGGGCCGCCTGACGTGGAGCAGCGACGAAAACTACCAGGCCGGGCTGGCTCTGATGGCCGCCATCGGGCAGGGCAACACCGCCGTGACGCCGCTGCAGCTGGCGGCCTACGCGGCCACGCTGGCCAACTGCGGGCAGCGGCCCGCCCTGCATTTTGCGGACCGCGCCGTGAACGCCGCCACCGGCGAGACCGTCTGGCAGTACGCCCCGACATTCACCACGGTTCCGGGCGGCGAGGGCGTGTTCGGCCCCATCCGCGACGGCATGAAGCGGATGGCCCGGACGAACCGCGTCCTGCGCGAGGCCCCCGTGGCCTGCGCAGCCAAGACCGGCAGTCCCCAGCTGGCGGACACCCTGCCCGGCGGCGGGCACTATGTCAACTCGGTGCTGATCGGCTATGCGCCCGCGGACGACCCGCAAATCGCCATGGCCGTCGTGCTGGAATACGGCGGTGGCGGGTCCAACGCCGCGCCCATCCTGCGCGCTGTGCTGGATGCCGTCTTTGGCGGATGACTGCGGAGCGCCGCTCAACTCCCATCGGGTGCGCTTGGGCATTCTGCCGATTTAGTGCATCAAAAAGTTTTCCTTATCGTGATTTTCTTCAAAAAGAACATGTCACATTTTGACAAAAAGCCAGTTGCAGTCCAGCCGGAAGTGTGATAGAATATATGCGAGATAGTGTTAATGCAACTGTGGAGAGGAGCCGACATGAACGCACAGTGTATCATGGTCTGCTCCGGCAAGGGCGGTACCGGAAAAAGTACCGTCTCGGTACTGCTGGGGGCCTGTCTGGCACGGCTGGGCCGCAAGACCCTGCTGGTTGAGCTGGACTCCGGTCTGCGCAGCGTGGACATTATCGCAGGCGTCTATGGCCGCACCGTTTACGACATTGAGGATGTTTTGTGCGGCAGATGCGAGGGGGCCAAGGCCGTTGTGCCCAGCCCGCTGTACCCCGGGCTGTCCGTCATCAGCGCCCCGTATGAGGGCGGCGCGGTGGAGGCGGCCCCGCTGGGACGTCTGCTGACCGCTATGCGGCCCTATTTTGATTTTATCCTGCTGGACACCGCTGCCGGCATGGGCGCACCGTTCACAGCGGCCTCCACCGTGGCGGACAAGGCCCTGCTGGTGCTGACGCCCGACCCCGTGGCCCTGCGCGATGGCAAGATCGTGGCGGACCGGCTGCTGGCGGGTGGCCGCCCGCAGAGCGCCGTGCGCCTGGTGATGAACCGCGTCCGGCGCGAGAGCTTCGGCAAAAACGCTGCCGTGGCTGATCTGGACGAGTGCATCGACACCGTCGGCGTGCAGCTTTTGGCGGTCATCCCCGAAAGCCGCGTTCTGCAGCTAGCCGGGGCTAACGGCACGGTACCGCCCGCTGCGGATCCCGCCGTTGTGGCCGGACAGGCCATGGCAAAGCGTTTGTGCGGGCAGCGCGTCCCGCTTACCTTTTAATATATTGTACTCTGCTGCGAAGGATGGTGGCATTTACCTATGACGATTGCATTGATAGCCCATGACTCCAAAAAGGAGTTGATGGTGCAGTTTTGTATGGCGTATCGCCATATTTTGGAGCAGCACCGTCTGCTGGCAACCGGCACGACCGGCCGCTTGGTGGAGGAAAACGCCGGGCTGAAGGTCACAAAATTCCTGCCCGGCGGCCACGGCGGTGCCGAGCAGATCGTGGCGCGCATCGCCTGTGAGGAAGTGGACATGCTGCTCTTCTTCCGCGACCCCATCAGCGCCAAGCCCAGCGAGCCGAACGAAATGAACCTGCTGCGCATCTGTGACGTGCACAACGTTCCCGTTGCCACAAACATTGCCACCGCCGAGGTCCTCATCCACGGCCTGGAGCACGGCGACCTCGATTGGCGCACGATCATCAATCCGCAGCGGTGAGAATTGTACAATTTGTATAAATTTACAGCAAATATATAACCCCCGATTTCAGACAATCGGGGGTTGTTTTTATTGCGGCCAGTCTGCGCTCTGGCTCGTGGTCTCGTCAGGGTGCATCCAGAGGACGGCATAGTGATTTTGCGCGGCCAGGGCCTGGCCGGTCTCCTCGGGCAGACAGAACAGCCCGGTGGAAAGCGCGTCGGCCAGACCTCCGGTGTCGGCGCGGGCCAGCACGGCCACGCTGCTGACGTAGCGGGCAGGGTAGCCCGTCGTCAGATCGATCAGGTGAGCGTACCGCACGCCGTCGTACTCAAAGTAGCGCTGGTAGTCGCCGCTGATGACCAGGCTGTCGCCGTCGGCCAGCTCGACGGCCTGTATGTACGCGGGGTCATCGCCCCAGGGATTCTCGACACCCGCGGTCCAGGGCTTGCCGCCGGGCTTTGTGCCGATGGCGCGCACGTTGCCGCCGATGTTCAGCAGGGCGCTGGTCAGCCCGCGGGCCTGTGCGGCCCGGGCGGTCTGCTCCACAGCGTAGCCCTTGCCCACCGCACCGACGTCGAGCGCCATCTCCGGGTCAGCAAAATAGACGGTTTGTGCTGCATCGTCCAGAACCAGATCTTCTATGTCGATATGCGCCAGCGCCGCCGCGATGGCGTCCGCGTCGGGCGGGGCAGGGGAGTCGCTTTCCCGCGCATCGTGCCACAGGCGCAGCACCGCACCTGCGGCGATGTTCGTCGCGCCGTTGGCGGCAGGGTAAGCGGTGTCTTTGCACCAGCGCAAAAACGCGTACAGCTCGTCGCTGACCTGCACCGGTGCAGCGGCGGCCCGGGCGTTGACATCATACAGGTTGATGACGCCATCATAGTGGTGGTAGATGTCAAACAATTCGTTATAGCGCTGTAAATCGCTGTACATGGCCTGTGTCTGGGCGTTCCAGCTGTCCTGGCTGTCGGCATAGCCCTGCACGATGGCGACAGTGTCAAACAGGTCGAACCAGGTGGCACTGTACAAATTTTGCTGCTTTTGGCAGGCGGTCAGCGGCAGAGAAAGCAGTACCAGCAGCAGCGCGGTCAGGCGGCGCTTCATGCGTTGCCGCCCTGCACGGTCTCGTGCTCGGTGTTTAATTCCAGCAGCAGGTTTGCCAGCGTCCAGCCCTTGCTGGTGGGCGTGACCATGCTGCGCACCGGAATGGACGCGCCGCCCATTTTGATAAGGTCAAGGAACGCGCCCAACTCGCCGTTGTCATGGCGCAGTCCGCTGACGATGATGGCCGGGCGGTTCGGCACCGCGATAAGCGGCGCAAACGCCGGGGCCGGCCTGCCCGCGCAGAGGTCCCCGACGATGCCGCCGAGGTCGCCGTCCGCGACGGGGCGGAGCTTGACGTCATAGCGCCTGGCCGCGCGGGCGATGGCGGCATAGCTGGGGTAGCTTTCGTCAATGCGCCAGAGTAAGGCGCAGCGGGGTTCGCGGATGATTCGGGCTTTCATGATGTTACCTCGTTAAAAGGGAAAGTGGTGAACGGGCGGGCGAACCATGTTCGCCCCTACAGAGACGCTGCCACCGTAGGGGCCGGGCATGCCCGGCCCGCGGCATAAAAATAAGCGGTCGTTTGCGGGAAAGCTGCGGGCCGCACATGTGCGGCCCCTACAACTCTACCCATTCAAAAAAGCATTGCAGGGGAGGGGTCTTGACCCCTCCGCGGGCGGATATGGAATCCGCCCCTACGGAGAGAGCGGCCATGCTGCGGGGCGTCTAAGACGCCCCCTACAACAAAGGCGCCGCCTTATCCCGGGCAGCGCCTTTTGTATTGCTTACAGGTCGGGGTGGTACTCTTTGCAGGTGCACTTTTTCCACTTCAGGCCGCTGCCGCAGGGGCAGGGATCGTTGCGGCCGATCTTCGTCACGCGGACGGGGGCCGGGGCCTTGGCACCGGTATCACCGGGCGCATTATCGCCGGTGGGCTTGGCGATCTGCTCACGCTTCGGCTCGGCGTTCTGCTGGCGGATCTCAATCGTCAGCAGCATGTGGACGGCATCCTCGCGGATCGACGCGATCATCTCATCGAACATCGCGAAGCCCTCGATGCGGTACTCGACCACGGGGTCATGCTGGCCGTAGCCGCGCAGGCCCATGCCCTGCTTGAGCTGGTCCATGTTGTCGATGTGCTCCATCCACTTGCTGTCAACATTGCGCAGCAGGCAGATGCGCTCAAGCTCGCGCATCGTCTTGGCACCGTAGCGCTTTTCCTTGGCGGTCAGGATGTCCATGCCGCGCTTGTACAGCTCGTCGGCAATGCCCTCCTTCGTCAGGTCGCCCAGCTGCTCGGTGGTGTAGTTGAAGTCGGTGGGCAGGCACAGCCAGTTCATGAAGTGGCGGCGCAGCCCGGCAAAATCCCAGTCGTCGGTGGTCTCGCCGTTCAGGTAGTTCGTGCAGGCATCGTCGATGGCCTGGCGCATCATCTCGTGCAGCTTGCCGGAGATGTCCTCGCCGTCCAGCACCATCTGGCGCTGCTTGTAGATGATCTCGCGCTGCTGGTTCATGACGTCGTCATACTGCAGCACCTGCTTACGAATTGCAAAGTTCGACGCTTCGAGCTTCTTCTGGGCGCTCTCGATGGTGTTGGTGATGAGCTTGTTCTCGATGGGCACATCCTCGTCGAGGCCCAGGGAATCCATGAGGTTCTGGACGCGGTCACCGCCGAAAATGCGCATCAGATCGTCCTCCAGGCTCAGGAAGAAGCGGGATGCACCCGGGTCGCCCTGACGGCCTGCACGGCCGCGCAGCTGGTTGTCGATACGGCGGCTCTCGTGGCGCTCGGTGCCGATGATGAACAGGCCGCCCGCGTTGCGGACAACCTCCGCCTCGCGCTTGACCTCGGGGGTAAATTCCTCGCACAGTTCCTCAAAACGCTTGCGGGCATGGAGAATTTCGGCGTCCTCGGTCTCGGCGTGGCCGTCGCACTCGGTCATCAGCATCTCGAGTTTGGCATCAATACCGACCTCCGGCGGGGTAGGCAGCTCGGTGCCGCTGGCCTTGGCGCGGGCCTTCTCATGCTCGTAGGCATCCTTCAGCTCAGCCAGGTTGGCGGTCAGCTCCTTGGACAGTTCCTTTTTAAGGGCCGCCTTGGCCATGTAGGTCACGTTGCCGCCCAGCATAATATCGGTACCGCGGCCCGCCATGTTGGTGGCGATGGTGACCGCGCCCTGCTTGCCGGCCTGCGCGACGATCTCGGCCTCTCGCTCATGCTGCTTCGCGTTCAGGACGTTGTGCTCGATGCCTTTCTTTTTCAGCAGCTTGGACAGCGCCTCGCTCTTTTCGACGCTGACGGTGCCGACCAGGACAGGCTGACCCTTGGCGTGGCACTCGGCGACCTGCTCAATGACGGCGTTGTACTTGCCGTTGACGGTCTTGTAGACGCTGTCGGGCAGGTCCTTGCGGGCGCGGGGCTTGTTGGTGGGGATGCTGACGATGTTCAGGCCGTAAATTTCGCTGAACTCGTCGGCCTCGGTGGAGGCTGTACCGGTCATGCCGGACAGCTTTTTGTACATGCGGAAGTAGTTCTGGAAGGTGACGGTGGCCAGCGTCTTGCTCTCGGCGGCAACGGTCACGCCTTCTTTGGCCTCGATGGCCTGATGCAGGCCGTCGTTGAAGCGGCGGCCATACATCAGACGGCCCGTGAACTCGTCAACGATGATGACCTCACCGTCTTTGACGATATAGTCGGTATCGCGGTGCATAACGCCGCGGGCCTTGATCGCACCGTCAATGTAATGGCGCAGCGACATATTGTCGGCGTCGGCCAAGTTCTCGACGTGGAAGAACGCCTCGGCCTTTTTGACGCCGGACTCGGTCAGGGTAGCGGTCTTGCGCTTTTCGTCCACAACGTAATCGCCGTCTACCTGCTCCTCGGCCTCGACCTTGTCGTCCAGCTCAACGATAACACTCTTTTTCAGCGTCTTGGCAAAGTCGTCCGCGCGCTTGTACATCACGCTGGAATCCTCGCCCTTGCCGCTGATGATCAGCGGGGTACGGGCCTCGTCGATCAGGATGGAGTCGACCTCGTCCACGATGGCAAACGCATGGCCGCGCTGCACCATGTTGGCCTTGTAGACGACCATGTTGTCGCGCAGGTAGTCAAAGCCGAACTCGTTGTTCGTGCCGTAGGTGACGTCGGCCTCGTAGGCCTTCTTGCGGTCCCCGGCCTCGACGCCGTGGACGACCAGACCGACGGTCAGACCCAGGAAGCGGTAGACCTTGCCCATCCACTCGGAGTCGCGGCGGGCCAGGTAATCGTTGACGGTGACAACATGCACGCCCTCGCCGGTCAGGGCGTTCAGGTAGGTGGGCATGGTAGCGACCAGCGTCTTGCCTTCACCGGTCTGCATCTCGGCGATGCAGGCGCGGTGCAGCACGATGCCGCCGATGATCTGCACGGGGTAGGGCTTCATGCCCAGCACGCGCCAGTCGGCCTCGCGGCAGACGGCGAACGCCTCCGGCAGCAGGTCGTCGAGGGTCTCACCCTTGGCAAGGCGCTCTTTGAACTCGGTGGTCTTGGCCTGCAGTTCCTCGTCGGTCAGCTTGGCCATTTCCGGCTCCAAAGCAAGGACTTTGTCCTTGAGCGGGTTGATGCGCTTGAGTTCCTTGTCCGAGAAAGAGCCGAACAGTTTTTCAAAAAAAGACATAACAGTTCCCCTGTATTTTCCGCCGCGTGTAGAGGTGCGGCTAATAGTGGTTTTATATAGTTTTACACATGATACTATAATACACCCGCACAGGGGTTCGTGTCAAACCTGCGCGGGTGTATTTCGTAATATATTTAATTTTTCTGTTTTGCGGGCAGGCTCAGCAGCACCAGCATCAAAAAGATACAGCCGAAGCCCAGCGCATCCCACAGCGTAAAGGGCGAGCCCAGCACCAGCGTGCTGATAATGGCCGCCGTGACCGGCTCGGCAAAGCTGTAGAGGCTCGCCTTCTGGGGACCGATGAGCGGCACACCCGACATGTACAGACTGAACGCCAGCACATTGCCCAGCACAACCACGATAAAGATGCCGAACACGCCCATCGCCGTCGGCACATAGTCGATCTGCCACGGGCGGAAGATGAGCGAAAACATGATGCCGCCCATCAAAAACGCCCAGCCCTGCAGCATCGGGGTGGGGTACTGCTCCTGCAATTTTTTCGGCCACATCGTGTAGATGGCGACGCAGCAGGCACTGACGATGCCGGAGACCAGCGCCGCCGGGCTGACGGCCAGCCCGGTCAGGCTGCCGTGGGTCGTGATGAGGAAAACGCCCACCAGCGCCAGCAAGATCGAACAGACCTCAAACACGCGGGGGCCGCGCTTTTGCTGGATGCAGACGACCAGCAGGATGATGACGGGGGAGACGTCCTGCAAAATCGTGCCCATGCCCGCGCTGGACAGCTGGATCGTCAGAAAGTAGGTGAACTGGCAGCAGCTGACGCCCGCCAGACCGTAGACCAGCAGGTCAATGGCGTTGCGCGGATTTTTCCTGACGTTCCACGGGTCAAAAAGCGTTTTGCGGTCCTTTATAAAAAAGAATCCGCACAGGATCAGCCCCGCCAGAAACAACCGGATGGGCACGAGCCAGGTCGAATCCATCCCTTCGCGGGTGAACAGGTACTGCCCCATGCAGCCCGAAACGCCCCAGCACGCCGCGCCGCCCATCGTCAAGGCGGAGCCTTTTATGCGGTCAGACATTGTGTTGCTCCTCTGTTGTAGGGGTCGATGCTCGCATCGACCCGCATCATAGCGGCGGGCAGTTGTTTGCAGGGGGCGGCGTCCTCGACGCCCCTACAGCCTCCCGTAAGGGCAATACCGCATAATTCCCGCCTTACGGCTTAAGCACCGCTCCGGCGGCTGCGGCACGGC
>OGOY01002741.1_pt1 | contig 15018 bp, 10 predicted proteins | sample 1552811 | NCBI WGS metagenome assembly OGOY01 (sample SAMEA2580132, study PRJEB22360) | human gut metagenome | biome: human gut; feature: human-associated habitat; material: faeces | place: Denmark | collected 2008/2010 | reverse complement strand
CGATACACTCGCCTATTTGTCAGCAGTCGCCCTAACTCACCCTATGGGTTCGGACAAGGGCTTGGTGCTGACAGTTAGAGTGTATCTCATTACGAAACTATATGAATGTCATTCCCGATCATAGAAGACTGTTACTACACATGGGCTTTATCTGTTATACATATCATGCAGAAATTGTACTTGCATAAATTCCTATATGACGACCGATGTTCATCGAGCCGACAGATGAGATGTCATTGTTTATTATATGAGTAGTCCGGCAGTCAGGACATTATGTCTGTTTATATAATAAAATCAGATTAAAATGAACAAAATACCTCGTAATATTTGTAAGGATGGATAGTGGATTTTCATTGTGGGATCTGGCAGTTATTGGTATAATTGATTTAACTGCGAATTTATAGAAAAAGCTGTTGCAGACAGGTAATGGATGAGTGGGGTATTGCTGGAACGGCTTTTGAGAAAAAGGAAGGAGAAGGTATGAGCAGACAAAGGGACAAATGGGTTACAAGGGTCATAGCATGGATGCTGTCATTTGCAATGGCAGTAAGCCTTGTAGTGATTCCTCCAGACAAGACAGAAGCAGCGGGGGAGACGATTGCGCTGTCTTACAGTACGGATCAGGTGACAGCAAGTGGAAATGTGGATAATCAGGTCAGCCTTGATCTTGGAAATGGCGGATACAGCGATCTGTCGGAGCTTAAGAGTGCGGGGCTTACCAAGCTTCGTGTCAGCTTCGAAGTATCATCAGCTGATGGAACCGGAAATATTGGCGGACAGGCGTTTGTAAATGCGAAAGGAACATGGAAGGGTGAATGGATCAATGTGAATGCAGGCTCCGGCACTCAGACCGTAGAACTGGACTTGACACAGTTCTATAGCAAATCCGGTCAGTTATATAATTTTGGTTTTCAGTTTGAAAATGTAACAAGTATTACATACAAGATTAAAGAGGCGGTTCTGGTAAACTCAGGCAGCAGTTCAGGTGGAGGTTCCGGCAGCGGTTCCGATTCTTCTGATTTTGGAATAGAGAGAGAGTATTCATCAGGTGTGACAGCAACTGTGAAGAATCAGGGAACACCAAGCAATGACTGGTCAGGCTTTGAAATGGCGATCAACAATAATACGGGAGCATCAATCTGTGACTGGATCGTAGTGCTGCAGGTACCATCCGGTACGGCTTCGGCATTTAAGTGTTGGAATGCGACTTTTGTAGCAGATGGTGATACGATCTATATGTATCCGATGAAGAGTGGTGCAAATGCAGTTCTTGCAGCAGGAACAATGAAAAATGACATTCCGGGTGGCGGTTTCTCGTCAAAATATGTAGAGGCATCCAGTATTCAGGTGAAGGGAGTTTATTATAACAAAGGCACTTCATCCTCTGTGGATTATTCCAAAGGGGATACGAATGATAATACAGGCGGTTCCGGCGGTTCCGGTGGAACCTCATCCGGTGATACCACAACGAATAAAGATCTGGATGTAGAATTCAACTATGCAAAGGCATTGCAGGAAAGTCTGTATTTCTATGACGCAAATATGTGTGGTTATCTGGAAGACACCTGTGCACTTTCCTGGCGTGGAAACTGCCATACCTATGATAAAAATGTAACATATACAAAGAATGGAAAAACCTACAATGTAGATGCTTCCGGTGGTTTCCATGATGCAGGCGATCATGTGAAATTCGGACTTCCACAGGGATATGCAGCATCTATGCTTGGAATGAGCTATTATCAGTTCAAGGATGCATTTGACGAGCTTGGTCAGAAGGAACATCTGAAGAAGATCACGGATTATTTCTGCGATTACTTTAAGCGGTGTACAGTGTATGAGGGAGATCAGGTTATCGCATTCTGCTATCAGGTAGGTGACGGTAATACAGATCATGGTGTATGGACAGCACCGGAGGGACAGACAATCAGTCGTCCGGCATTCTTTGCAGATGCGAGCAATCCGGCTACAGATGAAGTGAGTGTTGCGATCGCAGCGCTGGCATTGAACTATATTAACTTTGGAAATAATGAGAATTTAAAGATAGCAAAGGATCTCTTTACATTTGTAGAGAAAAATAATAAAGCATGTGCAACCGAGGGCGCATCATCATTTTATGTGTCTACGTCATATGGTGATGACTATGCACTTGCAGCAAGTGCGCTTGCTGTTGCTACAGGCAATACCTCTTATAATTCAGTTTATAATACATACAAAGATAATTCCGGGAATGGTGTGAATCAGTACTGGGTGATCGACTGGGCAAATACCGGAGCACTGGCATGCATGCTGCAGAAGGATACTGCAAAGATTGCAAGTATTACAGATGTATGCAAAGGCAAGAGTGCCATCGATGGAGTATTTAACTGTGTTAGTGACTGGGGCTCCTGCAGATACAGTGCAGCAGAGCAGTTTACCGGTCTGGTATATGATAAGCTGACAGGAAAAACAACATATGCAGACTGGGCAACCAGTCAGATGAACTATATGTTAGGAGATAATCCGAATAAACGATGCTATATCGTAGGCTATAATGAGAACTCCAGTAAATATCCGCATCACAGAGCGGCATCCAGATCGACAGATTCGAAGATCATAAATAGTGATCATTATACGCTGCTTGGAGCATTGGTAGGCGGACCCGGGGCGGATGGAACCTATAAAGACGATCAGGGAGATTATTATTGCAATGAAGTAGCACTTGATTATAATGCCGGACTGGTTGGTGCGGCAGCAGGACTTTATCTGGTTCACAAGAATGATAAGACAGTAAAGTTATCTTATGCAAAGAAGAATGCAACGAATTATAGTACAAAGACAGCCTCTGCGGCAGAACTTGCTGCTGTAGGCGTGAAAACTTATTATGGAACAAATTCCGGTGATGATACAGAGAAAGAAGTAAAGGCAACAGCCATCAAACTGGATAGCCTGATCGTTGAATTAACAGAAGGACTTGATACTACGATCCGCGCAACGGTTACTCCAAAGACTGCAGAACAGAAGGTGGCATGGAAATCTGAAAACAAGAAGGTAGCGACTGTTTCGGAAACAGGAAAGGTAACTGCGGTCGGAGCAGGTGAGACAACTGTGACAGCTACAACGACAGATGGAACAAATCTCACAGCAAGCTGCAGGGTGACAGTAAAGGCTGCACCAAAGGCAGAATTTGTTACAGATCGGACAGCTTTAACCTGTGCTCCTGTTATTTATGGATATGAAGCAGGATCGACAGCGTCACTGGTATTAGAGAATAAGGGAAATGATACAGGATCTGTAACGATACAGTTAGAAAAAAGCACAGACAGTCCATTTGAAATATCCGGTGATACATCCATAAAGGTTGCAGCGTCAGATAAGACAACTGTGGTTGTGGCATTAAAGACAGGTAAGGATACAGGCTCTTACAGTGATAATCTGCTGGTAGAGGCAGATAACGGACAGTCCTATCAGATTCCGGTATCTGCAACGGTTGAGAAATGTCCGGTAACGGGTATTACATTCCCGACAGCAGGAATGATCGTAACGGGTCAGACGCTTTCCGAGTCGAAGTTATCTGGTGGAGATGAGACCTATGGAACATTTGCATGGGCAGATGCAGCAGCGAAACCGGAACGAGGAACGTATCAGGGACAGGTGGTATTAACCCTTCGTTCCGATGCAAAGAAGAATTATGCATTTGATCAGATCACAGGGTATGATGCAGCAGCAGGAACGATCACACAGAATGTGACGGTAACAGTCAGCAGAGCAGGACTTCCGGCTATCACATTCCCGGAGGCTTCCGAGCTGGTATATGGACAGAAGCTTTCTGATTCTACTCTTGCAGGCGGTTCAACCGAGTATGGAACATTTGCATGGAGCACCCCGGATGTAACAATGGGCGAACAGGAAGTAGCAAATGGTGTCAATCAGTATGAGGTTGTATTTACATGGAGTGATACAAGCAAAAAACAGTATCAGATCGAGGACTCTGATGAAGATGCTGTTTATAAAAAGATGGTTTCTGTAAAAGTACGAAAGGCAGAACAGACAGCAGTTCCGGATGCTGTGACACTTCTTGCAAGAACAAAGGATACGATCCGGATCTCCGGTCAGGCGGGTGTCCGGTATTCAGTGGATGGAACAACGTGGAAGCAGGCAGCTTCCAATGGAGAGACAATTGAATTTGCCGGATTACGAAGCTTTACAAAGTATACAGTTTCAGGAAGATATGCAGAAACTGCAACTGCATATGCAGGAAAAACAGTGGAATTGCTTACGGTATATACACTTGTTCAGGATCCATATACGATCGATATAGCAAAGATTGCGGACAAAGAATATCAGGATGCATTACGGACAGATGATGGCAGAACAACAGTCAGCTATACGGAACCGGTTCTCACACTTACGGAAGATGGCAGGGACTATGTGATTACAGGAAAGAACAAGGAGCTTGTTATTAAGGCAGGTAGAGCAACAAAGATCACATTGGATCAGGCGGAGGTTGGAGCCGTTGCGATCATCGGAAATGCAGATGGTAAGACGGAGATCGTAAGAAAAGGAACGGTAACGATCGCAGGTAATGTCGAGACGGATGGCGGACTTGTGATCAGCGGAAATGGATCCCTTACAGTATCCGGTAAGATATCTGCAGCAGGAGATATAACGATTAAAGGCGGAAAGGTATCGGTTGATGATGGTATCTCAGCAGGTGGTACAGTTCTGATCCGGGATGCAGAGCTTGCTGCAGGAACAGATGAGACAGGAACGGCGATCAAAGCAGATACTGTACGAATCGAGGATTCCAAGGTAACGGTCGGAGCAGATCAGGTTACGAAGGATCCACCAATCAAATCAGACAATATTATTCTGGTTGGAGACAATACAGTAGCATCCTCTTCAGGTTCAAAGGATATCTTTTCATCGAAACCAAAGGATGAAAATGGAGATGAGATCCCGGATACGATCCTGATCGAGAAAATCACGTTAAACAAGACCAGCGTGGTATTAAATATTGGTGATACAGAACGGATCGCAGTAGCGGCCGTTATACCGGCAAATGCAACACGGAAGACATTTGACTGGAAGAGCAGCAACGAGAAAGTGGCAAGTGTATCGCAGACCGGTGAAGTGAAGGGCGTAAGTGCCGGAACTGCAGTTGTTACGGTAACAGCAAAGGATGGAAGTGGTGTTACAGGATCCTGCACCGTTACGGTAAAGAAGAAAGAAACAGTAACACCGAAACCAACACCGAATCCGGAAAAGCCGACGACCGAGGAACCAACGACCGAAAAGCCGACGACCGATGAACCAACAACAGAAGCACCAAAGAAGACGGTCAAACCGGCAAAGGTCAAGATCCAGGCAGCAACTAAAAAAATCGCTCCGGGAAAGAAGCTGACTTTGAAAGCAACCGTTACACCTAAGAAAGCGACAAATAAGAAGGTAAAATGGACGATCCGTAAATCGGATAAGAAATATGCATCTATTAACAGCAAGGGTGTGCTGACAGTGAAGAAAGCTGCTAAGGGAAAGACGATCAAGGTAACAGCAACAGCGGTTGGCAACAGCAAGGTGAAAGCAACCTATACGGTTAAGGTTATGAAAAAGGCAGTTAAGAAGGTTACGATCACATCGAAGAAAAAGGCAGTAAAGAAAGTAACGATCAAGAAGAAACAGTCTATAACCTTAAAAGCAAAGCTGACTCCGACAAAGGGAATCAGTAAAGAAGTGACATGGACCTCCAGCAATCCGAAGGTTGCAAAGGTAACAGCCAAGGGTAAGGTAACCGGAAAGAAGAAGGGAACGGTTAAGATCACTGCAAAAGCAAAAGATGGAAGTGGTAAGAAAGCAACCATCACCATTAAGGTAAAATAATTTATTCCATTTGTAACAGAAGGGAACAGAAAATACAGATGGCGGAAGATCGATCAAATTCTATAAAATATAAAAAACAGATTTGAGAGATACCTCCGCCGTCTTGTGTTTTGAAAATGGGTATGCTATAATGTGGACGCTTGCAGGTTGATTTCAGTATATCTGGATGAAAGCATCAGAAAAGGAAAGCCTGCATAAGTCAAAAGAGTAAATAAAATAGAAGGAGAGTGCCATATGGAATTGATATACAGAAGTACAAGAAATGCAAATGAAACAGCAACCGCATCAGAAGCAATCTTAAAAGGTCTTGCAAATGAAGGAGGATTATTTGTTCCTGACAGTATTCCTGCTCTTGATGTCAGTCTTACAGATCTGGCGCAGATGAACTATCAGCAGGTTGCTTATGAAGTAATGAAGCTGATGTTTACGGATTTTACAGAAGAAGAGTTAAAGCATTGTATCAATTCAGCATATGACAAGAAATTTGATACACCGGAGATCGCACCACTCGTACATAAAGCAGGTGCATATTATCTGGAATTATTCCACGGTTCAACGATTGCATTTAAGGATATGGCATTATCCATTCTTCCTTATCTGCTTACAACATCCGCAAAGAAGAATCATGTAAAGAACGAGATCGTTATTCTGACAGCTACTTCCGGTGATACAGGAAAGGCAGCACTTGCAGGATTTGCAGATGTACCGGGAACAAAGATCATCGTATTCTATCCAAAGCATGGTGTAAGCCCGATCCAGGAGAAGCAGATGGTAACCCAGAAGGGTGAAAACACATTTGTCGTAGGAATTACAGGCAACTTCGATGACGCACAGACAGGTGTTAAGAAGATGTTCTCAGATGAGAAGCTTGCTTCATACATGGACGAGAAAGGATATCAGTTCTCATCCGCCAATTCAATCAATATCGGACGTCTGGTTCCACAGATGGTTTATTATGTATATGCATATACAAGATTGGTTAAGGACGGTACGATCCAGGCTGGCGACAAGATCAATGTTGTTGTACCAACCGGTAACTTTGGAAATATCCTTGCAGCATATTATGCAAAAGAAATGGGACTTCCGATCGCGAAGTTCGTATGTGCATCAAATGACAATAAGGTATTATATGATTTCTTTACAACAGGTACTTATGACAGAAATCGTGAATTTATCTTAACAACATCACCATCTATGGATATCCTGATCTCAAGCAACTTAGAGAGACTGATCTACAAGATCGCAGGAAATGATGCAGAGAAGAATGCAGCACTGATGAAGCAGTTAAGCACAGAAGGTGTATATACGATCACAGATGAGATGAAAGCAAAGCTTGCTGAATTTGCGGGCGGTTATGCAACAGAAGCAGAAACCTCGGCAACGATCAAGAAAGTATATGAGTCGGATTCTTATATCATGGATACACATACAGCAGTAGCAGCAACCGTATATGACAAGTATGTAAAAGAAACAGGAGATAAGACTCCTACGGTTATCGCTTCTACAGCAAGCCCATACAAGTTTACAAGAAGTGTTATGGAATCTATCGATGAAGCTTATGCGGCAAAGAGTGACTTTGAATTAGTCGATGAGCTCTGCAAGTTATCCGGTGTAAAGGTTCCACAGGCAATCGAGGACATCCGTACAGCTCCTGTTCTTCACGACACAGTATGTGACAAAGAAGAAATGGAGAGCGTCGTAAAGAAGTTCTTAAACATCTAAAAACAGATGCCGGTCAGATATGACAGGCAATACAGAAACAGAATAACTGACAGTTCATTAATACCATCCTGTCACTAAACAAAACTAGGAAAAACGCGCATGAAGGGCATTTTCCTATATGCGCGTTTTTTACATAGGAATGTTATATTGCACAGCTGTCAGCTTGTATGATGTAATCGCCCGACTTGTTTCGTTTCTATTCGACCTGCACGCCTATTTGTCAGCAGTCGCCCAAACTCACCCATACGGGTTCAAGCATGGGCTTGGTGCTGGCAGCTAGTGCAGGTCTCATAACGAAACTACACAAATGTCGATGCTTATTACATCGTACAAGCTGACAACTGTGTAATATAACATTCGAAAATAAAAGAAAGAGGAAGATATGTACAGTTTAAAGACAAATTCAAGTTTTGACAGCGCGCATTTCCTTGCGGGCTATGAGGGTAAATGCAGAAATCTGCACGGACACCGCTGGACGGTTGAAGTTGAAGTCGGCGGCGAGAAGCTGATGCAGGACGGACAGACCAGAGGCATGGTTGTAGATTTTGGAGATCTGAAAAAGGATCTCAGAGAGAAAACAGAAGAGATGGATCATTGCCTGATCATGGAGAAAGGTACATTGAAGGAAAAGACGATGGAAGCACTGGCAGAAGAACAGTTCCGTATCATCGAGCTTCCGATGCGTCCGACAGCAGAGAATCTGGCAAAGTATTTTTATGAATATATGGCAGATAAGGGATATCAGGTGCTTCGTACCACAGTTTATGAGACCCCGACCAATGCAGCAACTTATGCGGAAGCATAATAAAAGAAAATGATAATAAATGAAATCGATCAAAGGTGTCATATCAGAGATATGACATCGAAGAATACCATATACAAAAAGTAAGAAGGAAATAAAAATGGCAAAATATAAAGTAGCGGAACGATTTGTCAGCATCAACGGTGAATCCGTAAAAGCCGGAGAACTGGCGGTATTTATTCGTTTTACAGGCTGTAACTTAAATTGCAGTTACTGTGATACCAAATGGGCAAATGAAGCAGATGCCCCATACGAAGAACTGACGGATGAAGAAATCTATGACTATATTAAGCGAACCGGAGTCAGAAACGTGACATTAACCGGTGGAGAACCATTGATCCAGAAGGATATCGATAAGCTGCTCCTGATGCTGGCGATGGATGAGGAACTTCAGGTAGAAGTAGAGACAAACGGAAGTGTGGATATCGCAGAGTTTAAAGCACTGACAGACCGGGTAGCATTTACACTTGATTATAAGCTTCCGGGAAGCGGAATGGAAAGTAATATGTGCTTTTCAAATTATAACTACATTGATAAGAAGGATGCGGTAAAGTTCGTATCCGGCTCGATCAAGGATCTGGAAACAGCAAGAGACATTATTCATGAATGGGCATTGGATATCAAATCAAACGTCTATATCAGTCCGGTATACGGTAAGATCAATCCGGAGGATATCGTTGATTTTATGATCGAGAATGAAATGAATGGTGTAAAATTACAGTTACAGCTTCATAAGTATATCTGGGATCCGGAGATGCGCGGAGTGTAAAACGGATGAAACCGCAGGTATCGATATTAACGTATTATTTGGATAATAGATTAAGAGTAATAAGAGAATGGAGTAGAAATGGCAATTGATAAAGAAGCAATAAAGGAGCATATACGTGGAATCCTTGTAGCACTTGGTGATGACCCTGACCGGGAAGGCTTAAAAGAGACACCGGACCGTGTTGCGCGAATGTATGAAGAAGTATTTGAGGGAATGAATTATACCAACGATGAGATTGCTGAGATGTTTGGCAAGACATTCAAAGAGGAAGATGCAGCACATACAAGTGATATGGTATTCGTAAAGGATATCGAGGTGTTTAGCTACTGCGAACATCATATGGCACTGATGTATGATATGAAGGTGTCAGTGGCATACATCCCACATGGCAGGGTCTTAGGACTCAGCAAAATCGCACGGATCGCAGACATGGTAGCGAAGCGGTTGCAGCTTCAGGAGCGGATCGGATCCGATATCGCATATGTGGTTGGAAAGGCAGCAGGCTCACCGGATGTAGCCGTACTGATCGAGGCAAATCATAGCTGCATGACAGCAAGGGGCATTAAGAAGCCGGGAACGAAGACTTATACAACGACGTTCCGTGGTGCATTTGAGAATGATGTGAATTTACAGAATAAAGTATTGATGATGAACCGATAGGAGGATATGAAAGATGCAGAATTTGAAGAACAGAGATGAAGCAGTTGTTGTATTCAGTGGTGGACAGGACAGTACGACCTGTCTGTTATGGGCACTTAAGAAGTATAAAAAAGTATACGCAGTATCATTTGACTATGGACAAAAGCATATAAAAGAATTAGAATGTGCAAAGAAGATTGCTGAAAAATTTGGAGTAGAGCATCATATTCTGGATATGAGTCTGTTGAATCAGCTTGCACCAAATTCATTGACAAGAAGTGAGATGAAAGTAGACGAGAATGCACCGGAGGTCGGTACACCGAATACATTTGTAGATGGAAGAAATATGGTATTCCTGACATTTGTAGCGATTTATGCGAAGCAGAAGGGCGTCAGCGACATTATAACCGGTGTCAGCCAGAGTGATTTCTCCGGCTATCCTGACTGTAGAGATATTTTCATCAAATCATTGAATACAACACTGAATCTTGCGATGGACTATGAATTCGATATCATCACACCATTGATGTGGATCGATAAGATGGAGACCTGGAAGCTGGCAGATGAACTCGGCGGACTCGATGTTATTAGAGATATGACCCTTACCTGTTATAATGGTATTCCGGGTGAAGGATGCGGCCATTGTCCATCCTGTAAGCTCAGAAAAAAGGGATATGATCTTTACATGGAATATAAAAAGAATCACAATGCATAAAGCATAAGTCAGACGGGAACAGAGCAATCGGATAAATGTGTTCCTGTAAACAGTAATGAGGTATGAATATGAAGAAGATGCTGTTTATTGTAAATCCCAAAGCGGGACGAACAACTTTGAAGAATTGTCTTATAGATGTGATAGATGTCTTTTGCAAGAAAGAATATGAAGTCAGAATTTATCTGACACAGGGAGTCGGCGATGCTGCCCGTGTCGTAAAAGAAGAAGGAGAGAAGTACGATGTGATCGTATGTGCCGGAGGTGACGGAACTCTTGGTAATACGGTTACAGGATTTATGGAATGTGGACTGAATCGGCCGCTGGGATATATCCCATGTGGCTCGACAAATGATTATGCCAGAAGCCTTGAGATTCCAAAGGAAGCAATCGAGGCAGCGGAACAGCTTGTCGCGGCCGCACCTTTTTCGGTAGATGTCGGAGAACTGAATAAGAATTATTTTGTCTATGTTGCGGCGTTTGGCATTTTTTCGGATACATCTTATGCAACCCCTCAGAATATGAAGAATATTTTAGGACATGCTGCATATGTATTACAGGGTATGAAGAGTCTTGTAAATGTTCCGACATATAATCTGAAGATTGAATTTAATAACCAGACATATACCGGTGAGTTCATGTTCGGTATGATATCGAATTCAGTATCGGTTGGCGGATATAAGAGTCTGACCAGCCATGGAGTTGAATTCGACGATGGCTTGTTTGAAGGGGTTCTGATCCGTAAGATCCAGAATCTTGCAGATCTCCAGAGAATCATCAATTCGCTGCTCCTTGGAAATACAAATGAGACGAATATGGTGGCATTCCGTACGAATCGTGTTGTGATCGAGAGCGAAGAGCCGATCGCATGGACCCTGGATGGTGAATATGGTGGAGAATATACCAGATCAGAGATATCGGTTCACAGACGGGCAATCGCTCTACTGGTATCACCGGAAGAAGAAAAAGAAGAAGTTAAGTAGTTCAAACTGAGTTGAAAGAAAGAGGTTTACAGTTATGGGTAAATATTTTGGAACAGATGGATTCAGAGGTGAAGCAAATAAGGATCTTACTGTACAGCACAGCTTCAAGGTCGGACGTTATCTTGGCTATTATTATGGCAAGAAGAATCCGGAAGGCAAGGCAAAGGTGGTTATCGGTAAGGATACCAGACGTTCAAGTTATATGTTTGAATATGCGCTGGTTGCGGGTCTGACAGCCTCCGGTGCGGATGCATATCTTCTTCATGTGACGACAACTCCAAGTGTTTCTTATGTTGTCCGTACAGAGGATTTTGACTGTGGAATTATGATTTCTGCAAGTCATAATCCATTCTATGATAACGGAATCAAGCTGATCAATGATAAGGGTGAAAAAATGCAGGAATTTGTCATTGATGAGATTGAAAAGTATCTTGATGAAGATAAGAAGAATCTGCCATATGCGACAAAGGAAAATATTGGCTGTACCGTGGACTATGCAGCAGGAAGAAACCGTTATCTTGGATATTTAATGTCTCTGGCACTGTGTTCCTTTAGAAATATGCGTGTCGGTTTAGACTGTGCAAATGGAAGTGCTTGGATGATTGCAAAGAATGTTTTTGATGCACTTGGTGCAAAAACATATGTGATCAATAACGAGCCAGATGGAACTAATATTAATACAAATTGCGGTTCTACTCATATTCAGGGACTGCAGGCTTTGGTAAAGGAGAAGCACCTTGATGTTGGATTTGCATTTGATGGTGATGCAGACCGCTGTCTTTGCGTAGACGAAAATGGAGATGTAGTAGATGGCGATGCAATACTTTATATTTGCGGTAAATATCTGAAAAATAAGGGGGAGCTTGCTGATAATACTGTTGTTACAACTGTTATGTCAAATTTTGGCTTGTATAAAGCATTTGATGCAGCAGGTATTTCTTATGAAAAGACAGCTGTTGGCGATAAGTATGTATATGAGTGCATGAGTGAAAATGGATATCGTCTTGGCGGTGAGCAGTCTGGTCATATTATTTTCAGCAAGTATGCAGCAACAGGAGATGGACTTATTACTGCAATTAAGATGATGGAAGTAATGGTACTAGGTAAGCAGACACTTTCTCAGTTAAGACGTGGTTTTGTGTCATATCCTCAGAAGCTGACGAATGTTCGAGTAATGGATAAGGTGGCAGCAAGAGAAGATGCAGATGTTCAGGCAGCAGTTGCACGAATCACAGAGGAACTGGGAGATCGCGGACGCATTCTTGTAAGGGAGAGCGGAACAGAACCATTAATTCGTGTTATGGTTGAGGCAAGTGATCCAGATGATTGTGAAAAGTATGTAGATCAGGTAGTTGAGGTACTTCGCAAAAATGCACATATAAGAAAATAATAGACGCAGTTAAACAATCATACCGGCAAAAATAAAAGCAAAAAAGAAAAATAGACAACGAATAAAAAACAAATAAAAATACGAAAAGGGAGGAATAGGGGATGAAGATGCCGATTATAGAGGCTTACCTGGACGATCTTATTAAAAACAGCACACTCGATGTACCGGCATGGAATATTGAGGCAGCAAGAAAGGGTGGAAAGTCCGGTTGGAACTACATTGACGGATGTATGATCCTTGCTATGATAGAGACATGGAAGATTACAGGAGAGAAAAAGTACCTTGATTTTGCGGAAGCTTATATTGACCATCGTGTGCAGGAAGATGGTACGATAAAGGGATATAATCCGGAGGATTATAATATTGATAATGTTAATGCAGGAAAGACCTTGTTTTTGCTGTATGACATTACTGGTAAGGAAAAGTACCGCAAGGCAATTGATGTAATTTATGGACAGCTTAAAGGTCAGCCAAGAACAAGTGAAGGTAATTTTTGGCATAAGAAGATTTATCCGAATCAGGTTTGGCTTGACGGACTTTATATGGGACAGCCATTTTATATGGAATATGAGACACGCTTTAATGACAAGAAGAACTATCCAGATATCTTTAACCAGTTCTTCAATGTCGTAAAGAATATGAGAGATGAAAAAACAGGTCTTTATTATCACGCTTATGATTCATCAAAAGAAATGTTCTGGTGTGATAAGACGACAGGTCTTTCAAAGAATTTTTGGCTGCGTGCACTTGGATGGTATTCAATGGCGCTGCTTGATACATTGACGAAGGCAGATAACAGCTATCAGCCAGCATATGACCAACTAAAGCAGGTATTTATTGATTTGATGGAGTCTATGGTAAAATTTCAGGATGAAAGTGGCATGTGGTATCAGGTTGTTAATATGGGTGGCCGTGAGAAAAACTATCTTGAGACAAGCGGAAGTGCAATTATGGCATATTCAATGCTTAAAGGCGTGAGACTTGGCTTTTTGCCAGAGAGTTTTCGTGCATATGGCGAAAAAGCATTTCATGGTATTTGTGATCGCTATCTGAAGGAAAAAGACGGGCGTTTGAGTCTTGGCGGAATATGCTTAGTGGCAGGACTTGGCGGTCCGCAGATGAGAGATGGAACTTACGAATACTATATGTCTGAACCAGTAGTTGAGGATGATGCAAAGGGTGTTGGTCCATTTTTGTTGGCGTACACAGAAATTCGCAGATTAGGCGAGTGAAATTAAAAGAAGTGGATATCTGCGGTAACAGCCGCAGGTATTTTAAGATTGGAACAAAAATAAGAAAGGCAGGGAAAAGATGAAGGGAACATCTTGTGAAGAATGCGCATATTTTGAATATGATGAGGAAGAGGAATCATATGGCTGCCAATTCTATTTTGATGAGGATGATATTGCAAGGGCGAGCCTTTATGGTGATCGCTATATTTGTCCGCATTTTCAGTACAAAGATGAGTATAGAATTGTTAGAAAGCAAATTTAGGTCAATAAAAAACATTGACAAAATGGAAGATGTTTATTAATATAAAAATGAAAAACAAAGGAGAAAAGCGGTAAATTAGAAAAGTAAGGCTAATCGCTGGGTGGAGTGTGTGATTTTATGGAAAACAAAAAAAATGTAGCAGTTGAAAATGCTGCTGAGGATACTATTGATTTATTAGAAATTTTTCGAGCATTGTATAGAAGATGGGTTTGGATAGTTTTTGTAGCTCTCGTATTCGGTATTGCACTTGGAATGTATGGAAAATTTGTTGTAAAAGATGTATTTCAGGCAGAGGCATCAATGTGCATTATTGATAGCAATAAAGAAGTATCTATGAGTGACCTGCAGGTTGGATCAGCATTGACAAATGATTATGAAGGAATTATTAAAAGTCGTGTTGTTCTAACAAAAGTAATATCTAATTTAAATTTGGATATTGCATATAAAAATCTGTATAATGCAGTTTCTGTAGATAATCCAGAAGCAACAAGAATTATTAGAATACGTGTAGTTTCAGGCAATAAAGAAGAAGCAGTTGATATTGCAAACGAAATTCTTTCAGTAAGCATTGAAGAAATTCCGCATGTTTTAGGAAGTAATACACCGACTGTTTTGGATAAGGCAGACGAATTTTTTGCGGAAAATACAAGA
>OGOY01002738.1_pt1 | contig 15027 bp, 9 predicted proteins | sample 1552811 | NCBI WGS metagenome assembly OGOY01 (sample SAMEA2580132, study PRJEB22360) | human gut metagenome | biome: human gut; feature: human-associated habitat; material: faeces | place: Denmark | collected 2008/2010 | reverse complement strand
CTCGCCGCGAGACGCCTTCAACGGGGTATCGGCGGTGACGAGCACGACCTTGCCATGCTTGCGTGGAGCATCCGGATCATTCTTCAAATAATCGAGATAGCCAAACGCATCAATCTTCTGCACCAAGCCGTACTGGCTGGTGAAATCCTCAATGCTGGTCACTGGGGTTTTCCTTTCTTCGATTTGGAATGAAGTCATTCTAGCGACGTTGTATTGCGGGAAAAAATCGGCTCCCGCAACGTGGTCACAGGAGCCGAATAGTGAGATATTAGAAGTCCGACATGTGGAAGCCGTTCTTCATGTTCATGCTGGCGGTGTACAGCACGGAATCAAGAAGCTTGTCGGTTTCCTCCTTGAGTTGCGCGGCCATGTTTTCGTTGGCTGCGGCAAGGATTTCGCGGGCGTCGTCGTTGCGCACGGCTTCGATGATTTCATCCGGTTCCATCGGCTGCACATCGCCGATTTCGTCTTCCGCATCGAATTCGTCGGTAACGTCACCCACCAAGCGTTCAATCTGCTCGTCGGTAGTGGCAACCATGCGGTGGCCCATCGCGCCGGTCTTCTCCTGATAGCGCTCGATGGCGTTGGAGGTCTCCGCGAACGCCGCGTCGCACAGCGCGGCGATGATGCGGTTCTCCCAGTAGAAGTTCTCGGAAGTCACGCGCGTGGTCGTGTCTTCCAGATACTTCGGCGTTTCGTTGACGTTCGGGTAGAACGGCACCAGCGTGTTGAACGGGTTGGAGCCGTAGGCGATCCACTGGATCGCGCGGTCCGACTGCGGACGGTACGGGCGAATCTGCATGACGGCCAGCTGGCTCTGGCGGTTGATGCCGATCGGGCGGTACATGTGGCGTGTGTGCTCGTCGCCGAGGTGGCCGTACGGGTCGAACGGCGTGCCCTGATAGTGCGAGCTGAGCACGTACTTTACGTCCTCGATCGTCACCTTGCGCTCGGGCTGACGGGCCCACGGGATGTCGTCACTGTCCGGGCGGTGGTCGGCCTCGGGGCCGTCCCACATCTCGTCGTACGGGTTGAGGAACCGCTGCATGACCCATGCGCGCGGCGTGTTGTACACGTGATCAGAGTCGGAGTGCGAGCCGAAGGCATCACGCGGGTTGAACGGCGACGTCGATTCGACGGCCAGATCAAGGTGATTGCGCTCGATGAATTCGACCAGATCCTCGGAGCACATGTGGTTCTCCTGCTCACCGAGGGCGTCATCGAGGTCGAATTCGTCGATGCCGAGCTGGTTCGGCATCGTCACATACGCTTCGTCGGGCACGCGCTTGGCGATCCAGTGATGGCCACCGACGGTTTCCATCCACCAAATCTCGTCGGCGTCCGAGAACGCGACACCGTTCATCTCATAGGTGCCGTATTCCTTAAGAAGGTCGCCAAGCCGCTGCACGCCCTCACGCGCGGTGGTGACGTACGGCAGCACGATGGTCAGGAAGTCCTCCTCGCCGATGCCGCCGGGCACGGCCGGCTCGTAATCCGAGTCACCTTCCCGCCCGTGTGCCGCCCGGTATTCCACAAACGGGTCGGCACCGAGCACGCGCTCGTTGGTGGTCAGCGTTTCGGTGGCGCTCATGGCCACGTTCGCCTCGTTGACGCCGGCCTCGCCCCAGATGCCTTCCTTCAGGTCGGCGTTCGGCACTGCGGTGTACTGCAGCGGATCGTCGGGCAGGTCAATGGTCAGGTGGCTGATGACGCTGCGGTATTCGCGCGGCTGTTCATCGGGCTTGACGACGACGAACCGCTTCGGGTTGAATTCGCCGTTGGCGGAATCCTCGTTGCGGGCGATGATGGTCGAACCGTCATAGCTGGCGTCCTTGCCGACCAGAATCGTGGTGCATGCCATAGTATTCGGTACTGTCCTTTCTTGCTGTGCACACGCTGTCGCGTGCACGTTGCGGCGCGCATCCGCGGCGCGCCTCCTGTCACATGAGTGTATGACTCCGTACGGGAGTATACGGCATCAGCCCTCAGGCTTTTCCGGTGATGAACATCACACCCTGATCGGTGACGTGGTCGACGTCACGCAGCGCGTGGAACAGCTCGTTGAGCCAGAATCCTTGGTTCAGACCCGGCAACGGCTTCGCGGTGCCCCACACGTGCAGCGAATAGTCGTGGTCCTTGTCGGGCGGCTGGGGCCCGTTGTAGCGCATCGTCACCTGCGGATTCGTGCTGCCGACCAGCTTGCTCGCGGCCGACGTGTAGCCCTGCACGGTCTCGGGAATCATGGAGGGCAGCTGCCGGGAGAAGTCCGGCGGAATCTGCAGTGCATGGGAATCGTTGAAGTCGTACATCAGCGCGTCGATGGGTAGATTGGCGACCGTCCAGTGAATCCATTCGAATCCGCAGACCGGGATGGAGTCGGGGTCGGTGAACGCCCAGTGCAGGTACCGGGCGGCGGGATCGATCTCGTCGATATAGAACGGGAAGGAGATGACGGGCACGCCGTCGGTGCGGTATTCGGGCGCGGCGGCTTTGGCGAAGTCGTCGGGCATCACCGTGAAGTCAGCGGAAATCTTCATGTCTCCAGTATCGCGCATGAGCGTGACGTGCGGCACCCGGCTGCAGGCCACACCGCGCGCGACGGCAGACCGGCCGCAACAAGCCACTCCATCCCAGCCACCGTCCCCCGCCGGGGTTTATCCGACGGGGGACGGTGGAGAAAGAGTCAGTCAGGCCGACCGGTCACGACTGGCCGGTCTGACTGGGGATCAGGCGGAGCGCTTGCGGCGAATCATCACCACGCTCACTCCGACGGCGAGCAGCATCAAGCCGAGGCCGGCGAGCGCGCCGACGGCGGCGCCGGTCTTCGCGACACCGTCGCCCTTGCCGTCGCCGTCGTTCTTGCCGGTTTCGGCGGCCTTGACCGTGACGCGGTAGGTCACGTCGATGACCGTGCCGTCGGCCATCGTGTACTGCACGACGAAGCTGTCGTCACCGGTCTTGTCGCCGGCCGCATACACGAGCGTGCCGTCGGCGATTTCGGCCTTGCCGAGCTTGCCTTGCTTGATGATGGAGCGGCTCTTCCAGCCCGCCACGTCCTTCGGCTCGGTGACCGTACCGGTCTTGCCGGCGGTCACGTCGCCGGTATCGGCCTTGACGGACTTGTGGTCGGGCGTCGGCTTGGTCTCATCCGCGACGGTGATCTCGACGCTGCCGGACTTGTCCGTGCCGTCGGTCGAGGTGGCCGTGATGACGACCTTGCCGGCCTTCTTCGCGGTGATGACGCCGTTGGCGTCGACCGTCGCGATGGATTCGTCGCTCGACTTCCACGTCACCTTCTTGTTGGTGGCGTTGCCGGGCTTGACGGTCGCGGTGGCCTGGAGTGTCTTGCCGACGGAGACGGTGGTGCCGGCCTCGACGGTGACCTCCACGCTGGTGACGGGGACGGTCTCGACGGGCTTGGCCGTCACGGTGATGTCGAGCGTGCCGGACACGCCACCGGCCGTGGCGGTGATCGTCACTTCGCCGGCCTTCTTCGCGACGACCTTGCCGTTGGCGTCAACCGTCGCCACAGTGGCGTCGGAGGACTTCCACGTGACCGTCTTGTCGGTCGCATTGGCCGGGGCGACGGTCGCCGTCAGAGTGACGGTGTCGCCTGCGGTGGCGGTGTTGGCGCCGGTCACGGTCACGCCGGTGACGGGCACGTTGGCGCTCGCCTTCTTCGTGATCGTGTACGTGGTGCCTGCGGTGGTATCGAACACGAGCAGCGAGGCGCCGTCCGCGTTGGTCACGACCTTGGCGTTCACGGCGGTGTCACCGTTCTTGACCTCGTAGTTCTGGGCGCCGCCGGCGGTGATCTTGACGGCCGCCTGCTTGCCCTTGTTGGAGGTCAGCTTGACTTCGGTGGCCTTGCCGTTCTTCCAGGTCGTGCCGACGGTGAAGTTGCCGCGGGCCACGAGGCCGCTCACCGAGCCGTCCGCCCAGGCGTCGGGCAGGGCGGGCAGGATGTTCGTGTAGTTCACGTACTTCTTGCCGTCGGTGTCGGTGAAGGTGGAGTTGGACTGCAGCAGCATTTCGTCGACACCGGAGGTGTTGCCGAAGTTGCCGTCAATCTGGAACGGCGCATGGTAATCGAACAGGTTTGCATACATCGCGTTCTTGAGCTGCAGCTCGACCAGCTTGTACGTGGTGTTGCCGTCGCCGGTGCGAGCCCACGAATTGATGCGCTGGCCAATGGCCCAGCCGGTGTTGGACTGCAGCACGTTGCCCTTGAAGCAGCGGTACCTCAGCGAGGTCTTGGCCGCATCCATGTACTCGGAGTTGTCGATGGTGATCAAATCACCGGGGAACAGTCCGAGCAGGTGGGACATGTGACGGTGCTGGTTGTCCGCCTGGTAGCCGCTGATGGCGGATCCATCCTTCTTCTTGCCGAGCGCACCTTCGAAGTACCATTCCTTGATCTGGCCGGAGTCGCCGACCTCGATCGGCTTGAGCAGGCTCTTGGCGCAGCTCCAGGAACGGTTGGCGTTCGCATCGGTGAAGTTGCCGTTGTCGCCCTTGGCCCAGTTGTCGGCCGAGCAGTCGGTGGTATTGCCGACCAGACCGTCCGGATCTCCCTTGGCCTTGGCCGCCTCGATGGCGTCGTTGAGCATCTGCCACACGAGCGAGCTCTCGTACGTGTTGCCGTCGGTGCCCAGCGGGCCCTGTTCGGGCGAGTACGCGACGCCGGTAGTCAGGCGGTCACCGGAGCTGGAGCCGGCCTTGTGCAGCATGTAGTTGACGTAGAAGTGCGATTCCTCCTTGAGCAGCGCGTACACGCGATTAAGCAGGGCAGGGTCGCCGGAGTACTCGTACGCCTCGTACACGTTCTGCAGGATCCACGGCACGGCGGCCGGGCTCCAACCCCACGAGAACGATTGACCGGGTGCAGTCCAGCCGTAGGCGGTGTTCTCGGTGTGGGCCATGTAGCCCTCGCCCTCGCCGATCGGCGTGGTCTCGGGGTTCGTCGTCTCCGCGCCCGCGTAGACCTTGGCGGTCACACGGCCGGGCTTGACCAGACCCTCCACATACTCGATGAGCGGCTCGGCGAGCTCTCCCATGTTGGCCGAATAGGTCGGCCAGTAGTTCATCTGGAGGTTCACGTTCATGTGGAAGTCGGAGCCCCAAGGCGTGTTGCCGTGGGCGTTGTCGCCCGCGGTGACCGACCAGATGCCCTGCAGGTTGCTGGGCAGCTGACTGTTCTCACGGGAGGAGCCGATGGTCAAGTAGCGGCCGTACTTGTACACCAGCGTCTCCAGCTCGCGCTTCTGCGCGGTGGTTGCGGAGCCCCTCTGGTACGCCTTGAGCAGCGCGTCGGTGGCGACGGCGCCGTCGGAGCTGTGGCCGGACTGGCCCAAATCGATCTTCACGCGGTCGTAGATGGCGGAATGATCGTCGATGTGCGCTTTCTTGACGGCGGTGTAGCCCTTGTTGGCGGCGGCCTGCACGACCTTGGCGACGCGGGTGTTCACCTCGGCGGCGGTTTCGCCGGTGCGGTAGGACGGATACTTCTGCTTGTAGTCCGTCGCGGCGGCGATGTACAGCGTGACCGCCTTCGCGTCGGAGACCTTCAGCGAAGCGCCGTCGGAGCCTTCGGAGAGCGTGCCCTCACCGTTGTCGAGGACGACCTTGATCTGCGAGTTGTACAGCAGGCCGTTGTTGCCGAGAGCGCCCTTGACGGTGAGCGTGTCACCCTTGACCGTCGTGGTTTCGCCGGTCTTGGAGTAGTTCGTGTTGGTCGGCATGCTGACGTTGAAGTTCAGCTTGCCGGCTTTGCTGGCCGTGAGGCGGGCGACCATGACATTGTCGGGGTTCGACGCGAAGTATTCGCGCGTGTAGGTGACGCCGTCATGCTTGAACGTGACGTCGGCCTTGCCCTTGCTCAGGTTCAGGTCGCGGCGGTATTCGGTGACGGTCGTGTCGTTGAACCCGTAGTCGAGGTAGATGTCGCCCCAGTTCAGGTAGTTGCCCTGCTCGGCCGCGTTCTCGCCGCCGGTCAGGTTGCCGGGATTGACCGTCTCGGCGCCGTTCGCGAGCTGCTTGTTGAGCGCGCGCAGCGTGGCGCCGTTCTGACCCTTGGTCTCGTTGTTGCCGCCGTTGTAGCTGGTCGAGGATCCGGGGCCGCCGGTCCACAGCGTCTCCTCGTTGAAGGTGACGCGTTCACGGCTGACCTCGCCCCAGACGGTGCCGCCGATCTTGCCGTTGCCGAACGGCAAGGTGGTCTGCTGCCAACGGTTGTTGTCGGGGTTGCCGTAATTGCCGCCGGCGGTGGCGGTGGCGTCGGTCTGCGACGCGGGCTGCTTGTACCACAGCCAGTCGTCTTTGCTGGTGTCGCCGTCTCCGCCGTCCTCAACACTGGCGATGACATAGGCGTTGAACGAAGCGGCGATTTCGGGGTCCTTGTTGTACTTCACGGTAATAGGGTATACGCCGATGCTGGCACTATCGAAAGCGCTGGTGTCGATGGTGTAGTTATCCTCACCGTTGCCTTCGGTCAGCGTCTTGACCGTGCCGTCGGCCGTGCTGGTGGCCTTGACCACGAGTCCGGCCTTGTCGAACGCCTCGCCCTTCTGGTACTTGACCTTGGTCGGGCCTTCGATGCTCAGCGTGTATGCCTTCGGCTTCTTGGTGACGGACAAGGTCGGCTGCATGGCCTCGGTGGCGCCGGTCAGCGAGGTGACTTCCTTGCTGCCGAAACGCATGTCGGACTTGTTGAGCTCGCCCAGGGCCAGCGTGATCTTCTTCTCGGTGGCGCCGGCGCTGAACTTGGCGAACTCTGCCTTGATGATGTCGGTCACGTCGAGCAGAACCTTCTTGGCGTTGCCCGATTCGACGGTCATGCCATCGGAATACTTCTTAGATCCATAAGCGAACGCATGGGACGTCGCGGTCTTCGTGGTATCGGTCACCTCGAAGTCCGGGCGGTTCGCCCACGTGGCATTGTTGGTGTCGCAGGGAGCGGTGCCGGTGCACCGCGACGTGTCAACAGCGACCACCTTGACCTTATCGGTGGCCGTGGCGGTCTTGTCTGCACCGGCGTAGCCCAGATACGTCAAGGTGAGGATGGAGTGCTCGGGCGCCGCGGCGTAATCGGACAGGTCGAACGTCATCAGACCCATCTTGGCGTCTGTGACATCGTGGACGTCGGTGGACTTGAACTTCTCACCGAAGTCGCCGTAATCGCCTTCCGGCTGCAGCGCGCCGACATAGGCCGCAGTGTTCTTCTTCTCGTTCTTCTCGCCGGCCCATGCCTGCAACGTGGTGTCGGCGGAGGGCTTGAGATCGTCCTTGGCGGACACGGAAACGGTCAGCTTCGGAGCCATGTCTGCGGTCGCGCCGTTCAGGGACGTCGTGCCTTCGGAACTGGCGAAACGAACCTCGGTCTTCTTGGTCTCGCCCACGGCCAGGGTGATGACCTTCTTGCCTTCGGCGAACTGCTGGCGCACGATTTCGGTCACATCTACGGTGACCTTCTTGGTATTGGCGGGAACCACGGTGATGGCGTCGCCCGCGTAAACCGTCGTACCGTACTCGAACGGCTTGGACTCGGCGACGAATGAGGAGTCGTTGATGCTGAACTTCGGCTTGGTCGCGCCGGTCGCGACATTCGCGCCGCAGTCTGTGGCGTTATTGGTGCACACGGTGGTGTCGACGGGGGTCACCTTGATGGTGTCGGTGTCAGTGGCCGTCGGGTTGCCGCGGTAGCCGAGATACGTCATCTCGAACGTTGCGGAATCGGGGGCATGGTCGTAGGCGCTCAGGTCGAACGTCAGCAGACCGGTCTTCAGATCGGTGGTGTCCGCGGCATCCGTGGACTCGAACTTCTCGCCGAACACGCCTTGCGAGGGCCCTTGCAGTGTGCCGATGTACGGCTTGGACGCCATTGAGGAATTCTTCTCGCTCGTCCACGTCTGCAACGTGGTATCGGCGGAGGGGGTGATGGTTGCTGTGGTGGAGGACGAGGCGTCGGACGCTGCCGCTCTCGTCGTGCCGACCGCGACGGCCGACGCAGGTAGTCCGGCCAGCAGCATGCCGACCGTCGCGCAGGATGCCACCAGTGGCATCAGACGCGATGACATCGCTCTATGTTTCATATTTGGTTCTTTCTCCTATAGGGCAGCCAGCAGCTTTGCCGGCTCATGTTAATATATACATTGTTTACTAAAAGAATCAAGTCCGTCGGCGACTTGTGTCTTCAATTGGAATCACAGTTCTCAGAAAGTCCCTGGATACCGTTGTTCCCAGAATTACGTAACATTCTTGGCATTATTATCACAGGGTGCAGGGCCGCCGGCAAGACCGCCCCCAGCCTCGCTACGCTCGGCAGCTCCTGACAGCGGGAGCACACCATCCGCGCCATCGGTCGGCCAAGTCGTCAGCGCAGCCGGTCGCGTACCACACCAGCGCAAAATCACATCAAAATCGCATTGTGTGGCCAGCCAGTCTGCCTCACAATGAAATGTGAACCCTCACATCACGTGGTGTGGCACAACATGCACCGCAAAACCGCCATTTTTCAACGGCCCAAAACGACTCCTCCGATGCCCGCGTACCACACCAGCCCAAAAACCATCGAAAAACGCATTGTGTGGCAGACCGAGAGGGTGATACGCGCCGGACGCCCCTCTGCTCTCGTCACAATCATGTTCTACGGAAGCACACCGGCCATCTGCCGCACCAGCGCATCCGCTCTCAACAATCCTTCTCCCATTTGCGTCGCTATGTGCGCGCCGGAACGATGACCGTGCGCACATAGGGACGCGAACCACAGTCCCCGAACCCGTCGCGCACCATATCTCCGCCCATCACTCGCCTACATAGCAAACAGCCCGGCGAGCCCACGCACGGCGCACTGCCATGCGTAAGTTCACCGGGCTGTCAGCCTCATCAATCCAGCGAGCGCAACGGGCGCTCCATCAATCGGTGAGTGTGAATTGGCTGTTGTAGAGGTCGGCGTAAAACCCTCCCGCCGCGAGCAGTTCCTCGTGGGTACCGCGCTCGATCACGTCGCCGTGGTTCATGACGAGAATCATGTCGGCGTCGCGGATGGTGGAGAGGCGGTGCGCGATGACGAAGCTCGTGCGCCCCACGGTCAACGCATCCATGGCCTTTTGGATGAGTTCTTCGGTGCGGGTGTCGACGGAGGAGGTGGCTTCGTCAAGGATGAGGATCGGAGCGTCCTGCACCATGGCGCGGGCGATGGTGAGCAACTGGCGCTGTCCTTGGGAGAGCGAGGTGTTGTCGTCGAGCACGGTGTCGTAGCCCCGCGGCAGAGAGCGCACGAAGTGGTCGAGTCCGACGGCCTTGCATGCGGAGACGATCTGCTCGTCGGTGACGCCGGGCTTGGAGTAGGCGATGTTTTCGCGCACGGTGCCACGGAACACCCATGTATCCTGCAGGACCATGGAGAACTGGTCGTGTACGTTCCAGCGCGGCACGGAAGTGGTGTCGATGCCGTCGATGGAGATGGAGCCGCCGGAGATCTCGTAGAAGCGCATCAGCAGGTTGACCATGGTGGTCTTGCCGGCGCCGGTCGGGCCGACGATGGCGACCTTCTGCCCGGCCTTGACGGAGGCGGAGAAGTCGTGGATGATCGGCTTGCCGGGCTCATAGCCGAATCGCACGTGACTGAATTCGACGTCGCCGCGCACGGTCCGGGGGTTGCCGGCCGCATCGTAGCCGAGCAGCTGCGAACGCTGCGAAGCCGTCATACCGGCGGTGGCATTCGCGCGAGTGCCGCGATGCGCCAGCTTGCCGCTGTCCGTCCGTGCCGTGCTCGCGGCGGCATCAGCCACGCCGAGTTCGGCCTTGGTCGGTTCCGCATCCATCTCCGGCTCTTCGAGGAAGCCGAACACGCGCTCGGCGGCGGCCGCGCATCGCTGCAGGTTCTGGAACGCCTGCGCGAACTGGCTCAACGGCTGGGTGAACAGGCGGATGTACATCATGAACGCGACGATCACGCCGAATTCGATCTGCCCGTCCATGGCGAGCGCCGCACCGACCACGCACACGATCACGTAGCCGAAGTTGCCGACGAAGTTCATCAGCGGCATCATCAGGCCTGACAGGAACTGCGATTTCCAGCCGGATTCGTACAGGTCGGCGTTGTACTTCTCAAAGCGGCGGATTGAGTCGGCCTCGCCGTTGTACGCCTTGACGATGAGGTGACCGGCGTACATCTCCTCGATGTGGCCGTTGACGTCGCCGAGCGCCATCTGCTGGCGGGCGAAGTATTTCTGCGAGGATTTCATGATGACCATCATGATGATGAGTCCCAGTATGCTCGCGCCGATCGCGCACAGGGTCATGATGACGTTGTTGTAGAACATCATGACGAGCGCGCCAACGAACAGCGTCGCCGAGGTGATGAGCGAGCCGAGGGACTGGCCGAGCGTCTGGCCGATGGCGTCGACGTCGTTGGTGATGCGGGAGAGTACGTCGCCGTAGCTGACCTTGTCGAAGTATTTGAGCGGCAGTTTGTTGATTTTGACCGAGATCGATTCGCGCAGGCGCTGGGCGGTGCGCTGGGTGACGTTCGCCATCATCCAGCTTTGCACGTAGCTGAGCACCGCGTAGCCGACGTACAGTGCGACGAGCAGCCAGGCGATGCGGCCGACGGCGTTGAAATCGACCGAGTTCATCACCGGCTTGCCGTTCACGATGGCCGGCAGTCCCTTGACGATCTCGTTGGTCATGTCCTTGAGTTTGTCCGGTCCGATGATCTGGCATATCGTGCCGGCCGCGCCCAGCACGAGCGCAATGATGATGACGGGCAGGTAGTTGCGGCAGTAGTGGACGAGCTTGCCCATCACGTTGCCGAAATTGGCAGGCTTTTCGACCGTGCGGCCGCCGCCCATTGGTCCTCTTGGTCCTGGCATTTGTTACTCCTTAAAAGTCCGTATTGATCTCACGCGGTCAGTTCCGACTGACTGAGCTGGGATTCGGCGATCTGACGGTAGACATCGCAGGTGTCGAGCAGTTCCTGATGGGTGCCTTGGCCGACGACCTTGCCGTCATCGAGCACGATGATGCGGTCGGCGTTCATGATCGTGCCGATGCGCTGGGCGACGATGAGCTTGGTGGATCCCTTGGCTTCTTTGGCGAGTGCGTCGCGAACTTCGCGGTCGGTCTTGAAGTCGAGCGCGGAGAACGAGTCGTCGAAGATCAGGATTTCGGGGTGGCGGTAGACGGCGCGCGCGATTGACAGGCGCTGCTTCTGGCCGCCGGAGACGTTGGACCCGCCTTGTGCGATCGGGGCGGTGTATGTGCCGTCCATGCGCTCGACGAACTCGGTGGCCTGAGCGACGCCGGCCGCCGCCTTGACCCGGTTCATCTGTTCAGCCGGCATTGCGGCGCCTTCCGCTCTCTTGCCCGCGGCGATGAGTTCGGCTTCGCGTTTGCGGCCGGCCGGAGTGGAGGTGTCGGCCATTTCGACGTCCGCGGAGCTTGCCCCGTTCACGTCGTCGCCGTAGCTCACGTTGGATGCGACCGTGCCCTTGAACAGCACGGACTGCTGCGGCACGTATCCGATCTTGTCGCGAAGGGCTTTCAGATCGTATTCGCGCACGTCCACACCGTCGACGAGCACCTGCCCGGCCGACACGTCGTAGAAGCGCGGCACGAGGTTGATGAGGCTGGACTTGCCGGAGCCGGTGGAGCCGATGAACGCGACGGTCTGGCCCTTTTCGGCGGTGAAGTCGATGCCTTCGAGCGTCGCCTCGCGTGAGCCGGGGTAGGTGAAGCTCACGTTGCGGAACTCGACGGTGCCGGTTTTCCCGCCGCCCAGACGCGCCACGTCGGCGGCGGTCTTGGTGCCGGTTTTGACGATCGGATCGGTGTCGAGCACTTCGAGCACGCGCTGCGCGGACACGTCGGCGCGCGGCCAGAGCACGAACACCATGCTCATCAGCAGGAAGCTCATGATGACCTGCACGGAGTAGTTGGAGAAGACGACCATGTTGGAGAACACGTTGAGCTTGTCCGTCAGGCCGGCGGCGTCGATCAGATAGGCGCCGATCCAGTAGACGGCGAGCATCAGGCCGTTCAGGACGGTGTTCATCAGCGGCATCATGAACGCCATGACGCGGTTGGTGAACAGCTGCGTGTCGGTGAGGTCCTTGTTGGCCTTGGTGAACTTGGCCTCCTGGTAGTCCTCGGCGTTGTAGGCGCGCACGACGCGCAGGCCGGTGAGGTTTTCGCGGGCCACGAGGTTGATGTTGTCGGTGAGCTTCTGCATGGCCTTGAACTTGGGCATGACCATGGCCATCATGATGACGACGGCGACGAGCAGGATGACGACGGCGATGCCGGTGGCGAGAGTCCATTCGAAACCTTCGCCGGCGATCTTGCATATGGCCCATACGGCCATGATCGGCGACTTGACGATGAGCTGCAGGCCGAGGGTGATGAACATCTGGATCTGCGTGATGTCGTTGGTGGAGCGGGTGATGAGGCTCGCGGTGGAGAATTTGCTCATTTCGGCGGGGCCATAGGATTCGACCTTGCGGAATTCGAGCGAGCGCAGGCGCTGGGTGAATGACGAGCCGACGCGTGCGGAGATGTAGCCGGTGACGATGGCACAGGCGACGGAGCCGAGGGAGATGAGCAGCATCTTGCCGCCGGCGATCCAGATGTCGCTCATCGCGCTGCCCGGCGTCTCGACGAGCGTGGTGATGTCTGACATGTAATCGGGCAGTTTGAGGTCGAAGAAGACCTGCCCGACGATGGTCACCAGGGCGATGAGCATCTGACCGATCTCCGCTTTGGAGAGGTATTTCAGGATGCGAAGCATTGGCTTTCCCCTTGTGTTTTGTTGGTGATTGGTTACGTTATTTGCCGCGGCATCGATATCCGATGCCCGAATTAGTTTCTGTTGTTAGATTACTTACAGTGTAAGATATTACGCATTATTCTGTGTATTCGCTGTGAATGGCGCGCTTTGCGCTGGCTGCGCACGAGAGACACGGCACGCACGCCGTCCCCCACGTCATCCGCAGCCGGCGGAAGAAGCTACTCCTCGCCGGCCTTCGCGCGCTCGGCCCGCATATGATCGGCGACACGCCTGTCACGCTCGGCGAACGCAGCCCGCACCTCATCGGGGGTCGGGCGCGGAGCGCCGGGATGGCAGATGGCCATGTATGTCGAGAACTCCGACAGCAGATCAACGAACTCGCGCGTGCGCCGCTCCCCCATCTGCGAGAAGATCCAACAGATTGCCGAACGCATCTCCTCCAAGTCGCACTTGGACCGCTCTCGCCCAGCATCCGTAAGGTTCACGCGGATGATGCGGCGGTCGTCCGGGTCGATGTCTCGGGTGATCAACCCTTTTTTCTCCAGAGCGGCAAGCACTGTGGAGATGCGGCCGGAGCTGGCCTTCAGCGAACTGGCGAGCTGCGACGGCGTCATGGTGCCGCGCAGTGCGAGCTCGTGCAGAATGAATGGCTCGCCATGCGCACCGCGCGCGAACTCCTTCTGCATCTTGGAACGGTTGCCCCACACGCTGGCGTACAGTTCGCTGAGCGCCTCCCGCTCAAAACCCATTTCGCACCGCCTTCCGATTCGACCATTGCCGCACTACCGCGCTCCGCGGAGTACCGCCAATACATTCCAGCGGCATATACATCGTGCAAACATCTGTAATATTATCTCATACCGTAAACAATTTACAGTATGTGATTATATGTCCGCGCTTTACTCCCCCGCTACTAAACTTAATCTGTACGCTTTTTCCGTGCAACAATTCTATGGCGACACTAACGAAGCAAACGGTATCGAAACAGAAAACGTCCCGGCTTGACATTCGACTGACGGATGCGCAACGGCAGCTCATCGAGCGTGCCGCCGAGCTGACCGGCAGCACGCTCACGCAATGGACCGCTCGCCATCTCCTGGAATCAGCCCGTAAGGATATAGAAGAAGCAACCGTCCTGCATCTGGAATCACAGGCATTCGAAGATTTCATACAGGCATTGGATCAGCCGGTTCCGCCAGCAGCAGAAAAACTCATGGAAAGGGATCCGCAGTGGGCATGATCCATCATTTCCAACGTCCGCGCAAGCTCGGCCCGGAAGAGAGAATGGGGAAGTTCTCTTGTGGAGTACCGTTCATCGACAAGTGGGCCGCGCAACGCGCACCGTCATCGGCCCAGCATGGGACGGCCGTCGCGTACGTGTCATTCACTGCGTCAGGTGAACCGGCGGGATTCTACACGCTGAGTGCATATTCGGCACTGCGAGCACGATCCGCCAGCGGCGCACTAGGGTCACGTGCGCTCATTGTGGAACCTTACGACGATAAAGCACACGCGTTCTATGCGCATTTCGGTTTTCAACCGATTCCCGGAACCACCAGCATGTATCTCAGGCTCGTTTGGCGACGAGCCTGTTCCGTATTTATGACGGTGACTCATAGCGTTGATTCACGGCAGCAAAGACAGCTCCTCAGGGGCGAGCGTGAGATTGACTGCGGCGAACGAGTCCTGGACCTCATGCGGGTTGCGAGCACTGGGAATGGCGAACAGACGGTCATATCTGGTCAGCTCCCACGCGAGCACCACACGCTGGTACGAGACGCCGCGGGCCGCTGCGACCGTGCGGAACGGATCATACGCATGACTGTCGAATGCGTCCAGGAACCCGCCGAGCGGCGACCAGCACACAAAATCAAGACCGAGATCGGCACAGTGACCCATCGTATGCTCGGGGTCGGGATGCGATGGCGAGAACTGGTTCTGCACCGCAATCAGACGGTCGCCGAGAATCCCACGGGCGGTGTCAATCTGCGCATTGTCCACGCGCGAGATGCCGGCGAACCGAATCACGCCCTCATCCAGCAAGGTTTTCAGCGCGCCGACCGTATCCTCATACGGAACCGCGGGGTCAGGGCCATGCGAATACAACAAATCGAGCGCGTCGACGCCGAGGCGGAGAGCGGACTCCTTCGCGTCACGAATCATCGTCTCCGGGCGCGAGTCGGCCATCCACCCGTACCGGCTGGGGCCCCCCCGCCCGCGCGCGCGCTCGGACACCGCAT
>OGOY01002728.1_pt1 | contig 15075 bp, 10 predicted proteins | sample 1552811 | NCBI WGS metagenome assembly OGOY01 (sample SAMEA2580132, study PRJEB22360) | human gut metagenome | biome: human gut; feature: human-associated habitat; material: faeces | place: Denmark | collected 2008/2010 | reverse complement strand
TGAAGCCGCCGATCTGGGCGGTGTTCTTGACGTGGGTGCCGCCGCAGAACTCGGTGGACCAGCCCTCGATGTTCACAACGCGGACGACCTTGCCGTACTTCTCGCCGAAGAGGGCCATTGCGCCCAGCTTCTTGGCCTCCTCGATGGGCATCTCCTTGACGGTGACGTTCATCGACTCGTAGATCTTATCGTTGACGATCTTCTGCACCCGGGCCAGCTCCTCAGGCGTGACGGCGCTGAAATGGGTGAAGTCGAAGTGGGTGATCTCCGCATCCTGATAGGAGCCTGCCTGATGGACGTGGTCGCCCAGGACCTCACGCAGGGCAGCCTGCAGCAGATGGGTCGCGGTGTGGTTGCGGCAGACGGACATCCGGTATTCCTTGTCCACCTGAGCGTTCAGGTGGTCGCCCACCTTGACGATGCCGCTCTCCAGCACGCAGGTGTGAACGTAGTAGCCCTTGGGGGTCTTTTTCACGTCCAGCACACGCAGGCTGCACTCGGGGCCGGTCAGCAGGCCGTTGTCCGCCACCTGACCGCCCATCTCAGCGTAGAACGGGGTCTTGTCCAGAACCACCAGCACGCCGTCCTTTGCCTCCTCATCGGTGGCAATGGCATCGGTCAGGGTCTCCTCGTCGCTCAGGGCAACCACAACGCCGGTGTCGTTCAGGGTCTCATAGCCGGTAAAGACAGTGGGCTCAACGGTCAGGCCGCCGAACAGGTCCTCGCTCCAACCGGAGATGTTCTTCTTCAGGCGCTCGGCACGGGCGCGCTCCTTCTGCTTCTTCATCTCAGCATGGAAGCCGTCCTCGTCGATCTCAATGCCCTGCTCGGCAGCGATCTCCTTGGTCAGGTCGAGGGGGAAGCCGAAGGTATCGTTCAGCTTGAACACGTCCAGACCCTTGAGCAGGTGCTGGTGTGCCTTTTCCAGGCCGTCGATCATGTTGTTCAGGATGTTCATGCCGGCATCGATGGTGCGGGCAAAGTTTGCCTCCTCGGTGCCGATGACCTTCTTGATATAGGCATCGTGCTCACGCAGCTCGGGGTAAGCGCTCTCGCTGGACTGGATGACCGTCTCCACCAGTTCCACCAGGAAGGGGCGGGAGATGCCCAGCATCCGGCCATGGCGGGCAGCGCGGCGGAGCAGGCGGCGCAGAACGTAGCCGCGGCCCTCGTTGGAGGGCAGGATGCCGTCAGACACCATGAAGGTGCAGCTGCGGATGTGGTCAGTGATGACACGGATGGAGATGTCATCCTTGGCGTTCTCACCGTAGGTCTTACCGGCAATGTGCTCCACATGGTGCAGCACGCTCTGAACGGTATCCACCTCAAACAGGTTGCCCACGCCCTGCATCACGCAGGCCAGACGCTCCAGGCCCATGCCGGTATCGATGTTGGGACGTGCCAGACGCTCGTAGTGGCCCTTGCCGTCGGCATCAAACTGGCTGAACACCAGGTTCCAGATCTCCATATAGCGGTCGCAGTCACAGCCCACGCCGCAGGTCGGCTTGCCGCAGCCGTACTCGGGGCCGCGGTCAAAGTAGATCTCAGAGCAGGGGCCGCAGGGGCCGGAGCCGTGCTCCCAGAAGTTGTCCTCCTTGCCCAGGCGGACCATGTGATCCTCGGGGATGCCGACTTCCTTCGTCCAGATGTCGTAGGCCTCGTCATCCTCCTGATAAACCGAGATGTACAGGCGGTCAGCGGGAATCTCGAGTTCCTTGGTCAGGAACTCCCACGCCCAGGGAATGACTTCCTTCTTGAAGTAATCCTGGAAGCTGAAGTTGCCCAGCATCTCAAAGAAGCAGCCATGGCGGGCCGTGATGCCGACGCGCTCAATATCCGGGGTGCGGATGCACTTCTGGCAGGTGGTCACGCGATGCCGCGGCGGCTCCTCCTGGCCGAGGAACCATTTCTTCATGGGGGCCATGCCGCTGTTGATCAGCAGGAGGCTGGGGTCATCCTTCGGAACCAGCGGGAAGCTGCCCAGACGCAGGTGGCCCTTCGTCTCAAAATAATGCAGGTACTTTTCGCGAAGCTCGTTCAATCCGGTCCATTGCATAGGTGTTGTTCTCCAATCCATAAAATTGCGATGCAGGGTCCGCCACAAAAAATTACAGCCCACGCCCCAATACAGGGACGAAGGCTGTTATGCTTCCGTGGTACCACCCGGTTTGCAGCGCCGCAAGAATATAATACAACAGCACTGCCGCTTTGTGTCTGCGTTAACGCCGCAGGTACGCTCGGCTCTGCGCCGAAAGCTCCGGGGTGGCTCTGCCGTGCTTCCGCGTGAAAGCCTTGCACCAAACGGCTTTCTCTCTGAGGGACGGAACAGACGGCATTGGCCCTTTCATCGCTATTTTCCTTTTTACAGGCTTATTATATGCCGTTTTGCGCCGCTTGTCAACTGATTTTTCCGCATAAAAGGTCATAACTGCGCAAAAGCTAACGCAGAGAGGAGTGTTTTTTATGGCTGACGTTTTTCCGGAGGTCGGGCAGGTCGTGCTGACGAGCCTGCTGTCGCTGGGCGCGATGTTTATTTTCACCCGCGCGGGCGGCAAGCGGCAGATTGCGCAGATGAGCCCGTTCGACTACCTGAACGCCGTCACGGTGGGTTCCATCGGCGCAGAGCTGGCGACGAATCTTGAGCAGTGGTGGCGGCCCTTCTCTGCACTCGTGGTCTATGGGCTGGTGACGTGGTTCGTGCACTACACTGCCTGCAAGAGCAACGCTATGCGCAGCTTTTGGAGCGGACGCAGCCTGATTTTGATGGACGACGGTGTTATCCTGAAAAGCAGCCTGCAGCGCGCCGCCATCGACGTGAACGAGTTCCTGGGTCAGGCCCGCGTGGCCGGGTACTTTGACCCGAACGAAATAGAAACGGCAATTTTAGAGACAAACGGCCAGATCAGCTTTCTGCCCAAAAGCTGCAACCGTCCCCTGACGCCCGACGATATGCAGCTGCACCCGGATGCCGCCAGCACCTGGTATGACCTGATTATAGACGGCCATCTCATGCGGGACAATTTACAGGCTGTAGGCCGAGACGAGCGCTGGCTGGACGCTCGGCTCCACGCGCAGGGCATCGGCCAGCATGGCGAGGTGTTTTACGCGGCGTGTGACAAAGCGGATGGGTTCTTTGCATGCAGGATGCGCTAATAATCGAATATGTAAAAAAAAGACCTGCCAGAATTCTCTGACAGGTCTTTGTGGTGGAGAATACCGGGATCGAACCGGTGACCTCTTGCATGCCATGCAAGCGCTCTCCCAGCTGAGCTAATCCCCCATAGCTGGCGTCGCCTCAGTGCGTTCGCTCCTGACGACGTTTGCTATTATAGCAAACCTTTTTTCAAATGTCAACAGGTTTTTGCAAAAATCTTATAAAATCTTATAAAAGCGGGGTTACGCTTATAAAATATTTCAGAATGACAAAAAGGCCGCATTCCCTGCGGAATGCGGCCCTGCAAGCTGTACTTTTAGATGGAGATTGCTTTGGCGATGTCGATCATATCGCGGTCAATCATCTTGTGCATGGACAGTGCAACGTTGACATCGTAGTCAACGATCTTGTCGCCGGAGACGGCAACAACACGGTTGTAGATGCCCTTGTCCAGCAGGTCAATGGCGTGGTAGCCCATCAGCGAGGCGTTCACGCGGTCACGGACCGTCGGGGAGCCGCCGCGCTGGATGTGGCCCAGAACGGTTGCACGGGAGTCAACGCCGGTGGCCGCCTGGATCTGGTTGGCCAGCTCCTGCGCACCGACAACGCCCTCGGACACGATGATAATGAAGTGCTTCTTGCCCGTGACCTGGGTCTGGCGCATACGCTCGAGAATATCGCGCTCAAAATCGAACGGGATCTCCGGCAGCAGGACAGCCACAGCGCCGGTAGCGATACCGACGTTCAGGGCAATATAACCGGCATGATGGCCCATGACCTCAACGACAGAGCAACGGTCATGGCTCTGGGTGGTGTCGCGCAGCTTATCGATGGCCTCGACAGCGGTATTCATAGCCGTATCGTAGCCGATGGTGTATTCGCTGCAGGCGATGTCGTTATCGATGGTGCCGGGCAGGCCGATGCAGGGAATCCCCTGGTTGGCCAGCGCACGGGCGCCCATGAAGGAGCCGTCACCGCCGATGACGACCAGTGCGTCGATGCCCAGCTCCTTGCAGCGGGCAAGACCCTTGGCCTGGCCTTCCTTCGTCTTGAACTCCAGGCAGCGCGCGGTATACAGAATCGTACCGCCGCGGTGGATGATCTCCGATACGCTGCGGACGTTCATTTCATAAACTTCGCCGTTGATCAGGCCGTTGTAACCACGCTGGATGCCCATCATGCGGTAGCCCTTGCTGATGCCTGCACGAACAATGGCACGCACAGCAGCGTTCATGCCAGGTGCGTCACCGCCGCTGGTGAGCACACCGATCGTTTTGATTTCCTTAGCCATAAAGCGAGCCCCTCCTATTTCGGGAACTATGGACCCGCCTGAACCATTACGATTTATTCAGGCGTGGTCATCACGTTACAATAAATTTTTAACAATCTCGCGACCATACACATTATACCACACTTTGCGCCCTGAAATTATGGATAAATCGCGCAAAACGTATGGATTTATTTTGCAGAGTGTTCAACATCCTGAACTTTTACGCAGTCCTTGCCCAAAATGCGCTCCAATTCGGCGCGCAGAAGCGGGTCATCCTTTACCGCCATGTGCCGTGCCAGCATGGCCCTGCCGGTATCTTGGAAGCGGAAATACACCCGCACCGTGCCCCCGTCGAAAATGTTGCAGAGCAGGTTTTCTACCTTGTGCATCTGCGCACTGTCGCGGGAGGGCACGGTCAGGAAATACCCGGCGGCCCCTCCCCCGCTTGTCTCACGCTTGACGCGCTCCACGCGGTTCATGCCAAAGTTTTTACCGGGGTCGTAGGTCTCGATGGGCTGCACGCCCTCGACGATCAGGCGGGCGGCCTCGTCCTCCTTGACGGAGACGCGGCCATTGGCGACCACAACGGCGTTTTCCTGCAAGGCCGCGCGGCACTCGGCCAGGATGCGCGGGAACACCAGCAGCTCCATGCTGCCGGTCAGATCCTCGACGGTGGTAAAGGCCATCAGCGTGTTGGACTTGGTGGTCATGATCTTGTTTTTGACGATTGTGCAGACAAGCGTCACTGTCTGGTTGTCAAACCGCTTTGCGTCCTCGCCCAGCAGCTGAGCAATCGTGCAGGTGGAAACCTGCGCGATCTGGGCACGGTAGGCGTCCAGCGGATGGCCGGACAGGTAGAGGCCGGAGACCTCCTTCTCCATTTTCAGCAGATCAGAGGCGGAATATTCCGGCAGGTTCGGGACCTTGTAGTCGTTTGCGGGTTTCTCGTCCTCTCCTCCGCCCATCAGGCCGAACAGGTCCATCTGGCCGTCCAGATTCTGGCGGGCGTCGGTCTCGACACTTTTCAGAATACCCTCGACACTCTCGAGCATACCGTGGCGGGTCGGCTCCAGAGTATCGAATGCACCGGCTTTGACGAGGTTTTCCAGCGCGCGGCGGTTGAGGCCCGTGCCGTGCAGCCGCTTGCAGAAGTCATAGAGACTGCTATAGGGGCGCTCGGCACGCTCCTTAATGACGGCTTCGATCAGGTCGCGGCCCACGCTCTTGACAGCGTTCAGGCCAAAGCGGATCCGCTCGCCGTCCGCTGTGAAGCCGCCGCGCGACACGTTGATGTCAGGCTGCTGGACCTTTATCCCCAAGCGCTGGCACTCCGTCGTGTACTCAATGACCTTGGATGTGTTGTCGAGCACGCTCGTCAGCAGCGCCGCCATGAACTCATGCGGGTAGTGGCATTTCAAATACGCAGTCTGGAACGCCACGTAGGCGTAGCAGGCGGCGTGGGATTTGTTGAACGCATACGACGCAAAGCTGATCATATCGTCGTAAATTTCGTTGGCAATATTTTCCGGCACGCCGTTGGCAACACAGCCTGCGCACTCCTTGCCCGGCTCCTTGCAGCCGTGGACAAAGTGCTCACGCTCCGCCTCCATGACCTTGAGCTTCTTTTTACTCATGGCGCGGCGGACGTTATCAGCCTGGCCGAAGCTGAAGCCGGCCAGCTCGCGGCAGATCTGCATGACCTGCTCCTGATAGATAACAACGCCGTTCGTGACATCGACGATGTGCGCCATCTGCGGCGTCTTATAGGTTACATGGGACGGGTCCTTGCGGTTGCGCAGATAGGTCGGAATGGAGTCCATCGGGCCGGGGCGGTAGAGCGAGATCAGTGCGATAATGTCCTCGAGGTTTTTCGGGCGCATGCCGACAAGCACCTGCGTCATGCCCGTGGATTCAAGCTGGAAGATACCCTCGGTCTCGCCCTTTGCCAGCATCGCGTAGGTGTCGGGATCGTCATAGTCGAGGTTCGCAATGCGGAAATCCGGGTCCTTGCGGCGCACGGCCAGCTCGGTATCATGGATGACTGTCAGCGTGCGCAGACCCAGAAAATCCATTTTCAAAAGACCCAGACGCTCGATCTCCACCATGTTGAACTGGGTCACGGGCAGGCCGTCGTTGGTGGACAGCGGCACATACTCGGTAGCGGGGTCACGGGTGATGACGACGCCCGCCGCGTGGGTGGAGGCGTGGCGCGGCATGCCCTCGACCTTCAGCGAGGTGTCGATCAGCTCATGTACCTGATTGTCGGCGTCGTACAGCGTCTTTAAGTCGGGGCTGACCTCCAGCGCCTTTTTCAGCGTCATTTTCAGGTCTGTGGGGATGAGCTTTGCCACACGGTCCACGTCCTGATAGCTCATGCCCATAACGCGGCCCACATCGCGCACGGCGGCGCGGGCGGCCATCGTACCGAACGTCACGATCTGGGCCACATGGTCGCGGCCATACTTCTCGTTGACGTAGTCAATGACCTCCTGACGGCGCTCGTAACAGAAGTCAACGTCAAAGTCGGGCATTGAGACGCGCTCGGGGTTCAGGAAGCGTTCAAAAATCAGATTGTACCGGATGGGGTCTATGTCGGTGATGCCGACGCAGTAGGCCGCCAGACTGCCCGCGCCGGAGCCGCGGCCCGGTCCGACGGGGATGTCGTGGCTTTTGGCGTAGTTGATAAAGTCATAGACGATAAGGTAGTAGTTCGTGTAGCCCATCGTCTTGACGACATTGATCTCATAGGTCAGACGCTCCTTCAAAGCGTCCGTTACTTTGCCGGGATAGCGGCGCTCGAGGCCGTCCCAGCAGAGCTTTTCAAAGTATTCCTGGTTTTCCATGCCATTCGGGGCCTTGAAGTACGGCAGCTTTGTCTCGCCAAAGGTGAACTCGAAATTGCACTGCTCGGCAATTTTGTTCGTGTTCTCGCAGGCCTCCGGCACCATCGAGAACAGGTCGTACATCTCGTCGGTGGATTTCAGGTAGAACTCGTCGGTCTGGAACTCCATGCGGTCCACATCGTTGATGGTCTTGCCGGTCTGGATGCACAGCAGAATGCTCTGCATCTTGGCGTCCTCTTTCGTGATGTAGTGGGCGTCGTTCGTTGCGACCATCGGGATGCCGGTCTCACGCGCCAAGCGGATGAGCTGCGGCAGCACGGCCTGGTCCTCCTCAAGGCCGTGGTCCTGCAATTCGATATAGTAGTTTTCCGCACCAAACAGGTCACGGTACCACAGGGCCGTCTGCCTGGCGCGGTCGTAGTCCCCCGCCAGCAGTGCCTTGGGGATCTCGCCCGCGAGACAAGCAGACAGGCAGATCAGGCCGTCGTGGTATTTTTCCAGCAGCTGCTTGTCGATGCGGGGCTTTGAGTAAAAGCCCTCGGTAAAGCCGGCGGAGACCATTTTGATAAGGTTCTTGTAGCCTGTCTCATTTTTGCACAGCAAAATCAGGTGGTTGTTGCCGTCGATGCGGTTGACCTTGTCAAACCGGGTGCGGGTCGCCACATAGACCTCACAGCCGATGATCGGCTTGATGCCTGCGGCCTTGGCGGCGTCAAAAAACGCCACACAGCCGTACATGACGCCGTGATCCGTGATGGCACACGCCGTCTGCCCCATCGCCTTCAGTCGGTCAAACATCCGGTCAATGCGGCAGGCACCGTCCAGCAGGCTGTACTCGGTATGCACATGCAGATGGGTAAATTGTCTTTGGGTCGTTTCAGGCATTCGTTGCTTCCTTTTCGGTAGGCTCCGGGGCAGCATCCAGACGGGCGGCGGCCTCCTGGATCTTCTTCATGCGGTGGGAAAGCCCGGCCTTGCTGACCGGCGGGTCAAACTTCTGCGCCAGCTTGGCCAGCGGCAGGTCTGGGTACTGCATCCGCAGCCTGGCGGTGTGGCGCAGGGTCTCGGGCAGGGTGTTCAGCGCCCCCGCCGCCTGCAGCTTTTCAATCGCCAGCTGCACCTGCACGGCGGCATTCACGCTTTTGCTGATGTTGGCCGTCTCGCAGTTGGAAAGGCGGTTCGTCTTGTTGCGCATTTCATTATACATGCGCTGGTCCATGATACGCATGGCCGCGCCGCCCGCGCCCATAAAGGTCAGCAGGTCCTCGATATGATCTGCCGCCTTGATGTAGATCGTGTTCGCGCCCTTGCGCAGTGCGCGGTGCGGATGGAAGTTATGCTCCGCCAGCATGGCCTCCAGCTGTTGGGAAAGGTAATGCCGCGTGGAGAGGAACTCCAGATTATAGCTCTTTTCGGGGTCTGTCATCGTGCCGCAACACAGAAACGCCGTGGCGATGAACGCCTGCATACAGTTTTGGCATTTGAAGTTTTCCGGGCGGATGCGCAGGGTCGGCTCCTTGCCGGTGTGGCCAAAGAGCGCCAGCATTTTGGCGACCTCGTCAGGGTCCTTCACACTGAACTCATACACGGGGCCGGTGGGACGCTCCTTGCTGATGACCGTCCCCTGCACGCCGCAGCGGCGGTAGAGCTTTTGGGCAAAATGGGCCACGCCCTCATTTTCAGTTTGCAGAACAACGCCGCGGTCATCAAAGTATTTGCCAAAACAGGCCACCGCATACGCGGCGGCCATGTTGCAGCAGGGTTTTGAAATTTTGCGGCGCAGTATTTCGTTTTTCACTTCTTGAGAAAAGCTCAAGGCGGTGTTCTCCCTTATTATAGACTTCGGTTCACGTCGCGGTGCTGTACGCTGGGTGCGTAGCCGAGCTTCTTGCAAAATTCACCGATCTTACGCGCAAAGGTGATGGAGCGATGCTTGCCGCCGGTGCAGCCCACCGCGATCATCAGCTGGCTCTTGCCCTCCTTCACGTAGAGCGGCAGCGCGTATTCGAGCATATACTCATAGCGGTGCAGCAGCTCCTGCGACTCCTCGGAGGCCATGACGTAGTCAACGACCTCCTGATCCAGACCGGTCTTGTGCTTGAGCTCCGGCACATAGAAGGGGTTTGGCAGGCAGCGCACATCGAGCACGAGATCTGCCTCCTGCGGCAGACCGTACTTGAAGCCGAAGGATACGACCATCAACTCCATCGGGCTTTCGCCCTTGTCCAGGAACAGACTGCACACCCGCTCCCGGTTCTGCGCTGCCGAGAGCAGCGACGTGTCAATGACATATTTTGCCTTATCGCGCAGCGGCTGCAGAAGGCGGCGTTCCCGCGCGATGGCCTCGGTGATGGGAATTTTCTCGGCGGCGGCCAGCGGGTGCTGGCGGCGCGTCTCCTTGTAGCGGCGCTGAATGGCGGCATCGTTGGCATCCAGGAAAAGAATATCGTAGTCGATCTTCTTTTCATCAAGGTCGGCCAGCGCTTCCTGCAGCTTTTCAATGCTGCGCACGCCGCGCACGTCCATGACGACGGCGACGCGGTTCAGCTGGTTTTCGCCCTGCAGGGCGAAGTCCACGATACGCGGCAGCAGCGCCACCGGGATGTTGTCAATGCAGAAAAAGCCGATGTCCTCCAGCGCGTTGACAGCCATTGACTTGCCCGCGCCGGAAAGGCCGGTCACGATCAGAAAATTCATCTTCCCCACCGCTCTCTTATTTTACCACGCGAATTTCGCGTTCCAACACAAAGCCGGTCCTGGCCTCAACAATTTGCCGGACCTGCTCGGTCAGTGCGACTACGTCGGCGCAGGTCGCGCCGCCGCGGTTGATGACAAAGCCGCAGTGCTTTTCACTGATCTGTGCGCCGCCCACGGTAAAGCCACGCAGGCCGCAGTCCTCGATCAGCTTGCCCGCAAACGCGCCCTGGGGCCGCTTGAAGGTGCTGCCGGCGCTCGGCCATTCAAGGGGCTGCTTTTCCCTGCGTTTGCCCAGCAGCTCCTGCATACGGGCCAGCACGGCGGCTCCGTCACCGCGGTGCAGCACCACCGTGGCCGACAGGATGCACCAGTCGGGGTTCTGCTCAAAAATGCTCGTGCGGTAGCCCATGGCCAGGTCTGCCGCAGGCAGTGTGCGCAGCTGCAAATCACTGTCAAGGAAGGTCACGCTCTCCAGCACGTCCTTCAGCTCACTGCCGTAGGCACCGGCGTTCATATAGACCGCACCGCCCACCGTACCGGGGATACCGCAGGCAAATTCCAGACCCGTCAGGCCCAGCGTCTGCGCCTTGCTGCACAGCCGCCCCAGCGTCTGCCCGGCCCCGGCGGTGATGCGCACCGCGTCCGTATCAAGGCCGGAGTTTTCCATCCCGGACAGGCCGCGCATGTCAATGACCACGCCGTCAAACCCGGCATCGTCAAACAGTGTGTTGGAGCCGTTGCCGAGCAGGTAGACGCGGACACCGTTTTCCCGGCAGAGCTGCAGGGTGCGGCGCAACTGCTCTGCATCCCGGGGCGTACACCAGAAGGCTGCCGGGCCGCCGATCTTAAACGTCGTGTGGGGGGCCAGCGGCTCCCCCTGCGCAAAAGGCAGCTGCTGTGCCGTCAGCGCCGCGCACAGAGCCGTGATCGTCTGTTCCTGCATGGAAACCTCCGTAGTATCAGCGTTTTATCAAATAGAACTGCCCAGTGCGGCAGCGCCGATCACACCTGCATCGTTGTGCAGCTGGCAGGCGCAGATGACCGGGAACTTGCCGGTTGTGATGTTCCGGGTCTCGTTCTCCGCATAGGCGCGGACGGGGGCCAGCAGGACCTCGCCCTGGTTGGACACACCGCCGCCGATGCAGATGACCTCCGGCTCGAACGTGTTGATGACGTTGGCAATGCCGACGCCGACATACTCGATCCAGCTGTCGATGACCTTCCGGGCGGTCTCGTCGCCCTTGGCAGCGGCATCAAAGGCCAGCTTGGCGTTGACGTGGTCGATGTCCTGGGTCATCTTCCACATAATGGTGTTCTTGTCGGCCTGCATGGCGGCCTTCGTCTCGCGGGTCAGCGCGCTGGCGGAGGCGTAGCGCTCCCAGCAGCCCCTGCGTCCGCAGGTGCACTGGATGCCGTCCTTGACAATGACGTTGTGACCCATTTCACCGGCGGCGAAGTTGAAGCCGCGCAAAATCTTGCCGCCCAGGATAATGCCGCTGCCGATGCCGGTGCCTAAAGTAATGACGACCGCATCGTTGTACCCCTTTGCACCGCCCGCAATGTACTCGCCGTAGGCGGCGGCGTTGGCGTCGTTCTCGACATAGACCTTGCAGCCGAGCAGGGCCTCGAGGTCAGGGCCGAGGTTCCAGTCGTAATAGCCGAAGTTCGTGTTGAAGCCGACGAAGCCGGTGGTAAAGTTCACGCTGCCGGGCGTGCCGATGCCGACATATTCGATGTCGGCAAAATCGACCTTATTATCCCGGGCCACGGTGCGGCACAGGTCGGCCAGTGCCTTTTCCAGATCCTCCGCCGGGCGCGGCAGACGGGTGGCCCAGGTCAGCTTGCCGACGATCTCATAATTTTCGTTGACAATACCGGCGGTCATTGTGGTGCCGCCCAGGTCGATACCAATCGTGTATTTGCTCATAACAAAATTCCTCCTACTTCTTCTGCACAGGGCTTGCCGTGCAGTTGTAATTCCTGTACCAGATTTTCCCGCGTCGCGTTCACGATCAGCTCCTGCGGGAACTGCATTTCCTCCAGCATGGCGTAGAGGGCCGTCAGGCCGTGCTGCAGCTGGTGGGTGCTGTGGGCATCACTGTCCACTGAAATATGACAGCCGTTGGCAAGGCAGGCCCGCAGCAGGGCGCGCATATTGGGGATGCCGTCCCTGCGGACGTTGAACGAGTTGCCGTTCAGCTCCACGACCTTGTGATTTCGGGCAAATGCCTTCGTGACAAGGTCGTAGTCATAGCGGTAGTTTTCCTGCTCGGAGTGACCGATGATGTCGACATAGGGGTTCTCGGCCACAGCCAGCCAGAGGCGGTTAGCCTCCCTGCGGGTCAGCAGACCCGGCACGCAGGAGCTATGGATGGATGCGACGACCCAATCCTGCGCTTTGAGCTGGCTTTCCGAAAGGTCCAGCCCGCCCTTGGTGTCCATGACGTTTGCCTCCGCTCCGTAGAGCATGACGACACCGCCGATTTCCCGGGGCATCGCGCTCCAGTTCTGGAAGTGCCAGGCGTGGGGCGAATCCGGCATGGCGGGCGCATGGTCGGTCACAGCCAGCGCGCAGTAGCCGATCTCCTTAGCGGCTGCGGCCATTTCCGTAAAAGTATTGTATGCGTGCGTTGCGCACAGGGTATGCGTGTGCAGGTCTGCGATCATCTGCATGGAACGGAAAAACCTCTTTTATTTTGTAATGTCGTCTGCCAGGCCCAGCTGGGTCAGCAGCTCCTTGGCGGCGTTGTAGCCCATCTCCTTCTGGCGGTTGTTGATGGCAGCCGTTTCCAGAATGACGGCCAGGTTACGGCCCGGCATAACGGGAATGAGCATGCTGGGCACCTTGACACCGAGGATGTCGTAATACTCCGTCTCCAGGCCCGTGCGGTCATAGTTCTTGGTGCGGTCCCAGGGCTCGAGCTGGACGACCATCTCGACCTCGACGCTCGAGCGGACCGAGCCGATGCCGAACACACGCGCCACGTTGATAATGCCGATGCCGCGCAGCTCAATAAAGTGGCGGATGTTGGCGGGCGCGGTGCCCAAAATTTTGCGGTAGGATACCCGGCGCAGCTCAACCGCATCATCAGCGATCAGGCGGTGGCCGCGCTTGACGAGCTCAATGGCCGTCTCGCTCTTGCCGACACCGGAGTCGCCCAGAATCAGGATGCCCTCGCCGTAAACCTCGACAAGCACGCCGTGACGGGTGATGCGGGGGGCCAGCTCGGTGTTCAGGGTCGTGATGAGCTGCCCCATCAGGGCAGACGTCATCTCGGTGGACATCAGGATCGGTACACCGTACTGCTTGGCAAACTGCATCATTTCGGAAAGCGGCTGCATGCCGCGGGTCAGCACGATGGCCGGCGGCTGGAAGGAGAACAGCTTTTCCAGATGGGTGTTGCGCAGTGAGGTGGACAGCTCATCCAGATAGGACATCTCGGTCAGGCCGATGATCTGGATGCGTTTGCTGTCAAAGTTTTCGTAGTAACCGGCCAGCAGGATGCCCGGACGGTAGACCTCGGTGGCTGTGACCTGAATTTTATCCAGCTCACAGGGGGTGTAGGCAATCGTCAGGTTGGCTTCCTCGGCCAATTTTGCAAGGGAAACAGAGAATTCGGACACAGTGGAACGCCCCTTTCCTAGTTTCAAACATTATTTTCTATTATACCGTACCCGCCCGTTTTTGTACAGAGGGCGCGGGCGCACAATGTTAAAAAAATACCCGCTGTTTTTGTGGAAACAGCGGGCGGAGCTTTATATTGGGGGGCACAGGGCGGCAAGGCCGGTGCGCAGCGTTCTTTGCAGCCAGAGCAGCGCGTGCGCTGCGGCAAATGTTGCGGCCAGATAGACGACAAACAAAAACGCCGTGTCCCGCCGGGACAGCACCGCCAGATCAAAGTGCGCGGCCAGCTCCTGGATCAGAACGTGATGCACAAGGAACACCGCGTAGGATATTTTGGCAAGCTGTGCGCCCACCGCGCGGGGCCACGGGCGGTCCAGCAGCGGTGCCGCCAGCGCCAGCAGGATGAACACCCCGGCACCGGCCAGCGCGCAGGTGATCTTACCGTCCCAGGGCTGTGCCAGCACGGCCCCCGCCAGCAGCAGCGGGGCCAGAATATACCGTGTGCGTCCGGCGAGCGCTAAAAACGTCATGCCGAACAGAAATTCCGGGATATGCACGGCCACAAGCCGCGCATCCCAGCCCAGCAGGTGCACCGGGATGCAGACCGCCAGCGTCAGCGCCCAGGTCAGCCACGGCCTTTTGCGCAGCCCCCGCTGCAAAAGCGGGAACAGCAGGTATAAAAACAGGATGCTGCCGAGGAACCACTCGCCCACACAGGCAAAGTCTGTTCCGACCCAGCCCGCGGCAACGGCAAAGTTGTCGAGACCCAGAAGCGTCAGCACCAGCGTGACGGTCCTGGCCCCGCTGAAGCTGCCTGGGTGCGCCACAAACCGATAGCTGAACACGACGAACCACGCGAGCCAGAACAGCGGGTAGACAGCCCTCGCGCGCCTTTTGTAAAACTGCGCAGGGCTCTGCTCCGCCGGGACGGTCAGCGCCAGCGATGCGCCGGACACAATGAAAAACAGCGAGGAGCCGAAATCCCCCAGATAAATGCCCAGCGGCAGCGTGCTGGTAAAGAGCTTGTGCGGCAGTGTAAAATACCCCGTGACCGTCGCGTTGAAATGCACGATCAAAATGCAGATCAGCGCTGCGGCACGGACAAGATCAAGATAAAACAGGCGTTGCTTTTTGATGGGTAGTCTCCCCTTTTACTTTTGCAGTCTGTGCTTGACGAGCCGCCCCAGCTGCTTGGCTACAGCGGCAGGCTGAGCGGCGGCGGTCTCATACTCATTTAAGATATCCGCCCGCGCCGCAGACCGGGTCAGCGGCTCAAAGGCGGCGGCGTAGGCACCGTTTTTCTGGGCGGTCAGGGCCAGCTTCCAGGCGTCACGCTGGCTTGTGCAGGCTGGGATGCCGTCCGGGAAGGCAGACTCCCGCACAAGCACCCAGCCGCAGTTGGGGGCGGGCGGCGGGTCACTGCCGACAGGCACGGATACCTCCTGTGCCAGTGCGTCCTTCTCCCGCAGCCAGGCGGCGCGGCGGG
>OGOY01002720.1_pt1 | contig 15097 bp, 10 predicted proteins | sample 1552811 | NCBI WGS metagenome assembly OGOY01 (sample SAMEA2580132, study PRJEB22360) | human gut metagenome | biome: human gut; feature: human-associated habitat; material: faeces | place: Denmark | collected 2008/2010 | reverse complement strand
GAGTCGATAAAGCGCTGTTGGGCGGCGCGTCCTGCCTCGTCCCACTTAAAGACGCCGGCGTTGTCGAGTACGTGGCCAAACACCACGCCGACCTCTTCGTGCAGGATATCGATGGCGTTGTCGGCCGTAAGCTCGTCGGCGCGGCGAGCAAAGACGTCCTCGGCCCACGCGGCATGGCTGCGACAAAGGTCGTCGCCCTCGAGCGCGCCGGCAAGATCGTAGCTGGCATCGACCTTGGCTGCCAGCAGATGCTCACGGACAGCGCCAAGCTCGGGAACCAGGCGCGGCGGCAGAATGGCCAGGCCCATGACCTCGATCAGGCCGATGTTCTCCTTCTTAATGTGGTGGTACTCGGCATGCGGGTGGAATACGCCCAGCGGATGCTCGTCGGTCGTGATATTGCAGCGAAGCGCCAGGTAGGCCTCGTAGATCTCGCCGCCGGCATTGCCGCGGGAGTCGACGCGGCGGATGACGGGCGTCACGGTGTTGTGCGCTACGCCGTCGGCTGTGTGCGCGATGATGCCCACCGACTCATCGGTCCACTCGCGCCAGGCGAGGATAATCTTCTCGGCAGCGTCGAGCAGCTGGGCGCGGTCGTGCGAGCGCAGGCGCAGCACCGAAAGCGGCCACTGCAGCACAGTGCCGGTGACCTGGTCAAATCCGGGCACGCTAAACTGCGAGACCTCGGCGGCATGCATCATGGGGAACTCGTGCGCGCCGCCCTGGAAGTGGTCGTGCGACAAGATCGAGCCGCCCACGATGGGCAGGTCGGCGTTAGAGCCGATGAAGTAATGCGGGAACAGGTCCACAAAGTCGAGCAGGCAGGTCAGGCCCTTGCGGTCGACGTGCATCGGACGATGCTCGGAGCTCATGGCAATGCAGTGCTCGTTAAAGTACGCGTACGGGCTGTACTGGAAGCCCCAGCGCTCGCCGTCGAGCTGGATGGGGATAACGCGCAGATTCTGGCGGGCGGGGTGAGCGCCGCCGTCGGCTGCGGCGGAGCGTCCAGGGTAGCCCTCGTTTTCGATGCAGAGTTGGCAGGCGGGATACTTCTCGCCCGTGTTTTTGGCGGCACCGGCTGCGGCAATATCGCGCGGGTCCTTCTCAGGCTTGGACAGGTTGATGGTGATCTCAAGATCGCCCCAGTTGGTGGGGGTGCTCCATTTGATGTTGCGCGCGATGGCGGCACGGCGCACGTAGCCGGCGTCGCAGCACAGGCCGTAGAACCAGTCGGTCGCGGCGCGGGGCTCGTTGACGCCCATACGTCCGTTGAACTCCTCGTTTACAACCGAAGGCCTCGGCATGAGCGCGCCCATGATGCGCATGGCGATGCGGTCGCGGCCCGACACCGTGTCCTCGGCGGCACCGTTGGCAACGGCAGCCTCGGCAAGCGCGGCAAGCGTGTCTTCAAGGTCAAAGTCGGGCAGGGTATCGGGGTGCAAGAGCGAGAGTTTTTCGACCTGGAGCGCCCAGGCCATGTCGAGTGCGGGGCCCGTGGCGCCGATGCACTCCAAAATGGTGTTGTATGCCCAGATGCGATCGTCCTGGCCGATCATCGATCGGTGGATAGCGTACTCGATCAGGTTCTGCGCGGCCTCGCGCACGTCGGTCATTACAGCCATGCCGCGTAAGCCCCCTTGTCAGAAATTGCGTAGTGGCGGGCAGAGCCCTCGCCCAGCCAGCCGTTCATCTTGGTGATAAAGGTGTCGACCAGATCGAGCGGCACGAAGGCCTGGATGGTACCGCCGAAGCCGCCGCCGTGGATACGGACGGCGCCGCGGCCGTCGAGCACATGCTCGGCCAGTGCCAGGGCATACATCGAAGGCTGCTCGGAGCCCAGCTTGGCAACGACATTCTGCAGGTACATGGCAGAGCTGGCGCCGGACTCGCGCGTCAGGACCAGGAACTGATCGATGTCGCCGGCGTTCAGGGCTTCCCAGCGCTTATCGACCAGGCCGTTCTCGTACCAGTAGTGAACGGCGCGCAGGCAGGCGCGGTCGCCCAGCTTGGCGCGCAGCTCGGGGAGCTTGGCGTCAAAGTCGGCAACATCGACCTCGCACAGGCGTTCCTTGCCAAACTCGGCGGCGACGTCCTGCATCTCGCGCGGAACGGCGGCGTAGTCGTCGGTGGCTGCCACGTGATCGGCACCGACCTTAACGAGCACGAGCGCATAGCCGTGATCCTCAAAGTTGAGCTCGAGCTTCTGGGTTTTAGGCTGAGCCTGATCCTCAAAGTCCATGTAGGCGAGGCCGCCCAAGCAAACGGCGGCCTGGTCCATCAGACCGCAGGGCTTGCCGTAATAGTTGTTCTCGGTGCGCTGGCTCATCTGGGCGAGCGCGACGGGCTCGATGGCGGGTGCGCCCCAGAGCGTCTCCATGGCGCGACCGTATGCCGCCTCGACAGCAGCGGAGCTCGAAAGGCCGCCGCCCGAGGGGACGGAGCAGGTGAAGGCGAAGTCGAAGCCCTGGGGCTCAACGCCCAGAGCAGCGATTTCGTGGGCCATACCGCGCACGAGGCTTGCGGACGTGCCCTTCTCGGACTCCTGAACGTCTAGCGTGTCGAGCGCGATCTCAAACGTGGGATAGCCCTCGTCGGCGACGCGAATCTTGTTGGAGTCGGTTGCCACGGCGATGCCGTCGACAGCGACATCGAGCGAGCCGGCGATAACGTGGCCACCCTCGTGGTCGGTGTGGTTGCCGCTGATTTCGGAACGGCCGGGCGCGTGCACGTAGAGCACCTGGCGGTCTTCGATGGGGCCAAACTCCTCCTCAAATAGCTTGGTGAGCGTGGCGAATGTCTTTTCGTCGGGGGTGGTCATGGGAGTCCTTTCCTTGGCGCGCACGGGTGGGTTTTGCGTCGTTATGAGTACGTTAACAACTTGAAGCGGCATGAACCAGGTGTTCACGATATCGCATGTTACGGGCTATGTTAACGTACTCATAACACAACGCTTGTCACTTTTTGAGAATCTGGTAATCGGTAGAAATACAGCCGTGAACGGTACTGCCGTATGGACTTATAAAGCAGAAGAGATACAGATAGAAAAAGTAGAGTACGTTAACATGCGTCCGACGATAGCGGGCCTCGGCGCGGGGTGCATCTCTGCCTGGGCCGGCATTCACGCTATTCAGATCTCGCAAGGGTGAAGGTGATCCTGTGGCAAGGCGCCCGTCCAACGATACCAGTTCGCGTCCGGTCTCCATGGCCGACGTCGCCCGCGCTGCCGGCGTTTCGCAGCAGACGGTTTCGCGCGTCGCCAACGGCTTGCCTAACGTTAACGAGCAGACGCGCCAGCGCGTACAGGCCGCTATGCAAAAGCTCGGCTTTCGTCCGAGTTATGCCGGTCGCTCGCTGCGCGACGGCCGTTATCATTCGGTCGGCCTGTGCGTCAACGATGTCACCAAGTTCGGCAACCTCTCAATGATCGACGGCATCGCCAGCGCTGCTCGCGAGCATAATTGCGCCATCACGCTGGTCGAGATGTCCAAGACCGAGGAGTTTTCGCTTGCCGAGGCCACGCGTCGTATGGCCGCATTGCCGGTGGACGGCATCATCATCGGTATGAGTCGCATGGCGCCCGATTTTGAGACGTTTGATCCGTTGCCGGGTATCGGCACGGTCATCGTTACCATGTACGCGCACCCGCGGGTGACCACGGTCGATTCCGACCATTACGGCTGCTCGCTATTGCTTATGGATCACCTGTTTGAGCTAGGGCACGAGCAGATTCGCTATATTGGCGGCCCGTCATTCTCGGTCGACGAGCAATTTCGTCGCGCCGGTTGGCAGGATGCACTCGAGCGTAAACACATCGAGCCGGCAGAGCCGCTCGAGGGCGACTGGTCTGCCAACAGCGGCTACGAGGCCGGCAGGTACCTGGCCGAGCACGATCGCACCATGACGGCGATTTACGCGGCAAACGACCAGATGGCAAATGGCGCGATTGCCGCGCTGCGCGATAGCGGTCTGCGCGTGCCCGAGGACGTGAGCGTGGTGGGCGTCGACGATTCGCTCGATGATTTTGTGGCACACAACGAGCTCACGACCGTTCGATTCGATTTGCATCAGCGTGGACGCGAGGTGTTCGAGCACGCGGTTCCCAAGGCGGGGGCAACGGACAAAACCGTTGCCATTCGTATTCCCGGCCAGCTTATCGTTCGACATACCACGGCAGCTCCGCGCACATAGTTTTTGCAGGTCAATGGCGATATATTCCGCCTCAATAACAATCGATAAGGATGCTGGCAGATAGCCGTGGCTATGAAGACGAGTGCTATGATAGACGGGCTCTTTTGTCTATCTAGGAGGCTTTGCCTGATGGAGATCACCAAGGATATCCGCTACATTGGCGTTAACGATCACGACATTGACCTGTTCGAGGGCCAGTACGATGTGTCCGAGAACGGCATGGCATACAACAGCTACGTTATCTTGGGCGAAAAGATCGCTGTCGCCGATTCAGTCGACGGCGGTTTTGTTGACGAGTGGCTCGGCAACCTCGAGGCCGTGCTCGATGGCCGCACGCCCGACTACCTGATCGTCCATCACATGGAGCCCGATCACTCTGCTGGCATCGCCGCCTTTATGGAGCGCTATCCCCAGGCGCAGATCGTAGCGAGCATGGGCGCCTTCCGTATGATGGTCAACTACTTTGGCACCGACTTCCCCGAGCGCAAGATGGTCGTCAAAGATGGCGACGTGCTCGACCTGGGCGGCCACAGCCTGACGTTTGTCGGCGCCCCCAACGTTCACTGGCCCGAGGTGCTGTTCTCTTACGAGGCTACCGACAAGGTGCTCTTTAGCGCCGACGGCTTTGGCAAGTTTGGCGCCAACGACATCGAGGATCCCGAGGGCTGGGCTTGCGAGGCTCGCCGCTACTACTTTGGCATCGTCGGTAAGTTCGGCAAGTTCGTACAGGCCGTCCTCAAGAAGGCCGCCGACCTGGACATCCAGATCATCTGCCCGCTTCACGGCCCCGTGCTGACCGAGAACCTGGGCTACTACCTCGACACTTACAACACCTGGTCGAGCTACCAGCCCGAGGACGAGGGCATCACGATCGCCTATGCGAGTGTGTATGGCCATCTGAAGGCTGCCGTTGAGGAGCTCGCATCTGCGCTCGAGGCCCGCGGCCAGAAGGTCTCCGTCTTTGACTTGGCTCGTGACGATATGGCCGAGGCCGTTGAGGACGCGTTCCGCTATGACCGCCTGGTGCTCGCCTCCATCACCTATCAGGGCGAGATCTTCCCGTTCATGAGCACCTTTATTCACACGCTTGCCGAGCATGCCTATCAGAATCGTACGGTGGCACTCGTCGAGGCCGGCTCCTGGGCGCCCGCTGCCGCCAAGGTTATGACCAAGGAGCTCGAGGGTATGAAGGACATCACCCTGACGCAGAACAAGGTGACTGTGCTGGGTTCGCTCAACGACGCCTCGCGCGCTCAGATCGAAGCCCTCGCCGACGAGCTTTCCAAGTAGCGACACGTTCACTTTTGACGCTCAACCATCACAACCACCACAAAGGGGACAGGCACCTTTGTGGTGGTTTTTGTTTAAGCGCCGGCGATGATGAGATTTGGGTGGGCGTCGTCAACGATTTCCTCGATTGAGGTGGCGACGGCATGATCGGGGTCACGGTCCATCACGATGGCGTCGACATCGGTCAGCTCGGCAAAGCGGTACATGCCGCGTCCGCTAACCTTGCTGGCGTCCATGAGGGCGACGCTTTGATGGGCCGCGGCGATCATGGCCGTTTTAGTCTCGGCCATCTGGGGAAAGTCGGTCGTAAAGCCGCAGCTGGAGACAAAGGCGCCGGGGCACATGACGGCAAGATCGGCGTGGACCATTTGGAGCGCCTGCATGGTAAGTGGGCCGTACAGATAGCGATGACCTTTGCGCAGCGCCCCGCCCAGCATGACGACATCGACCGAGGGCATGCTTTCGTCGATGTAATCGGCGATGGTAATGTCGGCCGTGATAACGGTGATGCCGTCGCGCTGATCGAGGAGCCGGACGAACTCGAGCGCCGTGGTGCCCGAGTCAACGAGCAGCGTGTCGCCGTCATTGACGAGCTCGATGGCGCTTTGCGCGATGGCCTGCTTGGCAGCGACGTTGACATTGATGCGGCGATCCTGCGTGGAAACAGTCAGACGCTTGTGGAGCGATACGGCGCCACCATGCGTGCGGCGCAGCTTGCCTGCTTCGGCGAGCGCGTCCAGGTCGGCGCGGGCGGTAACGGAGGACACGCCAAAGGTCTGGGCGATTTCTGCTACCTGCACCGAGGCATTATGCTCAAGCATTTCCATGATGGCGGCACGGCGTTCGTCGGCAAAAGCACGGTTGGCAGCTTGGGCCATGTTTGCTCCATTCTCGGCTAAATTTGCAGGAATTGTGTTGACTCTATTTTCGTTCATTTTCTTTTTGAGTAAGAAAATACCTTTCGATTACTTATCTTTTCTATAAAAGAAAGACGCCGAACGCCCGAAATTCAATATCGAACACGCCCACTCGCCTCCAATTCCTTCCGTTTACTTTTCAAAAACGACGGTATTGACCTGCATGGGCTCAATATCTCGCACGTGCAAAGCTGCTGAATTTCATACAATGAGCACAGCAAAACGCAAGGTAAAACGCCTTGTGAACAACTACGCCCGATGTCCAGATGCGGGCGAGGGAGAGGAGCAAACGCTCATGGCACTTGTTACCACCGAAAAGATGCTCAAAGACGCTCAGGCCGGCCACTACGCCGTCGGCGCGTTCAACGTCGAGAACCTCGAGTTTGTTATGGCCGTTCTGGCCGCTGCCGAGGAGACCAAGTCCCCCGTCATCATGCAGACCACCCCGGGCACCATCAAGACCGCTGGTCTGGACTACTTCTACGGCATGGTCAAGGCTGCTGCCGAGCGCGCTTCCGTGCCCGTCGCTCTGCACCTCGATCACGGCGATGGCTATGACCGCTGCATGCAGGCTTTCCGCACCGGCTATACCTCTGTCATGATCGACGGTTCGCACGAGTCCTTCGAGGACAACATTGCCCTGACCAAGTCCGTCGCCGACGCTGGCCGCGCCATGGGCGTGCCCGTCGAGGCCGAGCTCGGCAAGGTCGGCGGCAAGGAGGACGACGGTCCCGCGGTTGAGGGCGAGAGCCCCTACACCGATCCGGCCGAGGCCAAGGAGTTCGTCGAGCGCACCGGCTGCACCTCGCTGGCCATTGGCGTTGGCACCAGCCACGGCGTGTACACGAGCGATCCTCACATCGAGCAGTCCGTGGTCAAGGCCATCCGCGACGCCGTCGACGTGCCGCTGGTTCTGCACGGCACCTCTGGTGTGCCCGATGAGCAGGTTGCCGAGGCTGTGAAGAACGGCATCTGCAAGGTTAACTACGCCACCGAGCTGCGTCAGGCCTACACCAAGGGCTTCATGGCCTACATGGCCGAGAACCCCGCCTGCTTCGATCCCAAGAAGCCGGCCAAGGAGGGCATGCGTGAGATCACCGAGCTGGTTAAGATCCGCATGACCAACCTCAACTCTGTGGGCAAAGCAGAGTAACAGCAAGGGTACTCTGATCCCACCGGACGGCTTGGGCGGGTCCCCGTACTTAGTTTCCAAAACGTCCTCGCGCATGAAGGCCCCCGTTGCCTCGCTTCTACGAAGCGTTGGCAACGGGGGCCTTCGCGCTGCGGAATGATTTTGGAAACTAAGTACGGGGACCCGCCCAAGCCGTCCTGCTCGATCGCCCTTGTGGCGTTGGGGCTGAAGGGGTGGTGCGCGAGGGGTGCTTTGTTGGTGGGGGTTAGTATGCCCGGGCTTGGTTGGGGAATGACTTGTTTAGGGATGCTTGGAGCTTTTCGAACGATGCTCGTAAGTTGTGGCTCTGGTCGGTTGAGCGTTTTGGCTGCGAGGTGGGGGAGTCGAGGAGGCCGTTTCTCTGTGTCGGGGGGAAGGAGAAAAGGTTTGCATGATTTAGGGATGGCTGCTGTGCTGCGTCGTTGGAAGAATGCATGCTTATGCGGCCTCCTCGATGTCCACCAAAAGGTTGCGCACGGGGTATGCTGCTAGGTCCCGTGCGTTGGCAGTATTATGCCGCGGCTGCTGCAAAGAAGCGCTAAAGAAAGGCTTAACCTGGTTTGATGTTACGATGAAACCGCAGGTCAAAGCCATCGAGTAACACTCTTGAAAGGTTTTGAGCTTAAGGGCTTTCTAAGGTTTGTGACGTGGATGTGGCTCGCCTGTGTGGGGCGTGTGGACGGCTCGTTCCTAGCGCTGCGGTGCGGCGGCGCGTACTTGTTCGATGACCTTTTCCATCGTGGCGTCGATGTGGTCTTTTTTGAGCTCGCATTCCCAGATGGTTATGGGCGTCCAGCCCATTTGAGTGAGTGCTGCCACGGCAGCGCGGTCGCGCTCGACGTTGCGACGGAACTTTGCCTCCCAAAACTCAACGTTGCGCTTGGGCTGGCTGGGGTTGCACTTGGGGCAGCGGTGCCAAAAGCAGCCGTTGACGAAGATGGCGATCTTGCGCCCGGGGAAGGCGATGTCGGGTTTTCCGGGCACCTTCCATTCCAGACGGTATCCCGTAAGGCCTGCGGCGCGCAGGCGCTGGCGAACGAGCAGCTCGGGCTTGGTGTTCGCACGCTTGTTGCCCTTCATGGACTTTTTGATGGCGGCGCGACGGCGCACGAGCTCACGCTCGTCAGCGGAAAGGTCCGAGGTGTCGATGCCGTCCAGCAGGCCGGGCTTGGGGCGCTTTTTGCTGCGGCGCTTGGCTTTGCGCTTGGGCTTGGTAACGGGCTCGTCGGCTGTGGTGGACTCGGTGTCGTTGGCGCCGTTAGCCTCAAGCCGATCTTCCTTCAACTCAATCAGGGCATCAATGAGCCCTTTGTCGGCGGGCATCCACTCAACGGTGGCAAGCGAGGTGCGCGGAATCCAGCGGATATCGAGCTGGCGGTCATGCTTCTGGGGTTCATCGGATTCATCGGCGAGCGAGCAGTAGTAGCACTCCATGGAGAGATGAAAATCGGGGTAGTCGTACTCAACGGTGTAGAAATCGCGCAGGTTGGTGACTTTTACCTGCAGCTCTTCCATGAGCTCGCGGCGCACGGCGTCTTCGGGCGTCTCGCCGCGCATGAGCTTGCCGCCGGGGAACTCCCAAAGTCCCTGCATGTCGCCGTAGCCGCGCTGCACGGCAAGCAGCTCGTCAGATCCATCCTTGCGAATGATCCCAGCGGCAACATGAACAGTCTTCAACAGGAGTCCTCTCTCAACATCAACACGTGGCAGGGTAGCTACCCGTACCTTACACAACGGTAAGGCAAGCGTAAGCCATATCGATGGTAGCCGACTCGTCTTCTTGCGACTATAGATGCCGTAGACTAATTGCAAGAAAGGACTCGGTATGCAAACCACGCACATGGCGACCCCGGTACTGGAGGTCGCGCATCTCGAAAAGGTATACGGAGCGCTGGGCAACGTGACCCGCGCGCTCAACGACGTCAGCTTTACCGTCAACCGCGGCGAATTTGTTGGCATCATGGGCGCTTCGGGCTCGGGCAAGTCGACCCTGCTCAACTGCGTGTCGACCATCGATAGCGCCACGAGCGGCACCATTCGCATCAACGGGCAGGACGTTACGCGCATGAAGCAGGCTAAGCTTTCGCAGTTCCGCCGCGAGGAGCTCGGCTTTATCTTCCAGGACTCCAACCTGCTCGATACGCTCACGGCACGCGAGAACATCGCCCTGCCGCTCACCATCGCCCGCACAAACTCGGCAGAGATTTCGGCCCGCGTGCAGGATGTGGCAGCGCGCCTGTCCATCAGTCAGGTGCTCGACAAGTATCCCTACCAGATGTCCGGCGGTCAGCAGCAGCGCGTTGCCGCGGCTCGCGCGCTCGTCACCGACCCCACCATGATCATGGCCGACGAGCCCACCGGCGCTCTCGATTCCAAGAGCGCTCGCCTGCTGCTCGAGAGCCTGGAGGCCCTTAACCGCCGCCTACGCGCCACCGTGCTCATGGTCACGCACGACAGCTTTGCCGCCAGCTACACGAGCCGTGTGCTGTTTATTCGCGACGGCAAGATCTTCACCGTGCTGCGCCGCGGCGACACCGACCGCCGAGAGTTCTTCGACCGCATTATGGAGGTCGTTGCCATGATGGGCGGTGAGGGCTCCGATGCTCTGTAAACTCGCTTGGGGCAACGTCCGCCGCGCCGGCCGCGACTACCTCGTCTACCTTTTGACGCTCACCCTGGGCGTCACGGTCTTCTATGCCTTTAACACCATCTCGATGCAGGTCGACATCGCCGGCATCGATGAAAAGGGCTTGGCGCAGGTTATGGGCAGCATGCTCGGCGACCTGACGTACATTTTGGCCGGTGTCATGGCCTTTTTGATGGTGTATGCCAATAACTTCATCATGAAACGCCGCAAGAAGGAGTTTGGCCTGTACCAGGTGCTCGGCATGGGGCGCGGGCGCGTCGCCACGATTATGGCGCTCGAGACGGTGATCGTTTCGGTCGTGGCCTTTGTCGCCGGCATTGTGCTGGGTGTGGGACTCTCCCAGCTCATGACGTTCTTTACGGCCTCGCTCTTTAAGACACAGATCGCCAATTTCCACTTCTTTTTCTCGGTGCATGCGTTCAACCTGACCCTTGCTTGCATGCTCGTAATGTTTGTGCTCACGCTACTGCTGAACCTTCGCGCCGTGCGTCGTACCAAACTCATCGAGCTTATGGGTGCCGAGCGTCGCAACGAGAGCATCAAGACACGCAACCCCTGGATCGCGATTGCCATTTTTGCCGTGGGCGTGGTGCTTGTGGGCGTGGCCTATTACCGTCTGCTACGTGATGGGTTCCCGCTAACCGCGACGGACAGCAAGCTGCAAGAGGCCATGAACCAGTTTGGTATTACGACCGCTATGGTTACCGTGGGCACCTTTGCCCTGTTCTGGGGACTCTCGGGCATGCTCATCAAGCTGCTGCAGAGCCTGCGCGGCGTGTATTGGCGCGGCCTCAACATGTTTACCGTGCGCCAGCTTGCGGCCAAGGTCAACACGGTGTGCTTTTCGATGGGCGTCATCGCGATGCTCCTGTTTTTGGCCATCACCTCGGTGACGTGCGGTATGTCGATTGCCAACGTGATGAACGAAAACTTGGAGCGCTATAATCCGGCCGACATGTCGCAGACGTATATCTATTACACGCCCGATACGCTCGACTTCTACAAAGAGTACATCAATCCGTCTGAAGCCGATCGCATGGTGCTGGCCGATAGTACGGTCGATTTGTACTCCGCATGGCACGGCGATCGTGTCGACCCCGATAACGTTGCAGACGGTATTAAAGGCAAGTCGGCGGACAACAACGACGAGACCGGCAAGAAGGTCAATATCGCCGATGTTGCCGGTGAGCATGTGCAGATCGATTCGTATCTGAGTTACCCGCTTGGCGGCTCGGATCCTTCGGTGACCCCAAGTGAGATGTGCAAGACCATGGGCGAAAAGCTTCCCAAGGCGTTCGGGGGTAGCAATGCCGACATGACAGGCCTGTCTGTGACGCCGGCAAGTCAGTACAACAAACTGCGCCAGATGATGGGCAAGGAGCCGGTGCACATCGGTCACGACCAGTATCTGCTCACGTGTGATATGGGCGGCGAGCTGGTCGACCTGTACACCAAGTATATGGCTGGCGGCCATACCCTTACCTTGGGCGGGCATACGCTCAAGCCCGCAACCGATAAGTCGGACGAAGATACGGCGGCCATCGCCAACTCGGCGATGGGCAGTAATGGGGGTACCGTCGTCGTTGCCGACGAGCTGTTGTCCCAACTTAATCTGCAGCCGTATTCCAGTAGTCTGCTCGTTAACTACAAACAGGGGATGGATACGACCGAGGCAGACGAGAGTATTAAATACACTGTGCTCGACAATCTGCTCGTTGACGGCAAGGAGCCGGGGTCGTGGGGAACCTTCATCACACGCTCCGAGATGTACGCGCAAGCAGCGCAAATGAACGGTCTTATTAGCTACCTAGCCATCTACATCGGCTTTGTATTGGTTGTTGCATGCGCGGCGATTCTGTCGATCCAGCAGCTCTCCAACGTGGCCGACGGCAGCCGCAGCTATCGTGTGCTGGCACAGATCGGCTGCGACGACCGCCAGATTCGCCATTCGGTGATGGCGCAACAAGCGGTGTTCTTCCTGTTCCCGCTGGCAGTGGGCCTGGCGCACTCCTTTGTGGCACTTAGGGTGATCATTGAGCTGGTGAGCATTTTCGGAAATATGAGCATCGGCGGCACCGTGGGCCTCACCTGTGCAATCTTCCTGGCAGCATACGGTGGCTACTTCCTGGTGACCTACCTCATGAGCGCCGGAATGGTACAAGCCGCCATCGCTACCCGTTACAGCGAGTAACAAGCGGGCAAAACGGTCGCAAAACCAGAGCAAATAACCGCCGCGAAGGGAGCCGGGCGCCTTTCGCGGCGGTTTTTGCCTATCTGGTGTGTCTCGGATGCAAGTGAGTAGACTTTTTTGAACTTGCCGAGCACATCGCGACAAATGATCTATAAAACTGCAGGTCAGAGCTGTGGCGTGTTTAGGGTGTGCTTGGCCTCCTGCAAAAAGCCTACTCACTTGGTTTTTCTGCTAGAAGACCGCCACGAGGGAAGGCAACTCCCTTACGTCGGTTTGGACGTTTGCCCAGATAAAACCTGCCAAAATAAACCTGTTCCTTTTTGGCAGGTGGTTTCAACTGAACGGCGGGCCGTGCGGCTTGGGTGTGCGGGCTCACAATCTGGGGAAACCGAACAGATTGGGGGCTTGTATGATCGATTCGAAGGGAAACGTGCGACCCGAGGGCATGTTTAACAGGGCACGCCTGGCCCCCGAAGCCCAGCTCGCATACGATACGCGAGGGCTAGTCGTTGGGGGACGTTCTTAAACGACTAGTCAAACAAGAACGTTCCCAACGATTACCCAAAAGGAGCGTCTCCAAGTGCCAGCTCTGGCAACGACGCAGGTAGAAAAACGTCAGCGAAAACCCGCCAGAGCGAGCAAGGTGCCTTGAAACAAGGCGGCATTGACCTTCTGGTCATGCCGCCGAAGTTGAAAGGCAGATTGCCGCTCTGGCGGGTTTGCAGCGTCGAGCCGTTACGCGGTTTGGTAAAACCGCGTAATTAAATCCGTTCCGCGATCTCGCGGATGAGGTAGTCGGTCTTTTCCCAGCCCAGGCACGGGTCGGTGATCGACTTGCCAAAGACGCCGCCGTCGACCGGCTGGTTGCCGTCTTCTAGGTAGGATTCGATCATAAAGCCCTTGACCAGCTTGGAGATGGACTCGTTGCGGCGGCAGCTGTCGAGCACCTCCTTGCAAATGCGATACTGCTCCAGCGGACGCTTGCCCGAGTTGTCGTGGTTGCAGTCGATGACCGCTGCCGGATTGGCATAGCCGGCATGCTCGGTATAGCGTTCGGCCAGGCGTTCCAGGTGTTCGTAGTGGTAGTTGGGGTAGGTGCGCCCATCGAGACCGATGTAGCCACGCATAACGGCGTGTGCGAGCGGGTTGCCGTCGCACTCGACCTCCCAGTTGCGGAAGATGAAGCTCTGGTGCGCCTGGGCGGCGTAAATTGAGTTGAGCATAACGGTGGTAGAGCCGGCAGTGGGATTCTTCATGCCGACGGGTACCGAAATGCCGCTCGACACCAGACGGTGCTCCTGGTTCTCTACCGAGCGTGCGCCCACGGCGACATAGCTCAGCAGGTCAACGAGGTATTGGTAGTTGGACGGATAGAGCATCTCGTCGGCGGTGAAGAAGCCCGTTTCCTCAATAACGCGCAGGTGCATATGGCGGATGGCCTTGACGCCCTCGAGCAGGTCGTCGGGAGCCTCGGGGTTGGGGTTGTGCAGAAGACCCTTGTAACCGGTGCCCTTGGTGCGCGGCTTATTGGTGTAGACGCGCGGAATGATGATGAGCTTGTCCTTGACCTCTTCGGCGGTCTTGGCCAGTCGGTTCATATACTCGAGCACCGAATCCTCGCGGTCGGCAGAGCACGGGCCGATGATGAGCACCTTACGTGCGTCCTCGCCGGTAAAGACCTTGGCGACCTCGGAGTCGAATGCCTGTTTCTTAGCGGTAAGCTCGGCGGAAAGCGGCATTTCCTCGCGGATCTCCATGGGGATCGGCAGCCTGCGTTTGAATTCCATGGCCATAGGGGCCTCCTCAATCTATAGAAAGAGCAATAAGCGTATTGTCGAGTGTTCGGCATTATCCGCTGTCGCACGCTAAAGTGCAAGCCCTTGTCACCCCGAAACCTACCAAAAAGAGACAGGTTTATTTTGGCAGGTTTTATCTGGGCAAACGTCGGCGAATGCCGGGAGGGAGCGGCGTCGCGCGGGACCCTAAGGCTATTGTCGGTTCCCCAGGAAACACCCTGTGGGCAAAAAATGCCAAATATGAGTACGGTTGCTAGCTTAGTAGCATATTGCCTTCGCAAAATAATAGACATAACAGCAAAATATGTTCATTAACGCAAACACATATAAGTCCGCTATAGGGCTGTTTGATCAATTTAGGGACGCGTGTAAGCCGTGAAAACGGCATTTGGGGCTGTTTTGGCTGTTACTAAAAGGGTAACAGTACTCATATTTGCCATTTTTTGCCCACGGGGCCTCGAAGGGGCTGTCAATCAGGTCCCAGGGGAGGCGGTTTGAGGGCCGCAGAGCAAAAACGGGGGCGCAGGTTGTCCTGCGCCCCCGTTCTCGGGCGTTATTCGTTCCCCGCGGCAGAATTTACGCCGCCTCGTCGAACTGCGAGTTGTACAGATCGGCGTAGAAGCCGCCCTGGGCGAGCAACTCGTCGTGCGTGCCCTTCTCGACGATATCGCCGTCGCGAATTACCAAGATCACGTCGGCGTTGCGGATCGTGGACAGGCGGTGCGCGATAACAAAGCTGGTACGGCCCTGCATCAGCACATCCATGGCACGCTGAATAAGCTCCTCGGTACGAGTGTCAACGTTGGAGGTTGCCTCGTCCAAAATCAGCGCCGGGCGGTCGGCCAAAATGGCGCGGGCGATGGTCACGAGCTGGCGCTGGCCCTGCGAGAGGTTGGT
>OGOY01002711.1_pt1 | contig 15133 bp, 12 predicted proteins | sample 1552811 | NCBI WGS metagenome assembly OGOY01 (sample SAMEA2580132, study PRJEB22360) | human gut metagenome | biome: human gut; feature: human-associated habitat; material: faeces | place: Denmark | collected 2008/2010 | reverse complement strand
AAAATGTGAATAAAAAATATGTAAAATTTGATATAAAGTTTACTGAAAATAATTTAAATCCAACAACATATATTTCACCAGATTATTCTATTTGTGATAAGTGTAAAGAGGAGATTTTTGATGAAAAAACTCAACACCATAGACGCCGATACCCTGCAAACCATTTCCTATGAACCGATCACTTTCCTCGTGAATGATCTGCTGCCCCAGGGACTGCACCTGCTGGCCGGTGCGCCAAAGATCGGAAAGTCCTGGCTGGCGCTGTGGCTGGCGGTCACGGTGGCGAAGGGCGAAGCCGTCTGGGGCATGGGCGTGAAGCAGGGCACCACGCTCTACCTCTGCTTGGAGGATTCTACCCTCCGCATCCAGAACCGCCTGTTCGAGATTACGGAGGACGCCCCCGCCAGCGTCCACTTCTCCACCAACAGCGGCACCCTTGGAAAGGGTTTGGAGGAACAGCTCTGCGCGTTCCTCGCTGAGCATCCCGACACGGTGCTGGTCATCATCGACACACTGCAAATGATCCGCGGCGCCGGTTATGACAACACCTACGCAAATGACTACCGTGACCTCTCCGTGCTGAAGCACATTGCGGACACCCATGGCATCGCCATTCTGCTGATCCACCATCTGCGGAAGGAGCTTGCCGACGATGTGTTCAGCCGCATCTCCGGCACAACGGCCATCAGCGGCGCGGTGGATTCCAGCTTCACGCTGGTGGAAGACAAGCGCGGCAGTGGTAAGGCAAAGCTCTCCTGCATCGGGCGCGACATCGAGTACCGGGAACTGACGCTGGAGCGCAACGCGGAAAATGTGTGGGAACTGGTGTCGGACAGCCGGACGCAGCCGGAGTTGCTGGGCGGCCGGATCGTCATTCTTCTCTCTGAGTTGATGCGTGACCGCACGGAATTTATCGGCACTCCCACGGAGCTGTCCGCGCAGATCGACCCTGTGGGCAGCGAGGGCATCACGCCGAAAAAGGTATCCCGTCTGATCCTGCAAAGCGTTGCCGCACTAAGCAAAATCGGTATTTCCGCCGTGGTGCGACGCAGCAACGGAAAGAGGCTCATTGAGTTACGCCGTGCCGAAAGTGACGATGCTCAGGGTACCCAAGCTGTTGACCCTATCGACCCTGCCGCTGTCTCAGGCGGTGAAAACGCCCCGTGTTTGCCCGTGTAAGCCGCTGTGTGCGCTCGCAGAGCCGACGGGGAGAGAGTACACGGCAAGGAGCTATTAAGCCACCGTGTCCCCTGTGCGCCCAGCGTTTCGACGGCATGAAGCACACGCCAAGGGTAGTGATACCCCCACACAGAAATGTCGGAATAGCGCTGTGCGAAGGGAGAAAAAATCCCTTGAAAGCCTGCAGAAGAAACATCTTGTTTCTCTGCTGTAGATGGCAAATCCCTCCACGAATCCTGCTGTTCCCAATAGGCGCAGAGATTTCCTTTTACGGGAGCTTTTATCACCTCCGTTGGAGGTGGCCAGCATCGCGTTTGTCTGGTCTGCGGCGAAGCCGCTGCCCTGCCAAACGCACTGGGCGGGGCATGGCCCTGCACCCAAATTCCGGGCAGAAGCCCATACCCACTTTTAGCTAAGATTGGAGAAAAACATGAAAAAAGATATCAAATTCAGCACGCGCATGGCGTCCGCTGACCGCGAGAAGATCAGGGCACTGGCGGCGAAGGCCCACATGTCCATGAGCGACTATGTCACCGCCTGCTGTCTCGGCAAGCGGATTATCGTCATCGACGAACAGAAGGAACTGCTCCGCCAGCTCAAGGGCATCGGCGGCAACATCAACCGCCTCACCGTCCTTGCCAACATGGGCAAGGTGCAGGTCATCGGTCTCGACAAGGCCGCGCAGGAACTGTCCGAGGTCAGCGCCGCGTTGCGGGCTGTCATGGAAGGTCGGTGAGCCGTATGGCCATCGTACATTTTGTGAACTACAAACGGGGCACACAGTCCCGCGCCGCCATGCGCGGCGTGATGCTCTACGTCATGCAGAAGATGAAAACCACATTGGAGGGCGCGCCGCTCGTCAGCGGCATCAACTGCCAGCCGCAGAGCGTCTACGATGATTTCATCAATACAAAGCTGCTCTATCACAAGGATGGCGGCGTGATGTTCTATCACATGGTGCAGAGCTTCCCAAAAGGCGCGGCGGTCGATCCACAGCAGGCCCACGAAGCCGCGCGGCGGCTGGCGGAATACTTCGACGGCTGCGAGGTGCTGGTCTGCACCCATGTAGACCGCGAGCACATCCACTCCCACTGCGTCATTAACTCCGTCAACTTCGATATCGGCAAAAAGCTGCACATGGCGAAAGAACAGATCCAGGAACTGATGCGGCGCAACGATGCGATCTGTCAGGAGATGGGGCTGCCGGTCTTTGACGCGCCAACGCAGCAGGCCCGCGGCATGAGCGGCGCGGAATACCACACGGCGCTGAAGGGCCAAAGCTGGAAGCTGCGGCTCATGAACACCATCGACGAGTGCATGAAATACGCCGCCGACAAGGACGCTTTCGTTTCCCTGATGGAATCCGAGGGCTACGCGGTGTGCTGGGAGAGCAGCCGCAAATACATCACCTACACCACACCGGACGGCATGAGGTGCCGCGACAGCAAACTACACGAAGAAAAGTATTGCAAGGAGGCCATGGAGCATGAATTCAGAATACGGGCAGAGCTCGTCAAGAGAAAACTCCGTCGAGCAACGGAAATCGATGGAGGAATTGAAGCGGATGAATCAGCCGAACAGTGCGCCGCAGCAAACAGCGCAGACGATCCAGCCCATTGTGATCCAGTGCGACCTGCCGCAGGCGATGGACAAGCTGACGGAGCAGGCAGACGGAATAAACTGGGAACTGGAGGAAATTCGGAAAGCACTGCCAGAACTGAAGCCGTACATCGACCTGACGCCGGTGCAGAAGTCGCTCACGGAGATGCAGAGATCGCTGACAGAGATGAACAAACTGCTGGAACGGGTTGGGAATCTGAGCGAAAAGTATTCCTCCAAGTGGATCGACTGGCTCCCGGACTTCAGCCTGCTGGTGGCCCTCAAGTGGATCATGCTGGTGCTGATCCTTGGCACGGCGGCACTGGCGGGTTGGTATGGCGCGGCGGCGATCCGCGGCCTGTTCCTCTGATTCCCGCCGTGGCAGGACTGTCTGCCGTAGGAACACTGCTGGATGAGGACGAGGATGCCGAGGAAAAGCGGCGGCGCATAGAGGCGAAAATCGCCGCTGAAAACTTCGGCGCGGCGATTGGCTTCGCCGCGGGCGCGGCTCTGGCTGTGAAAGAAAAATTGGATGAACAGTCTGCGCAAGAGAAACAGAAAAAACAACAGCATGAGCAAACCATGGGAGGCATGTAGGTGATCCGTACTTCCCTGCCATGAATTATACCGGTGAAAGAGACAGACCGATTGGGTCTGTCTCTTTTGCATAGGACGAGTTTTTTATAAATAGAGTGATAGCACCCAAGGGAGGTGATCGTTATTATTGTCCGCCCCTTCACTTACGACAGTGATGCGCATATCGTTTCCGGCAGAAAAGCCATGATTCGAATTGAAAACCTCTCCCCTCAACTTACCGCTGAAGAGTGCATGGAGCAGCGGCGATGTATTGAAGAGGGCCTTTTCGAGATTTTTATCAAATACGAAAAACAACAGGAAAATAATAGCTATTTAGAAGCTGCTGCGGTATGATGTACCTGTCAGCAGCTCTTTTCTATGAGAAAGGAGCTACAAAATGAATGCAATATACGCAAGACAATCCGTTGACAGAGCCGATAGCATTTCCATCGAAAGCCAGATTGAGTTCTGCCAATACGAAATGAGAGGTGAACAGTACAAGGTTTATACCGACAGAGGCTACAGCGGGAAGAATACAGACCGCCCCGCCTTTGCGGAAATGATGAACGACATCGAAAACGGAGTGATCGGCAAGGTCGTTGTTTACAAGCTGGACCGTATCAGCCGTTCCATTCTTGACTTCTCCAATATGATGGAGCAGTTCGGAACACACAAGGTCGAGTTTGTGTCCACAACAGAGAAATTCGATACATCTTCCCCGATGGGACGCGCCATGCTCAATATCTGCATCGTGTTTGCGCAGCTGGAACGAGAAACCATTCAAAAGCGCGTGGCTGATGCCTACTACTCCCGCAGCCAAAAGAGTTTCTATATGGGCGGCAGAGTTCCGTATGGCTTCCGGCTGATTCCGACGACCATTGATGGTGTCAAGACTTCCATGTATGAGATCAACACGGAAGAAGCAGAGCAGGTGCGTTTGATCTATGAGCTTTATTCCAAGCCGGAATGCTCTTACGGCGACATCATCCGCTACTTCCAGAGCCACGGCATTCTCAAAAATGGAAAGCCATGGGGACGCACGCGCCTTGCAGACGTTCTGCGAAATCCCATTTACGTTCGCTCGGATCTATCCGTCTATGAGTTCTATCGGGACCAAGGCGCCGTCATGGCAAACGACCCAGGCGATTTTATTGGCACAAACGGGTGCTACTACTACAAGGGCAAGGATTCCACCGGACGCAAGCAGATGAATCTGGAGGGCAATCATCTGGTGCTGGCGCCGCACGAGGGGATCATTCCCGCCGACCTGTGGCTGAAATGCCGTGCCAAGTGTCTGGAAGCACAGCAGATCAAGCCGTATCAGAAAGCCAAGAACACATGGCTGGCGGGAAAGATCAAATGCGGCGTCTGCGGATACGCGCTGGTGGATAAGCACTATTCGACCACCCGCTCCAGATACCTCCTCTGCTCCAACAAAATGAACGCCAAAGCCTGTGCGGGTCCCGGAACGATCTACACGGACGAGTTTGAGCAATTCATCTATGATGAGATGCGAAAAAAGTTGGCACAATTCAGAAAACTCAGACGGTGTAAAGGAAATCGCATTAACTCTGAATTGACTGCGTTGAGCATCCAACTCACGCAAGCCGAAAGTGAGATCGCCGCCTTGATGGAGCGTTTGTCGGCTGCAGACGATACCATGTTCCGCTATATCAGCGGACGCATCAAGGAGCTGGACGGGAAAAAGCAAGAGCTGATGAAACGCATCTCTGAACTGAAGTTGCACAAGGAGGCAGACTACACGGAGATCAGCAATCATCTGACCATGTGGGATGAACTGAGCTTTGACGATAAGCGACAGACGGTAGATCAGCTCATCCGTGTCATCTATGCGACCAGCGATTCCATCAAGATCGAATGGCGCATTTGAAGGCTTGTTATTTCCATCTTGTACGCTTCGGTGAAGGCCTGCGCCTCGCCAAGGACCGCCTGGACGAGAAAAACGTCTACTACGTAAACCCAAGCTTTGATCAGTAAAATAGAAAAATGAAAGGAAGTCTCTGCCAACCGGCAGAGACTTCCTTTTTATGGAGGGATACGGCAATGAGAATCCGGGAGCGTTTCAACCCACGCGCCCCTTGCGGGGCGCGACCGGGATGGTATACCACTTAGCCCTACCCGCCTTGCATTTCAACCCACGCGCCCCTTGCGGGGCGCGACAGCAAAAGTGTACAAATCACTATGTACATTTTTGCGATAACAGACAAATTTCAGATGCTTTTGCACAGAATGCTGCCTGTCAGAGCATTTTGCTCCTTTTTGATGCAGGAAAACCACGCGGATTTGGGTGCGAACCGCCCAAGTGGTCTCTGCGCGCTTGTGCTTCGCACTATAAGATCATCGGTTCCTCGGGCAGATACGTCTGCTTGCAGCCGAAGTGTTCGATTTTATTCTCGTACTTCTTGCCCAAGTAGTAAAATCGAAGGCTGTCCTTTTCTGGGTCAATGATCTTACAGAGTTCATTTTGCAGCTTCCGGCACTGCGCCGTGTCCAGCAGGCATTCGAACACCGAATTCTGCACGCGCTGACCGTAATTGACACATTCCTTTGCAATTCTGCGCAGCCGCCCGCGTCCGGCGGCGTCGCTCGTGTTCACATCGTAGGTGATCAGAACCAGCATAGGCGCCTCACTTCCACAAAAACGGCGGATAGTCGTCCAAGTCGCCGCGCAGGTACCGCGCGAGCAGCAGGCTTTGTACATACGGTACCAGACCCCACGGTATCTTTTCCTCGAGAAACGGATGCGTGATGGTCTCCTTTTTTCGCTCCTGCCACTTCTGCAGGAACGTCCTGCGCCCTGTGTCCGTCAGCAGCACCGCGCCGCTCTCGCGGAAGTCAAAATCGATCGCTTTGAGCACACGGTTGTTGATGAGCGTGAGCACAAAGCGGTCGGCAAAGCACGGGCGCAGCTCCTCCATCAAATCGAGCGCCAGCGACTCCCGCCCTGGCCGGTCGCGGTGGAGATATCCGACGTAGGCGTCCAGCCCTACGCTTTCAAGCGCCGAGGCGCAGTCGTGCGCGAGCAGACTGTAAGCAAACGACAGCAGCGCGTTGAACGCATCGAGCGGCGGACGGCGGCTGCGCTCGCGGAAGAAAAACGTCTCTTTTCCCTGCAAGATCATGTCGTCCAGCACGCTGAAATATGCCGCCGCACCGACACCCTCGAGACCGCGCAGACTGTCGAGCGACGTCTCCGCTGCGATCTGCGGCAGAAGCCCCTGTAACTGGTCGGACACGGCTGAAAAGCGCGATTCGTCAATGCGCATGGCGTGGTCGCGGCGCGTGCGCTCCACGCTCCATTTTGCGTTGTAGACCTTGCCGAAGATCATCATTCCGGCGACGCGACAGCTCTGCGACGGGTCGTCCGCCACGCGGTACTGCATCCGCCGCAGCAAGACGTTCCCCTGCGCCTGACCTGCTACACGGGCGAGAAATTTCCCGCGCGGCGAGCAGAACGCAAGTCCAATCTCCCGCTGCGCGCATGCGCCCATCAGGGCGGGCGACGCGCCCGCGTAGGAAAATGAGACGATGCTTTGCAGCGTGTGCAGCGGATAGCGCGCGACCGCTTCCCCGCCGCGGTTCGCCACAACGTTTTCCCCGTCCAGCGAGAGGTAAATATCCTCCGATGTGACAAAAAGCGTGTTCAAAAGCTGTCTCATTGCTCTCCCTCCATTGCGCCGCGCAGATACGCGGAAACGGACTTGCTTCTCATCAGCTTTGGCAGACACAATCCTTTCAGCGAGCAGGCGTTGCAGCCCTTTGTTGGCTTTACCTTTGGCGTGCTGCCGCGCGCATAGAGCGCATGCATCTCTTCAAGGAGGGCACGCACCTCCTGCCGCAGCTCAGGGGTGAAGTCGACTTCCGTGCGCCGCCGCGGCTCGCGGTAATAGAGCGCGCCGCGCGGGATCTCGCAGCAGAGCATTTCTTCAAGGCACATCGCCTGTCCACAGAGCTGGAGCGTGTCTTCCGTGCCCTCTTTCGGCTTTCCGCGCTTATACTCCACGGGATAGGGCTGCCACAGACCCTCGCGGCCTTTGAGCGGAATGCCCGTCTCGCCGCGGCGGAATTCCAGCACGTCGCACGCGCCTGATACGCCGAGCGTGCGGGAAAAGACGCGCATATCGCGCGTGATGACGAGGTCGCCCCTGCTTTCGGTGAATGAGCCGTCGTGCGCGTTTTCGTGCATGATCGCGCCGTCCGTTGTGCGGTAGTTTTCCGCCCATTGCTTTTCTACATGGATGAGTGCCCACTGGCGGCGGCAGAATTTGAAATGCTGTAAGCCGGAAAGCTGGAGGAAGTCCTCGTCCTGATAGATCACCCCATCCGCGTGCAAGTCACGCCGGAGGGAAGGTGCGTTTCATCCACGCTGACAATGTAGTCGCCGTAGCTTCTCGGCGCGGTCACGCCGTCCTTGTGTTCGACCTTGACAAGGTCAAAGAGCTTGTGCGCCGGAGCGCAGCCGAGCTCGCAGTTGTGCTTGAAGACGATGAGCTCGCGCACGGCCATCTTGCCGCGCGCGGCGGAATGGTCGTTTTCAAACATGTTCAAAATAGCCGTCCACAGGAGTTCGAGGTCCTCTTCCGAAAAGCCGGTCGTCTTGCGCGCGAGATTCGCCGACACATAGCCCTCCGCGCGGTAGAGGCCGTAAGGCACGATGTACTTGCGGCCCATTTCGGTGTTCTTCTTTTCCGCGTCCGCCTCGGTCGTGATGGCGACGCGCGTGATCGTCACCTCCTGCGGCAGAATGGGATCGATGCTTCGGGCAAAGCCGAGCTGCACCGGCCCACGCACCTGACCGCAGTTGAGCGCACCCTTGGTAAAGGTCGTCATCACCGCGCCGAACGTGCGGATATCGTAGAAATTGGAACACATGAAGTCGCGAATTTTTTCATCCAGATGCTCGTCCTTTTTCTTGGCTTCCTTCAGCTTATCGGGGTCTGCGCCGACGTAGGCACAGGCCTCTTTATCGCTCGAGTTCAGCGGTACGCCGTCTTTGATGTAGATGCGGTAGCCTTTTTCGCCCTCTTTTGCCATTTCAACATAATTGCGGATCTTGCGCTTGAGGCAAACGTCCGTCACAAGGCCATAGCCGGTCTCGGGGTCGACGCGCGGCATATTGCCTGCATCGGGATCACCGTTCGGATTGCCGTTTTCCACGTCGAACAGCACCACAAATTCATAACGGTTCTTGATGGGATCAGACATTTTCTTTCTCCTCCTTTTTGCCATTACACTGATGATAGTAACCAAGATAAAAACAGATTGTTTCTTCCTGCGTGAATCGCGCCGGTGGTGGTGTGGTCAGTCGCGCAGCAAGATCACTTTCCAAGTCTCCGAGCTTTTTCCCTAATCCTGGCTTATCTCGCATGAGTTTTTTCAGGTGGTAATTACTCAAGGAGAACAGTTTGCCAAATACACTCCTCGGTGTTGATGCCGCCGAGTTGAAATAGCTGTCCCTAATACTCCGGTTCACGCTCCACCCCATCGATGCAAGCTGAATCTCTTCCATCACTCGAAACAGACGGCCCAAAAGATATGGCATATAGTTACAATCTTCATTTAACTGCACACTTGTCACCTCCGAAAACATTGAATGATCGCTTCCTCGTTCGTAGTTCTTTGCCAAATAGGCCTTCAAAATAGCGGCTCTCTCCCAAGTAACGTTTCGCTCTGCACGAATGCGAAGCAAGACAGCTTCCATCAAAGATACAGGGTATGGAGTTCCTGAAAATACAGCCCGCACCGTTGCCCCAGACACAACTGGACTGGGGACCTGTTTTTTGGGATCTCGTACGGTTGCGTTCAGCAGAGCCCACAAAGGGAGTATCGAATATTTTGCACCGGCGATCTCCAGCCTTGCATAGTGCGCGTTTACATTCTCCATCAGCTTTCCGAAGCTGTCGCGCAGAAAGAAGCGGACGGAAAGGCGCGCCGCGTTGGGCGCGAGACCGAGAATGTAAAACGGTCGATTCGGGTCGACGCCGAGGTCGTCGCACGGCAGCCCATTCGCCAGACGTTTGAGCGCCGCGCGCAGATCATTGTCCGACAGGCCGCCGTATGTGCCGCCGCCAATCACGGCGCTGAAAAAGCCGGGATAGGCATCATCTGCGCCCTCTGCCCAGCAGACGACTGTCGTATCGCCGATGTGCTGGACGTGGTCGCTGTCCGCAAGCAGATGATTCAGTGCGGCGGTGTAGGCAAAGGCGGCGTATTTGCCGACTGGGGCATTGTAGTTCTGCTCCCGTCCGTAGGAGCAGAACGCCGGAGCGTTGAACGACACCAGCGCCGCGCCGCTGGACTGCGCGTCCCGCACGCCCTTGACCGACGGGTGCACAGCGGCGATCTCATCCTCTTTTCCGGTCACGAGACACTGCATCTTGACGCCGCTCTCGCCGCCGTCCCGATACCGCTGCCATGCCTCGCGGATAGCGGCATCCTCCTCGACCTTGCGGCCATCCACGCGAAAGACGAGGTTACCGCCCGCAGTCACATCGTCGAGCTGCCTGATGAGCGCCGGATGCTCTGCCGCGTGCTCCGGCCTCCAAGTGTCGAAGAAAGCCAATATTGCGCGGGCATTGGGCGAATCGACGCTATCCAGCACCGCATGGTGCAGCTTTGCCGCGGCGGCAAAGCACTCGCGGCTGCGTTCCGGCTTGCCCTTTTGGTCGATACCAAGAAGATAGGAGGAATTGTCCCAAAGGAAATTTGATGCGATATTAGAAGCGCGTTTTACCGGTGCGGGTAATGGCTTAGACTGCGGCTGCAAAACGGTTTTCTTGCCTTTTGACACCTCATCCATCGTTGGAACGATCTGCGTCAGCTCACCGTTTTCGTTTATGTAAAGTGCGAGACTGATCTTCGCAGGGGCCCAGCCGGGCGCGGCGATCTCGCCGCGCGAGAGGAGGTCTTCATAGTACCGTGTCAGCGCTTGCAGGATCATCCTCTCACCTCCCCGCTGTTCGGCGGCGGAACGGTCATCACACCATCGACAAGGCTCGCGCGGAAAAACTTTGGTGTGATGTCCGCTGGATCGCTGTAATCGAGGTCCCACAGCATCCAGCCGAGGTCGCGCGTGCCTTTGAGCTCATCGGGGCACGGCGGCAATTCCGTGCAGCGCCGGAACTGCGCGGGAAATTCCCGCGTGCCGAAATACGGCATGCTGTAACACTGCCCCTTTTCCAGCCGTCGCTTGATCATGTCCTGAAACTTGCCGGGATTGTCGCCGGGCGCAGCGGCGTCCGTCATGTCGAAGTGCGCGTCGATGACATAGTGTACATCCCGCAGCACCATAGCCGCGCGCTGCTGAATGCTCTCCGACGCGGCGAGGTACAGCTCCCCCTGCCCTTTTTCCATCACGGTCTTTGCCCTGCGGGCGCTGATGACATCTTTGACCTCGTTGCGGCGGATGTTGGTGAAGCGGATGGGGGCGCACACATGGATGCGGTCGATCACCCAACGGAGCCCTGGGTGCCAATAGAGGCTATCCAGCAGCCCGCGCGCTGCTGACGGCGTCATCACGTCATAGCTGACGCGCTCCGTCTTCAGTTCGCATCGCGTAAAGCATGCGTAGTCTCCCCAGACTTCTACTTGAATTGCCATAGAACCACTCCTTTCATCATTTTCTATTTAGAGAATACTACTTATTCTTCAAACCGTCAATCACTTTTTTATAATAAGAAATAAGTAATATGATTTTGCTTAGAGAATTTGACAGGTGCATTTTTTTCGTGTATAGTTTCTCCGTCGCTGAAAGCAGCGTGGGTTGAAATATAATTTGAAATAAGTATGTTCGCAGGGAGAAGGACGGGAAACCGTCCTTCTCCCATTTTTCAGATAAACTCCGCTTTCCCCGTCTCCGGTTCCAGCGTCAGGCCGGTCATTTCGCTGTACAGACTCATATCGTTTAAGATCGCACTGTCTTCATCCAGCGCAGGGACCTCTCGCGCCGTCAGCAGCGCGCCCGCGGCATAGAGCTTTTGAAAATGCGGTTCGTAGACCGAGACTGCGTAGCGCCCCAGCTTGCGGTAGAGACCCTTGGAGCACTCGCCCGCTTTTAGCCGTTCGATGAGCGCCGCTCCGCCGCCAAACGGGACATAGACCGTGCGCGTGTTCTGATCGATCAGATGAAAATTCTCCGCCACGGTGCGAAACGGCAGTTCGCAGCCGTTGATGCCCTTTTCAAACGCCTTGATAACACCCGACTTGTCGAGTGTTGCTCCGCTTAAGCTGCGCAGCGCGTCGAAATAGTTCTGCATCGTCTCCCGCGCGCCGATATCGCAGCTGTTCATCAATGCTTCGCGCGTAGCGCCGATTGCTGTGCGGAACAACATTGGCGGCAGTTCTGCCCGCTCGAAGACGGTGACGATGCTTTCCTCCGGTGCTCGTTTCCCCTCGCGGTTGCAGCGCCCCGCCGCCTGCAAGACGGAATCCAGCCCAGCCAGCTCGCGGTACACCGCGGGAAAGTCCACGTCCACGCCCGCCTCGATCAGCGAGGTCGACACGACGCGGCACGGTTCCCCCGCCTTTAGGCGCCGCCTGATCTCATCGAGAAGCGTCTGCCGCTGTGCGGGCACCATCAGCGTCGAGAGGTGAAAGCTCGCCTCCTGCGGCAAGCGCGCAAAGATGCTCTGCGCCGCCTTGCGGCTGTTCACGATGCAAAGCACCTGCCGGTGCTCGCTGAGCTTTTCCGCAAGTACATCGTCCTCCAAGATGCCCTCCTGCTGAAACGTCACGCGGCGGAAGCTGTCGTATTCCTCCGCCGTCTGCGGGCACAGTTCTGTGATAGGGCAGCTTGGCGCATAGGTGTGCAGCAGGTCACCGAGCGACGGCTGCGTGGCTGTGCACAGCACAAGCGTTGAACGGAATTGCTCGGCAAGCGATGCCATCGCCGCCACGCAGGGCCGCAGATGGCAAAGCGGCAGCATTTGCGCCTCGTCAAAAATGATGACGCTGTCGGCAAGATTATGGAGCTTGCGGCATTTTGACGAACGGTTTGCGTAAATGGACTCAAAAAACTGCACCGCCGTTGTGACGATGACCGGCATGTCCCAGTTTTCCGCCGCCAGCGCGCGGCGCACCTCCTCGGGCGACGCGCCGTCGGAAAGCTCGAACTGCACACCTGAGTGATGCTCGAGCACATTGCCGTCGCCGAGGATCTCGCGGAATACGTCGGCGTTCTGCTCGATGATCGACGTGTACGGCACGACGTAGATCACCCGCTTCATCCCGTGCGCCACTGCGTGCCGCAGCGCAAAGGCGAGCGACGCGACCGTCTTTCCGCCGCCAGTCGGCACGGTCAGCGTGTAAATGCCTTTTGGTTTACTGCCTGTATCCAGACAGCTGTTTAGAATTTTGCAGCGCAGCTTGTTGAGCGCTGTTTTCGGTTCCTGCCACGGCGCGATGTATTCTTTCAGCCGCCTTAGCAGCGTCGGAAGATCGTCATATCCGCCGCGCCCACGTTCGCCGTCCATGAACCGCTCCGTATCGAGAAAATCCGCGTCCACCAGACAGGAATAGAGCATCCTTGTCCGAAACGACGCTTTCAATGGATCCCGTTCCGGCGTCTCAGGCGGAAGAGTTGGCAGTGTCACGCCGCTTTCGCCGCAGCGCTCAAGATAGTGTCCCTCCACGCCCTTTTTGAACCGGCCGGAGAGCGTGGCCTCGCCCGCGCGGTCGGTCCTCAGATTTCCGACATCCAAAAGTCCGCCGTGGTGACCGGCGACGCACGCGGCGGCGCTGGGCCGCTTCATCCTTATACAGGTGAGCATCCCCGCCGTGGTGTGGTCGACAACGGGACCACCTTCAAGCAGGCGCTTCTGGAATGCGTCAGTGCATTTGCCGAGATCGTGCGCGAGCCCCATCAGATCTCCGTCCGCCTCTGCGCCGAAGTCGGCGGCAAACTCTCGGCACAGCGCGGCTGTACCTGTCAGGTGCTCCGCGACGGTCTGATAGATGGTCTCGCCGTTTTCATCCTGCCGGATGTGTGCGTAATATGGCATGCGCTTCCCTCTCATTTCTCCCCAAATAGCAAAAATCAGCCCTGTGAGATCACAGAGCTGACTTCCCGGGGCCGGGATCCAGCCCTGCGTATAAAACTTAAGCGTTAATCATATCGTATAAGATAACGCCGAAGAAGTCAATGGAATTTATATGCCTTGCACTGTTCACGGACGTTTTCTTTTGGCCTTTTTTCCAGCTTATCCGATACCATTGTCCCGCCATCTTGACGCTGCGGCGAAAGTGTGGTATCATCGCTTTGCCTTCCGGGAAGACTACTCTGACCGGCGGCGAACCAGATTCATTCTACCGTTCTGACAGCGAGGATGCGTTCCGAGCCACAAGAAGAGGGAAAACAAAGACACAGCCCTGCTGCGTCGTCATTTGCTGTTTCCATCCCTTCTGCTGAACGGCGGAAGGGATGATTTTTATTTTGACAAAGGAGAATGCGTTAATGGAAACGAGAGTCGCCGTGCTGGCCATCATCGTCCGCGGGGGAAGCTCTGTCCAGCCGCTCAACGAGCTTCTGCACCAGTACGGTCAGTATATCATCGGGCGCATGGGCGTGCCGTACCGCGAAAAGGGCGTGAATATCATCAGCGTGGCGCTCGACGCGCCGGGCAACGTCATCTCCGCCCTGTCGGGCAAGATCGGCCGTCTGGACGGCATCACCGCCAAAACGGTCTACGCGCCCGAGGGCAGCATCGGAAAGGAAGAAAACCAATGAAAAAGAATCTCAAATATCTCTTGGCCCTGTGCCTGACGATTGCGCTCGTCTTCTCGCTCGTCGCCTGCGGACAGAAGGCGGACGAGACGCCGAACGACGCGCAGGACGACCAGCAGACCGAACAGGAGGAGTTCACCCCCACGAGCTACTCCATCGCCGCGCTCAAAGGCCCTACGGCCATGGGCCTTGTGAAGCTGATGAAGGACAGCGAAAGCGGCGAAACGACTGGCAATGAATATACCTTTACCCTTGCCGGTTCTGCGGATGAAGTGACGCCCGCGCTCCTCAAGGGCGAGCTCGACATGGCCTGCGTGCCCGCGAACCTCGCCGCCGTGCTCTACAATAAGACGGAGGGCGAGATCGAGGTGCTGGCGGTCAACACGCTCGGCGTTCTCTACATCGTGGAAAACGGCGAGAGCGTGCACTCCATGGCCGACTTGAAGGGCAAGACCATCGTGGCGGCGGGCAAGGGCTCTACGCCGGAATACGCCCTGCGCTATCTTCTCACGGAAAACGGCATCGATCCCGATAACGATGTGACGATCGACTGGAAGAGCGAGCACAGCGAGTGTGTCGCGGCGCTGGCTTCCGGTCAGGCGAGCGTTGCGCTCCTGCCCCAGCCCTTCGTCACCGTGGCGCAGAGCAAGATCGAGGGCCTGCGCATGGCGCTCGATCTGAATGCTGAATGGGACGCACTCGATAACGGCTCGGCGCTCATCACGGGCGTCATTGTTGCCCGCCGCGCGGTCGTGGAGGAAAATCCTGCCGCCGTGGAGGCCTTTCTCAAGGACTACGCCGCGAGCGTCGACTGGGTGAACGCCAACACCGCGGATGCCGCCGCGCTCATCGGCGAATACAGCATCGTGGACGCCGCCGTCGCGGAAAAGGCACTGCCCTACTGCAACATCGTCTGCCTGACGGGGGCAGACCTTCTCGAGGCGCTGCCCGGTTATTTAGAGGTGCTCTACAATGCGTCTCCCGCCGCTGTCGGCGGCGAGATGCCGGATAACAGCTTCTATTTCGCATAAATTCTTT